>SDBT01003223.1_pt1 | contig 28380 bp, 41 predicted proteins | sample 2277101 | NCBI WGS metagenome assembly SDBT01 (sample SAMN10404973, study PRJNA504765) | marine sediment metagenome | isolation source: marine sediment core GS10_PC15, 103 cmbsf | place: Arctic Ocean: Southern Knipovich Ridge | collected 2010 | reverse complement strand
TGGGAAACAGGTCTTATAGGGGTTGTGGGAGATTACGGAAAGAATTAAATGAAAATAATTTTGGGAAAATGTTTATTTTAGATATGGACGAAATGACTAATGTACTTAGAAAGGTTCATGAGAGTTAATAGAAATTCTTATAAATCATTAGGATATTTATCAAGATAAGCATTTATTACTTTTTCTGGAAGCGGGGTAGTGGCTTTTGGATCTGTACCAGATGCAACAATAAAATTCTTATATGTCCAAACTATTGCATTACCAGCTTTATATATTTCCTGTCCTTTATATTCTCCTAAAGTAATTTCTCCTTTATTTAATAACCAATAGAGAGAGGTTTCTACATCTTTTTTATTATCAAATGGGCAAACAACTCCTGCAGTTCCTTTTGCTTCCCCATCTTCTAAATAACCTGCCATACAACATTTTACTATATCTATTTGCTCACCATCTTCTGAATATAACGCTACTTGTTGTTCTTCACGTTTGCCATATTCAGATGCGAAATACTCATAATCTCCAATATTTTCTTCAATAAGCAACTTCCTACAAATTTCATCACTTGGTTCTTCATCCTCATCCCCTCCTCCAAACAATCTCTTAAACCATTTAATAATTTTTCTCATTAAACCTTCTTCAACACATTCATCAGAAATACATAAATTACTTTTACACTCAAAACTATTCTCACATTTGCCGCCTATTTGGCTTATAAATTCATAATTTTCTGAACAATATTCTCCTTGTTTTCTATAACCCATTGGATAACATTTATCTCCTAATTCACAGCCATTACATTTGTAAAGCATTTTATCTTCTGGAATTTCCTTTGGTCCTTCCTCTTCTTCAGGAATGCAAGTTCCAATTCCACAAGGTACTGGCACTGATCCTTCTCCTCTTTCTCTAATCTCAATATCTACAAAATCTTCAACAGAATTACAATTAGAATATTCATTAGTATATACTTTAAATTTTATCATACCTATTGTTAACTGCCCTTTTTCTACTGTTGGTTGAGCCCTAAAATACCCCTCACTATCTGTCCTCTCTGAACCAGGAGTATGCCAAATACCATCATACATTTGATTGTTAAAAACATAATTAGGAAGATGATTTCCTTGCGAATCTAAAACCTCTATTACAATTTCAGCAATATCCCCAATATAATAAACTTCTTTATCAAATGTTACTTTTATTTCAGCTGCACATGTTTCAGAATCAGTTGAGTCAGGCTCTGGTTCAGGCTCAGGCTCTGGTTCAGGTTCTAATTGATTTATACATCTTTCTTCTGAACCATAATAAGTATAGCTAGAAGAATCATACTCACAGCCAGACTCACTAATACATATATTATCACTAATTCTCCACCCTATTATTGTAGGACATGATTCAATTTCTGTCTCAGTTTCTGTCTCAGCCTCTGTCTCATTAGTTGCTTCTGTTTCATTTTCAGTAACTCTTCCTGTAATCTTACTCCAAATATCTCCAAGAGACTCAGCACTTACAAGGCTAACAGAAATTACACTAACTAATAATATTGAAATTATCAATAAGCTTAATATACCACTCTTTTTCATAATATATATTAATCTTAATCATATAAAAACTTTTGGGAAAAAATCTATTTCCCTGAAAACTAAACAAAAGTGGTCTTGGCTCAACAGGGCATATTTTTATAAATTCCTATATATTAATTATAAAAAGAGAAAAATGAAATTCAAAACAATTTTAACACATTTATTAAAAGACAGAAGTTATCTTGATTATTGGTCTTTAATACATTTTGGTTTTGGGATTCTTATTGCTTTCTTACTAAAACTAATAGGATTATCATTAATAACTTCTATATTTGCTTCATTAGCTCTCTTTTCAATTTGGGAAATCACAGAGCCAAAAATTTTTAAATATATAATAAAACAAGAATTTAGAGAAGACATAAAAAATCAAATAATGGATATAATTTATGGATTTTTAGGATTTTTAGTTTATTGGTATTGGCTTTAATGACTATCTGCTATACCTTCTACCCCAGGTAAGGGAACCCAATATTTTCTTCCAAGTCTATATACCCTATAATCTAGTCTTTTTTCTATTTTTTTTCTTTCCATAGGCAAAGCTAGTTTGTCTCTAATTGTTCTATAAATTTTTTTAAAATAATCTAAATTCATCTTAATCTCTAAGAAAAAAATAAGTATTTAAAGGTTTTTATTTCTCAGTTTAAAACCACATCCCTTAGGATGTGGTAATTTTAGTATCACATCAATTTTAAAGCTTTAACTTCTGTTGTGTGTCTCGTTGTGTTTTGTAATCTATGGAAACCCACACCTTTAGGTGTGGGAGGATGTTATTTTTTCATATATCTCTCTTCCCATCCAGCCATATAATAATCAGGAATAACAACTTTTTTCACTTTTTTAGTTCTTTTCTTAACATAATTTCTTAAAATTAATCCTACTAAAAACCCGATACCTATCCCAGATAAATGAGCAATATTTCCCACATTACTTGGCATAAAAACCCCTAAAATATCTCCAATTACCCATAAAATTGCTGCAATAAACATAGGAAGAATTAATCCAAAAGCCCAAACCATCATTAATGGTTTAATTACAGTTAAAGCTCCAATAATCCCCATTATAGCCCCTGATGCACCAAGTGAAGAAGTATAAAAATTAACACTAATTATATTTGCAATAATCCCGCTTGCAAAAAACACAAATAAAAATTTCCTGCTTCCAATCAATTTTTCCAAAGCTACACCAAAAAAGAATAACGCAAACAAATTATATATTAAATGAACAGTGCCCCCATGTAAAAATATAGAAGTTATAAACCTCCAATATTCTCCAGTTAATGCACCAGAATTTAAAACAAAAAGCTCTGTAAACCATTCAAAACTTATCTGCAATATAAACACAATTATACAGGCTAAACAAAACCACAGTGAATAAAATTTTATTTTCTTTGGCATGAATATTATTTGTCTCTATATCTTATAAATTTTTATGTTACTCAAATGAGTAGCTTAAACTTTTCATCTTTGAAACTTAAAGTTTTATAGATTACTGATAATTACTTCCTCAAGAACCTTTCTAATTGTTTCTCAGAAACCAATTTCTCTTTTCCTGTCCTCATATTTCTTATTTTAATCTTTTTCTTTTTAACTTCTTCTTTACCAATAAAAATCACAGAAGAAATATTATAAGAATTTGCATACTCTAATGCCTTTCCAGGTTTTCCAAACATTACTGAACAAGCAACCCCCAACTTTCTTATTCTATCAGCTAACTTATTTGCTTTCTTATCTTGATTTAAACTTATTATCAAGATTTGTTTTTTTTCAGGTTCAATTTTAGCGAGCAGGGATAATCTTTCTAATCCTATTGCATAACCAGTACATTGTACCCCATTAAACATATAACTTCCTCCCCCAAGAATTGTTTCTTTTATTTCTTTTGTTTTTATTTCAAAAACAGTTCCATTATAATAAGACAATCCTCTAGCTAAACTAGATTGAAATTTAACATCAACCTTACAATTTTTACAATATTTTTTTAACTCTTGAATTTCAGAATAAGACTTATATTTCTCAAAATATTTCTCAGGCTTCTTAAAAATACTAAGAATTTTTTCAGCATTATATTTTTTCAAATTCTTTCTAACTTCTGATTCAGAAAGTTTATCTAATTTATCAATTTCCTTAATAACTGCTTTTTTTTCTTTAATTTTTTGCTCATTTAAAATTTCATCTAGTAATTTTCTGTTGTTAATATTAATTGTAAATTTTATGTTTAATTTATTTAAAATTTCAGATGCTATTTTTAAAATTTCAGCCTCGTCTTTTATTGTTGAACCAATTATATCTGGATCACACTGAATAATCTGTCTGAATCTAGTTGCAGACACTGGCTCATCTCTAAAAACAGGACCTATTTGATATCTTTTATAAGGTAATTTTTTGTTTTTCATTAATCTTTTTAATTGAAATGTGAATTCATATCTTAAAGCTAGTTTTCTTTTTCCTCTATCTTCTAATTTAAATGTATCACTTACTGCTTCATCATTTGGATTATCACCTCTCACAAATTCTTCATATTCTATTATTGGAGTTTCAGCTGGCTCAAAACCATAGAGCTTGAAAGTTTCTTCTATGATTTGCCTAATTCTTGCTCTTTTCAAAGCTTCTTCTCCAGAATAATCTCTAAATCCTTTTACTATTTTCATTGCCTTATACCTCCTTTGTTATTTTATTTAATTTTTCTCTGTTTTTATTTCTTTCCTTTAATTTCTTTTCTATTTTATTTAATTTTACTTCCCTTTTTACTAGAAATACAAGAATGAAATATAATAAATCAGAAGTTTCCCATATAACTTGTTTTTTGTTTTTTGTTCTGATTAATTCATTTGCTTCTTCTAAAATTTTCTTTTTTAATAAATCAGGATTTTTATAGAGTTTATAGCTATAGCTATCTTTACTTTTAGTTTTAATTCTTTTTTCTATTATTTCATATAATGTATTCAAGTTAAATTTTTTCATTTTTCTCTCCGATAATCACAATATCTGATTCAAAGATTTTATCATAAATTTTTAAGCCGACTTTTTTAGCAGATTTCCCAGAACATACAATATCAATTACTAAATCAACAACCCCATTAGAAAAAAATTCTTCTGTAGAACCTGAAACATAAATTCTCTCAAATGAATAGCCTTTATCTTTAAGAAAATTAAGGCATCTTTTTTTAGCTAATCTTTTATATTTAGAGTTTATACATATTTTCAGTTTTTTTGCTAACTCATTAAGTCTTTTTCCTTTTGGACCTAATAAGCAAAGAGTTGGCTTTTTAAAAACAAAGTTATCATCTTTCCAGGAAACTCTTTTTATTATTTTTATTTGAGTATCTCTATTTTCTAATAAAAATTCTCTTAGTAAATCTTCTCCTGTTATTCCAATTGCTTTTCTTCCTTGCTTTACTAATCTTGAGACAATTAAAGGAACGTCTTCCCCTCTAACTTTTATTATATCTCCAGATAGATCATATTCTTTTATTATAGTATTACACTTAGTTAAACCAGAATTTTTTGGTATGATGAATAAAATCAGCTTTCATTTTAAGCATTACCCTCCAGAATTTTATAAAAATTACAAAAAGCGAGAGAGGAGAATCGAACTCCTGTCTTACGGACCACAACCGCACGTTCTGCCACTGAACTACAATCGCCATATTTATTTATACGTATAAAAGGTATAAAAATGTTATTAGAAGCCGAGCTATAAAAATCTTTTCTAATTCTAATGATGGGGAAAACCCCTTAATCTTATAGCTTTCATATTTTTAACAAATAAATAAGGTTTTTAAACCTTGCTCTGACTATTAAATTAATAAAAATACTAGTATCTTAAAAAACTTAAAGTGGCTCAGATGAGTTACTCAAAGGAAAGATGAAAGAAGAAAACCGTTAGGTTGTCTTGTTTACCCATCAACTCAGTTTAAAGATATAATAAGATTCCAAAACAAACAAAATGAAAATACCAAAATCAGGAGAAATAAGAAAGCCAAGTAAAACCTTAGCTGGAGTTACCCCAATCGCAGTAATGTGCAAGCCAAAAAAATGCAGACATGGAACCTGTCTTTATTGCCCAAGCCTAAATGTCCCACAATCTTATACTCCTAAATCTCCTCCAGTATTAAGAGCTATAAGATTAAAATATAACTCTTATGAACAAATTAAATCAAGATTAAAAGCATTCAAATTAATGAATCATCCCACTCAAAAAATAGAACTTATAGTTATGGGCGGGAATTTCTTAGAATACCCAGTAAAATACCAGTATAATTTTATAAAAAAATGTTATGATGCTTTTAATAACAAAACATCAAAAACATTAGAACAAGCTAAAAAATTAAATGAAACTTCTAAACATCGTTGTGTTGCTTTATGCATAGAGACACGTCCAGATACTTGTACAGAAAAAGATATTAAAAAAATATTAGAATTTGGATGCACAAGAGTTGAAATAGGAGTTCAATGTTTAGATGATAAAATTTACAAATTTGTAAATAGAGGGCACTTAGTAAAACAAGTTATTGAAGCAACTAAAAGATTAAAAAATAATGGGTTTAAAGTTGGATACCACATGATGTTAGGCTTGCCAAAATCAAATCCAAAAAAAGATTTAGAAATGTTTAAAAAACTTTTCAAAAATCAAGATTTTAAACCAGACCAATTAAAAATTTATCCTTGTCAGGTTATTCAAGGAGCAGAATTAGTTAGATTACATGAAAAAGGAAAATATCATCCATATTCAAAAGAACAAGTTCAAAAATTAATAATAAAAATTATGAAAATAATTCCAAATTATTGCAGGGTTATGAGAGTTATGAGAGAAATTCCCCCAGAGCATCTAGTTAAAGGGATTATTAGAATTGATTTAAGAAAAGATATTGAAGCAGAATTAAGAAAAAAAGAAACAAAAATAAGAGAAATTAGGTTTAGAGAAATTGGTTTTGCTATTAGAGATTTAAAAAAACATAAAAAAATCAATAATAAATTAAAACTAAAAATAACTAAATATAAAGCAAGTAATGGGAATGAGTATTTTTTAGAAATAATCAACAAAGATAATATTTTATTTGGGTTATGTAGGTTGCGTATTTCCAACAAACAAGCCATAATCCGAGAGATTCATATTTATGGACAAGCATTAAAAATAGGAGAGAAAGCAAAAGAACTAGGACAGCACAAGGGTCTAGGAAAAAAACTTCTTAAACAAGCAGAAAAAATTACAAAAGAAAATAAAATTTTTGAATTAAAAATCATTTCAGGGGCTGGAGTCAGACAATATTATAAAAAATTAGGATATAAATTAGATGAACAAGGATATATGATTAAAGAATTATAATATCATATTTCAATAATGTTTATAAAAAAATTGGTTGTTTTTATCATAACATAGATAGAAGAGAAAAAAGTCTAGTTGTCCCTCCAAGTTATAAACCAAATTTAAACACATAATCTTATTTACACAACTCATAAAATTATAATTATGAATATAATTAGATAATAAGAGAAAAATAAAAAAATTATGCTTCAGCTAACGCATTATCCATTATATTACAAATAGTACCACCAGTATCACTTAAAATTGCTGCAACTTCAACTTTATCTCCAACAGAAGAAGTAACTCCTGTATAAATCTTTGTTTCTAAAGGCTCTAAATCAGTTCCAGATGTAGAAGCAGTACTAGAAAGAGATGCACCAGCAACTAAAAATCTAACATCAGCTACTGCATTTATAGCTCCTCCACTCATTCTTGTAACTGAAGCTTCATTTACTGTTGAATTTGCTAACACTATTTTTAAATCAATTCCAATACAAGCAGCAGTTCCTTCAATAGTTTCAGCCCCACTCTCTATTGTACTTTGAACAACTTGCCAAACTATAACAATAGCTGCAAGAACCAACAAGATAATCAAAATTGTTGTAATGATTTGTGATTGTGCTTTTTTAATCATTTCCTTCTCCTCCTTTCATCTCTTTTTATATTATTAATTTATTAAAGATAAGCTACTTTATAAATGTTTTTTAATCTAATATTTTTTAATAATATCTTATTTTAAAACAAATTTGTATTCTCATCTTCAAAACTCTTAATACTGTAAGTTGTTTAAGATAACCCACTAACTTTAATTAATCAATGAAATACCAATATATTATAAGTATAGAAAGTTTTGAAAGTGAAAAGTTTAAGCTATACTCTTCTACACAGCTTAAAAATACAATGAGATACTAAGAAAAAAAGAATATGAAAGAGTTATTTTCTAAACTGATTTAAAGCTTCAAAAAAATCTTTCTTACTTATTATTTTATCAACTTCTGATATTCCTCTCTGTTCAACAAATTGGTAAAAAGTCTCTGGTTTATATCCTTGTTTTTTTAAGGAGGCTGCGGTAGGAAGCCTAGGGTCATCCCATCCTTTATATTTTCCTGATCCAATTGCTTTTCTCATCTTACTAGCAGACATTTCTAAATCTGTAAAATGTACTTTTCCAATAAAAGCAATCCAAGGATATTGTTTTTCCTTTCCTAAAACCCTATAAATCATTTTCTGTCTTTTTGCATTATCTCTATGGTCCTTTCCTCTGATAATATGGGTCATTCCTTGTTCAATATCATCTACTGCAACAGCAAGATTCATTAAAGGCCAAACCTTATATTTATTTCCCTGTAAAGGATGTTTTTCCTGATTTATTCTAGCAAGAGGAAAATCCCTCATTGCAGGATTTTTATTTTTCATATCTGATTTAAAACGAACAACAGCCTGTCCTGATTTATAACCTTCTTCACTCTTATCAAGCATTTTCTTCCATTTCTCCAAATTTTCTTTAACACTTAGATTCCTACAAGGGCAATTCTTTGATTCAGAAATATATTTTTTAAATTCTTCAGAATCACAAGTACAAACATAAACTGCTTTTTTATCTATTAATTTTTTAATATATTTATAATAAAGACTCATTCTTTTAGACTGAATTATAATTTTAACTTTATTTTTACATAACCATTTAGATTCTTGTTCAATCATTTTATAAGCAGGCTTGTAAATATTTTCAGGATTTGTATCTTCTATTCTAATATAAAACTTTCCACCATATTTCTTAACATAAAGAAAATTTGGAAGAATAGTTAAAATATGCCCTAAAGTAAGTGCTCCACTTGGTGAAGGAGACATTCTTGTTATAACTTTTCCTTTTTTTGCTTTAGGAAGAACAGGCAAACCCTGTCTTTCAGGCCTATGCCCCACTAATTTCTGCAATTTAGAGAATTCTTTTTTTTGTTGATTAATATCTAATTTATTAACTTTTTTCAGAATCTTATTAACTTCTGCAATTATTTTCTTAACATCTTTTCTCTTTAATCCTGCTTGAAATAATCCACTAAGAACACTCCCAACAACAGCATTCCCTTTATGTTCAATTGCATTTTTAAGAGCATATGCTTTGATTGTTTTTTTGTTTATCATGTTTTATTCTTTTTAACTAATATCTATTTATATCTTTAAGTTATGTTATGAGTAGCTTAAGCTTATCATCTTCAAAGCTGTATTCTTAATAAGATATTGATATTTATTAATATTAACTTTTTATCCCAACTCATCCCCAAACCCTGTAATTTCTTCAATTTTCTCTTCTTTTACAATATCTTCAAATAATTGAGCAACCTCAATTGCTATTTTCATTATCTCTTTTTTTCTTTTCTCATTTAATTCTGTTTCTTCTAATTCTTCACGCATCTCTTCAATATCTTCTTTAAGTTCTTCAATAAAATTTTCCTTATTTTTCTTGAAATAATCATATAAATAAATCCAAATCTCATCTAAATGAACCTGTTGATCTAACCATAATTTTTTATTATTGCTTAAATGCAAAATTGGTAAAAAACAAGCTAATTTTTCTTCTTTACTTTTTCCAGCTAATTCTGAATAACCAATTTTATTTAAATGCTTATCAGATTTTATTGCTTTTTTCTTAATAGAGGTTAAAATTCTTGCATAAAACTCTTTAATCCTATCTTTTAAATCAATTCTTCTAAATGAAGGAAAATCAATTTCAGAAAGTTTTTTAGCTCTTTTAACACTCACTTCTCTTCTAATTCTTCTTGATTCTGTGTTAATTGCTTTATCTAATGCACTCATTAATTCAGGCAAGGTAACTCTTCTTAATCTTGGTAAGGGAGTTTTTGGAATTAAGATAGGTAATTCATCCTCATCTATTTCAATTTTTTCAGCAACATACTTTTCTTCTTGTTTTCTACCAAATAAAATATCATCAATGCTTTTAATATACTTATTAAGTAAAAATTCTGATTTAATTCTTAAAAGCAAAGCAGCTGCAAGAAGAACCTTACTTGAAATATAAAAATCAGTTTCTTCAAGTTCTGAAACTCTTTCAAAATATTTACCAGTTAATACAACAATATCAATATCCCAGGGGTCTAACTGTTCAGTATGAATTAATTCATAAATAATAGCATGCCAATCTGACTTTCTACTTGTTATTATGTCATAAAACTGATTTTGACCTATTTTTTCCTCTTCCATATCCAAATCAATATCGAGAAGTTTTTAAATCTTGAGTTAATCATCAGTATCTTATTACATTATTAAGCTGTACATAACCGTTCTTTAAGCTATGTTCTCCTATATAACTTAAGCTATCCTCTTCATCTCTTCCTATGCTTATAAGATATTAATACCTATTTTTTTGAATAGCCTTAACTCTAAAGTAATATCTTTATCTAAAGTATATATTCTGGATAAATAAACCTTATAAATGGTTTTATTGTATAAATTATACGCAAAAATCAAAAATAAAGTTAAACTCTAATTCACCAGTGTCATTGCGTAGTTACAACATACCGAAAGATTTATATACTAAATGCACTTATATTTATTATCACCTCTTTTTCCCAGAGAAGAGTCAGGACATGCTTTTTTTGTGTGACACCGACCCTTCCTTGGGTTTATATTCCCCAAACTCTTAATGAGTTTTAGTAAAAATCCTATCTAAAATTAGGCACGATTTATTAGAATTCATTCCTCTTTTTTCTCTTCATTCTCTTCTTTCTTCTCACTCAAAAACTCAGTCAAATGACACCTTCCACAATATAATCTATTTTTAGCTTTCATTAAAAATATTCCCGGTCCACATCTTGGACAAGTTTTCTCTCTTACAACTTTATCTCCTTCAATCTTATATTTTGTATACTTCTTTGAAGTTGGTTTGTTTTTATGTGGTTTTTTTCCTTCTGGCATTTTCTTATATATTATTTACTTATATGTTTATAAATCTTCAAGCTGAGTTGATGAGTAGCTAAGTCCTAATAACCTCTTATCTTATGCTTATAAGATATCAGTTCTTTTATAAATCCTTGTCATCCAAACCCTCTAATTTTCATATACACATTAGAAACAACCAATAAAACAGTAATAAAACCAAGAACCCAAGCTAACTTAATTAAAAACTTTCTTCTTTCATGCATCCATTTCTCAGTATATTTAATTTCTCCTTTAATTCCTTTTTCTATTTTCTTAATATCTCTTTCAATACCTTTCATTTGCTTTTTAATACTCATAATTATTAAAATGATTGTTAATTTATAAATGTTATTTGTTTTAGATATTTTATTATCCGTAACTTACAAGCTCAATAAGTTATGCTCATTTATCTCTTATCTCAGTAGCGTGTCTCTCTAATTTTTGTCACCATCTTTTTTTAAAAGACGGCCTTATAATATATTGATACATTACTTACAAAGATTTAATTTTCCTTAGCTTCTTCTTTAGCTTGTTCTTCTTCCTTAATAGTTTTTGCTTCTTCTTCTGGTTTATCTTCTGCAGGAGCTTCAGAAGGTTTTTCTTTTGTTTTAACTTCTTGCTCAATTTGTTCAGGTTTATCTTCTACAGGAGCTCTAGTATCAACAGGCTTTTCCTCTTTTGTTTCTTCTTTCTTTTCTTCCCCATTATTCTCAGCTCTTCTTTGTTTTTTTGTTTTCATTTTATTTTTTTCTAAATCTTCCTTAGAATCATAAACATTAGCACTAATCTTAAATTCTTTACTCCCAAAACTTCCTTTAATATTAAAAACTTCAATATTTTCTCCAGATTTCCCAACTTGTTCAGAAACTCGCTTTTCCATTTCATCAAAACCTGGGTTTTTTTCAGATTCTACTAAAGCAGTTATTTCATTTCTTTTTAATAACTCATTTCTTATATTTTCTATTATTTGCATTTTTATTTATTTTATTTTAATATCCTATAACTATAAAAAGTTTTGAAGATGAACTTTATAGCTTAAACTCTAATAGCATAAGTTCCTTTTTTGTCAATTTTTAATTGCTTTGCTAATTCAGATTTTTCAGGATTAACAATTTCAACTTTTCCTTTAAAAGTATCTGATGTTTCTTTTTTCCCACAACTAGGACAAATATCTCCCTCATATATTAATTTACAATTTTTACAAGCCTTTTCTTTTGCCATTTTATTTGCCAAAACCTCCCATTTTATTGCCAATATAAGTTGATACTGTTATACCCACAGCTTCCCAAAAAAAATAAACATTTGAAGTTATAGATGAAACCTTTCTTAATAATGGTTTTAATCGAAATGGATTTTTTTTGCCCCTCCTATCGCCTTTTGAATCCCAATTAAAAGTAAGAGAACTTGTTTCAAGATTATCCATTTTATTTCTTCTCCTTTTCTTCTTTCTTTGGTTTTTCAGTTTTAGTAGTTTCTTTTTTTGGTTTTTCTTCTTTCTTCTCAACAGACCTTTCTTCTCTAGTAAATTTTTTAGCAACAACTTCAGATTTCTTTTTTTCTTCTTTAATCCATTCAAGTTTACCTAATCCTGGTTGCCTCATTGTTAATCCAATCTTAGGGTCCTCCCCTTTATAAGACAAAGCAACAATTCTTGCTAAACAAGCATCTCCTTTTTTCAAAACCTTTTTTGAATCTTTTCCTAATAAAGTCCCAGTAGTTGAAAAAGTCACATAATCATCCATTGTCTGACTTATATGAATCATTCCTTTCATAACTCCTAAATTCATAAATGCCCCAAAATTAGTTACTTCACTAACAATTGCAAAAACTAACTCCTGCAATTCAGGTTTCCAAACAAGTAGTTTAAATTTAGAATTATAGTAAGCTGCACCATCCCCAGGAATAATTATCCCATCCCCTACTTCTAAAACAGAAATTATTCCAATAACTTCTCCAATTTCTTTATCATGATAATTAGAATATGTATCCTGAAGCTGTTTTGCAACCGCGTTGCTAGTCTTAAGTCCAAATAATTTTGGCTCAACCCTAACATAATCCTCAACTTCAACTATATAGAACATGTTAAGAATATATAAAAATTTAGATTTATAAAACTTGTTATTTCTTAAATATCTTAAATTCAATCAAAGCTACAATTTTAGTTTTAAAAGTTTTCAATCTTAGACCTTATAATTCTGCCAATCTTCTTAAAAAATCAGAATAACCAAAAATAAACTCCAACTGCTGCACCTAACACAACCAAAACTAATATTAACCATAGCCACCATTTTGATTTTTTCTTTGGTTGATTCAATTGTCCTGTCTTTTCTGTATGTGGCTGAGCAATCTCTGGTTTCCCTGCTTGTGTTGATTCCTTTTCTTGTTGTATTGCTTGTTCCATTTTTAACTCCTTTTTATCTAATTTTAAAGAAAATCTCACTTATAAATTTACTTATTCTTGTTTTCTATGTTCAATATTTCTTATAATAAAGTTATACCTACTTATCTCTAAAGTTTTAAATTATCAATTATTAAATATTATTATATTATAGTTTTAATTTTATAAAAATCCTATTTAAGTATATTTTCTAATTTAATACTTATGAAACATAGGTTTTGAATATCTTTTTTTTAAATATAAATGTTAAACTACCTAAATCATTTAAAAAAGGAAAATATTTTCATAATTGAAAAAGAGGAAGGGGAGGAGCTAAACTTCTCCCTCCTTTTTTATTAAAATGAGATATAATACAAAAGATTTAGGAAACAGGTTGCAGTGATTATTAGATGAACAAGAAATCCTAAGAAAAGATTTTTGTATGTCTTTGAATTTATCTAAATCTCTTATTTCTAGAATTATCAATGGGGGTAGAAATTTAACCTTAAAAAATCTAGATAAAGCATGTAAACTTTTAGGAACAACTCCTAATTATCTAATATATGGGATTAACCCAAAATATTATAAATTTTAATTTTTATTAATATCTAAAAAATTATTTCTGAATCAAAGAATAAGCAGTTATTTTATTTATTATAAATCTTGAACCAACAAATTCTGAAACTACTGCAGATATTATAAGGTTTCCTACTGCTGCTTTTAAAATTCCTCCAACAACAGGGATTTTTGCTTTAGCTGAAAAAATATCAATAACATCAGTTATTTCTGATTGATTTAAAGTAATTCTTGTTGTATTAGTCTTGTTATATCTTTTTACAAGAATATTTTTATTTGGCCCAGAACATTCAACTAATTGAATAGAAGGGTCTCTAATTAGCTGATCTAATTTTCCTAAAGAAAAACCTTCAGGTCTTGGTTGTGCTTGAGGTTTAATAGTAGTTAATGCCTGTATTCTTGAAGGAATTCCAATTGGTTCTCTAATTAGATTTACTGGTCTTTTTTGAAAACTCAACAGTTTTCTTAACTTCTGAATAGCTCTTTTTTTAGCTCTTTTTTTAGGAATTTTCATTCTATGGATAATTAGCTCTCTTTCTTCTGTAACTTCTAATTTAGAAGCCCTTGGTCTAGGAAATTTTATTTTAAGCTCTTCTATCTTGTATTTTGAAGGCTGAAAAATAGGACCCTTAAATATTTTTTTAGAAGATTGTTCCTTAGGATAAAGAGGTTCAACAAATTTTTGCTTTAATTTCTGCACTTCAATTCTTTTCTTAATTCTTTCCTCTTTAATTGAATTATTAATTAATTCTGTTGTAAAATATTTAAGAAAAAAAATTCTGTTTTGTGGTGTTATTTGTTTTAATCCCATTTTTTATATTATGTTTAACCAGAATCTTACAACTAATTAAGTTATACAGATGAGTGGCTAAGTGTTTAAGTAACTAACTTAAACCATCCTCTTCAAAACTCAAAGTCTTATAAGATATTAATTAATATTAGATAAACAAATTAATATAATTATTTAAATCTTTAGAAATTTCCTAAAAGAAATCAAACTTTTGGAAGAGGTTTTGACATAATTATTTCATTAACTCTTTGATTTCCTAAAATACTTCTTGTTCTCATCCTCTCTTCCATTAACATAATCCCTTTTGCAATTGTTTTATTTTGTTCAAGTAATATATCTAATTTATCAAGAGATTCTCCGTCTATTTCAGATTCTGAACTTTTTTCTGCAAAACTTTTTGCTGAAATTTCAAACAATTGAAGAAGTTTTGATATTTGATCAGATAATCCATCAAATTTAACAGCAATATTTGTTAAAACTTTTTGTAAATTAACAAAATTATCAAGAAGAGTTTGTTCAAACTCTAACTTATCTACAGTTTTTTCCTTATAAACCACAGTTTTCTTTTTAGAAGTTTCAATTCTTGGAGTAGTTCCTGCTTTTATTACCATAACTTAATCAAGAAACAAGAATTTATAAATATTTGGCTTGGTCTAAAATATATCTTATTGCTTTTGTATATCTTATTGTTTCTAATTCTTCAATTATCTTTTCTGTAGATCCAATATTAGGCTCATAAATCCATATTCTACGATAAAGGTCTGGAACAAACCCCTCAACATTTTCTTCATCTTCAATTTGTTGTGTTAAAACCCAAACAACTGCATTTTTAAGTCCTTTTTTTCTTAATTGAGAAAGGTTTTGGTAATATTGTCTATATGCTTCTAGTTCTTCTTTAAATTCTAAACTTCCTTGATCTAAACCAAGGAGCTCTGAGTCTGGATCTTCAAATGCATGAAGTGCTGAAGCAAGATCCTCTAATGTTTCTGGATTAATTTTCACTTTAAAAAATGGGCGCAGAGGGAATTTAACCCTCATCTCAAGCTCTGGAGGCTCGCATTCTAAACATTGAACTATGCACCCATATTATTTTTAGAAAAAGCTTGTTTTTAAAGGATTTGGTTTTTCTCTAATAAAATCATAAATTCATTATCTTATAATTATAAAGCCATAAACTTCTCATCTTTAAAACTAAATTATGCTTACAAGACATAAATAAAAAATATCACAACCTACTCATCTGTTCAATTTCTTCTTTTGAAACAGAACACCCCTTATATTTCATTGCATAAAGCATAGCTTTTAATGCTTTTGGATCTTTTAAATCAAAAAGTTTCTTTTTGTTAGCAATATAAACTAATTCAGTTGAACGAATTATTTTGAATTTTCTAAAAAAATCATAATTTTTTCTATTTGCATTTACAGGGGTGTTTAATTTTTCTTGAAGAAGTTTTCTTAGACTTTCAGGATTTTCACACATCATTCTTATTGTTCTTTCATCAATTGCAATTACACTTTGGTCTTTTAAAATATGCGCAAGAGCCAAAGTAGTAGCCTCTCCTTCATGTATTAAATGAAGATTTTTTCCTTTTGCAACAAATGTAGAATTTGCAATAGTCATAATTTCCTTTGATTCCTTTTTCAATTGCTCCCTTTGTTTTTGATTAAACTTTGGCAATTCTATGACTCCTTCTTCAAATAAAGACCTCAATTGCAAAGCCCCTAATTCAAACCTTCTTATTCTTTCAGGATAATCCATTGTTTCTGTTTTTACTTTTTCTGTAATTAAAAATTTGCCATTAAATACTTTTTTAAGTTTTCTTAATAAATGCAAACTACTATTCATTGAAAAATTAATCAATGGCCCTGAATCAAATATTATATATTTCATTTTTTGTATTTTCTTAATAATTTATCTAAATAAGTAATAAGAGGAGTTTCCCAATCTCTTTTTAATTGAGTTCTGATTAATTTAATTATCTCCTTATCTTTCGCGTTTAATTTATATTTTTCTAATTCTTTTACTTTAGTTAATATTGTTTGAGATTTTTTATTTGCTAATATATAGTTCTTTTTCTCGTATTTTGTAAGTTTTAAATCTTTCATCTAAACATCTCCTCTACATATTTGATTCTCTGTCGAATTGGAAGAGTTATTGCAAGATTAATATCCCCTACTCTTGTTCTCCCAGCATATTCTGCTAATTCCCACAAACTAATTCCAAGAATTTTAGCTGTTTTTTCCATAGAAATTCCATGTTCATAAATTTTTGATGCTTTGTTAACTTTTGCTCCTCTAAAAACATCACCAATATAAACTTTCAAATTTCCAGAAAGACCTTGAATTAATTTTCTATTTGCATCTACCTCGTCCCTAAACTTACTTATATCTTTTCTTTTTAATGCCTTAATCATGTCATTTATATTTTTTAGATAATTTTTATAAAAAGGAATCCAATTTTTCTCTTCTTTATAACTTTCCCTTTCAATTAATTTACTTAAAGAATAAATTATAACTGCAACAGAAATAACATCTGGATCTTGATGAACAGAAGAATGATGCACAACCTTATTGCTTAAATTTTTAATCTTAACATAATTTTTACTTTCTAATGCCGACCTAACCCCTTCTAAAATTTTTAAAATATGCCCTCTTTCTTCCATATCGTATGAAAACCTAGGTTTTCCTAACAAGTCACCTTTCCTAAATTAGTCTTCCTAAGCCACCTTTTTAAAATAAAGAGGAAAGGTTATTTAAGGGTTTTGTATTAAGAAGAATAAATTATTTGATCTGGAAGTGTTATTTCACAATTCCCCTTAGACTGAAGTTGAATTTCATACTCTTCATTTATAAAATAGTCTTTAATCTCTTTATATAATTCTGTAGAAGCTCTTTCGGAACAACCAAACTCTTTTTTCCCTTTCCATGAAAGGCCAGATTCTGCAGTTCCTGCATTAATAACAAATTCCAAATTAAATGACTTCCCCATCTCTTCATCTAGATGTTCTAAGAAATCTAATGAAATTCTAGCTTTAACCGCTTTACATTCTAAAGTAACTTTTTTAGGATCCAACTCCTTAGTAAATCTGTCTACTAAAATATCTGCCTTTTCCATTTTTTTATGTTCACTTATTGTTATTTAAATTTTTATATTGTTAATTATAGGTGATTAATTATATAAACTAATCTTTCTTTCTTGATTCATGAAAGTAATATTAGACACAAATTTTTTAATTTATTGTGCAAAAGAAAAATTAAATTATATTGAAGCATTAAGAGATTTACTTAATGAGAATTATGAATTAGTTGTACCTGAACAAGTTATAAAGGAATTAAAAAGCTTAAAAGGAGATAAATTAAAAAAAGTTTCTGGAAAAGATAAAGCAGCTACTGATTTAGCTCTGCAATTATTAAAAGTAAATAAAATTAAGAAAATTAAGCCTATTGGAAAAAATCCAGATGAAGCAATTGTTAATTTAGCTAAAAAAGATAAGAAAAACATTGTTTGCACATTAGACAGAGAAATGCGACACACTCTTGGGAGAGTTATTTTAATTAACAGAGGGAAAAAGTTGATGCTGACTAAATAAAATTTATTTTATCAGTATATTATAAAATTTAAAGCTATGAAGATGAAAACTTCAAGTTACTCAGATAATCAAACTCTCATAAGTTTAAAAGATATTAGTAAACAAATCAAAAAAATGCAGGACAAAATCACAAAAACAAAAATAGAAAAATATTACAAACTAACAAGCAAAGCCTTAGCAATTGCAAAAAAATCAATTGCAAAAGGAAAAGATAAACAAGCAAAAGAAATCATTAAAATGGTTTCTTGCTATCTTAAAGATTCACAGCATTTTAAAGAAAAAAAAGATTATGTAAATGCTTATGGGTGTTTGAATTATGCACATGGTTGGCTTGATTCAGGGGCTCGTATTAAAATATTCAATGTAAAAGATAATAAGCTGTTTACAATCTAGATTAACTATGAATAATATTCATAGGATTTTTCACTAAATAACCAAAAACACTATTAAAAAGATGTTTCTTTTTGTCTGGAATCCGTTTTACCTTGCATTCAACAGAATAATTTGAAGCAGTAATTATTTTTTCTAAAGGTCTATTCAAAAACCTAGATTTTTCAATCATATTACCACTGAAAGCACTTTTTTCAATCTCATTTTTAACCCTTTTATTTTCTTCAAATTTTGATCTAATAAAAAATCTTAAAGCTCCATCCCCGTTTATTCTAAATCCAGAATCATATTCAACCCCTGCCATTTTCCAATTAATGCCTTTATCTGAAAGCTTTATATCTAATTTAACATAGGTTCCCTTAGTTGGATTATAAAATCTATTTGTAAGATAGTTACTCCATTCTTGGTTTAACCTATTTACATATGCTTGATTTAATCTCATTACAAAAACCACTAAAATCCGCTTAAAAACCATCATTATACTTCAGAACATATATTTAAAAGACAATCTTTAAATAAACAAATTGATTAATAACATCAACTAGAAATAACAATAATCTTAAAAGAATATTAAGTTATAAAGATGAGAGATTAAGTTACTCATAATATAAATTAATAATTGTAAGTTATAGGTTAAAAATAATAAAAAATGGCAAAAAAAGTGGTGGTAATAAGTTTAGGTGGAAGTTTAATTGTTCCAAATAAAATTAACATAGAATTCTTAAATGAATTTAAAAAAGTTCTTTTAAAAAACATAAAAAAATACAAATTTGTCGCAGTTTGTGGTGGAGGAAAAACAGCAAGAACCTATATTCAAGGACTTGAACAACAAAAAACAAAACAAAAACAATATTTTCAGTCATTACTTGGAATATCTACAACCAGACTAAATGCAAGATTTATGACTTATTTTTTTGGAGAAGATGCCCACCAAGGAATTCCTCATGATATGAAAACAATAAAAAATCTTTTAAGAAATCACAATATTTTATTTTGCGGAGCATTAAGATATGCAAAAAATGAAACATCTGATGGAACTTCTGCAAAAGTAGCGAATTACTTCAAAAGTGGTTTTATAAATCTCACTAATGTCAAAGGATTATATGATAAAAACCCAAAAAAATTCAGAACAGCAAAATTTATCCCAGAAATCTCATATAAAAATTTCTTAAAAATAGCTAAAGAACAAAAGTTCAAACCAGGTCAGCATTTTGTTTTAGATCAAAATGCAGCTAAAATAATCAAAAAATATAATGTTAAAACCTATATTCTCGGACCAGATTTAAAACAATTAGAGAATGTTTTAAATAATAGGCATTTTGTCGGAACTCTGATTTCTTAATGAATTAGAAATTATTTTGAAAACCACTTATTTTTTTTAACTGATCCAAGTTTTGTTTCTGTTGTTGGTTTCCCACATCTTCCAGGATTATAAATCTCAAGACCATCATCAGCCACAAATCTAAAAACTCTTTCTTTTTCAAGTAAGCTTTGATCTCCGCCTAAAAAACTAACAATTTCAGAATTAACTTGTTCTTCTAAAATAGATAAAATATTCATTTGATGAGGTTTTCCAAAGAAAGAGTAAGGACCTGATTTTTCCTCAAAAGCATTTTCAAAATCTAAAAAATAATCAGGAACCCAACCAATTTCAATATAGCTTTGTGGAGTTCTTACTTGAATAAGAATATTTAACTCTGAAAATTTAATAGGATAAATACTCATAATTTTATTGCCATGTTTTCTAATAACAGGTTTTACTTTTAAATAAAAATTTTCACGAATTTTAAGGACACTAACCTTGAATTTATAATTTCTTAACATTTTCAGAAAATTAACAATATTTTTAAGGTTTAAAAACCTTTATAGAACATGCAAATCAACACAACAAACTTAAATCAAGCAAGAAAAGAAATTCAGGCACTTAAAAAACAAAACAAAGAAATAGTAGTTCAGGCCCAAGATGACACATTTAACAGAAAAATCTTAGAAAACAAAGACGTTGATATTCTTCTAAGCCCAGAATTACATGATAGAAAAGAGAAATTAAAACAAAGAGATTCTGGATTAAATGAATTTTTATGTAAATTAGCTAAAAAAAACAACATAAAAATAGGAATTAATATTGCAGAAATAAAAAAGCTTGAAAAAAAAGAAAAATCAAAAATTCTCGCAAGAATAATCCAAAACATAAAATTATGCAACAGAACAAAAACACAAATAATTCTTTTTCCTAAATCTAAACATAAAAAACAAAATATTCTTTCTTTTTTTCTTACTCTAAAAGGTTCAACTGAACAAGCAAAACAATCTTTTAACTAACAATTCTTGATCCAATATACCCAACCCCAAAACCAACTGCCCCACATACTACAGATCCTAATCCTCCTCTTATTCCTCCCTCAAAGATATCAAAAGGAGAATTATGTTCTCCTTCAGGTTCGTGGTACATCTTATCATTATATTCTTTAAATTCCTTAACAAACCCGGCAGCAGCACTTAAAATAGGAGCCCAAAGTAAAAAAGTATCCAAAGGTGAAATGCCTACCCCCTTTTCAAGAGCAACACCCCTTCCAAATCCAACAGCAAAATTAACTCCATAAATAACAGGATAAAATATTTTTCCAGACTTCATAAAAACACTAAAAAACTCAGATTTTTAAACATTATTGTAACCAAATCCTTAGATTTGAAAATATATCTTAATTAAAATCCTTTTTAAGGCTTTTGTTATTACCCCTAAATTTATAAAACTTATAATCTCTAAATAAATATCAATATCTCTAAAAAATATAACAAGAGAACAAGAGAGATTAACCTAATTAACTCATCTTCAAAAAGTAATATTTATAGAGATTCCAGTTAAACATAAAAAACGACAAAAACAAATAAATTAGTATCTTATAAAATAAAAAGCTATTCATAACAGAGCTTAAGCTATTCATATGAGTAACTTAAAAATTTATCAGATATTAGGTTAAAAAATGCAACAAAACATTCAAAATATAATAGAATCTCTTTCACCAAATGAAAGAAAAATTATCCCTTACTTAAAGCAAGGCAATTTGGATAAAATAAATAGAGAAATAGAAGATCTAGACAAAACAGCAATCTTAAGAGCCTTAGAATTCTTATCAAATAAGGAAATACTTAAATTAGATTCAAAGCAAGAAAAAATAATAGAATTAGGAATTAATGGTTTAAGATATATTAAAGAAGGATTACCTGAAAGAAACTTAATTAATTTAATTGCTGAGAAAAACTCTCTCCCCCTCCAAGAAGCTCAAAAACAATCAAAACTTAGTGCTAATGAATTTAAAGCAGCTTTAGGAGCTTTAAAGAAAAAAGCCCTAATAAATCTTATAAATCAAAATATAATCCTCGCCAGAGGAAAACAAGAAATAACAAAAAAATCTCTTGAAGAAAAATTCTTAGAAACTTTACCTAAAAATCTAAAAGAACTTCGACCTGAAGAAAAACTTGCTTTTGAAAATCTAAAATCAAGAAAAAATATCATAGATATTCAAGATAAAAAGATTATTCATTTTTCTTTAACAGAATTAGGAGAACAAATAATCAACAAAGATTTAAGCAAATCTGCAAACATGATTGAAACACTTACTTCAAATATGATTAAAACAAGTTCTTGGAAAGGTAAAAAATTCAGAAGATATGATATTACAAATCCTTTACCAAAAATATCTGGGGGAAAAAGACATTTTGTTAATCAAGCAACAGATTATGCTAAAAAAATATGGTTAGAAATGGGTTTTAAAGAAATGACAGGAACTTTAACTCAATCAGGATTTTGGAATTTTGATGCTCTTTTCACTGCACAAGACCATCCTGTTAGAGAAATGCAAGATACTTTTTTTATAAAAAACAAAACAGCAAAGCTCCCAGATAAAGGATTAGTAAACCAAGTAAAAGCAGCACATGAAGGAAAAATTAAAGGAAGCAAAGGCTGGCAATATGATTGGAAAGAAGAAGATGCAAAAAAAGTTGTTCTAAGAACACATACAACTTGTCTTTCTATGCAAACACTTAAAAAAATACAAGAAAATAAAGAATTTCCTGCAAAATATTTTGCATTAGGAAAATGTTTTAGAAATGAAACAGTTGACTGGAGTCATTCTTTTGAATTTAATCAAGCAGAAGGGATTGTTGTAGATAAAAATGCGAATTTTAGGCAGTTACTTGGTTATCTAAAGCAATTTGCAAAAAAAATGGGATTTAATAAAGTTAGATTTCGTCCAGCTTATTTTCCATATACAGAGCCTAGTATTGAAGGAGATATTTGGATTGAAGAAAAAAAAGAATGGATTGAAGTTTTTGCAGCAGGTATTTTTAGACCTGAAGTCACAATTCCAATATTTGGAAAACATATTCCTGTTTTAGCATGGGGCCCTGGATTTGACAGAATGATTATGAATTTCTTTAACATTAAAGATTTAAGAGAAATGTACAAGAATGATATAAATAAATTAAGAAAGATGAAAATTTGGGATAAATAAAATGGAAAGATTATTTTTGGCATCAAGCATTGATATGACTGCAAAAGATATAGCTAAGCAAATAGGGAAGAATCCTAAAACACTAAAAACCGCTTTTATTACAACTGCTGCTGAACCTAAAGACATTAAAGAAGAGGGTTTGGACTGGCTTAAAAATGATAGAAAAGGTTTAAGTGAGGCTGGTTTTGATCTATTTGATTATACAATTACAGACAAAAGTCCTAAACAAATTGAAAAAGATCTTGGAGGTTGTGATGTTATCCATGTTAATGGGGGGCATACTTTTTATTTGCTTTTGCAAGCAAGAAAGTCAGGGTTTGATAAATTCATAAGAAAGTTCGTTGAAGATGGCGGAATTTATATTGGTTCAAGTGCAGGCTCAATTATTGCTGCGCCAGATGTTTCAATTAAATTAGAAGAAGATGTAAAAGAGTATGAAGATAAATTAAAAACATTTAAGGCATTTAATTTAGTAAAATTCATTGTTTATCCACATTGGGCAAGTGATGATTTTAAAGAGAAGTATCTTGGCCATAGATTAAAAGACTCTTATATCACTAGAAATAAAATAATTCTATTAACAGATACTCAATATGTTCTTGTTGAAGATGATATGTATAAAATAATAGATATTGAGGATGCAAAATAAAATGGAAATTAAAAAGAAAACCTGGCCAGAGCTGTTTCAGAAAATGTTAGATGGAAAGAAAACAGTTGATGTGAGGTTAGCTGATTTTGACCTTAATGAAGAAGATGTTTTGGTTTTTGAAGAATACGACCCAGAAACAAAAGAGTATACTGGAAGGGTGTTAAAAAAGAAAGTCAAAAATCTTAACAAAATTAAATTAACAGAATTTCATTCAGTGGAAGATATAGAAAAACATGGCCATTGGGTGATTGAATTAGAAGATGAATATTAAAGAACTACAAGACAAAATAAAAGAATTTGATACAGCAAGAGGGTGGGAAGATAATTGGAATATCAAAGACTTATTATTAAATATAACAGAAGAGGGTGGAGAATTATGGGATTTAATTAAATGGGTTAATGAAGAAAAACAAAAACAAATAATCAGTGAAAAAAAAGATGAAGCATCAGATTACATAGGAGACACTTTATTTTTATTATTAAAAATAGCAAACAAAACAAAAGTTGATGCAGAAAAAGCTTTAGATAACACATTAAAAGAATATGAAAAAAGAATGCCTCCTGAAGTAATGAAAAAAGTCAAACATGCCAATAGATTAGCAGGAGGTGTTGATGATAAAAATGGAAATTGAAAAAATAATAACTTGTGAAAATAGATTAACAATGAGATGTAGAAACTACAAAATAGACTATAATCCTAATCATCACCCAAATAACTTAGATTGTGAAGCTTATAAAGAGGTAGTTATGAGGACATTTGAGGTAAAAAAATGACAATCCTAACACTTAACAAACAACAACTTGAATCTAAAATAGGAAAAATAGATGAAAAAATGCAGGAGAAAATAAGCATGTTTGGAACTCCAATTGAAGAAGTAACAGAAAGCGAAGTTTCTGTTGAAGTTTTTCCAAACAGACCAGACCTCTTATCATTTCAGGGCTTTACAAGAGCATTAATCTGCTTTTTCAAAAAACCCGGATTAAAACAATACAAAACAGAAAAACCAGAAAAAGATTACAAAGTTATAATTGAAAAATCAGTAAAAAAAGTCCGTCCATATACTGTCTGCGCAATAATCAAAAACCTAAAACTTAATGATGAAAAAATAAAAGAATTAATAGATATTCAAGAGAGATTACATGCAAGTTATGGAAGAAATAGAAAAAAACTTGCAATTGGAATTTATCCTTTAGAACAAATAAAACTTCCAATAAAATACTTAGCAAAAAAACCAGAAGATATTAAATTCATTCCATTAGAATCAAATAAAGAGATGAATGCGAGACAAATTCTCTCTCAACATCCTACAGGAAGAGAATATGCTCATTTACTTAAAGATAAAGAAGTTTTCCCAATTTTTGAAGATGCAAACAAAGAAATCCTATCAATGCCTCCAATAATAAATTCACAAAAAACAGGAAAAATAACAGAAAATACAAAAGAAGTTTTTATTGAATGTTCTGGGCATAATCTTTTATTTCTACAAAAAACACTAAATATAATTGTCACAACTATAGCAGATTTAGGGGGAGAAATTTATGAAATGGAAATTCAGGACAAAAAATCATATACAACCCCAAATCTTGAACCAGAAAAAATGCTTTTTTCAATTGAAAACCTAAACAAAACATTAGGATTAGAATTAAGTGAAAAAGAAATCATAAACCTTTTTGCAAAAATGGGGATTGGTTATATAAAGGGAGATTGCACCCAAGGAACCGTAGGTGCCTTAGGAACAGCATTAATTCCTGCATATAGAACAGATATTCTCCATGAAATTGATTTATCTGAAGAAATAGCAATTGCATATGGCTACAACAACTTCCAGCCAGAAATCCCTGCTATATCAACAATAGGAAAAGAAGACAAAACAGCAATATTCAAACATAAGATTGCTGAAATATTAATTGGATTAAAATTATTAGAAATCTCAACTTATCATTTATCAACAAAAGAAAAACAATTTAAAAAAATAAACATTAAAGACTTTAAAAATCAGATGATTGAAGTTCTTGATTCTAAAACAGAAAATAATGTTCTTAGAAATTCATTGCTTGCTCAATCAATCCAAATTTTAAGTGAAAATTCAGATGCTTCATATCCTCAAAAAATATTTGAATTAGGAAAAACCTTCTTTCACGACGACGATTCAGAGACCCAGATAGGTGAAAAAGAAAATCTTTGCATCTCCTTATGCCATGAAAAAGCGAATTTCACAGAAATTAAACAAATTTTAGATTATTTAATGAGAATGCTCGACAAAAACTATGAAATTAAAGAAACAGAAAATCCAAGTTTTATTAATGGACGATGTGGAGAAATAATCATCAACAATAAACCTGTTGGAATTCTTGGGGAAATCAATCCAACTGTTTTAAAAAACAATAAAATTAAGATGCCTACAGCAAGTTTAGAGATGAATATTAATTCATTATAAAATACTGGAATCTTATAAACATAGAAAGCGAGTTAAATCAATTAAGTAAATTGTATAAAATAAAAATTGGTTTAAGGAGAAAGAAGAAGAGTTACTCAAGGGAAAGCTAAAAGAAAAAACCATAGGTTGTCTTGTTTACTCATCAACACAGCTTAAAGATTTATAAAGACACTAAAGATTTATTTTAATTGTAGTATATATCCATGCCCCAATAGCTCAGTTTTGGTTAGAGCGCAACATTGGTAATGTTGAGGTCCTGAGTTCGAATCTCAGTTGGGGCTCTTTGTTATTTTTTAGTAGTCACAAATAGGAAGATTTAAAAGAGCAAACTTACTTCATAATTACATGAATGTTTAGGAAAGAACTATTTTGATTCTTTTTCAACCTTTTTATGTACTCTCTTCTTTGACTCTGGGAAATAATATTCATTCTCATAAAGGATATTAGCAACAATATATCTTCCATGTTTTTTAAGTTCATGGGCTTTCTTTTTTAAATATTTTTTCCAATTGTTAGGAACATTAGCTAAAACATCAACTACTTCTGGATTCTCTGGATTATTGAATGGAAATCTTAAAATTATATGATCACCCATGAAGTTTTGTAGTATATCTTATTTAAATACATTTTGTTTTAGGGTTTAAAAAAGTATGGATATAGTTCAACAATACAATAAAAAATAATACTCCTTAGCTTAAGAAATAATAATCAAGCCACCTAACATAAACCATTTTTCCATTCTCAGTTGGGGCTTATTTTAATTAAAAAGATTCTCAGATTAAGATCTAAAACAAACTTTTAGAAAGTTTTTTAAATACAAAAAAATCTTCTTTAATGAGGTGAAATCCTCAGTATTTCTGAGAAAATTAAAATGACAGAACAATCAAAAAAAGTAAATGTTAATTTGCATGGACATGTTTTAGCACGTTTTGATAATTGGTGGAGAAAACAATATGGAATACAAGGTAAAAATCTTGCAGGAATTTTAGTAGATATATGCATCCAAAAAAATTTGGAAATATATGCTATAACTGACGATGTTTTTGGTAATCAAAATGGTAAAAGCAGATTTGAGCAAATTTTTGAAGAGGCTAAAAGATTACCAAAAAATTATCAGATTGAAAAATTAGGAAACAATGCTTTTGTTGTTTCAAAAAGTGAAAAAGAAGTTTATTTTATAGATGGGCAGAGTTTAATTGTTAGGGGGGATGAAAGAAATTATGAATTATTAACTTTTGGTAAAAGTGGTATTAATAAGTTTAATTCTTTTAACGAAGCTATTAAATATCTTCATGGAGAAGGGTTATTAGCAATTGCAGAGCATCCTTTGGCTAAGGGACATTATGGGAATATGAGAAAAAAATTAGAAGAACTCTGCTATGAAAGAAAAATAGATGCAGTAGAACATAATGGAAAAATTGCTGTTCCTAATTGGCTTTCATGGATGCCAAAGTTTAATGGTTTTACAAAGAAGAGAAATGAATCTGCTACAAAAATAGCAAAAGATTATGGAATACCTATTGTGGCTAACGATGATTCTGACACTTTAGTTCAAATAGGTTCTGCATATTCAATATTTCCAAGAGAAAGAATAAAATTGGATAATGGAAAGAATATAGTTCAGAGTTTTGGAGAAGTTATAAGAGAAAATGATTTTGATATACACAAAGGATATACAAATTTTTTGGATTGGATTGAATATGCTGTTTGGAATGTAGCACTAAAAGAGCAATTATTAGGACTAAGAAAAAAGTTTATAGAATCTAATCAGAAATCTGCTCGTTAAAAAATATCCTAAACCTTAGACTAAATTTCCATTTAGTGTTTTTCACTCAGAAAAAATCAAAGAACCCTCTTATCAGGCAACCACTCCATCTTAACAACATAACCTAAAACTGTTTTTCCATTACCAACTAAACTATCAATCCATTGCCCATATAATTGAAAAAATTCACCAACATTTTTTTGATTGTCTAATTTAATATTCTCATTAGAAACAATAAAAAAAGCTCCGATAAGCAAAAACATCACCAAAAACATAAAAGTTTTCATTTTTATTTATTTCATCTCCTTTTTAATTCATATTTTAATCAGTATATGACATCCTCCTCGCACTAAAGTGCGAGGTTTCCTCAGTATCTCTTCTTACATAAAGTTATGCTCTACTGTTCTTCAAAGCTCTAAATCTTATAAGATACTGGTATTTTATCCACCAACTAAAGTTGGTGGGTTATCTTAA
>SDBT01003222.1_pt1 | contig 28388 bp, 43 predicted proteins | sample 2277101 | NCBI WGS metagenome assembly SDBT01 (sample SAMN10404973, study PRJNA504765) | marine sediment metagenome | isolation source: marine sediment core GS10_PC15, 103 cmbsf | place: Arctic Ocean: Southern Knipovich Ridge | collected 2010 | reverse complement strand
GCGGCACAGGCGCGCTGGTTGGCGAGGTCCCGACGACCTTCAAGACAGATTCGGCCTCGAACCCCGATCTAACCTTTAAGTTCTTAAACTACTTGGATACGTCCAGCAACGCCCGCGAATACTTCTTCAACAACCTGAAGCTTCGATTCTCCCAAAGTCGCCTCACCGAGGGGGCCGTGTCTCGAGGCCGTGACATGGCGAACGCGGTCGTCATCGGGGCGTACCTGGACAAGCTCTACAACGACCTCGCCGGGCCTAGCTTCGTCCTCGTTCAGGACGGAGAGGTGGCGATCAAGTTCTTCAAAGACAATCGGACGATCACCCTTGACCTCGCCCTTGGCAAAGCGACCATCACCATGCAAGTGCCGATCGTGACTCAGTTGCGGTCAATCGTCATGACCATGCAAATCACCTTCTCGGCCTTGCCGAGCTAGGACCAAGCTCAGGAGACGTTATGATCCAGCTGACCGATGCCACGGTACTCGTGAATAACGAAGTCGTGGGAATCATGCCGAATACTCTCGTGTACACTGAGGGACTTGGCGAGCAGACGATACGGGCGGTATCGATCGGCGAGGGCAAGACGGAGCAAGTCTTCGCGCGAGATCTCGAGACCGCGATCTCTATGGTCAAATTCGAAGTCCCGACCACGCCCGAGAACATCGCCCTCGCCAGGCAATGGAAGGGAAACGAGAACCAAAACGTCGTTCAAATCGCCGGTCGCACGGCGGAGGGCGAACTGACTCGAACCTTCTCGGGAGCGGCTCTTGTCGGTGACTACGAAGTTCAAATTGGAACGGAGACCTCGATCGAGTTGGAATTCAAGGGAAGCGTCTCGATCTAAGCCCCGTTTTCTATCCGCGTAAAGCGGATTCACGCAACATCATCGAGGATCCATGACCTTGGACACTGACGAGAAACCTACGACTGAAAAAACCGAGCGGAAGACTGAACATGACTTTTATTTACTCACTCCGCTTTCCTACTCATCCGGCAGCTCACAGCAAGACGCCACGTTCATCCGGTTGTTCGCTCCATCCTCGAGAGTATCGAGAGAATGCTCTGCGTTGAAACAGGCGTTCCTTCGGGCCGTCCCGAAAGAGGCAAGCGTAAGCGCGAGCGTGGCGACTGTGCCCGACGATTCGGCGGACAGCCTGGACGGATCCGACGTGATCCAAATTCTTGCCTTGTCCTCTGTCGTCGACCTTCCCGACGTGCTGGAAGTTGGGAGGCGACTTCTCCTCTCCCCGAACATTGCGAAAGTAGAGGGAGAAACGAAGCTGACGAACGCCCTCATGGAGCGCTTGGATCAGGAAGATTTCGAGAACATGATCGGAGAGTACATGGTAAATTTTACCCTTGTTTCAGTGCTCTCGAAGACGAAGACGGTCTAATCGACGCAATTCTTGACCTAGCGGTCTTGACCGAGGGAGGAGTCTCTTACACTGAACTGCGCGAGATGCCGATCCCAGAGTTAGAACTTCTGCAGCACGGCGGTCGGCGGCTATCTGCGCGAATTAAACGGGCGACCCCCAAGGCACCGAGGAAGTAATGCCGAACAAAGTCGCCTATACTTTTGTCGCCGCGGACAAGTTTTCTAAAGTCGCGCAGCGCGTGTCAAAGCGAACAGACGATCTCTCCAGTAAAATGGCTGAATTCCGGACGGAGGCGGCGCAGGCGTCGGGCGCGGTGAACCGTTTGGTCGGCGGCATCCGTAAGGCCGGATTCGGATTGCTCGCTACTGGAGCGGCGCTAGGCGCAGCACAAATTCCATTCTTGAAGCAGTTCGCGGAGCTCGAGCAGATACAAGTCGCGTTCGAGCAGATCGTCGGGTCGGTCGAGAAAGGACGTGCGGTCTTCAAAGACCTCCAGAAATTTCAGACAGGAACGCCCTTTGACTTGGTCTCGATCAAGACCGCGGCGCAGACACTCCTGACATTCGGAACGGGAACCGAGGACCTCCGCATAGAGCTTACCGCGCTTGGAAACATCGCGGCCGCGTCTGGTGGGCGAATCGAGGACCTCGCCAACGTCTTCGGCAAGGCACAGCTGACGGGGCGCGTGACCATGGACGTGATCAACTCGCTCGCGATTCGTGGCGCGGAAGTTATGAAGGTGTGGGCAGAAAAAACTGGCAAGTCAGTCAACCAGATTCGAAAGGTCGTATCCACAGGACAAATTCCCTTCACTGCGCTACGTGAGACCATTCTCGACTTGGGTGCTCGCGAAGGTGGCAAGTTCTTCGGGATTATGGAGGAGCAGGCGAAAAGGCTTACTGGAACGTGGATTCGATTTGGAAGCGCCATGATAATCTTCAAAGGGGTGCTTGGTGGTATATTCTCGAAATTTGGGAAAATTCCGGAACTCCTGGATTTCTTGGCACGTGCGGTCACTAGGCTGACCGAAATCATGGTGAAATTTTCGGAAGAGCATCCTATCTTGACAACGCTAATGGTCCGGCTTGGAACTGTCTTCCTTGTGCTCGGGTCACTCGTGGTCGCATTCTCTGTGGCTCTCCAAGGCTTGGCACTCATAGCGCTTCCGTTGATAATCGTTAAATTCCTAGGGTTCAAAGCGGTGATGTCTGCCATAATGCTCCTCCTTCCAGGGTTGAAACTGCTGATAGTTGGGGTTACCTTCCTCTTCGGCGCTCTTACCACTGCGTCGATAGCGGTGGTCGGCGCCTTGGTGCTTATCCCGGTCGCATTGTTCTTGATCATCAGGTACTTCGACGAGATCAAAACCTTTTTTAGGGCTGCGTTTAAAGTCATCTCTGGTGGGATCGACAGGATCGTACTCGCAGTAGGAAGGCTCTCTGTAGCGGGTAAGGTCATGCTCTATTTCTTTGGTGGTTTTGCTGCTGCAGCATTTACGTTTCTTGCTGCCATAGTGGCGGTCCCGGCCGCGTTGATTTTGGTCATCAAATACTTCGATGGGATCATGGCCTTCTTCAAGTCTGTTGGAACTTATCTGGCGAATATATTCGGAGTCATCTCCGCTTGGATTGGGAAGATCGTGGGCTTGATAGGAAAAATCCCTGGACTGACAACGGTCGCAGGTTTCCTTTTGGGCGAAGGACAAGTGAACTTGAGCGGAGGCAGCGGAGAGATTCTCTCTCGAAATTCCGCGGTCGTCGACGTAAACCTCAACGCGCCTAAGGGTATAATCCAGTCTGTGAAGTCAAGGACTACCGGGGACAAGGACGGCCTCGACCTGGGAGTCAACATGGCGGAGGCTACCTAGCATGAACCCCCGAGACTTGCAGCGCGCGTCGTTTCGTGGGATACCTTTCCTCGTGACGTCCACAGGATTCCTGGGTGGACGCCGCCTGGTGCGGAAGCGGTTCCCAAACTCGAATCGACAGTCCTTGGAAGACCTAGGCCTAAGCCCACGCGAGTTCACGATCAGTGGGGTCATCGCCGCTCAGAGAGATCCCTCGGGCGCGGAGATCAGGGACTACCGCGAGGTTCGAAACGCGCTCATCCAGGCGCTCGAGTCTCGTGGATCCGGAGTACTGGTCCATCCATTCCTGGGGCGGTTTGAAAAAGTCGGGGTGGTGAGCTTCAACCTCGCGGAGAGCATGACGAGTTTGGGTTCCTCCCCGATCGAGATCACGTTCTCGATCAATGACTCGGATGCCCTCCCCAAGTTTACGGAAAGCGTGGTGGGTTCCATCACCGCGGGATTGAAGATCGTGTCGGCCGCGGCGATGGCTGACGTGGAGGACCGGTTCGAAGTGACCGAATCGTTCTCTGGCAACTTCGCCGACGCCGTGACGAAGATAACCGCTGTCGGCAACTCCATTCGCGCCGCCACAGAGGTGATCACCGCGGACGTGGCAGAGATCGATGCATTCGTCCTGAAGACCCAAAACTTCCAGAACTCGGTCTTGCCCTCGATCGGAAATCCGCAAGTCCTTGGTCAAGACACGGTCAACCTGATCGCCTCGATCGATAGGCTCTACGGCAATCCCGCCAACTTGTTCAGTTCTCTGTCTCGACTTTTCGATTTCGGTGACGATGACACGATGATCACTCAAAACACGTCTGGCCAGATTCAACGTGTACTAAACCGGAACGTGATGAACTCTACTGTCCAGTCGTCGTCCCTTTCCCAGGCGTACTTGGCGGCGGCGAAACTAACATTCACTACGACTGATGACATAGACGCTGCATCTACGATCCTCGAAAACCAATGGCAGAAACTCCAGTCCGCTGGGATCATGGGAGAAGACGTGGAAGAAAGCATCGCCAAGCTGCGCGTCTCAACAAACTCGTTTTTCGACCAGGAACGTGATCTCCGTCCTCGAGTCATCACTGTTCGCACGAATTTAACCTCGACCAATCTACTCGCTTACCAGTTCTACGGCGAATCTAAGCTAGGGGACACGATCGCCAAACTTAATGGATTCCAGGACGGCGCAGGCATCGAGGGAGACGTCAAGGTCTTATCAGCATGAGCACGATGCGAATCGAAGTCAACGGGGCACAATACGATTCCTTTACTAGCGCAAGAGTAGAGACTAGACTCGACACCCTGGCTAGCTCTTTCTCATTCGACGCGTCGTCAGAAGACGGGAAGCCACTTCCCTTTCTGGGTGGAGAGGCGTGCCAGGTTTTCGTGAACAGCGAGTGCGTGCTTACCGGGTTTATCGAGCGAGTGGTCGCATCTGGAGACCCCGAGTCTCATGCGATCACGGTCAGCGGACGGAGTAAGACCGCAGACATCATTGACTCAACGCTCGACTCGGAATCTCCAGACGGAGAGATCTTCTCCGACCTGCGTCCTCCGATCTCCTTGAAGACGGTTATCGAGCGCACGATCGCCAGCATGGGGGCGGCTCCTGGGCAAACGAAGAGCGCCGAGATTTCTGTCGTCGACGAGGCGAGCCCCAATCCTTTTAATGAAGCGGAGGATGTGATCGCACCGGAGCCGGGGGACAACGCATTCCAGTTCATTGAGAAGTGGGCACGGAAAAGGCAAGTCTTACTGACCTCGAACGGGGACGGAAACGTCGTCATCACAAGAGGATCTGCGACTCGAATCGACGCTTTCTTGATTCAACGCGTAGACAGCGACGATAACAACGTGATTAGCTGGGAAGTAGACTACAACCTAACGACCCGCTTCAACCGCTACAAGATGCCGTCGCAGCTTAACCTGATCGCGCTAGTTCTAGCTGGGCTTTCGTCAATCAGCACGATCGTCGAACAAGGCAGTGGTGAAAGCGTAATCACAGACAGGAACATTCGTGAAGGCCGGCAAATGGTCATCGTGCCAGAGGCGAATAGTTCAGACGGTGAAACAAGGAAACGCGCAGAGTGGGAAAAGAACATCCGAAAGGCTCGCAGTCGGACCTATGGCGCGGTCGTTGATGGCTACCGAAACCAAACAGGAGATCTCTGGAGAGTAAATCGACTTATCCGTGTGGACGACGTTTTCGCTGGAATCGATTCTGTGATGCTCGTGAACTCCGTGGAGTATAGTTTGACCGAGGATAAAGGAAGCACAACCGACTTAGGGCTAATCAATCGCGATGCGTACACGCTGGATCCAACCACACTTTCTGAAGAGAACGAGCTTGGAATCGGTCTCATTGTCAAGGCACTGACAGAATGAAGAACATAAAGAACATGATCAGGTCTCTTCTCCGCTGGGCACGCACAACCAAAACTGGGGATGACGCGGGGAATTTCCCGGTCCAGCAAGTCGGCTACCTTGGAAAGGTCGGTGACTCAGTCATGTGGTTTCCATACGGGATGCACGCTAACATCCCTGTCGACGAACTCGTCTTGATGGTCTCGATGCAAGGGAATCCGGAGGCACGGGTTTCGATCCCAGGGTCTCCGCAAAAACGCGTGAAGCCCTTGGCCGCTAGCGAAGTAGTTTTCTTCCATCCGGACACCGGGTCGAAACTGCACTTTAAGGCGAACGGTGACATCGAAATCTCTTCTCAAAAAGACGTAAATGTTCTTGTTGCTGGCAACGCTTTGGTTGATGTCGAAGGAAATCTTACCGCTGATGTCGAAGGCAATGCTGATGTAGATGTTGCGGGCAATGCTGATGTAGACGTTGTGGGCACAGCAGATGTTGACTCAGTCGGAGCGATGGCAATCACTGCTCCGACATTGCTCATAACTTCAGATGTAACTATCACAGGTGATTACACGCAAACTGGTGATGCTGATGTGGGTATTGGTGGTGAAGTTGGTTTGGGCGGTATATTTGCTGACGGCGATAATGTCGCGCGTAAGGGTGATACAGTTGATGAGCTAACAGGTGACGACATCATTTTAGAAGGGTCAACTAAGGTCAGAGCGGTGGGGCCAGCAGGATGACAGCAGGAATTGCGGCGTTGAGATGAGGACATAATGCCCCGAGGAATCGACGCGGTTTTACAGGAACTTCCTAGCGGACTCTTCGACATCAAGATCGGGTTCGACGGCGACCTCGAGACTGAGGATACGTTCGACACCGCGATTATGGTGAGCCTCTTCACGGACGCGCGAGCGGACGAGTCCCAAGTCTCGCAGCCTAACCTGCGTCGAGGATGGATTGGGAACGAGTTCACACCTGACTTCGAAATCGGTTCCCTGCTATGGCTTTTCGAGCAGGCCAAGCTTACCCGGACGCTCATGAACGAGATCGAGGACGAGGCCCGAGCCGCGTTACAATGGCTTGTCAATGACGGCTTGGCAGTAGCGATCACGAACGTGTCCGCGACGTCACCCAGGCTAGGCCAACTAGTTTTGAAGCTCACTATCCAGAGGACCACCTCCGTAGTAGAGCACAGGTTTTTCGAGCTTTGGCAGAACACTGGAGTTAGCTAATGCCCTTGACAACCCCCGAAACCGCGGACGAAGTCATCGCTCGCGCAATCGCGGACCTTGAGCTTATCATCGCCGCGGTCGGCGGAAAACCCGCTCTCAAGAATAGCTGGCTCAACGCACTGGTGGTCGCCTACTCCAACCGAATCTTCGATTTCTACTTCGCCCTCGACCAGGCCGCCTTGGAGTCATTGCCGGACACCGCCGTCGCCAACCTGGATCGGTGGGCAGCGATTTGGAAGATCATCCGAACGGCTGGGACCCCTGCTTCTGGATTCGCGATCGCTTCAGGAGTCTTGGGGAATGTCATTCCCATAACCACGTTCCTGGCGACGGGTGACGGCAAGCAGTACAAGACCGTGTCCGCGATCGCTATCACCCAAAAGGCCACCTTGATCGCAGGTGGTAACTTGACCAGCGCAGCGGGCGTCGCGACCTGCATCACCACCGCCAAGCATGGGCTCGGAACCCAGATCAAGACCACTGTTTCGAACGCGACCCAAACTGAGTACAATGTGGCGAACGCCACCATCATCGACATCGTGGACGCGAACACCTTCACCTACGCGATCACCGGCTCCCCCGCGTCCCCCGCCACGGGGGCTCCCGTTTTGTCATACCAATCCGCACAGCTCAGCGTGGAGTCCGTCGAACCTGGATCGACTGAGGACCAGGTCTTCGACGTTGCGCTCAAGTTCGAGAGCCCGATCGTGGGTGTAGATGACGTCGCTCGAGTTGACTTCGACGAGCTTGGCGGCGGGGCGACCCGGGAGATAGACTCCGCCGTTCGCGCTCGGCTCCTTGATCGCGTCCAGAACCCAATCGCCCACTTCAACGCGGATGAACTCGTGGCGGTTTCGAAGAGCGTGGCTGGGGTCACCAGGGTCTTCGTCCAAGAAATCACTCCCAACGTTGGTCAAGTGACCGTTTACTTCATGCGCGACAACGACGTGACCTCGATCCCGTCAGGCTCTGAGGTGGCCGTTGTGAAGGGCGTCCTCGATGCCATTCGCCCCGCGAACTCTGACACGGATGACTTGATCGTGCTGGCGCCGACCGCGGTCTCAACTGACTTCACATTCTCCGCGCTCTCCCCTGACACCGCGTCCATGAAGACCGCGGTCGAGAACAACCTGGAAGAGCTCTTCGACGAGCGAACGAGCGTAGGCGTCAACGTTACGGAGGACGAGTACAAGGCGGCGATCTTCGGGACGGTAGACACCACCACAGGAGACGTCTTGACGTCATTTACCTTGTCCGCTCCGACTGGCGCAATCGTGGTCACATCTGGAAAAATTGCTACGCTCGGCGCGGTGACTTTCTCATGAGCCTAGATAGCCAAACAGAGATCCTCGCGAGTTATCTTCCAGAAGGTCGTGCGTTCGGTGGTAAGCGTGTAGCTGGCTCCGTGTCCAGACTTCTCTTAGAAGGGCTCGCCCAAGAGATGCTGCGATCAACCGACTTCCTCGCGGAGTTTCGCGACGAGATTCTTCCAGACGAGACCACGCTCTTCATCGAGGAATGGGAATCCGCGGTCGGGATCCCAGACAGCTGCTTCCTCACCACGTCTGGGACCATCGCTGAGCGGCGGCGCAACGTCCTTGCGAAGCTGGTCTCGCTAGGAGTGCAGACCGCCCCTGACTTCGTTGCCTTAGCCGCCTTGTTCGGGATCACGGCGGTTGTCAAGGGAGGTTCGACCCATGGACTCGTTCCTAAAGAGAGCCCCCCAATCGTTTTTCCTGACGACAGAACTGCGTACCACACGATTTTAGTCGACCTTTCAGAACCACCTCTTAACGTGTTTCCATATACCTTCCCAATCACATTCCAGAGTGCAGAACTCGCCTTGGTAGAATGTTTATTCAGGAAAGTGAAGCCAGCTCACGTAGACATTTTGTTCACTGACCTGACTCCATAGGAGTCTTCGTGCAAGATCTAAACGACAAGGTCACTAGCGGGACCCTCACGGCGGCTGAGTGGAACGAGCAACCGAGCGAGCTCCAGAATATCATCGAGGACATGGGTTTCATCCTCTCGTCAGGTGACCTCAACCAGCTAGGAAAGTCGATCGCCGACTACGTCGCCGCAGGAGCCTTCTACTCGGAAACCGGGATCGCGGACGCTTACGTCGCGACGGTCATCGGCGCGAAGCAAGGGCTCCATGTCTTGTCCGCCGTGACGGATGGAGCGGTCGTTCGCTTCCGTCCTGGAAACGTGAACACTGGGGCAAGCACACTTAACGTCAATTTCCTGGGCGTGAAGGACATCGTTCGTGAAAATGGTGACACGCCCAGCGCGGGTGACCTAGACACCACACGTGACGCCGTGGTTCGCTGGGACCAAACAGCCGGTGATTGGCGCATTCTCAATTCCTCCTTGCACACGTCAACGATCCTTGATCTACAAAGAACGCAAGAAGTCCTCTCTGGCCAGCTCGTCCGCAGCAGCAATAGTGTCATCAAGTTACAGCCAATAAATGGCGTCGATGTCGCCGTCGGTATCGACGACAGGATTTTGAGGACCACTGGGAATTTGTCTTGGGACATGGTGGTCGACCTCGAGCAGACCGAGGCGGCTTCGAAGCGGCTCTATCTCTACGTGCGCAACAACGCTGGGGTGCTCGATGAGCAAATTTCGGAAACCGCCCCGAATGTAGCTGACGACACAAAGCCCGGCTACAAAGCAGGCGACGCCACGTGGCGCTGCATTGGTTCCACTTATAATGACCTGGGCCAAGACCTTGTCGAATGTAGCTGGGGGCCCGGTGGCAGGGTGCTTTTCCACTCACACGACGCCGACCATGAGCACGATCTTAGCTTGACCCAAGCCGGCTGGAGTAGCGTCGTGGTGGTTAACATTCCGCTCTGCGCGTCTGCGGTGCTGCTTCACTGGTATATCGCCGGTACCAGCGACAACGCTGCGCTCGGGGCGAGTAACGCTACGGTGGCTCCGACAGTGGGTCGCAAAATCCTCGGCACGAATGCCGGCGATATTCTTCTCGGGTACGCCGGCGACGGGTCGTCGGCTCCGATTATCGCGTCGCAATTCGAAATGCCGATCGCTAATATGAAGGCGCCAGGATTCAAGTTCACGACCTATGGTGGGACACTGGGCGGCGCCGGCGCTGAAAACGACGTTGTGGTCACCGGATATATCGACATTTTCGCGCCGAAATAAAAGGACCCCCGAGCCATGGACCCCATTAACCCCGTTGACCTCGTTGACCTCGCCACAATCGGATCGCTGCTTACGGGCGCCACTGTGTTTGGATATTGGGGTGGCCAAATGAAACGTGCGGTGGGCGAACTCGTCGCGGCTCGCCTCGATCACGAGAGTCGGATCAGGAAGCTTGAAGGCGTGGAATGAGATACTGGGTTGAGCTTCGTCGAGACGCGTACACACGTTACGGAACGCTCGGCAGTTGGAAAGTCTTCGACAACGGCACGGCCGTGTCCATCTTCTCTTGCCTCTCCGCGGAGAATCCTGACCGCGGCAACCAACCCGGTGTCTCGTGCATCCCGGAGGGAGAGTACAAACTTGTTCGCTCCGTGTTCCATCGCGGCGGCTATCCTTGCTTCGAGATCCTCTCAGCAGACGGCTCGCCGATTCCCGGGCGCACCCTGGTCAAAATTCACCGTGGAAACGTCGCGGATGATGTCCAAGGATGTATAGTGCTAGGATCTAATCCAACCGTCCTCAAAGGACAGTGGGGTGTCGGACCCTCTGGCGGATCGAGCGGCGGGTTCACACGCTGGATGCGGGTCATGGACGAACTCAAGATCGACGAGTGTCGTCTCAAGATCTATTTTCAGAAAGGCTGACGCCGAAAACACAAGCAAAAGGAGAAACCATGCACCGATTCAGACTGATTGCCATTTGTCTGCTGGGTTTGTTCGTTGCCAGCATCACCAGTATTGCCCTGGGCCAGGAAGTGACCGAGCCGGCGGTTGAGGCACCCAACACAATCGTGGAGCTGCTGATCACGTGGCTGCCGCGCTTGGTCGCAGCTTGCGCTGGACTGGCGGCGTTTTTCCCGTCCACCAATAAGGTCATGGTGATCGTCGACGCGTTCGCGTTCAATTGGAACAAGGCGCGCAACGACCCCGCGGCGCAGGAAAAGACGCAGGAAAAGGCGTAGCTATGGGCATGGTGCCTGGGTTCGCGGCTGCCGACGCGATCTGGCCGGTGGCAATCGTCGCCGGCGTGATCGTGTTGATCGTCATCATTTTTCGGCAGGTACGAAAGCGTGGCGAGGCCAAGGCCTTGGTCAAGGTCTCAGCCGAAACGGGGGATCGAAATGACGAAGCTGCAGAAATTATGGCTGAGCCTACTGGCGACGCTAGTGCTTGGTCTAAGCGGATGCGCGGAGACGATTCTGATTAAGCCGAAGCTTGGGCCCGCGTTCTACGACCTGGAGCGCGACGCCGTCGGCAGCAAGGCACGCATGGACGAGTTCGACCGTGAGTGCGTCATTCCAACCCAGCAAGATCCGCCACTCGCGCCAACTGCGCCAGCGTGGTGCGCATGGACCATGCAGATCGATCAGATCACGCGCGCGAACAACGCCTTGCGCGGAGACTGAGGGTAAGGCCGTGGCACGGATTGAAAAGGTTCTGGCAGGCGAGGCCACTTGGGGCGCTTACGCGCTCGACGTTGCCGGCCACACTGCGCTCGGTCTTCTGTACGCGCTCCCATTCGAGGTGCTTGTTCTCTGGTTCGGATGGGGAATCGACTGGGCCCTTGGGCTCGGCGCGGTCGCGGCCCTGACTGGTGGGGTGATCCGAGAGGTTCTGCAATATCTCAAGAACCGCAAGCTCCACCTGCTTGACCGGTCGCTCGACGCCGCGCACCATTTGCTCGGGTCTCCGATCGCCCTGGTACTTGCCTACCTGATCGTGCGCTGGCTTGCCTGACAAGCGCGCCGACAATCATTTAGAGCCTCTCTGTGAATCCTGGCTAGGACCATCGCGCGCTGGTGAGCTCTAAGACCTACCCCCTGGTTAACCGGATGAGTTTTCTTTCCCACGCGCGATAGAGCGCGGCCTGGGAGTTCTGTCTTTAGGAGCTCTTAGACGCAGTTAAGACCATCACCCTCGAGCATGCCCACAAGCGCCTCTCCGTCCTGAATCACCACGTGGCCGGTGTAGCTAGATGAGTTCGTGCTGTAGTGAGGAGAAGCCTTCACGCCGAGCTTCGCGAGACGAGCGACCACTCTTTGTGACTTGACGCGAAGCTCTCCGCTGAGAATCTGCCTCCGGTCGTGGATCTTATTGTTGACCTCGCTCCGTCGCTTCCCCGCGAGGTGGGGACCGCAGAGCTTGGCCTCAACCTGCTCGTCGGTCTTCAAGGTCCTACTACAATAATGCCCAGCGAATCCTCCTGCCGACCAACCTTTGCATTTAGCGTCACTCATAGCGCCCTCCAACAATAGGCAAGTACAAAACCGATAACAACCCCAGCAGGCACGTGCCACCAAGGACCACCTGGTTTGAAATCAAAAAGACTCACGATGCCTTTCAAAAGAAGTTTTTGGTTCATCATATTCTCCAGTGCCTAACCATGTTACGACCGGCACGCTTGACGTTGTACAATGGTCCTCATTGGACTTCTGTCAGTTAGCTTCATTCCGGTAATCAGCCAGAAAAAGCCATCGTTGAACTTAATCTTGTAATGGTAGATCCTCATGTTGGCAGACCAACCAGCACCAAATTCAATTCAGAAATTACCCGTTGAGCTTCGATGCTGCCAAAACCAGAGTACTCACTGTCGCCAGTTCGTTCACCCGTGAATAAGCCAGTCTTGCTGTTATGGGTGAACACGAATTCTGTGGATAAAGTTTTGAATACCCACGCCGTGTACTCATGGTGTTTGGACCTGTGCTTGACGTAGATTTTCTTAGTCTTGGCAGGCATGCTACGCCCCCACGCGTGGCTTTGTGCCGGTATAAATATCCCGGCCAGACACGATCCCGGTCGCGTACGCGAGATCGTTCCCTTGCATGTTAGACCGAACCTTGTGCAACTTGCCAAAGGACTCCCTCGCCTCGTTCGCTCGCTGGTCCACGACGACGAGGGCGGTCTCAGACACGTGACCCTGCATCTCTTGTCGAAGTTCGGCCCGCTCCTTCTCAATCGCCTGGCTGATCGAGTGGACGCAGCCTATACGGAAAGCCACGCCAAACCCCCGACCGCGACCAGCCGCGAAGAACGCAGTCAAGCGGTCAATCTCGTGGTGGCAGTGGTCCCGCGCGATGACAGCGGCTTCCACGTCTTTGGACCGGCCCGCGATCTTGAGACTGGAACCATCCCAACAAGTTGCGCAGCCAAACGCATCAGAGATGACCTTCGCGAGGGCACCTTGCCACGTGGACTTACGCCTGAGTGACGGTCCGAAGCTGGAATGCTCGACGTCCTCGTCTTTCTCGTCGCCACTATCCACGTCCGCGGCCAAGATCTGATGCCGCTCCATAAGCTTGGCTGCCGCCGCCGCCGCGGCCGCCGCCTCGTTCAGGTTGTCGTTGTTACCCGCCAGCGAGAGAAGCTTGCGGATCCGTTCTAGTGCTTTCTCATAGTCGTCGCTCATACCGTTCCCTTCGTGTCTGTCTGAAGGCCCTTGAGCGATGCCTCGTACCGGCCGCCCCGTCTTAGATTTGCGAGGCCCGCAATCACCAGTTGGTCCGCGGCCTTGCGGTCCTGCCCCATCAGCTTGAGAGAGGTCGATACGTTCATGTCGCTCCACGCGCTCTGCATGCGCCGCAGGATTTGCGTTCTCATTTTGGTCGTGATTACTGTCGTCTTCATCCCGTCCCCCCGTTATTCCTGGGAGTAGAACTTGCTGGCTTTGAATCCCGCGGTTTTGGCATCAAGTTCGAGATATCTTTTCAGAGTGTCGCGCAGCGTACTGCAATCCATTTCATTTCGTTCTAGCCCTGCTTCCTCGGCACAACCTACGGCGGCGTCCAAATACCGAAGGGCATCAGCCACACGATTCGCACGGCGGCTGGCTTCATAAATCTCTCGGCGTCGGGTGATCTTGGTCATGGCTGAGTCTCCTGTTGTTGTGTTACTTACACCTATACTATAGGCTAAACGGAGCCAAAAGTGTACCACTATTTTGGCGTCAACGCAAAATAATTTCCTCGGACTGTCTAGCGCCTCTAGACACGAGCTCGCAGACTTTCTTCAAACAGTTCTAATCCTCGCCAGTGGACGCGATTAGACTTGCATCTGCGGCGGGATTCTTGAGAAACGACACCTCGAGCCCAGTCAGCAGAAATCTGGAACCTGTCTCCAATCTCCTTGTACGTATGCCCAGCGTATCTCATCTCGTAAGCCCACCAACCACGAGCGAGTCGAAGCTCTTTGTCTGCGTAGTGCTGAATGATGCGCAGTTCTTTGTCAGTGGACCGGCGTTCTATGACGAACGCGCGAGCAATCTGCATCCTGGCCTTTTCCCAATATGTTCCCGTCATGTCAGCGACCTGTTGGTACGAGTGACCACGCCTTCGAAGCCACAAAGCCCACCACGCCAAAGAGATCTCACGTCTCGTCATTTCTTGTACTTCTTGCCGGTGTGTTCTCGTTATATCAGCGACCTGTTGACGTGTATGACCACGCCTTCGAAGCCGCAAAACCCACCGCTTCAAAGGGATTTCATGTTTCATCATTTTCTGTACCTCCTACCTGTCCAGCCATCTGCGTTGATCACGATTCCTTGCAGCCATGGCGGGTTAGTCAGGAATGAGCAGAACTCGCGAAGGTCGCCAGTCCCCTCCTCCCTCTCGGTGATGAGCTCATCATGCACCCTGCCTACTTGGAGGTAACCCGCCGTGGTCGCGAGCTTTGCCCCGTGCATCATCACATCTCTCGCCGCCCCTTGCACGGCGTTCTCTGTCCACCGCCCCGGAGTGATCTTGCGCCGTTCCCACACGTTGTTCCGGCCCAATCCCATGTGTGTGACGGTTGGTTTGATCTCGCCCCATGGAGCTCTTAGCATGTCGATCTGCGGTTGGTAGTACGCGAGTTGGCGACCTGATGGGAGCTCCATGAATAGGAAATCGAATTCCCGATCCATGTGAAATTTGATTTTCTTGAACCGCGTCGACCGTCCAGACTCGATCGCCATCTTAGCCGCGGAGTCAAGGCCATACCAAAGCTGAGGCACCTCTGGATAGCGGTTGCGGTAGAACTTCACCGTCCTCTTGGCGATCTCCTGCGTGGTGGGGTGACCGAACACTTCAGCCTGCGTCATAAAAGCTTTGTCCCCCATGCCGAACACGCAACCCAAAACAGCGTGCTTGGAATGCTGCCGTTGGTCCTCTGTGACGTCGTCATACCCCACATGGTAGTAGTCAACTGCGAAAGACTTGTACTCGTCCAAGCCTTGCGCATAAATGTCAATCCCGTACTTGCAATCAGCCATCCAAAGGACGGTGCGGTTCTCGATTTGTGACAGGTCCGCGGCATAGAGGATTTTGCCGTCACCGGCGATCAGCATCGGCCTAGTCATGAGGCTAGCGAACGTAGGCGCCTCGTCGTACACCATGCTGATCGCTTGTATGGGGTTCTCGAGTTCGAGTGCTCTGACCGCGACCTCGATCGCCTCTTGACTCTTACTGACTGCCTTGCGAACGAAGTTTTGGATTTGCATCCCTCGCCCAGCGTCTCTGCCTGTGCTCGCACCGTGGTAGACGATGTTGTTCTTGACAGTCCCGTCGGCGCAGACCATCATGTCCATCTTCCGATATTTCGCAACGCTGGACTTGCTGAGTTGCTGGCGAAGCTGGAGAACCCGGTGCGCGGGTTCCGGCAAGTCTTCACGCAACGCCTGGACGACCGTGTCTGCCTGGCAGTTCGCGAGCTCCACGTCGTGGTGGTCCGCAAGCCACTCGATGATCTTCGCTACCTGTCCACCAGTCGTCACGTAACCATCGGTGATTTGTTTGAGCTCCTTCTCCGCTACCACCTTGTGGAGCCCAAGGAGTTCGATCATCTTGAGGATAGTTGAGTGATCGACAGACCACCCCCGCATGTTCATCCGCACTGTCTCGCGCCAGATCTCGAGCTCTTCGCTGGACAGGTCATACGGCAAGCAGTCGATCACGCTGCGCTCGGTGACGACGTCCTGCCCGCAATAGAGGTACAAGTCATGGAAATCCTTAGGAGCGGACTCAGGGGTCCAGCGTGTGGCGGGGTTGTTTTTGCTTGGCTTGCGTGGCTTACAAAGTTTCGTCACGAGCCGGTCGCCCTTGATGTCCTTGTTGGGCAAGTCTAACGCGGTGAGCGCGGTCTCCAGCTTACCCGGCAGGGCGTGCGCTAGGGCCAGCACAGCAGTGTCTCTCCAACTTGGAAACGGAATCCTTGGCCAGCCCATCCTCGCGACACAGACTTCACCCCAGACAGGGATCTCGAACTCCGCGTTCCAGGCGTGTACCAGGGACCCAGACGCGATCGCGTCAAAAAGGTCCTCCGGAGGATCGTCGTCGGGGGTCCAGACTATGGGGTCTTCATCGCCGAACGCGTATCCGAGACACAGTATTTCTGTGCTTGGGTGCTCCGCATACTTGCACGACCCCACGCTCTTCGGCCCCTTGATCACAGCCTCAGAGAACGTTTCGAAGTCGATGTGGACGTCAGGTAGCGAGGTCAAATTCTTTCCTCAGTCGTGGGAGGGGGTGTTTGTCCACCCCCTCCCATCGAAGTACGCCACTGTGGCTGCTAGTGCTTCTTTCCCTCGATCAGTCGCTTCGACCAGTACTCCGTGGCGAGGACACGCTCAACCGTCCGCGTACGCAGGTCCATGCCGATCGCCTCTTTGCCGCCACGTAGTTTGGCGTGGGTGGCGTGGTGCGTGAGGGTGTTCAGCACGCCAAACGCGTTGTCGCCGATTTCCCGGCGCTCCTTGACTTCGTACTGCTCGAACAAGGATTTGGCCAGGTTGGGGCGAGTCTCGTCCCATTCTTTCTTGGCCGAGCCGAGTCCGCGCTTGAAGTCCACGGGACGATCAGCGTACAGGCAGAACACCCGCCATGCTTGCTCGTCCGTGATCTTGACCTTGGAGTACTTCTCCCAAAGTTCCTTCGTTCTCTCGAACTCCGCCATGATCCCGACCACCTTCTCGGCGGCCAGGCTGATGTCGAGGTTCCCGTTGTGGTACTCGCTGTAGGCAGCGATCGGGTCGGCCAAGGTCATCCCGTTCAAGCACCACAGACGTCGCCCGGCACCCAGCACGCTGAAATTCCAGCGACCGTCGCACGAGTCCTTGACTCTGATCTCCAGCTGCGTGATGTCGCCGATGGCCGGCTCGATCACGTGGTTGGGGAAGTTGAGAGTCAGCATGACCCGAGCACCGAAGTTCGCGAACGCCGCTGTGGCGGTTGCGTCTTTGGTGTCCAGTCCCGATTTCTCGATTGCCTGCGCCAAGCGGTCCCACTTTTCCCGAAGAGGGATGAAGTTGTACTTGGTGCTCACGATGCCAAGCGGAGCGCCGTCATCCTCACGGGCCAGCCCAACCTTGCCAGGGACCTTGACGCCACCGATCATGACGTCTTCCTTTTTGATGTTGAAGAACGCGCCTTGCGTCTCCAGTAGTTGAGTCAGATGTTCCATCATTTTTGGTTCTCCCGTTTTACGCTCGTTTTGCGGCGAGGTACTTCGCCGCCGCTTCCCGTGCGCATTCCTTGCAGTAGTTCCGGTACCCTGTCTTGCTCTTGGCGTACCGGCTAAACTCGGTCATGGGCTTTACGTGCTCACACATGCGGCAGCGCTGCTCACTTGTCGGGTCGTCTACGTCACCACTCCCATTGACGAGCTGCGTGGCTGAACGCACACGGCGCCGGTTCCCGGTCCGAGGATTCTTGTCCTCTCCCTGCTTGGTCACGCCACGCAGCAGGATTCGCCGCTCGTTCTCGTCGTAATATCCGAAGACACCATCGTCGTTGAGCTCGAACACGTTCACGAACTCTCCGACCAAGTCGCCCGTGTCATGCAGCTTGCTCTCACCGTCTTTGAGGATTATCACGCTGAAGTGATCGTCGTGCTTGGCGAGCCCGACGACGCGATAGTTGCGTTCCATTACACATGCTCCACGATTTTGACAACGACGCCCTGTGTACGTATGATCCTGGCGATTCTGTTGGCGGCTTCCTTTGTAAATCGTGCTGAATTTTTCATGCCGTTTCTTCGAATTTCGAATCGCGCGCTGAGTAGCTTGCGTCCTGTCATTTTGTGTCCCCCGTTGATGTTGCGTTCGTATATGTACTATAGGCTTAACGGCGCCAAAAGTAAACTATTATTTTGGGCGTAAGTAAAAATAATTGCCTGCCCCCACGTCGTCCCACGGCGCATAAAAAATCTATTGGATCTGTGCTTATCTGGGGCTTTCCTTGTCAGGATGACTAGAACGCGACTACGTTAGTCTTAGAGGCCCTATACTCTTTCGCGACGCAGCGGAAGCACAGGAGCTTGCGTCTCTCGGCTAGCCGATATATCCGGACGATAGTGCGCTGGCCAAGCTGGACCCACTCTTTCCAGACGATGTCGTCAAGGCAAAGCAAGCAAGGCTCAGACCAGACTAGGCATCGGTGGATCTGGTTACCCACCACCAAGTCGGAATCGATTTTTAGTAGTCTACGTGGGGCTGGTAATCGCTCAAGAATTTGCTGATTGGATTTGTCCGTTAGACCATGGGGATGGTCTCTTATTTCTGCGGACAATTCCGGCACTGATTTTTTTGTTGACACCCGTCGTGTCTCGATTTCCCGTGCTTAGTTCACTTGCTCGGTTTAGTCACCAAGATGGGATTAAAATTTGAGACAATCTTGTACCGCTCATCGATCACAAACGAGCATTGCTGCGGGTCCTCGTAACCTGCTGCGATCGCTTCCGCGAAATCGTTCCACCCGATCAGACTCCCGTTTTGGATGAAGTTTTTCGGGTACATCAGTTGGTGGAAGTGACCCCAAACGTGAAGATGAGCCGCCCCCATGGACGTTCCCTCGAACCGAAGAGGCAGGCCCGCTGATTGACGATGAATCCGTTTGTTGCCGGGGATGGTGGTGCCGCCGACGCCGCCCTGAAAACCGATGCGGTCGCCATGTGAGAAGTTGATTCGGAATCCGTAGACGTCGACTATGTTGTTGTAACCAGTTCCGATCTGCCACTTGATCCGCGGCTCTTCCGCAAAGGCAAAGCGCAGGAACTGGTACAGCAACCATTCATACGAGTTCTTCGCGGAGGTAGAGATCCTCATCTTCTCACCGGTACGACCGTGGTTCCCGTTGCTCGTGGCGATGAGAATTTCCTCGAGATCGGAGCTCGCGAGCAGGCTTTTGAGACCTGACACAATGAGTTTATAGGCGAGCAGAGATTCTTCGCTGGGCGACAGGAAATTCTCCTCCATGAATTCCTCATGGATGTACCCAGTGATCAAGTCACCGCCGAGCCACAAGACCCCGTCACGGATGTTCCAGGCGCTGCGCGCAGCGTTGAGCATGCGGATCTGCGACTTCCAGAATTGCTCCGCCCGCTCCTCCGCGATCTCAGGGTTGTACTCGTTCTTGCCCCCGACGTTCTCCGGCCGGACACGCTCGCCCACGTGCCAGTCAGACGCACACATGACGTACGTCGCTTGGGCTCCGGTAGTGCCTTTTTTCTTGGTGATTTTGTGGGGCGTGGGGTCTGGCGCCTCGGCGAGCCGGTCGATGAAGTCTTGCCGCAATTGGAGAGTGCCGAGCTCCTTCTCCATGGCTTTGATAGAACGTTTGATCTCTGCGTCGTTGCGTTTCCTCGTGCGCGCTGACCTCTCTTTGCGGAGGGCCTCGGCGTCGGTCGTGTCTCCTTCCTCAAGACGTTTCCTTGCCTTCGCGATTTGATCTTGCACAGAATCTTTGCTCATGAGCGCTCACTCCTTGTCTTCTTCGCCATCTCAATCGCAAGATCATAGCGCTCTCCGTATATCGTTCGGAGATGCCCCGCAAACGAACTAGAAGACTTGGCGCTGAACGGATAACCGAAATGCTCGATCAAGTCTTGGAGCATCCGCCTTGGACTCCAGTCTGAGCGACCGTCCAAACACGCGTCCAACCATTGCTCGATCGCGGCCTTGCCCGCCACGTTCAAACGGATCCACTCTTCTATCGAACTAGATCGACCTCCCATGCTAGTTCGCTCGCCCAATCGCGCACGCGCGGCTTCCAGTTTTTTCAGCGTCGACACGCTATGCGTGGGTTTTCCTTTGGTCGTCTTCTTTCGCTTCGCCTTCGCCGCTTTCTTCGCCACGATACGTGCCTTCCTGTTTGTTGCCTTCGTTTTTCTGGTCATGACAGCACCGACTCCTTTAACTCGCACTCCTCCGCGTCGGACGAGTCCGTCACACAAATGTGAGTGATGTTGCGGCTCGCCTCGGGGAACCGCGGCGACAAGAAACAACCCAGTACGTCGTCGCCATAGAACTCGCGCTGGAGCTCAAACCCCCTGATCTCGGATGGACTAAGCACTTTCTTGTAGTCGCGGTAGTTGCCGAACGTACCATGTTGCCTGACGATCTTCCACCCAGTCCTGTGCAAGTCATCTTCGATCTCGGCTTTGGTTCTCTCGTTGATGTGGTTTCGGGCCATCTTAAAACTGTGGCAGTACACAGGCGTGGAGAAGATCATGCGGCCATCTTCAGACACGAGATCGCGCATCGCCTCTAGCAACCCCATCGCGAGCTCTGGACTCACGTGTTCGTACACCTCAAGACAAGAGATGAGGTTGAAGTCCCCGTACAGCAAGCGCAAACAACGTGCGTACTGAACCACATCCGTCTGCTCGAAAACCTTGGCCCACTTGCGCTTAGGGGGATCTGGAAGCGCATTCATGTCGATCCCGACATACTGCTTGGGGATGGTCGACCTGCTCGAACCACCCATCGCCAAGAGAAGTGGGAAGTCTTGCCCGCACCCCACGTCAAGTAGCGTCGTCTCTCGGTTGACAAATCGACTCACGAACCCCCAACGGAAAACGTGCCCGATGTAATCCTTGTGGGGCTGATGCTTGAGATTATCGTACCTGAGCTGTGTCAAGTCGTGGTCGCGATCAAGCCCAGCGCCTTTCTTGAACCGCTCGTCGTATGGCGGCCCAGTGTATTTTTGAACAAGTCGTTTCATGCTCGCCACGGAGTAGACACCTGGCCGGACCCGAAAAGCGTAATGAACTCAGTCATGAACTCATCCTTCGCTCGTTCCGGAGACCACGACTCGATAGGGACTAGCGACCGCATCTTTGCCGGCACAGGAACCACGTCTTGACGTAGAGAGACCCAGTCCACGTTGTCAAGCAACACCTCGCGTTCGCGCCAGTACATCATGCGATCGTAGTAACTAAGTTCTTTGGGGTATTCACCCAATCCAAACCGTTCTGCGATCACTTCCAGCAGACGATTTTCAATCTCGATGAACCCGTTGATGTGCGCTTTAATTGGTCCCGCCACACCAGGCAAATATGCCTCGGACGCGTCGTGCAACAAAGCCCAACGTTGCATCGGGCTCATGACCAGCTCGTCTTTCGTGCCCAGCATCCTTCGTGGATCGTCAGGGTCGATGTCTACATACGTTCCGATCTTGCTGTCCTCCAACCCGTGCCGGAGGTAACGGGCGAGCAGGACGGAGTGTTGCGCAACGGAATAGAAAAACCGCGAATGCCCGGTATACCTGCATTTCATGGACATTGCGTGGGCGATGTCCACAATGTGGATTTTCTCGGGCGAAGGGTCGAGAGGGTAAAATTCCTCTCCTAGATAAGTCTGAATCGACGGAGTTTTCCACGGTATGCGAGAAAGGCCAGTCATGACAGCAATTCCTCCGTTCGTCTCATATATTCTTCTCGTCCACCGGGCCATCTAATGAACCAATACATGTAATAGACGCAAATGCAATTAGTGACGAACACGGCGATACCCGCGGCCCAAGAAAACCACTGACCGAGGGCTGGACCATAGAAGTAGATGTTCCAACCGCCCCACACTGTGAAGAACGCGACTGTGATTGGGTCATAGCCCGCGACTATTTTTTCTCGACGCAAGCGCAAGATGCTAAGAACGATCGCCGCGGCCGCGCCAGCCTCGAAACACGCGTTGACAATGTCCGGCCAGTTCATGAGTCTACACCCGTCGCTATCAAGTCAAAGTGCCGGCGGTACACGTGCAGGCTCGCCGCGTTCCATTGGATAAGCCGAGCCTCGAGCCTATCTAAGTCAGGCCGGCTGTTTTTCAAATCGTTGACGAGCTTTGAGACCACGAATTCATGCCAAGCCAAATCATTCTTGTACCCGAACACGGCATCGTTGGATCTCATGTAGACGATGTAGTGAAGTTCAGGACGCGGAGAAGACTCACGGCTAAGCCGCAAGAAAACGTGGACCGCGTCGGTGCAGATGAAGTCGCTCATCCCTTGTTCGAAAGCTTCATCTTGGATGGAAGGACGAGTATAAATCATCGACGCCCGGCGCGAGTAGAACTTGGAGTCCCCGATCAAAGTTTCGAGGCACCGAGCGTATTGATAGTAGTTTTTCCCACTGAAGATGAGGTGGCCGTAATTGCTATTGATGAAGCCGTCTGGGGTCGCGACTTGCCGCCAAATCTTCGGCGCTCCTCCAGGAAAATTGTTCACGTTAAGCGACTCAGATAAATACCATTCTAGTTCTCGCTCGATGTAACCTGGAGAGAGATCTCCGAAAATCGTCGACTGGTCCGCGACGAAGTTCGCGTTCACGAGCTCCACCATATCCGCGGAGCCGTCAGCCCTCCCACCGTAGATCACCTTCCCGTCCATGAGCTCAAGAGTCAGGGCATTCTGAATTTCGGCAACCCTCATGCGGCCAGTCCCTTTGTCTGTGAATTCCGCGCCCATGCTAATGGATAGAAACCTGAGAGTCGACGACCTCAATGTGCGCGATGTCATCCCAGTGAAGGAAATGGCGCGATCCATCCTTGCCCTCGTCGATCGTCACGACCGTCTGGGACGACATGGTCTGGATCTGCAGCGTGCTATGCCGGAACGCCTTGCACACCATCTTTGGATTCTCGGGGCCGTCTTCCGGAATAAGGTTAACCGGCGCCTGGTCGGGCTTGAAAAACACGACCACCTCAGCGTGAATCACAGGTTGTTGCTGTTCCGCCATTTCTCGCTCCTTTCGTTCTGTGGCTATTCTTCGCCTAACTGCCTTGACGCGAGCCGTTGTCATCGGTCTTCTCAAGCTCCTCGAGCCACGCGCCGTAGAACGCAGCGTAGTTTATTAGGTCCAGCACCGAGTCCTTAACTGAATCGAAATTCAAGGTTTGCCCAGGTTTCAGTTCGAGAGCGGTGTGGCGAATACGCGTCATCTTGTTGTGCATCATCTGGATGTAGCTGTGATGCCCGAGTGGATGGTATCGTTCCTTGGTATGGTCTTGGTTGCCGTAGTCTTGCCCTTTACGATTCAGCAGCACCGCACACTCGAGCAAGATAGGATGGATTTGGTCAAGCTCAATTAGGGGTTTTTCCGTGGCCACACATGCCGGGGCTGCGATTTCCACATGGCTAGACGCCGACCTGACTGCATTGGTGGTCACCGGCCTGCCAGCACCCGGTCGCCCGAGGACCTTGGCCCATGCGTGAAATCTCGTATTCTCCTCTCGCAACTCGTGACACCTGTCCATCTCGTCCGCGAGTTGTCGTTGATAGTCGTCGCGCGCGTACTGCACCTCGTCTCGTTGCTCCCGTAGATCGTTCATATCGATCGTGAGACTCTGTACTTTCTCGTGCAGGTCCGCGATAACCCCGACGGAGAGGTTTTCCTTTTCGTCGTGGGTTTTGATGGTTTCAACTAAATAAGCCGCCGCGTTTTCCAAATCTTTGGTCTCAAAATGAGGGTTAACCGGACGATAGTTCCGCCGGAGAAAATCCTCAAGTATTTGGGTTCTAGATTCGTTCATGGGCTCGTCACTCGGAGGCGTGAAGTCGGCAACAATGTGTGACGGCTGAACAAGGTCAGACAAATCCGCGGGCAGCCAACCCTCAGGCTTGGACAAGTCACGACTCCACTCACCTCGACCAGGCGAGGGACCAGGCACCTTGGACATATTCGCCTGCACGACACGATGCATAGCCTCGTCAAAACGGTGGAAGCCATGGAACGCGGCGCGGCCTAGGGCCACGATGACGATGTCAACGAGTGCGTCGAGCTTTTTCTCGAGAGTCTTAGCGGAGCTGTACTCGATCGCCTCCTCTACTAAGAACACCGTGCCGCGAAGTACTTCCTGCTCGTCGACCTCGCATGGATCAGACGGCACCTGATCATAGAAATGATGCAGGTTTTGGCGAAGTACATGCAGGTAATAACCGATGCGCCAACGCTCACCCAACGACGCGTGCTTGTATGCGGGATGGTCCTGAATTTTACGATCATTGATCATGTAAAAACCCTCATGGACGGGTTGGGAGCCGGGCGTCACCTACACGAAGGGCGATGAAACCCTCATGAACGGGATTAGATGACGCCCGACCGATTTTTCAGTCAACCAAGCTGCTACCGGATCTCCTCCGACTTCCGCGTTCGCGGCGCTTGCGCCGTGACGAGCTCCTGTCCTTCTTACCGCTGGAGACGAACTCAGCAAAGTCATCGGCCGCGGTCGATCGCCCGCTAAAGGGCTCGTCGTCCTTGATCTTCATCACGTTGTCCAGCGCAAGGGACACCCCCTTCTTGTTGGTTTCCGGGTAGTGCCACGCGTACGTTCGGATAGACGCGCGGTACCAAGCTCCAGAATATAGTTCACTGAAATCGATAATGTCCTCACCATCGACATCGATGATTCCCGGGCGTTCCTCGGAAGACGCCTGGCAAAACTTCACGTCCTCCCAGTCTTCGTACTCAGTCTCGTCTCCGTGACGGATCGGGATGTGCAGGTTTTTCGGGATCTTGCCTTCCCACCGCTTCTCTGCTGCGGCGTCGACTTTGTCCATCAAGTCATCCCAGAAATCGTCGTCGTCGGGAAGGGTGATCGTGATCGAATACTTCGGCGCGTTGTTGCCGAAGGCACGTGGTTTCTTGAGCGTGACGAACGACCCTCGAAATTCTGGAGTCGTGATCTTCAGCTCGTCGCGGTCTTTCTTTGCCATGTCATCTCCCTGTGTTTGATCTTTACGGCCAATGCAAGCCACCGTACAGCTGTGTCCTGTCAGTGGCGCGCCCAAGTATGTCTGACACCTCGTCAGATGTGGCGGTCCTCGGTGCCGCGCTAACCCACTTCTTGTCATGCGCCGCGTAAGACATCGCGTGGTCGCGATCGAGATTCACAAACTCGCGGTGGGTGATAGTGATCGTGCCGTTCAGGGCGTCGGTACAGTGAATCTCGTCCCATTCTTGATGATACTCGTTTTTCGCCGTAACTCCAACAATGCAAAACTCTGCCGGTTTTGGAATAAGAATCACAGCTTTCAAATGCCCGTCTTGGCGCGCATCCTCTCCAGCGAGGATGCGAATTTCCCAATGCGTGGGGTCACCATATTTACCCCACAATCTGTAGTTCACACGGTATCTGCGATTGACCAAGCCGCCAGACAACACCATGGAACTGAGATTCCAAGGATGATTGTGAATCATCGTAACGTCGGCAACGCGGTAATGATCGTCCCACACGTGTAGGCGCCACGCCCTGTCGTCAGTGAGGTAGTAACGTAGCATGCCAAAGCCCTGCAATGACCACTCCATCTCATGAGGAGTGTCGATTGCGGCGATCGCTTTTTCCATGATGTATTTAGGAACGATCATACGTTAGGCTCGGGGGGCGCGGGGGTGTATTTGGTAATTTGAAAATCAAGCGTTGGATGCCACCAACTGAAGGTTCGCAAAAAGTCCTCCGCTTTCTTTTTGACACGGTGGTAGGACTCCTGCTTCCACGAGCGACGCCCCTCTCTTGATTCGACTACCCACACGTACCTAGCCATCTCTCACCTCCTTGCTATCTGTCGTTAGGCTCGGGGGGCGCGGGGGTGTGGTCCTCGCCGAGCGTCTGGTAGTAGAAGGCGTGAAGAAACCCAAGCTCTATACCGAAGCGGTGGCCGTGGTTCAGCATCATCCACGCCCACAGCGCGCGTCCGCTGCGACCGTTGCCGTCAATAAATGGGTGCAGCGTTTCGTACTCAACATGGGCCGCGAACGGCGACAGCCTCCGCAACTCGATCCGGTCTAGGATGGACTCAAGTGCAGGGCGTATGCCAGGTCCACCACGCGGCGGTATGTGGCTGCCGACTCGAACATCCATCCCATGGTTCACGCGCAAGGGCGCTGCTGGCTGGATTACGCGCACGAGTGCTTCCAGGTCCGCGACCCCCACCAACCGCAGCGACCAGAACTCTCGGTGCTGTTCGACTTCTTCGATGGTCGGGTCGCGCAGGATGCCTTCGATGCAATTCGATTCTCGGATGAACGCCTCGTGAATGGAATCACCCATCTCTCACCTCCTTACTAGCTGTCGTTAGGCTCGTGGGGCGCGGGGGTGGCATACTCTGTGCTCATCTGCTTCCGGCTCTCCGGGTTGCTAACGCGATCATCGTGGTCGTCGAGAATCGACAGCACCCAGTTCGTCTGGTCGTTGTTGAGAGTCCCGTCACCGTGGAGGATCTCGTCGCGCATCTCATTCCGAGAGGCCCCGGCTCGCTTCCGTTCGGCGGCGACGGCGATAGCGTGTTTCACCTGCAATCTTCCCAGCTCTTCGGCAAGGTCTGTGATGATCTCGTCATCAGTCATTCCAAGCGCACGTAGTTTCCCGATCTGATCGAGCCTAGCCATCACTCACCTCGGGGGGCTCGGGGGTGGGCTGGCCCAAATGCACCCTGAGAACCGCCGCAATGCCCATAAGAGCATCCCCGAGACCTCCCGCGCGGCGACGAGCGCAACCTTCCAAAATAGCGGAAGCTCGGTTGGCCTCGATTTGTAGAACACGGTCAACCAGCTCTTCTTGGGTTTCTTCTCTTGGAGACGCATCGAGAATTTCCCTAGCCCAAAGACTCATCTCTCACCTCCTCACGCGTGGACTGTCGTTAGGCTCGTGGGGCGCGGGAGACTCGGATGGGAGCCCACCAGTACACGCCTCAGTAGGCCCATTAGGTCCGTGGTGCTCGCGTATCTCCTTCCTGATCGCCCCAGCGATTCGTCGAACAGTCAGCATCGCCTTCCACGCCTCGATGCAAGTTTGGAACCTGTCCGCCCCGGCAATCACTCGGCACAACTCTTCAACGATCAGGCACTCGTCTTGGGCTGTTCGCGTCCAGTTTGGAAACGATGGCTTCACCTCTCACCTCCTCACTTGGGACTGTCGTTAGGCTCGGGGGGCGCGGGGGTGGGGACTGGGCGCTTCCATGCAGCTAAGCCAATACTCGGGTCAAGTGTGATCTTCATGCCACGATAGACAAACTCCAGCTTGAGGTCCGGTTCTCGCCCGGGCGGAACTGTTCCGTCGACGATCATCTTCTCGATCGTGTCCCAGTAAGACTCAGCGAGCAGCTCCAGCCCAAAGGCGTTCAGGCGCAGATCGAGGAGCCACTGGTTACCACACGTCTCGAAATCACGCGATTGATTACGTAGGTCTCGGTGGCTAGCCATCACTCGTCTTCCCCGTCGAACCCAAAGTCCCTGCGAGCCATGTCACTTGAGTTTAAAGCCTTGCGCGAATCGGACTCTGGGACGACAGTGGGTGGTCCCACCGCTCCAGCCTCCCAGCAAGTCCCGAGATCCTCTTTCCGTTCCTTGAGGGTGTCTCGGTCTTCGTCGAGTTCCTTGAGCAATGCCTCCGCTTGGGCAGGAGAGATCATCGCGGGGTCGGAGTAAATTTGATCTTGGCTGGCACCAAATTCTATGAGAAGCTCAACAGCATCCTTCTCGTCCGACCACGAGCGATTTCCTTTTCGTCCCTCTACGGCCTTGAACCCTGGAACATCTTCTCCTTGAAGAAGCATGACCCGTGTCCGGGATTCCACAGCCTTGCACCATACACGGAGCAACGGGACGAGCAAGAGACGCTCCCCCCAGTCCATGTCCTCGACATCAGTCCCCGCCAAGGCGGCGAGCTCAGGGTCGGGGTGCTCGCGGAAATCGTCACGCGCGGCGTTTTGAGCCATCTCGTGTTGCGCCGGGCAAATTGCCTTGGCTGGACACCACCGACAATTGTCTTCAGACGGGACGAACTCAACATCTCCATCCATGATGTGGCCGATAGTATTCTCAACGTCGTCACCCATCCGTTCGAGGTCCCGAACAGACGCTTCCCATGAGTTGAAGTTGTCGACCGCGGGCTGGGCGATGGTGAGCTTCGCTTTGCGGAAGTCTGCGAGGTGCTTGAGTTTCTTGTAAGCGCCTAGCCAGTAAATGGCAAGTTGAAGATTCTCGACTGGGTCAACGAACATGGAGCCTGACTTGTAGTCAATGATCTCCAAGACATGAGGCTCGGGCTCAACGATGACGCAGTCAGATGTGCCACCGCAAAGACCGGGGATGAGATCAGACCTGGACTCGTATAGCTTGAAGCCCTTACGTGCGCGCACGAACT
>SDBT01003221.1_pt1 | contig 28391 bp, 29 predicted proteins | sample 2277101 | NCBI WGS metagenome assembly SDBT01 (sample SAMN10404973, study PRJNA504765) | marine sediment metagenome | isolation source: marine sediment core GS10_PC15, 103 cmbsf | place: Arctic Ocean: Southern Knipovich Ridge | collected 2010 | reverse complement strand
AATGGCATCTTGGCAAATGTCCTGATTAACTTGTCTCCACCCTGTATATTTGCGTTGAAGAACGCCACAATCTGGTTAACAGACTTAGTCGCTGTACCTAGCCTCGCGAAATCCAAAGTCAGTTCACGAGCTTCAAACGCCGCCTCAATATCTGTAGCCCCCTTCTTAGTGGCCCTTCTAAAAGCCCCTAGCCTAGTTGCTTGTTCACTCGCCATAGAAAGACCCCTCAGTGGTCCCAGTGGTCTCTTTATAAGACCTTTTGATACTTTCGCTAGTGCCTTCGCTGCTTCCTGCGGTGACATCGCGCCTAATTTTTTAGCTGCTAAGTCCTGTAGGGTTTTCTGTGACGCAGCTCTGTCTAAAGAAACAAACATTGAATGTGCTCCCCCAGAGGCTAGCCATCGCTGGTAGGTCTCGCCTCTGCCGATTAAAGCCCACAGGCCTGGCACGGTATCAACAAATGGCTTATATCCATACTTCGACTGGACAAATGCGGACAGCTGGTCACGAAATAGGTTTCGGATTGCGAAGTCGGGGGTACCAGTAGCACCCGCCCTCAAGCTTCGTGCTGGTAGGGCTAAAATTTTGACAATTATATTCGCATCCCCAGCGGTCATGCCGTTCATAGCTTTAGCTAAGTCATCCGAGACCTCAAAGAACTTCCTTTTACCGTTTTCAAAAATCATTATAGAGTTATCTGTCGGGTTAAAGAAGGACGGCCTAAAGATGGTCTTCTCCCCCTCTTTTGCCACTGGCACAAACTTTGGCTTAATAGGCTTAACAAGTTGCGCCATTTCGTCAGAAATACTACGCAGTCCAACAATAGCCTTGGCAACGCTGTGTCTATGTACCAAGTCGGTCACCCTATATGTATCTGCTATGATTTGTTCGAGTGGGTCTATAATCTTTCTAGTTGAACCCCTAATACCCTTTAACCCCGTAGTCTTGGGCTGAAAAATTTTCCTGCTTGTTGGGACAACTCCCCGCTTAGTCAGGTCATCCATAACCCTGTTAAAGGGGACGTAAAATTCATTGGATGACACAACCTTACTAAACGCCTCTTGTGATATAATACCAGCCTCTCTTAGGGGTTCTAATAGTGCGGTCCTTGCGTATTGTCTGACTCCTTGTGCTGTACCTTCGAGCTCTTTGAATTTTTCACCATATTTTTTACTGAGGTGGGTTATTACTCGACGTGACTCTTTCGGAGTAGACCCCTTAATACCGCGAGCCGCCAATTCAATGTCTCGCTCTGCCACTAGCATTGCCCTTAGGTCGTCCAGGTTGTCTGAAAATGGTTGAATAATCTTTTGTAATCCAGGTCCCTTGTTGACAAGATTTCCAGCCTTATCAAGGCTTGTTACATTGTAATAAAGGCTATGTTCTGCTATCCCCTTGGAGCCAAGATAGGTACGCGCAAGTAGCTCTGGATTACGCCCAGGAGTAAGAGCTCCAGTCTTCTCTGCGGTACGCACCAGCCTAACAATAGGATTAAATCTATCCACGGTGGTCGTGTAAAGTCCGTTGAAAAAGGAATAAAACCTTTCTTTACGCGGTATCTTCACTATGTCGTCAATGCCAGTAGAAACTCTAGCTTTCAAGAACTGCCTTGCCACATCAACACCCGCTTTGGCAGCCTTAATTTCTCCTGTTAATCCAAGTTGTCCAAATGGGTCTAAGACCTTAATGTCTTCCCTCGCTATACCAGGAAAGGCTGTACTAAATACATCGCGTTGGAGTTCTCCAAACTGCCTTTCCGACTCAGCGCTTTTTCCTCTTTGTTGCTTTAGGAAACCCACAACATCTAACGCCTTAGTTTGGGGCTTTAGGATTATTGCTGGGGTAGATGTTTTGGTCGATGTTTTAGTAGTAGTCGCTTTTGCTAATAGTGCAGCGACTTCTTTTGCTGTTGATTTGGCCTGCGTAGCCTTAAAAATTGCTTCTGGGAGCTGGAGCAGACTCTTGAATTCATCTGAGAAACTTGCCATATACTAAGTACCGCCAGCTCTTCGTATAAGCGCATCAAATGGGTCAAGGTCTGTCGGGCTAATGCCGAATTGTGCTGCATCAGACGGATTAAGTAGAGGTCCAAATTGCAACTTATAATTATCTATCTTGGTTGGGGCTGTTTGGGTAATTTCTTTGAAGAACTTCGCAAAAACACCAGGGTCCACAAATCCGTCTGTGCCAGTACTTTCTATCAACGCTGGTGCTGCCCTACTTGTTATTTCTGCGAACGCGATTGCCGTTCTATCCCCTCTAGTAAATTCTTCAGTCGTCTTCGGTGGAACAATCCCCTTAACTTGGTCTTCGGTCGTTCCAAATGGAACACCAAATCTTGCAGCTTCGGCAACAGACAGTATATCTGGTCCTTCTGCTAAGTCTTGCGCAAACTTAGCCTGCGCTCTAGCTTCAGATGGCTTCTGTATAAGCTCTCCTGTTTCTGGGTTGACTACAAATCCGAGCTGTCCCAAAGAAGTTATCGCTCTCTCCTGTCCTTTCTGAGCCTCCTTAACTAGGTCTTGTACACCTTTCTCTATCCCCTGGACTAGAACAAGTGCTAAGTCCCTGTCTATACCTGAGAGCTGGGCTAACTTATCTGCCTCTATTTCTCTTACGCCAGATTTCCTACCTCCAGAGAATGTCAATCCCGCTACTGCTTGGTCTTGTATAAAACTTTTTATATCTCTAGCTGTACCGACTTCTATCTTGCCTCTTGCGGCTTCTGCTGCTTGGCTTTGTAGTTGGAATCCAGGAGTAGCTTCAAAGCCCTCTCTTGCTTGAGTTAATATGTCATCTGCGCCAGGAAATGCTCCTCCTGCTGCCGTTTGCGCCAAACTAGTCAATCCACTAGGGATAGCTCCTCCAGTTGGTATAGACGGTACACCTCCAGCTACTGTAGTACTCGGCGTAGTCCCAGGTGTCGGAGTTTGTCCGAACCCTGTAATAACATTCTGAAAATTCTGTGATGTAAGCGTGAGTCCCGCATCACTTTCTGCCCGAGTCAGAGTTCCTAATAATCCTAAGTTTTGTTCTGCGCTTCCTATAAACTCTCCTGTTCCCCCTAGTTGGGCGAATAACTGAGCCCTAGAAGCAAAGCCTGATTCAAGCCCCTTAGATTTTAAGAAGTCCACAATACTGCCTGAGACTCCTGGTTCTGCTCCGAATTGCGTCGCTGTTTGAACGGCTCGTTGTGCTGTTGCCCTTGTAGCAGACCCCTCTTCTGCTAAAAGTTCTGCTCGTAATTCTGGAGATGGGTCTTGGATAGCCGCTTGTCTTGCTTCGGGGGTATCTTCTATTCTAGGGGCTTCGGCTATCTCTCCTTTGAACTGTGATATTGTATCGAGAACTACTTGTCTCTGCTTGGTAAAAGCTGTTATCGCCTGATTGGCGTTTGCAATTTGCGTAGTAGTAGAAGTAGGGTCGTCTAATATTCTCTGTTTTGCTGCAATAAGGTCAGTGAACCTTGAAGCCACACCCTCTTGACTGGATATATTTTTCCTAATGGACTCTTCTGTACTGAAGTTTCTAGGTCCTGTTTGTATTAGTTGTCCTGTGTGTGGCATGTTTCTTTATTATATCTTTCTTGGTGTAACTAATAAAGCATCTATGACTCCACTGCTGTCATCTGTAGTATACGCCTCTAGGGCTATAGCGAAAGCCATGTCTCCTGCTGCCGCTTTCATTGCTATCTTTGCTGTAGTAAATGTTCCTAGGAAATCGCCTATAGCAATATCTGTCGTACCATCTACCTTGAGGGCTACCGTAAATCCTTCTGTTAAGAAAAAACCATAATTTCCATTACTTATAGTTCCAAGTGACATTCCAAAAACCTTATCATCCCCTTGCGTAGTTGTTGTGGTGATTTCATCTCCGTCTGCAGCGGCAGCAAACACAACTGCATCTCCTAATGCTAACGCATCTCCAGAAGAGTTAAGTGCCCGCAAAACCCTTCTCTCCGTCACGGGAGAACCTCCTGTCGTATTCTTTACTGTTACATTCTCATCCGTTAAGCCTGTAATATTTGGAACGACTGCATCTCCAAAGTTTATTTCGTTTCCAATAAGAGTAGCGGCTTCTGTTGTGGACAGACTAACCGAGAATTCGTCCCCAGTATTACCAGTGGATAGGCATCCAACAACTCTTACAGAGGCACGAACATTGATACCATCACCCCCGTTATCGGTTGCCCTACAACCTACCATTGATACGCCATCACTTGATATGGTAAAACCAGCGGACGTATTATTGTCTGCGTGACAACTAATTAACGAAGCGTTCTCTGAAGATGCTTGGTTAAAATCAAATCCTGCGCTGCCACTCGTTGTGTTATTAGCAGCGGTACAAACAATGAAAGAATAATTATTAACATTACTTCCATCTATATCAAACCCATCATCACTATTCGAATCGGAGAGGCAATTTATAAAAGTAAAGTCTGTGCATTGCCCAACCGAGTTGAAAATAACAAACCCACCGATAATATTTGCATTTGCCCTGCTATTAGAGACACCAAATCTCTGACAATCATCAATTATAAACCCAGCACGGGCATTTGTATCACTCAAAACATTATCAATAATAAAATCATTACAAGTATCTAGGGATACTGCATCTTGGTCACAGCTTGTCACTCTGATATTTTCCATCCTCCAGAAATCACAAAAATCTATCTGTATACCAGATGTGTGATTACTGTTTTGCACTGTAAAATCCCTGATAATAAAGTTCTCGAGCAAAGCACCACTAGTACCCACGTATAATAGTCCATTAGCGGCATCCCCGAAATCTATTATACTTCTATCTCTTCCTTCACCAATAAGGGATACTCTAGTTGCCATAGTTATATCACTTGGAGGACTGTGCGTCCCTGCTAAAAGCCTGACAGTTCCTCCACCCCTATCATTGGCTAAATCTACAGCCTGTTGGATACTTTCTCCTGGGCGTACACTTATTTCTCCCCTACTTACGTTAGGGTCAGTCGCTGTTTTGAAACCTGGTTTAACTAAATTCGCAGGAATCCCCTCGAAGTCCACTGGGTATTCAAAGGTTTCTGTAAAAGGATTGCGACGCAAGACAGAGGTGCTTCTAAGCAAATTTCTGTCTAAGCTATTCGTATCTTGTATTGGGTTTACTGGCATATTAAATCTTCTTGGTGGCGCGTGTATCTTCTACTGGGTTGTGCCTTATATCCCAGCCTTCTATTCGTGATGTGTTTTCTGAGTTGTCGGTTATCTTTAACTGGATAGACTTTCCTTTATTCGGTTTCTTGATACTGAACTTCTTAAATCTCTCAGTGATACCACCAAGCGTCGTGAATCTATCACTTCTATCCATTCTGTATTGAGCGTTAGCTGCTACATGTTCTGTGGCTATGGTGTTTACTTCTTGTACTATTGTATCTTCTGGGAAAGTCAATAGGTATTCCTTGGTTACTATCTCACCTGCTATGGGGGTCGCTGTGCTCTCTGAAGCTCCGCCTGAGTCATCTGCTGTGCCTTGGAGAAGTTGGTAGGTTCTGCCATTGGTTGAGCCAAAATATATCCCTTCTGCGCCAGACTGTATTAACTTAGCCATTACACGTACAGGGGCGTGGAGCGTCCAAATAGTCCATGCGTCTAATGGAATGTTGTAAACCGCCATGACATTGGTATAAGTCCTTCCGCCTACTGTGAGTGAGTCTGAAAGATAGAGATAATAGTTATCTTGGTCTGTCTCTGCTGAAAAATCTGAAGGTTGGTTGCCCGAGGCATTACCCACTGCGTCGAACCATGTCTGTATCTTTCTGCTTATAAGTCTAGGTCTGCCCCCGTCATACATATATGCTCCGCGTGCATTAGCAAAAAAGGTTATACCTATATCTAGGTTGGTTTTTACGCACTCCTGAGACTCCGTGCCTACCCCTATAATTCTATCAGGTTCTACCTGACCGAATATCCAAGTGTACATCGCCCTGTTCTTGAATATAAGGAGTTTGTTTCCGTTGTTTTCCAGTGCTGTTATTTCATCCCCGTCATCAGGGTTTACGTCTACGAAACTGTTGGTCGTGTCCCACGCTATCGTTTGAGCTGTTGCATCAGGTAGGTCTGAGAACCAGAACCTAGACTTCTGTCCAGTAGCGGAACCTCTAGCTACGTAAACTCTGTCTTGAAAGACTGCTATATATCTTGGGAGGATGACTGTTGGGGCATTAACATTCGCCCAGGTAACCAAATCAGTCGAAGTCAGTACCACATCAGTCCCATTAACAGTAAAAGTATAATCTATAAACTCTGCGAACCTGTGTTTTAAATCTTTGGTGTTAGCTGTGTTTCTGCTAGTCCATGTGCCTGAGACGTCTTCAAATATCTCTGATTTCGTATCACCCGAATTAGTCATTACCATAACTGGGTTAGAGTTAGCCACAGTGTTCTGCTTTTCTGCCTGAAACAAACCTAGCACTACGCTGGTGTCAGACACTGGTTGACTACTGAACACGTCATATCCTGGTCTCTTGGTGAGAGCAAAGGTGTCATCGAGCTTGTAGTTAAGGATTAGCTCACATTCATTGTCAGCAATTTTAAGCGGTGAAGACCGCGTATTCATTCCGCCACTCAAATCTGTTACTAGTTTATTAGCCAAGTTAGGTTCCTATGTTCGTTGGAAAATCATTTGGGTTGACAAGATTGCGAGTATCTGTCACCACTTCGTTTCTGTCTTTAATCCTCTGAAATTGGATAGTTGATTTCCTTGTGAACTTATCTCTTAAACGACCTATAGCTTCATCATATTTGAGTTTCAGTCTATCGTGCTTGGATTCATCTTCCAGTTTGCTGATAGCGAGTTCCATAGCCGCTCCATACACTAATACCATTGGGTCAGGGATAGCGGTCTGGTCATTGAAGTCCACTAACTCAGTAGGTTCTACGTGTGCTCGGTAAATAATATCTCTCTCTGTAACTGTTGCTGCGTTTGAGTGCGTAGCTCCAGTGGTCTGTTCTTGTGCTCTGCGTACACCCGCCAAAACATGGGAGGAGTTGATACTTTCATAGGAGATAACCTCATCGTCTATAATAAGCCTGCCTGGGCTTCTGAAGCCTGAACCGCTAGTCAGGGTAATTCCTGACGTAGTAGTCGCGGAGCTTATTGCCCCATTAAGGGTGGTAGAAGTAGCTGCTGTATCGGGGATAGGCCAAAACCATAGGTCATTATCCCATGTTTGAACAATAGTAGGCTCACCTGACGTAGTAGTGTCCCAAAAAAGTCTGTCAAATCTGTGCGAGTCTACTTTAGCCATGGGTTGAGAATCAACTAACACACCGTGGTCTTTGGCTATCACTGCATTACTGTCTATGGCATACCTCCGCTGTTCTGCTACTCGTGATGCAGAAAAATGGTCTTCATAAAATGGCCATAGTCTCTCGTGCCCTACGTCTCTTTGTTTTTCATTAAACTCCTCCAATATATCGTCATCATCTATTAATCTAATATCAGGGTCTCCTAGCTGTCTGCGCACCATTTTCATCATCCTTCCTACTGACCTTGCTGGGTATCCTGTGTATGGAATCCCGTCTGAATATTCTGAAAACACCGATGTAGTTTCGTTCTTAAATCTTGTAAAGGCGAACCCTGTTGAATTATTTGTATCCTCGAATCTAGTAAACTCATCATCGGGTTGTAAGTCGTTTGTTGCTAAAACACTTACTCCACTCGTATCGTCTGTGGCGCTACGATTAAATTCTACCTGATTAAAGTCGATTTTATAAACTGGCTCATCCGCCGAGTGGGCATACCTAGCTCCGCCCGAACCATTATTGTCTATTGTGAGTGAGGTTCCGTTACTTACGACACCATTAATTTGCAAAACCTCTGCGGTATCTGTGCCGATTTCTCCTACTATAATATAGTCGTCGTCAGCCCACGCATTAACTTCCACAGCCCTTACTGTGATTGTCGTTCCTGTAGCTGCTACCGAGGCTGTTAAAAAGGTCTTTTCTCTATCTCTAATTAGGTCGTAATTCCTAGCTAATAATAACATGTCTTCTATTTTATCTTGTTGTGCGCTTTATTACAACGGACGGCTTGGTTGACTTAACATCGACTACAGGTTTTATGGGCTTTACGTCAAGAACTGGCTTGAAAGGTTGGATATCCATGATAGGAATAATGAAGGGTGGTCCCGTAGTTGTGCTACTTGTACTTGTACTCGTTGAAGAACTGGTTGAAGTAGAAGTGGAGGTGCTAGTGCTAGTTGAGCTTGAGGTAGATGACGTAGATGAAGAAGTGCTAGTGGATGTGGAACTCGAGGTACTAGTTGACGTTGACGTACTAGAGCTAGAGGTACTAGTGGAAGTACTCGTCGATGTTGAGGTCGAAGTCGAAGTACTAGAGCTGGTACTAGATGTAGTAGTACCAGAGGTAGTTGATGTTGATGTGCTAGAAGAAGTTGATGTAGTCGAGCTGGATGTCGAGGTAGAGGTGCTAGTGGAGGTTGAAGTACTAGTACTTGTGGAAGTTGAAGTGCTAGTGGTGGTGGAGGAGGTGGTTGTTGTCGCAGCAGCACTATGCTCAACTACTAATTTTGGTTCGCTTGTCGTATCTGCAATATCTGCCATCCTAATTCCCACCTCTGTTCTTCCAGATGGGTTGACATCATCTATATCTCTGTCAGTTCTTATACCAAACTCACTAATGCCAGATTTATTTATTGCAGCTTCTCCTGCTGCGTTCAGCGTAAACGCATTATATCCCGCACCCCAGTTCGTAACATCTATCTCATTCGAAAGTAAAGTTGTCCCCCAGTTCGCTTTGGCATAATCCGAATTCTGTATCGCCGAGGTAGAAGAAGAGCTGAACGAGACTATTACTACACTATCCGCGTTAGTATCAAGAAAACCTTGTACAGTAGACTTGAACAACGAGAGTACTGCGGAATCTATATCGTCTGTTCCTATTGCAGATGTATCAAATAAAAATGCTAATCTTGATATTGTATATTTATCACCAGCCCACTGTGAGTCAGCATAAACAGAATCATCGCTATTTGTAGAGCTAGAAGCATCACCCGCTCCATCGTGAGCTAAGTCCCATGTATCATTAGCTGTATCTCTAGTAAATCCGTCTACTGGCTCGTTCGCTCCAGCTGCAGGTTTAAATGTAGAAGTAGTATTACTTACTTTCCCAGGTTTGATATTCTTATCGCCTGACTTCGTTATAACAGAGATGGTGTCCGATAGGTCCTCGAGTATAGCTGCTGTCGCATCCTCTCTGAATATTTTAATCTCAGTATCTCCATCCCTATTAGGCGAAGATTCTATCTGTATATCTCCGTTAGGGTCTTCTACTAAAATCGGTGGGCTATAAACCTTAATTCTTTCTATATCAACTGTGCCATCCTTGCCAAATCCTATTTGTTTATTGTCTTTGCCCCACGCTCTTACCAGAACCTCAACACCACCATCAATCTCTTTGATGTCTACTATTTCAATCGAATAATCGCCAACTTTGGTTTTGGCGACACTACCTATCTTGGCAATTTCCCTGCTCTTAAGCTGGACTCTCTCCTTGCCAGTTTTTCCTACTAATTGGTCTTTAATCATAACTAAATATACCTATAACCTAATAGGTTTCTCTAATTTTACAGCAGTTCCTACATTTTGCCTAAATTCATTTGCCCATCCGTCTTTTCTAAATGTCCAGTCTTTCACATAAGACAGGTGATAGTGCCAATAAGGGAGTCTCTTGACATAGGGATGAGTCTTATGATATAGAGCTCCATCTTTGTCATGCGCAAGGTCCTTGGGCCAATTTCCTTGCCATTCTATGTCTTTGTTCCTTATAAAGTCTGAAAAACTCTTCTTGTGCCAACTAGAGTCGTGATGATTTTCATCTATCACTTGTCTTACCTCTACTGAGAAAGCCATTACTTCAGGGTCTTTGTCAAGCTCGGCTAAACAAAGTTCTAACTGTTCAGGAAGCCACAGGTTATCATCATCTAATACTAGAAACCAATCAGTGTATGTGCGGTCTACTTGGTCTTGCCTTACTTGTGTAAGCTCTGAGGGGTCTGATACATCCTCTTGGGCGATAAACATTTTGCCAGGAAATTCCGCTGCTACTTTCTGGATTTCATCTATCGTCTCTTGGTCGGAATGGATAGAACTAGTCACTATCATGTGGTCCATATATGGTGCGACGGCGCGAAGAACCCTACCGATATAGGGCATTCCGTTCTTGACGATTGTATGTGAGGTTATAGTAGCGATTTTATCTTCTTTATTTCTGCGTCCGTTAAGTCCTGGTGGCAGGGTACATACAACCCGCAGTCCCCAACATACTCTGAGTGAGTAAACTGTCCCTCCCTCTTTCTTAGGAACTTATATGCTAACTCCTGAGTTGGCAGACAACTGAATAAATTCCTTGCCTCTACCCCGTTCTCTCTAAGTTCTTCTAACTTTGCATCTCGCTCTTCTCGTGAAGAATAGAGCGCAGGGAAGGCATGTGGACAGATGTCCAGCGTACCTCCTAGTTTTTTATAGTTTGCCTTCCTTCTTTTGACTATGTCGTCAAAGTCCTCAAGCATCCCTATCCCTATAGCAGCGTTGACTGCCGACATTTTTCCATTAAACCCTACTAAATCAAATCTGAAATTTTGTCCAGTTCTTCTGCCATGATTCCTCAGTTGTCTTGCGATAGAGGCTATTCTATCATCATTTGTGACAATCATCCCGCCTTCGCCAGTGGTAATCGTATGAGAAGGGAAGAATGAAAATGTCCCTACATCTCCTGTAGTTCCGCATCCCTCTGTTCCCATAGCCTCACACGCATCCTCCACTATCGGGACACCCCAATCATCAAGTTCCGTCCTCACGCCCAATAAATGAACTGGAAATACACACAGCGTATCGTTTGTTATAAGCTCCCCCACATCACCTATGTCGTCATAGAACACTGGGGTCAGCCCGTTTATGAGAACTGCGTTCAATTGTGCGGCGAAAGTCAACGCAGGAAGGATTACCTCTGTTCTGCCATGGATTTCCTTCATCACCGCGAGAGCTATTATATCTGCCATGCTCCCACTACAAACCGCTATAGCGTGTCTTGAACCAATTTTCTCTGCGAATTTTTGTTCAAACTCTTCAATTAAAGGGGATTGTCCAATCATACCCTCGTCCAATGCCTTGTTCACAAGCCTCTTAGATGTATCGTTTACTTCTACTGTTCCTAGTCTAATCATTTGTCGAACGGTGCATATCCCTTACCCCAAGAGATATAGTTTACTTTATTTCTATCTAATACTTCCTTTAATTTGTTTGTCTTTTCCACGTCAAATCCTTCTATCTTGTGATTATCGTGGAATTGCACGTATAGCTTGTCCATGTATTTAAGCGTGTTGCTCTCGTCCATGTGCCTCAGAATGTCATATTCCGCGCCTTCTATGTTCATCTTTACCACAAGGTAATCTTCTTCGTATTGTTCAATCCATTTGCCGAAATCTATACACGGCAATTTGAGGGGGTTAAGGTAGTCTACTTTGCCCGACATCTTCCCTTGTACCACAGTACTTCCAACGCTTTGCTTCGCCACAAAGAAGTCCATCTCCCCGTCGTGCGTCCATGCTATTTCCTTATGCAGGATTGCTGGAAATGTCCCTAGTGTCTCCCAAAGTATTTTATTGGGTTCGAACGTATGGATTTCAAAGTCTTCGGCTCCTGGGTAGTTGTCTAGGAACAATGTTATCGACTGCCCCTTATTACCCCCTAAGTCTATAAATATTCTACGTGAGGATTTCGTATTCATAAGAAAAGTTTAATATACCCCCTGGTGGTTGTATATAGGTGTTCTTTCGGGCTAAGTGATAGTTTCTATAGCTTCGCCTTTTGTAATATAGTCCGCAATCTGGGCAAAGAAAGTCTGGGGCTGCTTTAGCCCTTTCCTCTTTACTCTTGCCACATTCGCACACTGCCGTGTCTCCCTCGGGTACAGTGTAATATGGAGTAGAGATTCGTTTCGCCACAATCCCAGCCCTCCCACATCTTCGTCTCCAGTCCGTACATGCCCAAGCATACTCTCCCGCGAATCTTTCATCACATCCTCTTAACTTCATGTACACTTCTCTCCTCATCATAAAACTATCATCATGTGCCGCCCGCCTCCCTGTAACCTTCCACTCGTCCATCGGTTTAGTTAGGGCATCCTCTATGGAAACCGTAGGTCTCCCTCCTGCCAACACATAGTCTGTCTCTGGGTTCTTCTGGAGATGCTCATACATATCTAAATAAAGCATTCTATCTGGGATATTGTCGTTATCCTCACTCACAACATAATCACCTCTTGACAGCCAGAAACCTAAGTTTCTCGCTCCTGTGTAATTCCAAGGAATATCATCTTCAATATAGGCATAGATTAACTTTGTCTTTATATCTAATTCCTTGAGCATCTCTTTCAAACCTGGGTCGCCGTGGTCGTTTACCACGATTATCTCGTCAGGCACATAGAGCGAGTTCATACACTCCCTAACGTGAACCTTAGTGAGGTCGTGCCGATTGTATGCGGTAATTATGACTGAAATCATGCCTCTACTTTACTCCCATCGCTTAATGTTTTTCTCATATCATACTCTACGTGTTTCTTCTTATATCCTTTATATGGTGTACCCCTCAAACCTATGTGCATTGCTTTGCACTCGGGCTGAACTGCTACCGCGTATCCTGCGTGAGAGAATCTTCTGTTCCACTTAGTTCCTGCTATGTGATGGTTTTCAAATGGTCCCACTTTTTCCCAGTCCTCACGTTTCATCATCCAGCAGTTACTTCCCGCCCATGTATTTACCTCGTAAGTCTTGCCGTCTATTTCTATGGGGTCTTTGTAGAAACTCGGAGAAAGATGTTGCCTATCCACTTGCAAGGGTGTGCAGAATAAGTCCTCTGTATTGTCGAGTACCTTCACGCATTCCTTGACCCATCCTTTCATAAACATCAAGTCGTTATCTATAAACGCCAGATACTTGCCTGTGGATAACCTTGCTCCCTGGTTACGTGCTGCACCAAAGAATACATTGTCTCTGTTGCGTATATACGTCGTTATTCGCCCAGACTTCGCGTATGCGAGGAGTTTATCTGAAATGTGTGGTTTACCACCATTATCCACAACTATAAGCTCTGAGGGGTAATCAACACTTTCTATCAGACTGTCAAGGCACTCAAGAGCTAACTCCGCTCTTGCCTTGTTCATCGAATAATGAACCCAGATTATCGAGACAAAATTGTTTTCTGATACTTCAGCCATTCCGTTTTATCATACTTTCCACCCTTAGCGCCTATCCACTTATTTATCGGAGGGGCGAGACCATGCTTCTCTACCTCTTTATACTCAGGGTTACGTTTTTGTAATATATCTCTCAGGATAACCTTGGTATCCAAGAGATTAATCTTTAGTTCGGGCGGAAGAGAAAAAGCGAAATCTATAATTCGTTTGTCTAAAAAGGGACAGCGATTTTCTATACCAAAGGCTGATGCCATTCTGTCTCCCATTCGGAGTAGCTCCCGCAAATTCGTTGAAAACTCCGTGATACCCATCCCTGTAATAGGGTCAACCTTCCCGTAATTATCATAGGGGAACATCGAACTGTATGACGGATATTTTTCTTTGGCGTAATAGTTGAGTGCGGTTGGGACGTATCTAACATAGCCTCCGAACAGTTCGTCTGCCCCCTCACCTGATAGTACCACCTTTACGCCCTCAGACGCCATACGAGCCAGCCTCCAAAGAGCATAAGGAGTAAAGTGCTTGGTCGGATAGTCTAGGTGCCAGACTATCTTTTCTACGTTTCTAAGGAAATCCCTCTTGTAGTTGCCGTCTTTGTATGTGAAGGTGTTGTCAAAATTATGAAAGGTTTTAAGGAGATTCGAATCCACACCCTCAGACAGATATAGACCGTATGGAACATCAGCTTGGGTACGCAATCGTACAGAATCTCCTAATAGCCATTCTAACTCTTCTTGTGCTGTACGGGGGTCAATACTTCGAATAGTCGATTTCCAGTAACGGGTAAGCTTTAGCTTCTTCGTTCTGAAGTCGTAAACCCCATAGTGAGCTGGAGGGAACTCTTTACAATCCCAATTTAACGCTTTAGCTTCCGAGGCAAACTCGAATGGGTTTTCTTTATAATAGAGGGGTTTTTCGCCTGCGATGTCTCGAGCCAAGAATAACTGTTTTCCGTCATAGATGGCAAAAGCGTACATGCCGTTGAATTTGTCCAGGCACCTGACTCCCCATTCTTTATAAGCTTTAAGTACAACCTCTGTATCAGAGTGTGTAGTAAAAGTATGACCCTTTTTAAGAAGTTCAATACGTAGTTCCGCATGATTGTATATCTCTCCATTATAAGTTAAGACATGATTTCCATCAACAAAGGGTGTGGGTATCTTGGATGTATCGACAATCGCCAGCCTTCCCATCCCGATAGTATACTTGCCGTCAGTTACCCAGCCTTGGTCATCGGGACTTCTGTGCTTCTGTAGCTCGAGCATTCTTTCGACTTGTTCGAAATCTCTGCTTCCAGCAATAGAACACATTAGAAAAGCTCTTGCCAGTTCAGGGTTGATACGGTGTCTATATTTGTGCCTGTTGCCTCAATGCTCAATGTCAGAAAGTCTGGTGCTACAAGGTCTATTCCCAGTTTCTCTAAATCAATGTTTGTAGACCCTGCCTTTGGGATTCCCTCAGCAAATACTAGCGTTCCTCCAGATACTACTGTGGCAGAAACATCCGTGTGCATGGTGGAAGTATTTGAATTCAATGGACTAAAAGAACCGCCCGTAAGCGTAGCGTTAAGCCTTAGTCTAACTATTCCAGGCTTGTTACCGTCTATCGAAACTGAGCCTAATGTAAATCTTCCTCTAACTCTGTTGATTGTACTTTGATATATATCATGTGAATGAATAGTCATTATCGGAGTTTCGGTAGTTGTTACTCCTGTTTTTTCAACGGTTAGAGAGTGGGGCAATCCTCTTAGTACATCTCTACCCTCTACAAATCCGCCCATAGAGCCTATCTGTAAAACTATGTCACTTGTATTCGATGTGTTCTTGGCTGTTGCACATAGAGGCAAGGTAGGATTGTCTACTGATGGAGCAGTATTAGCATTCGCATATTTTATCCTATGCACAAAGCGATACTCTCCGTCTACTGGGTCTTCTACATAAAAAGAGATGAGTCCAAAACCTAGCCACTGATACCGTATTTGAAATACATTCCCTTTTGTTTGGTCAAGAGTAATACCAGATGGCCCTGTCCCATCCATCGTATCTTCGCTCCAAGCAGATTGGGCGACCACGGTATCCGTGACACTTACTCCATCAAGGGGGTTGGTGACTGTAGCAGCTGCTTCAGATGAAGTGGTTATCTCAAAAGTCCCTGTCTTTGCTCCATCAGCAAAAGAAGTGAAAAATACCTTGTCTCCCATGGCATGGACCGACCACCCTTCTCCTACATTTGAATAGTCATGTGCGGCTATCTCATTTGCCGTAACCGTAACATCAGCACCATTAGTCACAGCAATACCACCTTCAGCATCTCCGTCTAAAGTAATAGTTATATTCTCTGCTGTATTTGACTTAGTAGTAATCTCAAATCTACTAACTTCTGGTAATCCGCCTTGTCTACGAAGAATGCCAAATGTAGCGCCATTGTATCCAAAGAAATATCCATCTGTAGCATTACCTATCCCTACCCACTGAGTCGAATTCGCAACCCCTGTTGTATATATAGCAGTAAATCTACACAGCGCACCCTGACCAGGATTATATTTTACTGGAGTCCTTGTGAGTATTGTCGAAGATTGATTTGCTCCTGCACCCGTAGATAGGTTGGCTAGGTTGTTACTTACTGAGGCAGTCCCATTATTATCTCGGATTTCCCAAATATCCGTGTTGATATTATATGGAAACTGAACCTGCACCACTGGCGTAGGTTCGGCTACCGCAAGTTCGTCAAATGCTGTTTTCTGTGTGGACCCGACTGTTACGTCCTCTTGTACTAGAAGCTCATCAGTCAAGGGGTCTACCTTTAATTGACGAACATCTTCTGCTGCGTCATTAGTAACAGCCCCCATGACGGGGACATGGTTATCGTCTCTTTTGAGTATTTCCTTCGCCATTAAATCTGCTTAGCCTTATCTAGCACTCTTCTAATACTACGCTGTTTCTCATCTATGTCCATTTGCCTAGCCCTTACCTCTAGGTCTTTTTCTTCTAACTCGTTCTCCTTCTCTACTACGGCTTTCTCTCGTTTGTCTATATCATTCAACACGTCCTTCTTTTTGACTATTTCACCGCTCAATCTATCGGATTCAACTGTTTGCTCTCCTATCTCTTTTCTGCCCTCCTCTAATGCTGTTATTCCTAAATCAATTTCTTTTTCTAATTTATCCGCATTGCCTTTCCGCTCTGATATAACTTCGTTCAACTTGTTAATCTCCGCAGTAATCTCTACTTTTCTTTCGCTGAGGTCTTCTAGGATTAACTCGGCAAGGTCTTCATATTTCGCTCCGAGCTTTGCTACGAACTCGTCAGCTTCCTTTTTCCAGTCTTCTACAAATTTATCCAACATATTTTTCGTTTTGTTCTTTTACCGCTTTTAATAACTTATGGTCTACTCCTATCTTATCACAATGTTTGAGAAACGCCGATAGGTCTTTCGGAAAGCACTTCCCGCCAAACCCCCTGTTTTTTCCAAATACAGCCGTGTGCATAGGTTCTACTCTAGGGTCATCTAGCCATCCCTCACGTACATTCTGCCAACTTACACCCGATGCCTCACATACATCTCTTAAAAGATGAGCAAATATTACTTTAGTTGCCCCCCATGTATTCTCGGCATATTTCACTATCTCTGCCTCTTTAGCGGATATTAAACGTATCCTAGTATGAGGTCCCATCTTTGTTATGAAAAAGTCTGCTACCTCCGTTGCGTCCAGAGAATCTCCTCCAATAACCATAAATCCATGAGAGGTAGTGTCAGTAGGGTCTGGATATCTCCAAACAGGGGTAAAGTAGTTTCCCTCACCCATATACTCAGGTGAGAAACAAATACGCTTCCCTGTTGATTCTTTCAACCTATCTGTGGTTCCTGGTGGAATTGTCGATTTTATCAATATGAGAGGTGTTTCAATCCACTCTATTACGTCTTCTATTATGGAGAGGTCTGCTTCTCCGTTCGGAAGTTCATTCGTAGGTACACAAACAACTGCCAAATCGCAGTTGTTAATGTCCTCTTTCGAGGCTGTAGCCTTCTCGTTATACGGGTCAAACAGGACAGCATCAGGAAAAACCTTGTGCATGCCCTGTCCAACATATCCGTATCCGCAAATCCCAACATTCATAACTTAGTTATACCCTAAGCTGATGTAGTTGTCGAGGATGTTGAAGTGGAAGTAGATGAAGAAGTGCTCGTACTCGTAGATGTACTGGTACTAGACGTACTGGTACTGGTACTCGTACTTGTTGAGGTACTAGTGGAAGTAGAAGAAGAACTACTAGTAGTAGTAAAGGTGTGTGCATTTGCCGTTGTCGGGCTTATCGATGAATCATGCTCTGCCATATTATCTTTCTTCTACCACTATAACCTTTGTTGAGCCATCTGTCTCCCCGCCTTTTGCGAGGAACTGTCCGTAGACTCGTATATTCTCCCCGTAAGGAAGAACCTTAGTCTGTCCACCGAATAACAGTTCATTGTTTCCTACGCCCTCTGTGGGCGCGGTGAACGTGCCATCATCGTTTACGTTCGCAAACCCGAGGGCAACTGTCCATCCAGGGTTTCCCCTGTTATAGAGACGAATGTGCCTGCGTTGGGCGAGATTGCTAGTGCCGTTTGCTGTAAGCAACACCCAGCCTGCACCCGTATTCACGTCGATTCGTCCTTTCTGTAGGTGTTTCACTACGTGGTCTCCATACATGAGTTATTGTGTTATTTTTTCTTTGTTGTGACCTTTGGTTTATTTGCTTCAACTAATTCCTTCTTAAGCTTGGCGATTTCTTCGTCTTTCTTGCCTTCCGCTTTCTTGCCTTCGGCGAGAAGCGCGTCAAGAGCTATCTTCTGATCATCAAGTTGTTTCTTGATGCCGTCGTTAAACTGCTCTTGAGTTTGAGGCTTGACTTGAATCTCTTCCGCCCAATCGGGAAGTATCTGTGCAAACAAACTTCTTCGTTCGTCGGTGTCTCGATTAGTATCCTTGACACCTTTCTCTTGTAGAATTCTGTCGATTAAGTGCTTTGCACCTACCTGTCCTACAAACACTGGGACTGACTTCTCTTCGCCTGCCTCAAAGTGTCTTGTTACCTTACCTTCGATATAAATATCGTAAGGTTTGGAATCTACATTAACGAACTTTGTTACGTCCAGAGTTGGGTCTGGACCTTCGTTTTTTATTACTTTGTTCATGTTTTGAATAGAGGCTCACTGTCTTTCGACCTCAAATGAGGTGAGCGAGGACAAGGTCAGCCTCTCTATTCTAATTTCGACCTTGGTTAATCTATGATGAGCTGTATGTTCGATACCTCACCTCCAGCTCCGCCTGTTAGGCAAAAGCCAATTGCGGGAAGCGCGTTAGTAGAAGTTTCTACTGCACCCGCTGTGCCTGCTGCTGCTTGCACCATTGCGCCTACTGATACACCGCCTGTGTTTAGGACTGCTCCTGGTCCGCCAGTTTGCAACCATCCGTATGAACCAGAGGTTGTTGCTATAGGTGCTACACCTACTGGTGAGCCCGACTCTGACGTTGGCCATTGTAGAACGCTACTGTAGGGGTTGGCTACTATATCAATCTGTGTAGTAGCAGTAAATGCTACAACAATTGCGTCATACAGTTGGAATGTTACAACTGCGGCGCTTGCTGCTGGGTGAGACTTAATACGGTACATAATTCCTGTACCAGTACTAGCTTCTCCCGTAGCAAACAAATAGCCATCAGCAAACTCGTTTGCGTCTGCTGTGACGTTGCCAGTTGTAGTGACCGATGTAGCTCCTATTGCGGCTGCTGCGACAACAATGCTCTGTGCATCTGTTGATTCAGCTGGTGACTGTATTACGTTTCCTGCGACTAGGGTAGCTCCTGCTTTCGCGTAACGGAACTTCCTGCCGTCGGAAGTAAATCCAATCGTACCGAGTTGGTGCTTTTGGTCTGTACTCTCACTTAAATGGTTTATCCCGTAAATTGCGGGAACTCCTGAGAATGACATTGTTTTGTAATCCGAGAGCCTTTAAAGGGTTACTCGCACTATATGTCACCATATAACGCTGACCTATAGATTCTCGGTTGTTTTGTTTCGACTTTTTTTGACTAACTTATCCAGTGTAGTCCTACTGTTGCGTGAAGGTTCACTAAGCTAGTTAGTGTACCTGAGTTTACTAGTGCCAGTGCGTCACCATCCGCCAATTCGACGGTGGCTGCTGTTGTGCTTAGTGTGCCTACGGTTGTGGTGTTGGCTGACCCTGAAGTATCAATTGTACTTGAGAGCAAGTCTGTTCCACTACCTTGTGCTGTTCCTGATGGAACTTTCTCAACATTGAGTGTTCCACTAGAAGAAGCGGTAGACCACGAAGCCTCAACTGAATCCACAACGCATTTTGCTGGGGCTATCCAGAACCTGTCGTAGTTAGCGGCAGTTTGTCCTGATGTCCCATCAAGTATTACGTTGACCGTAAAGCTCTGGACTCGTGCTTTCGGGTTGCTATTTGCTGGATTTTTGAATGCCATGTTGTTATGAGCTTATTCCAGTTCGTCTGGAGTGTGTTCGTGGTGCATCCGTTGTGAGCTGACCGTAGAACAATAGTTGTCCTGCGATACCATCTTGGTTGATGGCTTCTTTGAAGCCAGTCCATTGGAAACCACGGTTGGTTGTCCTACCCATCGTTGAAGACGGTGGAATGTTCCACCACGTCAAATGAGCTTCGTTTAGGAAGTAGAGGTTTTGCGCTGTACATTTCTCATCGGAAACGATAGGAATTCCTCTAAAGGCTAATGCTCTGAAACCTTGGTTTGCACTAAGGTTAGAAAGCTGTCTGCCACCTTCTGGTGTAAGACGAAACTCTGTAACAGTTGCGTTGTGAGCAACGGTAGGTGTTAAGAGTGCTTCGTAGATTGTCCACACTGCTGGAGGACAAACTCCGATTGTCGGCATGTCGGAACCGACCTGTGCTGCATCAACGTCAGCTGCCAAGTTGGCTAGAGACAATGAACCACTCTGTGCGGTTAAAGTCGCTCTCCAGTTGGTGAATGTTGCACGACTCAAGTTTCCGTAAGTCGTTACGTTTGTGCTGTCGTCTACTGCGGCTACAAGACCTAGAAGGTCTTTGTTGTTATTGCCTGTACCATCGCTGTAAAGCTGGGTACCAAGTTCCTGTCTCAGTGCTTCGCTGATAATGTCCAATTCGGACGCTACCAAGTCTACTACGCGGGCTTCGCCTTCGTTCAACGCGAGTTGAATACCGTTAAGTGAAGCGTTTGCGTAGAGCTGTGAAGCTCTGAAGATAGCCTTCTGTGTTTTGGTTTCCTGTGTGGTTATGAACGTGTCAAAACCAGCGTAGGAACCAAGGGTTGTTGGTGCTGTGAGGTAAACTGGTACGTTTATCTCAGTTCCACCACGCCATGTTCTTGCTCTATTTCGGGACAAACGCATAGTAAGTACGTTCCCGTTGAAGATGTTATCTACAACTTTTGGGATAAACCTATCCTGCGTAATGTCGGATACGAAATTAGAGACTGCGGCATTATTTGCCATAGTTTTGTTTTTAAGCTAATTATCTAATGTTCGACCTTTCGGCCTTACAGTTAGCTTCTGTCCATCTCCGAAGTTACTTCTTCAGCTATTTCACTTAAACTTTTGCTTGTATCAGCTTCTGGGGTTCCGCCTTCTGCGGCTCCTCCTTCGTGCTGTGGAAGTCCTGGTTTCGAGGCTATATCTTTGGCTTTTTCATCGGCTCCCTCCGTGGTAGCCATTTTCAAATCCTTGTATAGAGCCATTGCTCCTGCTACGCCTTTGACGCCGTAGGAATCGGCTTTGTCCTCGATGAATTTTAGGAAATCATCTTTTTTAATGCTTGGGTTTAGGTCTAGCTGGTTCTGAAGTGCGGAATCAAATTCCACTTGTTCCTTCGTTTCGGCTGCAGTTCGCTTCTCAAGTATCTCGTTGACCTTTGCTTCCGCGCGGTCATCAATGTATTTCTGAGCTTGCTGTTCCTGCTGTTGTGCTTCCGTAAGACCTGTTTGAGGTTGTTCCGTCTTAGGCGTCTCATTATCAAGAGACTTGCTAAGGTCAGTACGGGCTTGATTTCTCTCATCCACTACCTCCTTAAACCTATCGTATGGAACTGCTTCCTCTGTTTTTGCCTCGGTTGATGATTCCTCTGCTGAAGTTTCCTCCTTATTTACATCGTCTGCCATAATTGGTATTAACACTTTTTAACGGGGTTTAGTGTCCCCGAATACCGACCTTTATCTTTTACCGTTTTTTCCCTGCTTTGTCAATGAAGCGGTTAGTCGGTCCTTTTGCTAAATGTTTAATCCTGTGTCCAGAATTACCAGATGTTTGAAATCTGTCAATAAATCTTTTTTTCCTGGAAGCTTTTGCTAGTTTTGCTAATTTTGCCATTATTGTTGTTGTGGGTTTGGTATTCCTTCAAGACCTTGAGGCGCTCCGCCTGCCTGTTGCTGTCCTTCCTGAAGTATAGCACCAGATTGTGTATTTGCATAATCCGCTACAGCCTCGGGGGCGTTCGGTAACTTAATCATTTTGTAAAGAGTCCGTATTCCGATGGCTCCGAGTTGCCAAAGCTGTATAGCTTCTCCGTGTATTGTCACTTCATCTCTTGGTAATGTAGACCCTGGTCTAACTATTAATCTTACATTCTCAACATTATCTCCTTTGAACGCGCGAATCATCTCTACCCCATCATCCCCGAGAATAGAGAATGTTCTTTCTGCGGTGTAGAACATCTTAATCATCTGAGTATCCCAGTCAGCTGACTCTCCAAGTGCACGTTCTATCTGACGAGCTACTAGGTCAATCCTTCCAAGGTCTGCTTGTCTTAATAGTTTGCGTCCACCCAATGTCTCACGTCCTTCACGTTCCCCCCTCGTGGTCGAGTGGATGCCCCAGATATTGTCCAATTCGTTTCTGGAGGTCTCTAGGTCTGCGAACATGTATTGAGGAACTTGTCCTGGTGACTCAAATCTAATTCTTCCTGGGTCTGCCGCTCCTGGTCCATGGATTATCTGTCCTGGCTCATTTGTTATTTGAGCCGCTTCCTCTTCGCTCATAACATCGGAGTCAATTATTAAGAACGGATTACCTACTAAGGAGGTTAAGTCTTCTATCTGGCGTTTTCTGGTGTTTATGTTGTCTTGAATCCTCTTGACCTGCTGTACATAGTCTGTCTCGCCGATTATGGACTCTGTAGTGTGGAAAAGCGATTTTATAATATATGGCTTTTGTGGTTTGTCGAAGTGATTCTTCTTCTTGTTTTTGAAGTCGAAAAATGGATTAGCCTCCTTCTTGAGGATGATGTTGCCTGCGCGCCAGACTACAGTCTCATTTGTCCAAACCTCTTGTATTGAGTAGGTAACTTTGCGGACTTTGTCATCTGACGGTTTGGGGTTAGCTTTAAATACTTCATCTGCCTTGGTTTTGCCAAATTGCTCCACCAACTGTTCGAAAGACATCTCCAAGTCCTCAATAACATATTTTAGTTCGTGAACATCTCTACCAAAGGCGGGGATGCGGATTCTCTTAGGGTCTACTACTATTGTGTCATAATCATCAATGTTCTTGTCCCAAACTTTTTTGAAAACCCCGTATCTTTTCACAACCATATTACGGGCGAATTTCTCAGACTTTTCCTGTACCCCCATTCTTTCATTCCCAAACTCAAGAGCTTTCTTTAACTCATCGGCATTCCTTTGGGCTACTTCATTGTCGTCATTAGATAAAGTCTCTATCTCGGGAAGTCGAGCTGTCGCAATCGGTATCATTGTCTCAACCGCCATCCAAATTCTATTCTCCACAGCCTTAGACCTAGTTCCGCGAATACGAAGAAGGTCGGTCTGATTGCCGCGATAATATTCTAGGTTCTCTTCCCAAACCCTTCTAAGGTCTTGATAGAATGACGAAGATTCCTCCAACCACGCATCAATCTGCCGAATTAAGTCTTTATCCGATTGCTTTTGAGTGAACTCTTCTTTTCGGTCTAAATCACCTACTTGAGTTGCGTCCTGGTCAGTGAGTGCCATTTTCTACTTTTTCTGCTGCTTTTATTGCGTCTCTTTGTGTCTTATCCATACCTGCTTCTTTGTAGAGTGTACCATAATATTTCTCAGTTTGCTTAGTTTCTTTCTCATCAGCCTCGGTTTGTTTGTCAAATTGCTTCTTCATTTCTGGATAAGCCACATCATATCCCGCCTGTCCAGGTTGCAGTAAATCTTTCCTGTAAAATATTCTTTGCTTTCTTAGCTTCTCGGATTTTCTAAAATAAGGGTCTAGGTGTCTTTCTGTAATATAGCGGATATTCTTGTGCCCCTTCGGGCATTTTGCTACAAACCATTCTCCATAGCGGTTTCCCGTCTTATATGCTCCAGAGTCAAAGTCTTTCTGACATTTCTCACACCAAAAACTATGTGTCATTTCTTTCCTATGGATAAGATTCTAGTTCCTCCGACTTTTGGAGGAGGAGGGTCTCCTGGTGTCGAACCCCAGACACCTGGACGGATTTCTTTAAACACCGTGGCTTTCTTGGTTTCAAACCCATATCCTTCTAGTTTGTGTTTAGACATAGCCTTTCCTCTAGCATCTCTCATAATTGGATACAATGCAAATACCGTAGCGTCAACTAAATCGTCATGGTCTCCGTGAGGGAAGGATAAAAGCTCTTTTCGCAGGTCTTCAGAGCGAATTTCTACTAATTTCTGCTCAAACAGGTGAACTACCTCCATTAATCGGGTGAATTTGTCTTTTGGGCGCTTATTTCGCCCCATTCCGAGCTCAGCCTGACGGACAGGGATAAAAACCCCTTCTTCTCGCATTCGTTTCATCAGATTTACCGCAAAAATTTTCTGGAAAGCAACTTGCTCAACAACTATAGTGTTAGGGTCGTAGGCTTTCACAATCCTCATAATACGGTCTAATTGCTCTTCTATGGACCAGATACCCGCTTCTGAGTATATTTCCCTAAATCCAGTTATCTCGCGCTTCTCGTTGCGAAATTGACCCATCAAGACAAAAGCACGAGGGTCAGAAGACTCTTTCATAGAAATCGCAGGGTCTATAGCGAGGATAGAGTTTACCAGTTTCCCTTCTACCTTAACATCGTCAAGCATATAAGGCTTAATAGGCTGGTCTTCCAAGGAAATAGGGTTGTTCATATATTCCGCTTGGAAGGCGTATTCACCCATAGAATCGCGCAAATCCTCCAATCTCTTAGTAGGCCACTGTTCAGGCCATATAGACTTACCTTTCTTATCCAGCGCCGCAAAAAATTTAGTATGGAACTCTTTTCTATCTTCCAGTTTGGCGATTAGAGAGAATTGATGCAGTTTAGTTCCTACGTAAACGAGTCCCTGGCCAGGCTTTAGGGTCGGAATAAGGGTACGGAAGAACCAATGTTCTGTTTTCTCGCGTTGTTCGCTAGAATATATCGTTTCTTCGTCCTCCAAGTCGTCACAAATGATTAAATCAGGTCTAAAACCACGAATCTGAAATCCTCTACCCTTAGCAGCTAATTGAACTCCGTTTGCTAGGATAATAAGGTCCTCAGTCCACTTCTCAGACCTCAAATCGCCGAAATCTTCTAATATCTTCTCATTAGACTCTAATTCCTGACGAATAAACCGTAAAATACGTTTAGAGAGTAAAACTGTAGCAGAAACTAAAATAATATCAGTCTTCTTCTTATATAGGATAACCCACAGAACAAAGAAGAAAGAACAGACAAAACTTTTGCCAAACCCACGCGGAGCGAGAAACAATAGTCTAGTTAAGTCCTTACTACTAGTAAGTAAGTTATCTTTTACTGTAGGCCTATAGGTATCCCTTATTATATTATTCCTATCAATTGTAGTGGGGGTCTCCCCCCCCTCTTCCTTTATGTTTAATGAGTTATCTATATGCCCTCTCTTGACTAACGTGCTATCTGTGTCCTCCACCCATGTGGGGTTAATGCTCTGTTCTAACAGGTTGCCCATTATCTTATGGTGGTCTGCCCAGTTCTTTATGTGATGGGGTAGGTATAACTCTACAAAGCGTTCTAGGCTCTGTTGTCCTTGTTGATAACGTTCTTGGCTTACTAATTGTCTAGTCTCTTCGTGTATCTCTTCTAAGCTCCTACTCATAAGGGTTAGTGATAGTTAGTTGTTTGGGGCGATTTCAGTTAACTCCTTGTACTCCTGGTGTAAGCGTTCTAGCTCTTGCTTGCGCTCATCTGGTGTTAAGGTTGCGTTGATACTCATTGATTTAGTTGGTGCGTAATCTCCGTCTATTTTATTCATCATGTCTAGTGATGTGTTGCTTGCGCTTAGATTCTTTATTTGTTCGGCGTTTCTTGCCATAAGTTCAGCTCTGCGCTCCTTACTCATTTCAGCCTCATCTAATAACTCTCCTAATGCTTTTTGTATGCCTCTCTGCTTCATCTTCTCTACAGCCATGCTTGAGGCTTGGTTATTATCTTTGGGGTTCATCAATTGCTTCACGGTCTTACTGCCATTGAAGCCGTTCTTAACTAAAGTCTCGGCGAATTTCTCGTCTTTTAATTGGCGTGTGGTTTTACCTTGCTTGGTGGTTGTTCGTGTCATAGGGGCTAAGTTTGGGCTATGTTTATTGGCTTGCTATCGTGTTCTAAGGCGATTTGTCGTCTTTCTTCATGTGTTAGTGGTTCTAGCTTCTTGAATACTTTGGTCTTACCTTTATATTGTCTAGGCGATTTTACAGGCGTACCACAAGCACATTCTATTTGTAGCCACTGTCTTATTGCTTGTTTTATCATGTATTCATTGTATCAGCTATCCGCAGAGTTATCCACTTGTGGCTACTGCTTGGTTGTGCTACGCTGTAGTAAGTGGGAGGGATAGCAAAGCCACAACCTATCATTAAGCTTATAAGCCTATCCCCTCTAACTATAAAGGGCGAAAATAATAATACTAATAGACTAATGGAAATAACAGACTTGGATAGAGAGCAAATCGCTGGGCAAATAGCGGAGGGCTACACAAGCGGTAGGCTAGATTGTGATGAGGGCAAACACATCACATGGAGTCTAGAGGCAGAAGCTTGGGAAGATGAATAACTTACATTACCACAACATAGGGGGCGGGCTGTTTCGTAAGCCTTGCCGTAAGGGTCACATGGGCTTTAAGGGGTTCATGGGCGTTTTAGGTACTGCGTTGGTACTCTGGGTAATGCTAGTTATGGCACTCTTGATTTAACGCTTGACACTGCATATTCGTCAAAGCGTATGAGTGTGCAGTGATGAGGCGTTACAACCTCACGCTATTTAGTCAGTAGCGAAATACTGGCAATCGTGTGCGGATTGTTACTTAACAAAATGACACCAGAAGTATATGAGGCATTGAATGACAACATCATTCAGGCTCATCAGAAGTATGGAGACTATCAAGAGGCACAGAAAGCCTTGAATATGGTAGCCATAGCGTTGGGCGAAATCTATCAAGAAGAAAAGATAGCATGAAGCTCAACATAAAGGCAAGCTCAGAGAATGGCAAGGTTAAGAGTGTAAGCTCGAATCAAATATTGAGGGTCGAGGGGACAATAGGCAACACAAAGGTGCTTGAATGTATCTTTAAGGAAGATTATATCTATATCACCACGTTGCCCTATGGCAAAGACAATCAATGTATAGAGTTTTATCCCTTAACTTGGAAGAAAGACAAAGGCAAAAAGCAAAAAGGCGAATGCCCAAACGAACACGATAATTCTATATTACATAATAAGAATTGCCCTGTTTGTAAGGACAAATAGCCAAAAAGCAAAAAGCCGTATTACGCACACTGATACGGTTTTTTTGTTTGTATAAGATATTAGACTATTAATTCAACAAACCTGATAAGTAACTGCAACGTATTGGAGAACGGTAGCCATATTTCTCAAACAATACTGAGCTAAGCAAAAATCGCCGATTTTAATTACAAGTTATACATACCTGACACCTAGGACACATAACCTTATAAGTATCTTGGGCATCAACAGCTAAAACCGCCTCACACGTTGGGCATTCTAAAACTATAGTCTGTTCTTTTTCTTCTACCATTAAGTCGCTTAATAACCTCTCCCTTATTATTACATAACTTATAAGAGAGAAGAGAAGTTTATATTTATTTTACCTAGAGGGGTCGCTCTTTGCAGGCTCCTGGCGGTTGTTATTCTCATTTAATAATCTTCTACCTTCCAAGTTAATGGTTTAGGCGATTTAGAGAAAAATCGGGTGAAACTCGATTGCCATCCCCGTACACTAGTCCTTGCCCAGTGCGGCGGAGGTTCAAGAAAAGCCCCATACCTCCCGCTTCCATTCCCAAAGAATACAAGCCCTGTTAGGTTTTTACTAGTCCCCAAGACTTAGTAGCACAACCACCTTAGTTGTACGTACACTCAGTATACAGAAATTAAAATCGAGGGCAAGTGTTAATAACCTTGGCAAAAAAAGAACCCCCGCTCTTTAACATGTGGTGAGACGGGGGTACGAATTTTTTACGTTTTTGACCAATCCTGGGGACTAGCAACCACGTATTGCAACGTGATACACTAATTTTAATAGGATATTGCCGAGTTTGTCAAGGGCTAGACCACACATACACTAAACTGTCCACAAACAGTTTATCCACAGGTAGGTTGCAATTGCTACTAGGTTGTGATAAGATACAGTTATGACAGATGCAGAAAAAGAAGCCATCTTTAAGGAGGTGCTAAAGGAGAAGTCCAAAAAGGGCGGGAAAAGCACGTTCGAGAGGCACGGCAAAGAACACTACAGGAAGATGAATCAAAAGTCGCAGTTATCAAGGTTCGGCAAAATAAAAGATGACAAAGACAACTAGAGAACTATTACTAGACCCATTCGGGACAGGATGGATGGACATGTTGGGCAAGGAGGACGCAAAAGACCCAATGCCATGCAAGGTGTGTTATGAGCCATTTGTGGACTATGACACTAAGTTGTGCGCAGACCACTACACAGAGTTAGTTGAGTCTATGGAATACAAACACGGAGAAAAACGATAAATGAGCAGACTAATAGTAATAATTGTAGCGCTTAGTATCTTTGGAGGATTTTGGTATCTCTCCAATACCGTTTTTCTTCTCCAAGGCACCACAGAAGAGGGGGTTATACAGGTATACGAACCTATTGTGCCGACA
>SDBT01003220.1_pt1 | contig 28393 bp, 47 predicted proteins | sample 2277101 | NCBI WGS metagenome assembly SDBT01 (sample SAMN10404973, study PRJNA504765) | marine sediment metagenome | isolation source: marine sediment core GS10_PC15, 103 cmbsf | place: Arctic Ocean: Southern Knipovich Ridge | collected 2010 | reverse complement strand
GTAACCGCTTTCTTGGCTTTATCAATCTCCTCTTGATGTTCGGGCAATACTTTATCAGGAGATTGTGCTGGTAGGTTTCTAACTTTCTCCAAGTCCTCCTCGTTACACCACCCCTCTGGGTATTTATCAGTGGCTTCGTCTTTCTCACCAATAGGATGGGCATACCCCCTCATATTCCCCCTCATAAAGAAAACCGTTTTGTGCATTGTGCAAAAATGTTCTGCCATATTATTCCTCCTTTATTCTATCCTTTTATCTCACTCATTAAATTACTACCCAGGAAGTGGGGGCTTTCTTTTTTGATTCCAATACTTTACCCAAAATACCCAAAAATCCTTTGCTTCACTCATTTAACCCCTCCTTTATATTATCATCTAATCTCAATATATGCAACTTATGTAATATCTCCTCCTCTGCCTCCTTATCTGATAAACCTTTTCTTTTTAACATCTTATAAGTATCGTAAACCGATGTGTGTTCTTCTTTAATGCCTAATATCATTTCTTAATCTCCTTGATGGTGTGCTGGAGTTGAGCTATGGCTGCTCTTATACAGGCAGTTGACCAAGGTGCGTTTTCCGAGGGCTTTATCACGGTCAGTTTATCTACTATGAGATTAACGAGATAGTCTGCACTTTCGTTAGGGTCTTCGGCCAAAGCGTTGCATTCCGCCGCATCTTTGCATCTAGCAACCCAATCAGTTAATTCCTCCCTCAACTTATCCATTAGTTCCTCCTTTTCCATAAAAATCATCCATCCAAGAGGTATCCTCGCCACAACTTGATAACCAAAAAACAGCCCTCGTGAGCATATCTATGTCATTAGGATGCTTGCTTTTGTAATGGTTACAAGATTTACAAGTGCAAACAAGATTAGATGAAACAGACGGTCCATTGTCCATCCATGCGATAACATGGTCTAACTCCTGGGCAGGTGCCCCGCAATAAACACACATACCTTTATCTCTTGCCCATATCTTTCTGAGGGTGCTTGGTTGGTATGTCCTATTCTGACGCCTTATACCCCGTATGTCTTTGTATTTACGCTTCATTTTAATCCCTCACTATTCGACTTCCTTTTAAGCCCTCTCTCGTTGACTGTGGGGCGTTAGACAATACATCAGTAGGTAATGGTGGGGGTCTTTTAGCATACTTCCTGTAACATCTTAAACACATTACTTTAGCCTTCTTTCCCCTACCTATTTGACCAGCCATTCCCGTGATTTCCGCAGGACATTCAGCACACTTCATCTTCAAGCTCCTTTAGATATTCTTTATAGTGTTCACATTCACCACCATGTTCCACCGCGCAGAATCTTCCCTTAATATCGCAGACATCATAACTCTCATCCCCTGCTCTCTTGTGTCTTACTTCTGGACAATCTGGTTTCTTCATTATTTACCTACTTCCATTTCATAATCACTTATCGGTGATGGTCCTTGGTGTTTCTTGCGATTGAATTCTATCCAAGCACCACACTTGGGACAGGAATCGTAAAAGTTGTCTACTTCCCAGAATTCTAGAGTGGCAAGCGTACACCCCTCGTCTTTACTTTGGAATCCACTAACCCTAGCCCCACATTTTGGGCAATCCATCTCATACTTAATCCAATCAAACATTCCCATTATTCACCCTCCCTATTTCTTTCTGTGAGATATAAACATTCCTGCCTACCCTCTCAAACTTGATTAGACCTTGCTTTCTCCACCTGTATAATGTAGCCCTTGATTTACCAGTCTTTTCTACTGCTTCAGGTATTGTATAGATTAGACCACCTAACAGACAAATAAGAAAGCTCCACCTATGATCTATTAAGATTAGTCTTTTCATTTATTCTTCATTATTATGATGGCAGGATTTAGAACACTGCCAGACTCGTTTGCTTTCTCGCCCTCATCCTTAATTTGGGTATCTAGGTTATGCCACCTACGCAGTTGCTCGCCGTTTACCCAGCATTGAGAGAGTGTGCTAACCGCACAACCATACATAAAGCCCGTTATACCCTCCGTGTCAGCCTTATGAGAGGTTTCCACAGCTATTTCCTCTAGCTTCTTGCCCTTCCGCATTTTTGACTCCATTAGGTTTGCCCATTGTTCCGCATACCTGACCACACCAGAACCGTAGGGGTCATCATTCACCTTTACAAATTTGTCCCATCCTTCTTTGTCTTTGAGTTCCATTTCAATCCTCCTTTAATTTTTGTTTGCCTCTATGTATTCCATAAAGTATATCCATTTGCTTACATTGTCTCTTCCCACCTTATACCTCCCTATATCCTCTTTGCTTTTACTGGTATTTGTATACCACAATCCGCACAAGTCCACCACAATCTAAACTCTTTATCTGGTATCTTGATTAGTATTCCATTACAATTAGGACATCGTTTACCAAATTTCATTTAATTCTCCTTAGCCTACGCAATAATAATTCGGTTTGAGTGCTAGTCAATACTATTTTTTCATCATCCCCCATTAAACCCTCGTGTATCGCCCAAAGGTTTATTCTCATGAGGTCGCACAGGTCTCCCCAATAACCGCCATCCATAGCTTCTCTTGGCGTAATAATTAGTTTCATTTGAATCTCCCTCTTTGAGTTTCTATAAGTCTAAACCTATGTTTTTCAAACTCAGGTTTCTTGATTGTGCGGTTTCCTATAAAGGTGCTGATTCTATCCCATACCACAACACACCTGGAATGGATAGGGCATTTAGAGCAACCATATTTAGGACTACATTTATCTAGTATTTGGGTAAGTTCCTCAAAATACCTATCGTTCATTTAATCTCCTTATTATCTTTTACCAGCTTCACAGCGACAATAGTAGCCTCACCAGACTCTCTGAGGTAGTCCATAACCTCGCTGATTTCTTGTGGGTCTTCAGCCTCTACTGTCAGTTTCGCCTCAATGGTGTACTCAAGCATTATCTTGTCCATTTCTTCCTCCCTTTAATTAGTCTCCATCCATTCTTAGTTAATGTATAATGTGGTTTCATTTTAATCCCTCTAATAGTTGTTTCTTGGTGTGCTGTAACTGGGTTTGCCCAACGCTTTGGAATAGCGTAAGTTTAATGGTTTCTGGCGTAATCCCCTCTAGCCTATTAGGTATAGGGTTCCAATGAGAAGTTAATTTGATTATTTCCTCATCATCTATCACTGTCAGTTTATCTATTTCTGCTTTGAAGAGATTGAGAACTGGAGTGGCTTCTATTCTGTCATACTCCTTAACATTGTCTGGCAATTCTGAATAAGGTATCATATTTGGCTTCCACCGCCTTATCCTCTTACAACTAACACACTCACAATCAACCTTATGCCCAGAAGAAATAACCCATAAATCTTTAATAACTGTTCCAGCCCACCTTAACCATTGTTCGTGTTCTTTTTCTGCCACTTGTTCTTTTAGCATTTTATCCACCTCTCTTACAATAATTGTCCGTTAGTTTATGGCATTCCAAGCAAAGTGTTCTACCATTATCTATCTCATATCTTAATTCGGGGCATTCGGCAAAGGATTCTATGTGATGAGGTTGCAACCTACCTCCGTGTTGTCCGCACTCTTGGCAAGTCCAGTTATCACGAGCAAAAACAGACATTCTCCATAACTTAATTCCAATCCCGTTTCTGATTACAGTGTTATTATCGGTAATCCCGCCCCTCCAATTCCAATGGCTATCCCCGCTCATCTTTTCGGAGGCAGCATCCCTGATAGCATCTGTTCTAACATACTTGCCCTCTTCAACCCCCTTTCTAATCCTTGTCGGGCTAAAAAGGACACCCAAGTGACCCCCTGCCTCTTTGTTATTCTGCCCCCAAACCCTACCATCCTTACATATCTTCAGCATCTATACCTCCTTTATTTACCATCTGCTTTCATCCTAGTGTGTTCTTCGGCGTGGTGCTTTTGACATAGCCACATCACAAGGAAGGGTTTATCATAACTTCCATGATGGGCTTGAACTTGTTTCTCACCACAAACCAAACAAGGATATTTCTTCAATCTGCCTGTTCGTAAAGCATTTTGCACCATAGCACCAACTCGCACCCTCTCTATTACTTCAAGTCGTTTTCTATATTCGAACAACCCACCCCTATCTACCCATTCTTGATACTTTAGCTTATTATATTCTCTTCGCTTGGGAGTGCGGTTGTAAATTCTAGCTTGTTCCTTTCTACACTCCTTGCACTCTGATTGAAAACCATCTCTTTTGTGCCGATAGAATTCCGACACTGATTTAACTTGTTTGCACTTACCACATTGCTTTGTTGTCATAATTTACCTCCTGCCTATAGTGTATCACAAAGCAGAGGGGTTGTCAACTTTGGCTAGTGCTGATATGGCATCCGTGCAGAGGTCTGACTTGTAATAGTTCTCATCATTGGCACGGAAGTGGTCTACTAGTGCCTTTAAAGCCTCATACAAATCAGTTACTAGGTCGCATTTTACCTTCTGCCCACAACTTGAGCAAACGCACTCTCCGATTGTTCCGTTCTTTGTCTGTGATGGTGTATTTTGCATCTTTGTATCTCCTTCCAATGTGGTGTTCTTTGGTATGTTGTTCGTTGGTTTTGATGGTTAGGTTTTCTAGTCTGTTGTCTGTTATGTTCCCATTGATGTGGTGGACTATTTCTTTTCTACTTAGTCTTCTGCCTAGATGTTCCTCCATTATCCATCTATGCTTTCTAACCCACCTATAGTTACCGTTTCGCCACACCCTACCCTCTATGTATCCCCTACTACCCAGCCACCATATTTCATGGTCTTTGTGCTGTCCTTGATTCTTACCGTTGTTTACCCATTGGCACTCCCTTGAGCAGTATTTAGATGATTCCCTCCAAGCCTTGTATTCCTTTCCACATTGTAAGCATAACTTATTCATATTTACATTATATCATAACAGAGCCTATTAGTCAAGTATATTTCTCACCTCATCAAGAAACCCTACGCCTAATAGCCTATCCACTTCGTGTTGTGTTCCACAATCTAATAGGCGTTTTAGTGCTTCGTACATTCGTGGTGATTTTGCTATGAGGTGGGCATTGGCTTCACTATAAACTGCTGCCATTATATTTTTGTTGGTTTCGATTCTGAATTTCCAGACACCACTTAGCCCTGTAGGTATAACCTTCCATTTTCCCTTTGTATACATTTTCATCCCCCTTTGATATACTGCTATTGCTTAATCCTTTTAGTTTTCTTTCTCCAATCAGATGGTAGATTCCAAATAAGAAACCAAGCGTATAGTTTTAATGCTTTTAGGTTAATATAATCAGCTTTGAAGACTGCTCCTATAAGGTCATTGCTTACAATGGCGGTTAAGAAGCTACCCAAAGGATAATCTTCATAATACCATTTTTGGATATGCTCCATACACATAGCCACGTGGTCAAGTTCATCAGGTTTGAGGTTTGGTTCATTGTTATCCTCTATGTATTTTCTAATCTCAGCTAATGTCATTTCCTTACCTCCTGAATTGATATCTCTATCAAACTACACTCTCAAAATGCTGTCAACCTCATCTTACGAGTGAATAAAGTTATTTTTACTCTCAGTTTATGAACCTATCTAAAATAATTTTGCTCCACATTTAGGACATTCGCCGGGAATAAGTTTGGCAGTATAATAGCCAAGTGTACAGTTATTAGGACAATATACTTTTCTCAATTTTAGTGTAGCCTTGCTTAGTGGTTGTCTGCGCTTTCTAAATCTATTCTTCATAACATCTACACTATACACTCATTTTGAGCCTTGTCAAACTCTGAATGGCTAAAATATGTGAGGTGAAGTAGCACATAACACAGCATCTTGAGAGTAAGCAACTATTTAGAGGCAGTGATTTATATGGCAAGGCTTTACACACCTTTTGATAATAAGTTGACAGACCTACGTTATTGTGCTATAATAGAGGTGAGTAGAAGAGAAAGTCTTTTTAATACTATATATATAAAGGGTTACGATTTCTAATAGGGTTGACATTAAAGTATAGTAGTGGTATAATAAGAATGTATAGACGGTGGTGGAAACGATTTAGTGAGGCTTGCTGGGGTGAAGGATAACTCGGTTAGGGTTAGCGCCTGGAGAGGTAACAAATCAGGATAGTAGCCCCAGCAAGGAATAGAAACAAGAGGAGGATGTGATGTTACTACCAACGGCAATAGATTGGTCAGATGGGCCACTTTAGTTAAATAATCAAGGTGGCGGAATAGGTAGACGCATTGACTGAGATTTGTCTCCTCCATGGTGCAAGTGGGAATGGGGCTTACCACATCTAGGGTGCAAATCCCTAGACTTGATAAGAGTGTTGGACTAAGAGTTACAGGAGCGAGAAGCACGGGTTATATCTCAACATAACGGTATAGTATATTTCAAAGATAATATGAAGCACACGTTAAGCGAGAAGGAAGATTACCACCGCAAGCTGGATATTAACCAGCAACCGACAGATGCGATAGATGATAAAGCAAAATACCATTTCCTAGATGCGGAACGGTACTTGATAGCAAGTGGCCAGGGTCGCAGACCGATATTTGAGGCGTAAAAATAGTGAAACGATTTAATTCTAATGACCATCCAGAGGAATATGAGTTTGTATCATGGAAGCCCATTATTGTCATTTGGGCATTAGCTTGGTTTGCCTTTTTAGTTTTAATTACTATCAAGATAATAACGTAATACTTGCTGGTGTCTCCGTAAACTATCGGCTCTAGAGGAGCGAAATTTAGACGCCGAGCCAGCAAGGTATAGAAACAAAAACCGATATGGTATAATAGAAGAAGCCACATATATAAGACGGGGGTAACTTCTTGAAAAGCCAAGAGGTCTTCACCCCTTCCTTGATAGAATACCCCCCCTGTGGCTATATGTAATGGATAAACACACTCTAACTATACGGGGCAACGAAAACGTAGCCAAAGCCAGGGGAAAGCTAACCACTCAACAGATAGACTTCGCTCAATGGCTGGCTTTACCCTATTCAGAACGTATACCTAAAACACAGAAAGACTACGCCTCACAAGTCGGCGTGTCAGAACAATCCCTCTGTGACTGGAAGAAGATACCGGAACTGTGGCAGGTAAGAGATGACGCTATCGGAACTAAAGGTAAGGAACTAGTTACCGAAGCAATGGCAGTCCTGGAGAAGATGCTGAAAAGCCCTAACCTAAAGATAGCCAGCGAAGCAGCTAAGGATATTCTCGATAGATGGGCAGAACCAGTTAAACATGCCCATATCATAGCATCTATAAAAGATATGTACGAGGTGTATCATGATTAAGATGAAGAACGGTAAACCAAACTATATAGATTGGAAGCCCTTCCCTCTTTAATTAAATTGTAGATGATTGGTTATCTTCTGTCATCTAATCTTCTTCAACCAAAATCTACCTACCGTAACTAGTCTCAAGAGGCATTAAACCGAGACTAACATGACATAACCATTATAGTGCGACCCATAGGGGGGTCTTATTTTAGAAAGGATTAGGGGGGTGTTCTGTATATACCCTCTTAGAAATTCCTACCAATTTTAAGCTACTTAACATAATAAAAGGAGCAAACCAATGCCAGCACACTCCCCTTCACGGTTAAAGGAACTTGAACCTTTTAGGGAAGCTAGAGATTGGGATTTGATAGATTGGGCGATTAGAAGACCTTATTTAGCGGCCATAATATCTGGAAGTGCTTTCCTAACAGGACTATCGATTGCTTGGTTAATTTGGCATTAAATACACCAAGCATAACAAAAGGATGATGATAAGATGAAGAACAACCCTGTAGTTATTCTCCTTGGTGGCGTAGCCATATCGGCGCTACTTGCGCTGATAGTGACGACTCTGGTATTCAACTGGCTTAGATGAAGACCGTTGATTTATGGACACTGGTGAAATAGTAAAATGGTGGCAAGCAGAACCGGTTATATTCATTAAAGAGGTATTAGGGATAGGGTTATGGTCAAAGCAGGCAGAGATAGCCGAATCGGTCAGGGACAATTCAAGGACATCGGTTCGTTCGGCATCGGCGGTAGGAAAGACCATGACGGCTGCTTGTATAGCTCTCTGGTTCTTATCGTCCTTTCGTCCTTCCACTGTATTAACTACCGGCAGGAGTTTCCGTCAGGTTAAAGAGCAGTTATGGAGAGAAATCAGGGCGCGACATGCTCAGTCGAAGATTCCCATAGGGGGAGAGATAACGCAGACAAGTTTAACCTTAAATGAGGACTGGTTTGCATTGGGATTTTCAACTGACGAGCCTGACAGGATAACAGGTTTTCACAACAAGCATATTTTAGTAATAGTAGATGAGGCAAGTGGTATATCCGATGAAGTATATGGAGCGATAGAGAACCCGTTAGCGGCTGGATTCACCCGGCTTTTACTTTTAGGCAACCCGACGCAATCGGTGGGCAAATTCAGAGACAGTTTTTCTTCTTCTATATATAATTCATTTCACATATCGGCATTTGATACACCTGCGTTTACCAAAGAGGGTAATTTCCCTTTTTTAATCAGCGAGAAATATGTTAAAGAGAAGAAAATAGACTGGGGGGAGGATCACCCTCTTTATGAGGTTTATATAAAGGGTGATTTCCCGTCAGGCGAAACGGATAGGTTAATTCCGTTTGGATTAGCAGAACTCGCTATCAGTCGAGATATTAAGACAACCAAAGAGGATATAGTTGCTATCGGGGTTGATACAGCCAGGTTTGGGGATGATGAAAACGCTCTTTATGTCCGGCGTGGCGGTAGAGTAATCGATTCCGCTTTCTGGAGGAAGGCGGAGACTGAAGAAAGCATCGGGCGCATATCACAATACATTAACAAACACGAGCCGTCTATTGTTAATATAGACGAGGGATATAATCCGGGGATAGTAGACGGATTAAAAAAATATAAAGTAAACGGAGTTGCCTTTCAGGGTAAGGCCAATGATTCTAAACTGTTTGCCAATGTCCGGGCCGAGATGTGGTGGCATTTATCCGATAAATTCAGAGATGAAAGCATACAAATACCAAACGACAAAACATTACTCAAACAGATTACCGATATTAAAAAGAAACCCCTCAATATACGCGGTCAGATAATACTTGAATCCAAAATGGACATGAAACATCGCGGACTTAAAAGCCCCGACAGGGGGGATGCGTTAGCACTTACCTTTATGGAAGTTTCACCGGTAAAAATGAGGATTAGATGGCTTTAAGAGACTGGTTTAGAAAAGCCCCTGAAGTTGTAAGAAGAAAACTCGGTTATTCAGTCAACCCGTGGGTTTCTCCTCCCGATATGAATACCAGGGGCTTTCTAACAGCCTATAGTCAAATATATAGCCTGTTTGGTATCTCTTTACGGATTGCTACTGCTATGGGTGAGGTTAAATGGCGATTATATAAAGGAAGCGAGAGAAGCGAGAGGAGCCAGGTTACAGATCACCCAATATTAACTCTACTTGACTTTGCCAACGAATTTCAGACTGGGCAGGAGATAATTGAACTTACTTCGTTACACATGGACTTGGCGGGTAAGGCCTACTGGTACTTACCAAGAGGTCTCCTGAAGGTACCAGCCGAGATTTGGGTACTACCACCTCATTTGATGAAAGTAGTCCCCTCGGAGAAAGAATTTATAGCTGGCTATGTTTACCAGAACGGTACTGATCAAATACCATTTAGTAAAGAAGAAATAATCCGCTTCCCGATGCCCGATCCAGTGAATCCGTATGGTGGGATTGGATATGCTCAACCCGCCGCCGTTGAATTAGACACAGAAAGGCATGCGGGTAAATGGAACAGGAATTTCTTTTACAACTCAGCCCGTGCCGATGCCGTGCTTGAAACTGAAGGTTCTTTAAGCGAAGACCAGTATGCTGAATTAAGAAATCAGTGGGCAGGTCAGCATCAAGGTGTATCAAGGGCACATAAGGTTGCTATTTTAGAGGGAGGCCTTACATATAAACAGATTCAAGTATCTCAAAAAGACATGGACTTCCCTGCCTTGAGAAAGCAGACTAGGGAAAATCTATTATTCACTTTTGGAATGCCCTTATCGGTAATGGGAATATCGGAAAATGTCAATAGAGCTAATGCCGAGGCAGGTGACTATACGTTTGCCCGGTGGTTGATAAAACCAAGGCTTACTAGAATTAAAAACAAATTAAACGAACAACTTATACCTATGTTCAAACAAGCTAAGGGTATAGAACTTGATTTTGATGAAGTTGTGCCTGAAACAGTTGAAATGAAAAAGGGACTAGCTGAATCGGGGGTTAAAGCTGGGTGGATGACAATAGATGAAGCCAGAAAATTAAATAACCTTGACCCGCTACCTGATGACAAAGGAAATCAGCTTTTAATTCCCATGAATATATTCCCCACCCCTATTGAAACTATGGGCGAAACTCCACTCGAAGCCCCCAAATCTAAGGGCTTTACCGATGAACAAAAGGAAACTCTGTGGCGAGGGTATGCCCAGAAGACAGAAGCCGAGGAAAGATTATTCAAGCGAGCCATTAAGGTTTTATTCGGTAGACAAGAAAAAGAAGTTATCAGGCAATTAAAAGATACCGGAAATGTAGGCGATGATTTGTTTGATAGCGATAGGGACGAATTTGTAGAGGCGCTCAAACCGTTAATCGAATCAGTCTATCTATTTCATAAAGAGGACATTTTAACGGGTCATGAGCCGATAAATCCACACAAGCAAGCAGATTTAGACCAGTATGCCCTTGAATGGATAGAAGCACGTTCCTTATCTCTTGCTACAAGTATAAATGAGACTACCAAGGCAGAAATAAGGAAGCAACTAGCCTTGGGGTTTGAAGAAGGCGAAAGTATCCCCCAATTAACAAAAAGAATAAGAAATTATTATGATGATGCCTATAAACGCAGGGCGCCGATGGTTGCCAGGACAGAAGTTATAGCAGCGTCTAACGAGGGGGCTTTGCGAGGATATGAAGAACAAGGTATTTTGAAAGCAGAATTTTATCCAGCCCCGGATGCCTGCGAAGAGTGCTTGGCAGAGGTCGGGGTATATCCAACTGAAGAAGCGCACGGCAAAATCCCAGTTCATCCGAACTGTCGTTGTGTACTACTTCCAGTCGTTGAATAGGGAGGTTTATTTATGGCTGAAATGATACGAAAGGTTCTGGATTGCGAGATTAAGAAGCTGGGAGACCGTAGTTATGAGTTTACGGCTTCCACATCAACACAAGACAGGGATGGCGAGGTAATTGAAGCCAAAGGATGGGACTTAAAGAACTTCAAGAAGAATCCCGTCATTATGTATGCCCACGATTATCACAGCCTACCCATCGGGAAGGCTCCCAAGGTGTGGCTGACAGGGGGCAAGCTAAAGAATACTGTTGAATTCCCTCCGGAAGGGACTTATGAGTTTGCCGACATTGTGGAAAGGCTTGTAGATACCGGTTATCTCAAAACTGAATCAGTGGGTTTCATTCCCAAGAAGTGGGAGGACGGTGACGGCGAGAAGGCACCCAAGCGGACGTATCTCAAGCAGGAATTGCTGGAAATCTCCATTGTTCCAGTACCCTCTAATCCTGATGCTCTCCGTAATGCCGTTGAAAACGGAGTGATTACCACAAAAGAACTCGATACTATTACCAAGCCTGAAGAAACTGATGATTGGATTAGAATACCCGTTAGAGAATGCGCTGTAACCGCCACGATAGATATTTCAAAGAAAGAGGGTATCAAGGCTTTATATTGCGGTAAGGAAAAGCAGGTTAGGACTTACATGTTCAATAAGAAAGACCCCTATAACTGGACTATGGCAAAGGCCAAGAAATGGGTAGAGGATCACAAGGCGATTGATAGCGAAGGCGATGGAATTAGGATTGAAGAAAAGATTACTCAGGCCGAAGTTAAAGATGAGTTAGATTATCTCAAGAACATTCTTGGAGAGGTAGGCTTAAACGAAGAAGCAATTAAACAGGCATGGGAATTGGTGCGAGAAGTTATGCGTTTAGCAGGTGACGACATACCTGAAGATATAAAGGATACAATCGGAGTAATGCTTACAGAGCAACAGGAACTTAAAGTAAGAGACGCTATTGATTATCTTGAAGGGTATCTTGCCAATGTTACTGTTGCCGAGGAAGAAGAACTCGAAGAAATTCCAACCGAGCCTGAAATGGATGAATCTCAAATTACAGAGTTAGTTCGGAAGACGGTAACTGAAGTTATCGAGAAGGCTCAAGGTAAAATAGACTAATAGGAGGAAAAATTCTATGGAAGCTCAAGAGATTGCGGAATTAGCTGCAAAGGCTGCTTCCGAAGTAGTTAAAGGGCTAAATGAAGCAAATCGAAAGATTACCCCCGGTGATGATGGCGACAAGGTCATAATCACCAAAAGTCCAGAGGATAAACTTCTGGAAGACCCCAAGGGCGGTTTCAAAAATATGGGTCACTTCATCGCTGACGTGATTCGGGCAGATAAAAATAATGGCGAAACCAGTGAAACCCTTGCGACTTACAGTAACGCCCTTAGAAAAACTAGTGGCTATATGGAGGAAGGTGATTTATCTCAAGGTGGTTATTTAGTCCCTGAAGAGTTTAAGGCTACCCTCGTGCAGTCATCCCTGGAATTATCCATTGTGAAACCAAGGGCAACTGTCATTCCGATGGCAACCAATAGGGTTGTTATGCCAGCTTTAGTAGATTCCGACCACAGTTCTAGTTACTTTGGTGGAATCGTCATCAAAAGAACAGCAGAGAAGGGGTCTAAGAGTGCCACGAAGCCAACTTTTGGTCAATTGGCACTAACGCTTCACAAGCTGACTGGTTTGGTGTATGTGACCGATGAATTACTACAGGATTCGGTTATATCTATTGAGCCGATAATCCGTGCCACGTTTGGTCAGGCAATAGCCTTTACTCAGGACTATGACTTCCTGCGAGGCACTGGTGCCAATCAAGCATTAGGTGTCTTCAATGCTGCCAACCCAGCACTAATCACTGTTGCTATAGAAGCTGGGCAGGATGCAGATACCATTCTATTCGAGAATATCATCAATATGTGGATGAGGATGTATCCCGCTGGACACGCTAAGGCAGTATGGGTAGCCAATATCAACACCTTTGCGCAGTTAGCTGCAATGACTATGGATGTTGGCGCTGGTGGTGTTCCCGTTTGGATGCCTGCTGGTGGTGTTTCTGGACTACCCTATGCAACCCTAATGGGCAGACCATTACTCTTCACTGAGAAGATGGCAACACTTGGCGACCTGTATGATATCGGTTTAGCCGACTTCAGCCAGTATATGATTGGTGAAAAGGGTGGATTGCAATTTGCCTCATCGATGCACGTTGCATTTGTTGAAGATGAGATGTGCTTCAGGTTCGTTATGCGATATGACGGACAACCCTGGTGGTTATCTACTTTACAGCCGCTGGCGGGAGCCACTCTTAGCCCGTTTATTACTCTAGCAGAGAGGGCATAAAAGCTGGGGCAGTGAAAGCCTGCCCTCTTAAATCTAACTAAGGAGGAAATAAAATGACCCAGAGATTCTCACAATCGCATGGGATAGTCCCCATCGAAATGGCCACGCTTGATAATTACAATGCAGGCATGACTATGGATTCAGTCAATATGGCCAAATATAACCACTGTACGCTTATCATAATCGGTAATGCGGACGTTGCAGGCGATGGCGTTCTAACTATCTACGGCGCAACGACTGATGCGGGAACAACCGCAGCTATAACCTTCACTTACAGATATAGTGCGGGTGATGTTGATGCAGCTTCATCTGATATACTAGGAACCGCTGCGACATCTGCAGCCCTTGAAATAACGGGGACTCTTTTGGAATCTAGAATGCTGGTTATAGAAATTGATAGCGGGGACTTGCATATTGCTAATGTTCAGTATCAATATATTACCCCAGTTCTGAGTGCTGCTGGTACTGATGGCGAAATTACTTGCTGCGCTATTTTGTCTGAGCCACGCTATGCCGAGGCAGTAATGCCAACGGCTGTCCCAGTCTAACCTAAAGAGGGAGTGATGAAAAGTAAAATCGAGATGTACGGTATTGCTATAGACATAGAAGTGCCGAACAAACCCAAAAAGAAAAGGCGGAAGGGGACGAAAGCCCTCTCCGCCCCACGGAAAGACAAAATGATGCGAGAAGCATCAAATAAATAAACTGTCACAGCCTCTAGTGACAGAATAAAGGAAAGAGGTTAATAAAATGACAAGGAAAATAAATCCAGGAGGCCCTTCACGGCTTTACAGCTCGTGGTTAAAGGGTAATCTAGTAATTGGTGGTGGGGATGTAGGGCCTGGCAACGAATACTTCGTATCTAAAAGTGGTAACGCTAGGAATGACGGTCTATCATGGGAACGGTCTAAACTACTGGTTCAAGATGGTCTGAATTTGTGTGTTGGCACGGGGGAAACCGTTTATGTAGGGCCAGGTGCCTATACAGAGTCTTTGACTACTCCTGCCAGTGCAGTAGCTTCAGCGATTACACTTTGGGGTATGGGTGATTCACACCGAGGACAGGGTGCCGCAGTTACCTCTGCAGGTGCTGCCGAGGATGCCTTGACTGCACTGTGTAATAATTTCACAGTACGGAATATGCGACTTAACGGCAATACAACTTCGGCAGGTCTTCAGCTTGACAGCAATACGGGTAGTGTCATCCATACAATAACTGTAGACCATTGCCATTTCAACGGTGGATTGTATGGAGTAGAATCAGTTGGCGGCTCAAGCTTTGTTTGCATCAAGGACAGCCTTTTCAGATTTATACTTGAGGCAGGCGGAACAGCAATAACTTGTACGGACATTAGTCAGACTAATCCCAATGTATGGGAAGTGTTCGATAATGTTTTCTGGGCCAATGAGAACCACATCTACTTTGATAATCCTAATACCCCTTATAGTGGTTCTTGGCATCACAACATACTCCACGCAACCTATGTGCCAGGTGGAACTGTAACCCAAAAACTCGACCTAGATGTTGGGGGTTCTAATGTCATCTTTGGCAATTTCCTCGGTGGCACCTTTAGTAATGCTGGTGGTTATGTGGGTGGTGCAACTGATGAATGGTATGGAAATCACTGTTCTGCTGGCTTAGATTCTGTTGCTGACCCAGCGTAACACGGAGTGAGCTGGTCGGAGACGGCCAGACGGGGGTAGATATGCCTAAAATTGGAGAGATTAGCATAGGTGTTAAATGGCGCAAGGTGGTTTGGGCAGCTTGCTTGGATTGTGGCAAGGAAAGATGGGTTAAACTCGTAAGGGGAAAGCCCAATTCCTCAAGGTGTCCTATTTGTGCGGGAAGGTCACTTGGCAAACGATTTGGGGGATATAAGAACCATTTGTGGAAGGGTGGCAAGAAGGATAGGGGTGGATATAGGCTAATTAAAATACACCCTGATGATTTCTTCTACCCAATGGCCCAAGGCGATGGTTATGTTTTTGAACACCGCCTTGTTGTCGCTAAAAGTTTGGGGCGTTGCCTCCATAGATGGGAAATAGTACATCACAAGAACCACGGCAGAAGTGATAATCGCATAGAGAACCTTCAACTCTTTTCAAATGATAGGCATAATCAAATTACTTACCTCAGTGAACGAATTAAACTGCTTGAAAGTAGAGTTACTTTACTAGAAGCAGAAAACGAATTATTGAGGGTGGGCTTGCCTGAAATGGCAAGGGCTAGTCTCGGAAGAGGCTAGTCGCATCACCCCCTTTAAGGCGGGGGGTGTAAAAGCCTCCCGCCGATACTAAGAGAGGAGTAAACTATGGCAGTTGTAAGGATTACAAGAGTCCAGAACTATATCGGCACAGCAGCCGAAAGAGCAGCGATGTCAACAATTGGACTACTTGCTGGTTCAAAGTTCTTTGAGTCAGATAACCACTTTTGGTATATCTGGACGGGTGCTGCTTGGGTAGCATACGAATTGCTGACAGTGGCGTAATATAGCCCATTCTCAGCTTTAAGGCCGCTTCAAGAATGTCTTAAAGCTGATGCAAGGTGTCTACTGGAAAGGCTTTCTAGGGGCTGAGTACGAAGTGGCACTGATAGGGGGATGGGGTGAAAGGAGGATGAGCTAGAAGTTCGCTGAGTAGCCCCATACTAATAATGTGGATTAAAAGATTATTATTAAAACTACTTCTGCCAAAGAAGCAATACTATATCCAAGCACAGGGATTTCACTCTCACTTCCATTCTGTGTTTAAGGATATTGTAACGAGGGAGATACCTTATGAGCAGGAAATCACAGACGAGGTCGATAACAGGAGCTAATCAATATACCGATGCCGTTGAAGTGGTAGGTTACTTCAACCTATCCTTATCAGGCACTTGGGCAGGAACGCTAACTGTTCAAAGGTCTTTTGATGATGGGGCAACCTGGTATGATGTTGATACTTGGACAGACAATACTCAGGAATATGGATTAGAGCCTGAAGGCGGAGTCTGGTACCGGGCTGGTATTAAGGTGGGTGAATATACTAGCGGAACTTGTGTCGTGAGGCTGAGTCAGTGACAAAGATATTCGGAGATACAAGCACAATAGCAACGATACTAACGAACACGACATCTACAAGTGCGGTAGTTGGTGCTATGGGAGTGCTTACTGAAACCGGTGGAACTTTAACAACTGACGGAAACATACAGAATCTCTATATCAATAACGCCCCGGCGGGCGTGTATGTCCCTAGGACTCTCAAGATAGACATGACTAATCAGACAGACACAGAAACTATTGTTATAAGGGAATCCTACAGGATAGAAACAGGTGGGGGTTGGCTTGAACACGATGAACTAACCTTTGTTGGTGAGGTTGATGAAGATGAGATTACGATTCACTTAGACCCTAACCGATATGGAATTAGGGTAACTATTCAGAATACTGCGGTAGGGACGCATCGAGCCTATGTTTGGGAAGTTACTTACGAAGTATGACAGTACTATATGACAACCTTGATTTCAATAAGAGGATTCTACTAGACCTCCCCTTTCGCGAGGGCGTGGGAATTGTTACTCAAGATGTAGCCAAACCACATCATCCTATAACGATGCACGATACGCCTACTTGGACTTCCACGGATAGTGGTCTGGAGGTTATTGACCTTAATGGAACAAGTGAATATCTACAATGTTTATCCGCTTCTTGTACTGATTTAGATTTTACAACAGGCGATTATAGTCTAGGAGGTTGGTTTTACTTTGAAAGCGGTTTGGCTGATGACCTAACTCCAATGAGTCGCTTTTTAGTAAATAATAATGGGTGGGAATTATATCATTATGCAAATCTTATTCTGACATTACGCCATCACCACGCTGCAGGGGCTTCAGTTCGCACAGGCGCTTACTCTCGTGGTTGGGCCTTTGATAAATGGTGGTTTATGGGTGTTAGTAGAGAAGGGGCTAGTGCTCAATTTTACAGAGGTGATACAGATGGCTTCACCGCCCTTCTTACTACGGGCACCTTAATTGACCCCGAAACCTGTGCTCAAAATCTTCTCATTGGGACTGACACTACAGGTGATAATGATTATAACGGTATGTTATGGCGACCCCGAATATGGGATATTGCTTTAACGAAAGAGGACTGGCGGACAATACATAAACTGGAAAAGGGCTGGTTTGTATGAGTATAGATAAAATCGGGACTCTTAGGCGAATAAGGATTGCAATTGAGGCTAATCACCTCCACTTAGCGGTTATACAGGCTCTCGCTGCCGATATTCATATGGACTTAGCCGTTGTTGATGGAATAGTAGATGCGATATTAGTTGATACCACGCTTCTTGTGGCTAGACTAACAGCAGCAAGGGCGGGCTATCTCGATGAACTGGCAGCGGCTAATCTTCCGAGTGATATAGATGACCTTTTAACCAATGCCGCTACTATAGAACACCACGAACATTCTCGTAGCCGTGTTTACCCACAGGATACACAAAGCACAATAGCATTGATAGCTAGTAATGCAGCACCTGACACATTTGGGGCATGGACAGAGATAATTCCAATAAACACTATTGGATTTGTTTATGAACCAGTAGGCGTGCAGGTGGAAGAAACGACTGCGGCTGCCACCTATATGATTCAATTAGGTTATAGTATCGTTGATGGGTCTGACCCAACCACAGCACAGATTATGGGTGAGAGGCGAATCGTGATGTTAGGCACACCGATTAAAAGCATACACGACAAGATGGATTACTTCAGCTTTGAAGCTCCTGAAAATGCCAAATTATGGGGTAGGGTGAAATCATCAACGGGAGATGCTGATGAGATTGATATTAGCGTGGTTATACTTCGCCACAGCATAATAACGAATCCAGTAGTACCCCTAACTACATGGCCGTGGGCGGTGTAAAAATGACTTTTGGTAGTGAGATTTTAGCACAGATAAAGCGAATCAGAGAACTAGAACCAGAGCGCAGAACGCTCTGCCCTGTGTGTGAATATGAATTAAGTGAGAAAGATGGGGTTCTCTATTGCGAATGGTGCGGCTGGACTGAAAAGTAAATAGGAGGGAATTATGGCAGCAGGAGCATGGGTCTTTACTAATACTGGACGTACATCATTGCTAAATGGGACTTTTGATATTGACTCGGATACTTTTAATATGGCGTTGTATTTAAGTATATCAGATTTGGGGGCGGCTTCTACTACTTACGCTGGTGTATCCAATGAACACGCCAACGCAAATGGTTATCTGACAGGCGGTATAACGACAGGAGGCTTAACATTAGCAGGTACTACAACGGTCACGGTGGATGTTACAACTGATCCCGTATGGACTGCGGCGGGTGGTTCGATAGTAGCCAGGTTCGCAGCTATCTATGAGGTTGGCGGAAATATACTTTGTTACTGCTTACTTGACTCGGCACCTGCTGATGTAACCGTAACAACAGGCAATACATTAACTGTAGCCGCTCACGCAAGCGGAGTATTTACATTAGCATAGGGAGTATAATGGCAACGCTAAATGAACTAACAGGACTAGAGAAAGCCCACTGGGAATTACATCTTAAAGCTGCCGAGAAGGACTTAGGAATGACTAAGGAAATTCGTGATTTCTTGAGTAGCAAGGTGGAGTTACCTAAGATAGTACATCCTTCCTATATACACGACTGGCTGGAATATCCCGATAGACGAGCCGAAATAGAGGTGTTGAATGGCTGATATACAGATTGAAGCTGCTGCTGGCACTTTTAATTGGACGAAGTCCTTACGAGGGGGTATCTTTTGGACTGCCGACACAGATGGTGGAGTTGGCTATATTATTTACCTCAACGGTACTTATGATTTAGTCTATAGGAAAACTGCTGATGGTGGAGCTACTTGGGGTGCTGCTCAAGTTGTCGTAGCGGCTGCAGCTTGTGATGCAGTCAAATATGATTGCTGGGCAGACTGGCAGACGGATGGTGATGCAGGAACAAAGATACACATAGTATATATGAGTATGGATACTGAGGAAGTGCGCTATGTGTATCTGGATACAGATGGTGACTCTGTTGGTGGGGATGATTTAGTAGAAACCTGTCAGGGAAGTGCAACATTTAAGAATGTTCAGGGTATAGATGCCCATCAAGTTTCCATAACCAAAACTAGAGGTGGTAACCTGGTTATCGCTGGGAAGTATCTGGACACTCTCTCAGCTGCATTTAGTTATTGCTATACCTCTCCTGATGCTGATACGTGGACAAGTAAAGATAGCCCTTTTGATGACTCTGTCGACCACTGCCTGCTATTCCCAGGCAATGAAACTGATGACCAGGATGTGTGGGGTGTTTACTGGGATGTATCTGCGAATGATATACTACTGAAAACCTTTGATGATGATGGTGACTCCTGGTCAGCAGGGACAGCTATTAACGCTGATATGGTGGCAACTAGCTCCTACTTCCAAATGGATGGAGCCATCCGCTTTAGTGACGGACATTTAATACTAGCAGCCTGGAATCTATATGACAATGCTCTTGCTGACTTGATGACTTGGGATATAAACGGGGAAGGAAGCATTACAGCAAAGACAGATGTACTTACCAATAGTGCCGAGAGCTTTCTAGTGACAGTATTTATAAATCAGAATGGTGACGATATTTACGTTACTTATGCTAGGGGCACAGCAGTAGGCTCTCTCACAAAGGTTTTCTACCAATTATCCGAGAATGGCGGAGGAGCTTGGGGTGGCGAAGAAGCAATGCAGGCTGATGCGGAAGAAGATATGAGGTGGATTAGCTGTGGTGCTGTAAAGGCTGCTTGGGGTGGCAAGTTCCAACCTGTCTGGTTTAACGATGACCTGAATGACCTATTCTGTAATACTGATAACGGAATATCAATAGCTGCTGCAGTAGCAGGCACGGTAGTAACGCCAGCGACAATAGCCCTATCCGATACTCAATATATTCCAATCTTAAAAGAAACAACAACCCCGACTACTCTCAGTATTACAGACACTCAATTTATTCCCATTCTAAAAGAGGTTACTACCCCCAGCACGATTGCCTTAACTGCAACAGGGTATGCACCGCCGTTTCTTTTTGTTACACATATTGCGGTTTTACTCGCAATACCAGAACGAGCGACAAGTTTGGCACTATATAATAGAGATGCAAGTCTAGCACTATACGATAGGGACGTCAATATAACTATGTATGATCATGATGTCGCAGCTTCTCTGCCATCAAAAACGGGAAATCTAAAGATGAGGACTAAATAAATGGAAAAGATAACAATTCCCAAAGATGATGTGGGATTCAAGTTAGAATTTACCGTTAAAGATTCTGGTGGCACTGTAGTTAATTTAACTACTTATACGGCAGTTAATATTAAGATGTGGGCACCTGGGATACCTGGAACATTGCTATTGGATAAGGCTTGCTCCAATTTAGCATCTGATGGCACTTGTGATTATACGATTGCCACAGCTGACTTTACGGATGAAGCATATCCGTCAGCAGGACGCTATCATGCTGAATTGGAATTGACAGATACAGACGTGGTAGAGAGTACGGAAACCTTTGGAATAACTATAGTGGAGAGCGGATAAATGAGTTACTGTACATTAGATGAAGTAAAGAGCGAACTTGAACTAGACAATGAAACCTATGATGATATGCTTCAGGGTATGATTGAGCAAGCCAAAGAATTTATAGACGATTTCTGTGATCGCCACTTTGATAGCGTGGCTGCAACTAGATACTTTGATGGTGCGAGTTCCCTGTTGTTTATTGATGACTTGGCAAGTATAGCGGGTGTTAATGACGGCATCTTCCTTGACGAAGACGGCGATGGTACATACGACACAACAGCAATGACATCCAGTGATTATATTTTTTATCCCCTCAATAGCACACCGAAAACAATGGTTAAGATAAGCCATGATTCAGATTATAGTAGCTTTGCTAGTGGTGTGAAAAGAGGCGTTAAAATAGTGGCAACCTGGGGATATAGTTCTACTGTTGCCAAGCCAATCAGGAGGGCATCTATAATCCAGGTCTGTCGATGGTTTAAGCGTAAGGACAGTGCCTTTGGTGATGTTATTGGGACTAGCGAATTGGGGACAATAAGTATGTATAAGGGATTAGACCCTGATATAGTCACGATATTTAAGCCATATAAAAGGTATCGGATATGAGCATAAAGGTAGGACTGGAAATGGTCGGATTGGATGAGCTAAAGAAGAAACTCCAACCTAAGAATGTTGAACAGCCCTTAAATGATGGCATTAAAAAGGCAACCCTATTACTTGATAGAGAAGTTAAAATGGCTACGGTTGTTGATACCGGAAGATTAAGGTCTAGTGTGACATCTCAATTCGGTGTTGGCTTCGGGCAGGTAGGAACCAATGTTGAGTATGCTCCTATTGTAGAATTTGGTTTAGGAAATATACAGGCTCGCCACATGGAGGGCGGAACTAAAGTTTTAGGTGAGGGTATGTTTGCCTTCGGGCTTCGTAAGCTGGCGGATAAGATGAAGGAACTATTGGGTGATATAGCTAAAAATATTGAGGCTAAGTGGAGATAATGGGATTAGAAAATATTGGCGATGGCATAAAGACCAGGCTGGAGACGATAAGCACATTAAAGCGTGTCTATGCCCCCAAAGAATTAAGAGATACTTATAACTCTTTTCCCTGTGCAATTATTATGCCTGGGGAGACAGATTATGATCAGACATTCGCAGGGGCTTACTTCTCAAGGTGGCGTATTATCGTGATGATTAGTAAACAAGACACACCATCGGCGTTGAATAAACTTATGAATTATATGGAACCGACAGGAACTAACTCAATTAAGGCAGCACTCTACGCTGACTCTACATTAAATAGCAGTGCTGATGATTGCGAATTAGACCGCAATTTAGGATATGGGGTGATGACCTTTGGGGGTATAACTTATTTATCGACCGAGTTTGACTTGGTCGTTTATGCCAGACAATAACAAAGGAGGTTAAGATATGGCACATATAGCAGGGAGAACGGGAATGGTATACATTGGTGCGGATATAGCTGGCTGCAAGAGTTGGTCGATAGATTACACGGTAGATATGCTGGATACTACGGATTTTGCCGATGGGGCAGCCACCAATTCGGCGAGAACCTTTTTACCAGGATTAAGCCAGTGGTCGGGTTCCTTTGAAATCACTAAGGATGGAGCACCTATGGCATTGGGTACTAGCGCAACTCCCGTAGCCCTGAAGCTGGAAGAGGATACCACTACCTTCTGGTCAGGGAATGCGTTTATTACAGGTATCCATGCCACAAATTCTGTTGAGGGATTAGTAATGTATGCTATGGACTTTCAGGGAACAGGCGAATTAACAGAGTCAGCGGCATAATAGGAGGATAAGATGGCACATTTATCTGGTAGAGCGGGAATTGTTTTTACTGCCGATTTGCTCCTAGAGGACTGCGAAGATATTTGGGAAGATGGCGCAAACGGCACGGCAGCCCTTGAAACCACTCTAATCAAAGTGGGTGATGGTAGTGCCAAATGCACTATTGGTGCTGGTATAGGGGTCGGCGATGTTATAATGTTTGAAACAATGGGGGCGGCAAAAGACCTCCAGACTTATACCCACATTCTTTGTTGGGCATATTCCGTTCCCACAACTGTAGCAGCAGATTATCGCATAGGTATAGGAACCGCTGCCTCTGGTGCAACCCCTACAACTATAGTGGACATACCAGCATTAACAGCAACCACTTGGAGGTATTGCCACTGCACTGTAGTTAGCGGGAAGCCATTCTCTGCTACTTCGGCTGGAACTATTATTGGATTGGAATCAAATGCCAATGGTACTAACCTTGATGTTATCTATCTTGATGATATAAGGGCAGTTAAAACCGTAGCTGGTATGAGGGCGTGGACACTGGATTATACGGTTGATACTTTAGACACTACCGACTTCGCAGATGGGGCATCTGCGCCCCACGGAAGGACATTCACACCAGGGCTATCAAGTTGGTCAGGAACATTTGAGGGAATCAAGGAAGGGGCACCCCTTACACTTTTCACGCAGACAGGGATTGAGTTGGCAGAGAGTGCTACTGTAACTCAAGCGTGGGTTGGTAATGTTATATTAACTGGATGTCACCCGAATGTATCCCACGAGGGTCTAGTAACGTATAGTTATGACTTCCAGGGCGTGGGTGAGCTTGCAGAAGCAACCACATAGTGGTATACTATACTTATGACTTACAATGCCGAACAAAGAAGGAAGCAATCTAATACTATTCAGGGTAAAGGAAATCCACATTGGAAGGGCGGGAAGATTCTCAAGGATTGTGTAAGATGCGGTTCTCCCTTTCTTGTTTATCCCTGCAAAAAGGATACTCAACTTCATTGTTCTTTAAAATGTGCTAATAGGGATATTGCCGATACCCGAAGGGGAATTGCAAATCCAAAGACAAGTCGTTATGGGAAAGATAACTTCTTCTTCGGAAAAGATTTTCGGGGTGCAAAGAATGGAAATTGGAAAGGTGGAATTACTCCTGCAAATACCTTAATCAGAGGGTCGGCTGAATTTAAGCAATGGCGAGATGCTGTTTTTGAAAGGGATAATTGGACTTGTCAAAAATGTGGGGCTAAAAGTGGCAAAGGAAAGGAAGTTTATTTGGAGGGTCATCATATAAAGTCCTTTGCAAAATACCCTGAGTTAAGATTTGAAGTAAGCAATGGGCAAACGCTTTGTTTAACTTGTCATAAAAAAACTTTCAGTATAGAGGCTTCAGCATAATAGGTGACATTGGTGTTCTTCGGCAAGGCAAACAAGTTGGTGGCATCTTTAACTGGAGCATAGATGGCGTGATGGCAAGTGGGAGGATGGGAATGTGGGCAGCCCCAAGAGTGTCAAAGAAGGTAACAGCCCGTAGCTACTGGCTGATTACCGAGCCTGATGGCGATATATTTGAGGTGGACTTCTATCAGCAAATAAAGAATCAATTGGTGCTGATGGATACGGGAAGGGTTAAACTGAAGTTGCCAGATACGACTACTCTAAACAGAACGCTATCGGCACCATTAGTTTTAAGGTGGATATGGGATGATTGAGGCAATAATCTATATCGCTCGCAAGTTACACTGGTCAAGGAGAGAGATTGGAGAACTTACTCCAGAGCAGTTTGATGAGATAATAAAGGAGTTACAGTTCCAAGAATCCCAAGAACGGTATCTCAAAGACCATGCTGTGGCTTCTATCTTGGCTGCCATTTACAATACTATTCCTACTAGGGTTCATAAGACATGGAGGGCAAGTGACTTTGTTGGGCCAGAACCGCAAAGAGAACAAGGGAAATCTCTAGAAGAACTAGCAAAAGGAAAGGGGATACAAATGCCCCAGAAATAGGCAGGAGACGCACCAGAATGGAAATCCGAGCGTTTATAAAGGTAATGAGTAGATTAGGAGGGTGATATGACAAAGAATGTTTTAAGCAAACCAAAGGGGGAAACAATCAAACTGGGGGATAAGGAATATTGGCTCGCACCACTTAACCTAAATACTCTAGCTAATATAGAAGATGAATTTGATTGTGGCCTTACTGAACTGGGAACAATGCTGGAGAAGAAGCAAGCCTCAACAATGAGGAAGTTAGTTTATGTTCTCCTTAAAGACCAATATCCCAAGATGGCTATGACTAAGATTGGCGAACTTATTGATTTAACCAACATGGCTAGTATTAGTGAGGCGCTGGCCAAAGTACTATCGGGGGAATAAATGGCTAACCCAACAGCAGAATTATCTGTAAAAGTTAGTACAGATACAAAAGCATTAAAGACTGGTCTCGCTAGTGCCGAAAAGCAAGTTGGTGGCTTTGCTAATACTATCAAGAAGCATCATAAAGCCATTGGTATGGCTATGACCGCTATGGGGGCTGCTATTCTTGCTGCTGGTGTTTTAAGTGTAAAGACATTTGCCAAGATGGGTGATGAAGTCCAGAAAATGGCAATTAGGACTGGTTTTTCTACTGAGGCTTTGTCAGAGCTACGACACGCTGCCCAGATTTCAGGTGCCGATTTGTCGGTCTTGGAGAAGGGTGTTAAGCGGATGTCAGGTACTATCCTGGATGCACAAGACGGCTTGGAGACTTATGTTAGATCATTCAGGCATATTGGTATAGAAGTTAAGGAACTAGACGGACTCAACCCTGAACAACAATTCCTTAGAATTGCTGAAGCCATCGCTGAAGTAGAAGACCCAACTAAGCGTGCTGCAATAGCGCAGGATATATTTGGTCGAGCCGGTACTGCCCTCTTACCACTGTTTGCTTTGGGTAAGCAAGGCTTGGCTGACCTCCGCCAGGAAGCCCATGATTTGAGCATTGTGTTTGACCAAGAGGCAGCAAATAAGGCTGCTGAATTCCAGGATGCATTGACCAAATTGAAAGGTAGTGTTTCAGGAGTAATGATGGAGGTTGGTAGTTTTCTTGTTGATGCCTTGAAACCATTGGTTGACAAGGTTACTGATGTTATTAAAGGGTTTAGTGATTGGTCAAAGGAACATCCCGGATTATCTAAGGCGATTACTTTTACTGCAATGGCTATAAGTGGGCTGTTGGTAGTTCTTGGCCCACTTTTAATTATGTTACCTTCGCTTACGGCTGCCTATGGTATATTGAGTAGCGTTATTATGGGAACAATTATCCCGGCAGTGGTGGCTTTTGTAACTGCTTTATGGGCACAGGTGGCTGCAACACTAGCGGCTATGGCAGCTACGGGTGTTTTGATTCCCGTTGCGATTGCGGCTGTGGCAGCGATTGCTATGATAACAGTGGCAGTGATAGAACTCAGTAAGCAACAGGAAAGTGCAACAACTCAAACAAGGGCACTTGCGGATGAAACTCGCGAACTTAATATGGCTGAACAGGAATTTTCTAGTACTCAACAGAATTTAACAACAGCAACTAATGCCCAAGCAAATGCCCTTGAAAAGCAAGCTAAGGCACAGAAAAAACTCTCCCAAAGTTTAAAGGAAACGCTTTTTACATCATTCTTATATTATGCTCAACTTGGTCGCCCCCTAACTGCTGCTGAGAAATACCAAATGAAAGGATTGGGAAGAGCAGTTGGGATCAAAGGTTTGGCGACAGGTGGAATTGTTAGTAGTCCCACATTAGCTTTAATAGGTGAGAATGGGCCAGAAGCAGTAGTCCCACTCGATAAAGGGATGGGTGGTGTAACAATCAATTTCCATGAACCTGTATTTATGGAGAGGGAAGAATCAATTAATAAATTAGCTGATAGAATAAATAGAGTGATTAAAAGAGAACAGAGATTCAGTTTCGGCAATAGTTACGCTGGGGGATAGAATTGGAAATAGGAACTATAAAATCTGGGAAAGATATAGGTTATAAATTCAATGGTTATATTCTAATAAAACTATTCCCCGATGATTTCTTTTATCCGATGGCACACTCAAGGGATAGTTACGTAGGGGTTACTCTATTGGAAGCAGAGATTATGTTGTTGAATTCCCAGAGCATAACGAGCGGGGTTTATAGTGGCTAGTGCTGTTTACAAAATTGAGGTTGACTGGGACGGAAATGGCTCATTCGCCGATGCCAACGAAGATATAAGTGCTGATGTCAAAAGCATTAGTTATTCTAGGAGCAAAGACGAAGAACTCGGCAAAGCAAGCCCTGGCACTTTAAGTATTAGGGTTAATAATTCAGATGGCAAATACAGCCCAACATTACCCACGGGCATATACACCAACTTATTACCCAAAAGAGTTATTAAGGTTGTGGCACAGAACCTTTTAAGTAATTATTCCTTTGAGGTTGGAGACCCACCAGATGATTGGACACTCATTGGGGGTGGAGCAACTGTAAGCAGAAGTTCAACCCAAGCAAAGATAGGCACTTATTCTGCATTATTAACTCGTAATGGAACTAATTGCCACATTTATCAGGCTTATTCTGGCTATGCTGCCTATGCGGGCAAAACGGTTACACTTGGATGTTTGGTATACGCCACAGAGGCTTCAAGAGTCAGTATTGGTCTTGGTGATGGCATTGGCTCTTCTAGCGCAGATACGCATACTGGAGTAGCGGGTTGGGAATGGCTCACCACTTCTTTAACTGTTGATGCGAGTCCAACATATCTTCGGAGCTACTTGGAAGTTTTTGATGGTGATACTAGTGCTTACTTTGATGGTGCAATCTTAGTTGAGGGTGAGACTGTCCCTGAACCTTATCCTAATAGTAATCTATTTTATGGCTACATAGAAAGCATCACTCCGCACCCCGACCTTGCTTCGCAAGATGCCTACATATCGGCAATAGATGGATTAGACTTTCTGGCAAGACATGAACTCGATACTATCTTATATAAGGATACATTAACGGGTGCTTTGGTAACTAACATATTAGATAGTGCTGGCTGGAGTGCTACTTTGAGAAGCATTGATGATGGACAGGATACAGTCCCTTATGCTTATTGGAATAAAGTAAAGGCTAGATTCGCACTTCAGGATATTGAGGATAGTGAATTGGGATTTATAATTATAGATGGTGTTGGAAATCTACGCTGGGAAGATAGACACCATAGGTATTCAGCCACCCACCAAACAAGCCAAGCCACCTTCAATGATACAATGGTTGATATTACCTACGATTATAGTGCCAAGAATATCTATAACGAAGTCAGGGCTACGGTTACTCCGTGGGAAGTGCAAGTACTGACTACTCTTTGGACATTAGAAGAAACGCCCTCCCTTGTCGTGGGGGAAACTAAAACCTGGTGGGGTGATGCTTCGGTTAGTGGCATATCAGCCTTTGTTGATGAATGGACAACTCCTCTTAAAGGCACGGATTATATCGTCAATTCCGAATCAGGTGGAGGAGGCGATGTTGAGGATGATAATGTCACGGTTGTAACCACCAAATTTGCCCAATCAATTAAAATAGCCATCACGAATGA
>SDBT01003219.1_pt1 | contig 28407 bp, 23 predicted proteins | sample 2277101 | NCBI WGS metagenome assembly SDBT01 (sample SAMN10404973, study PRJNA504765) | marine sediment metagenome | isolation source: marine sediment core GS10_PC15, 103 cmbsf | place: Arctic Ocean: Southern Knipovich Ridge | collected 2010 | reverse complement strand
TTCTAAATTCTACATTCTTAATTCATAATTATTTTCCCACTTCTTCGCAAGCGTTGAGTTTTTCGTTTATCCTTTTTACAGATTTTCGAATCTCAAACTCAGATTGTACAACTATTTTTGAATATGGTATCGGTTTTTTCGATTCCATATGCTCCTTTAACAGATGGAATGCCCTGTCACCCATTTCTAACAGAGGATGAGATACAGTGGTTAAGGGTGTCACCAGATAGGGTGAAAAAACGTTATCTGCATAAGCAATTATGGATATGTCATCAGGAATCGATAATCCACTATTAAGAATCGCTTTGAGAACCCCTACAGATACCAGGTTGCCGGATACCAACATTGCTGTAGGTCGCTCAGCTAATCGTAAAACATTCATGGCCGCATCACAGCCATCTTCCAGGCGAAAACCATTTCCAGCAATCAACTCGGGTGAATCATCGAGATTCAGATTTTTTACAGCTCTCTGATAGCCAATCAATCTTTTTTGAATTGTATAAATATTGTTCCGGCCCTGGATCATTGCAATCCGGTGATGTCCCAGTTTAAATAAATATTCGATCGCCTCATAGGCTGAATCCTCATTATTGCTAACCACTGCATTGGTTTCCATTTCATCTATATACCGGTCGACCAGTACGAAGGGAAATTTATTCTCTTTAAGTTCCCTCAGGTGATCAATTGAATCCTGTACGGGCGCAATAATTAATCCATCTATCCCTCTACTCAACAGCTCATTTGTAAAATGGATCTCTTTTTGCTGATCTTCATCCGTATTACAGACGATAACTGTATAACCCGTTTTAAAACCACAAATTTCTATACTTCTGGCAATTCTGGCAAAAAATGGATTAGTAATATCCGGTAAGATTAACCCAAGGCTAAAACTTTTTTTCAACCTTAGCGCTCTGGCAGTCTGATCAGGATAATAGTTGAGTTCTTTGGCCGCAGAAAAAATCTTCTGACGGGTTTCCTCCGGGATCCTCAGATCTTCATTCCCTCTAAGTACCCGCGAAACAGTTGAACTATGTACTTCAGCCAGTTTTGCGACATCTTTAAGTGTAATTGCCATGATTACCTTTTTTGATACGATTTAAAAAATTTTATCCCAGGCCACGTCCATGATAAAAATTTGCCTGAAATTTTTCCCTTCCACGTCCTTAACCAAATGACCCTCTTTATTTTTCGTCGGACGTCGGATAACATAAGCCAAAGTATTACCATCAGGAGAAACGGCCAATCCTTCACGGTTGGAGTTATCTTGTGTCAGCCAAAACATACGACCGAATGAACTTCCCTCTTCAACACAGGCAGCCAGAACATTTCCACTACTCAGGCACAAGATCCATTTACCGGAGGGATGCCAACGGATATTTGTGGCATATTGTCTTAACCGTGTTACCTGCCTTGGTTTTTTTGAGGGATCCGAATTCTTATCAGATCCATCTGCAGCGACGACACATATCTGATTTATGCCGTTTTTATCTCTACACAGATAAGCGATTTGATGGCCATCGGGTGAACCTCGTACAATTCCGCCTGCCCAACCTGAATGGGTAATGCGGGAAATACGAATGCCCTGTGGTGGGATTGGATATTCTGTTGCGCTACCAGGAATGGCCGTTGTAATATCAACTTTTTCGGTAATTTCTGCAACACAGAGGGCGGTGTCATATTCAACCCCGTCCTCTGATCTTATTTTTGCAATAAATGCTCTTTTCCTGCCCTCTGAATCAACCCAGGAATCATCATAGGCTTTTTCAATTTCTCCCGGTAATGATTTTCCCTTTTCTGCAGGTTTGACAAACAGAGCAAAATAATGCGTATAACCTTTCGGAGCCCCTGGGTGAATTTCCAGATACCCAATCGTTCTATCGTACTGTCTCAATAAAAAATCGTCATAGGTGAAGCCAATCCGTTTACCGTTCCTTGAATATTCATGCCGATGGGTTCCGCCCCTATGAGCCCCGGGTACGGTTGCACGAGTCGTGACCACATCCCGCATATCCACTTTTGTTATCTCTTTTTTGCCATCGGCACTAACCTCCACACCCGTTCGGTTGGGTTTATCATAGTAGCCGCGGGAAGCAACCTCTTCTAAAAGAGGCCCGTGAATAAAGACAACTTTATTCTGCGAGGGATGCCAGGAGACTGCAGCGACACCTGGTGCAGCCTTTTTCCCACTAACACCAAGAGGATTCCATAAAATTGTTTCTTTACCCGTGCTGATTTCCACTTTTTCAATGGATTTGGTATTAGCAATATCTGTGCTGAATACCGTTCCTCTTGTATCATAACATAAATATTTCCCGTCGGGTGAAAAGTTGTCATTATTATCAAGAGCATGGGTTTTTGGAGAAAATGTGATCTGTGATTCACTCATGGATATAAACGGGATCTCGTGGTTTTTATTATCAGAGCATCTGATTAAAATAATTCCTATGACAGTGAGCGGTATTATTTGTACCAACATTGTGTAATAATTCATCGTGATATCACTCCCGAATTTAAACCTTATTTTTTGTGGCGTAATCTGTCAACAGCAACTGCAACAACAATGACCGCCCCTGTAACCACCTGGGTCACCCAGGTCGGCCATCCATTGAGCTGACAGCCTGTGCGGATAACAGTCATAATGATCGCTCCGACTATACTCCCCTGTATTGATCCCTCACCCCCTGAAAGACTTCCGCCACCTATTACAACTGCAGCGATTACATCGAGTTCCAACCCGATGGCTGCTGTTGGATCACCTTGTTCCTGATAAGACATTAACATGAGCCCGCCTAGTCCCGCTAGCCCACCACATAAAGTGTATACAAATATTTTAACTCTTTCGACTGCAATACCGCAGAGACGTGCTGTCTGTTCACTGGATCCAATCGCATAGACATGTCGACCAATTGGCACATATTTTAAAACGGCAGCCATAAGTAAGGCCAGCAGAATCATAAGCCACGCTCCCGAAGGGATGAGTTGCCACTTTTGAGATTGGGGCAGAGCGGCCAGCAGATCACTTAACCAGGTATGTCCCGTATTAATTGGCATGCTGTGTGCTATACCCTTTGCCACACCGCGCACGACAAGTAATGTGCCAAGAGTTACAATAAAGGGTACCATTTTAAACCTGGCAATAAGAACACCATTAATAAAACCCCAGAAGAGGCCGACAAATACACCACCAATGGCAGCTGAAAGTGGATCCAATCCAAATGTTTGCATTAAAAATGCTACCGCAACGGATCCCATTGCTATTATCGAGCCTACCGACAGATCGATTCCTCCGGATATAATAACAAAAGTCATCCCTATGGCACCGATACCAACAATAACGGTTTGCTGAATAATGGTTTCCACAGCCGTCAGTGATAGTATTTTTGAGTTTAATACAGCAAAAAAGCCATAAACAAGTATTAATGCAATCAAAGGTCCGAATGTACTCAGACTTATTTTAGGCAACCTGATGTTTGATAAAATGTTTATTTTCATATCAATATTCTACTATTATTATTTTATCCAAGTGCTGTTTGTCCTGTTGCAGCAGCCATCAGGATCTGATCATTTAATTCATCCACTTTTTTTAATGCACTTAACCGCCCCTTGTGCATAACTGCAATTCGGTCACAGATACCGAGCAATTCCGGCATATAACTGCTAACGACCAGCACAGCCTTGCGGGGAAGACCTTTGTCATCCACATCAACTGCAAGGTGATTTATCGCTTCGTATATTTTTGCTTTGGAACCCACATCGATTCCCCTGGTCGGTTCATCGAGAAGAAATAAATCCACATCATGTTGAAGCAAGCGGGCAAAAATTGCTTTCTGCTGATTACCACCAGACAAATCGTCTATTGATTGCTCCGGTCCGTGACAACGTATATCCAGATTCTCAATCCACCGCCTCACACTTCGCCTTTGATTTTTGGGAGATATAAAACCAAGAGGACCAAACCCTTTAAGCTTTGACATGGTTATATTGTCAGCAATACTCATGCCTTTTACAAGTCCTTCTTCTTTACGGTTTTCACTCATCATACCAATTCCCTGCTTCCATCTTTCACGCGGCCTTGCCGGTCCGCTGTAAAGTGCAATCTTTATCTGACCTTTTTGAACAGGATCTAATCCAAAAAGTGATCTGAAAAATTCTGTCCGGCCGGCCCCTACCAATCCAAAGATTCCAACAACCTCCCCTTTGTTTATTTTCAAGGAAACATCTTTTGGCATTTTCATACCGGCCAGTTGTCGCACATTTAAAATTTCTTCTCCTTTAATCCTTTTGGCATGGGGATAAAGATCATGGATATTCCGACCAACCATCATTTTGACGATATCATCTGTCGATACTTCGGAAACATCATGGGTTCCTATCACTTTTCCGTCGCGCAACACCGTTAGTCTGTCAGCTATGGCTTTTACTTCTTCCAAAAAATGCGATATGTAAACAATTGAGATGCCCTGTTTTTTGAGCATCCCAATAACTTCGAACAGTCTTTTCGCATCTGATGTGGACAGACTGCTGGTGGGTTCATCAAAAACCAGAATTTTACATCCAAGGGCCAGAGCGCGGGCAATCTCCACTAATTGCTGGGCGCTGACGGATAAATCATTAACTTTCAGGTCAGGTTTAATTTCCGGGTGCTCAAAATATTGTAACGCCTGAACAGCGCGCTTCCGCATGGCCTCACGATCAACCAGGCCCATCTTCCTGGGCTCATCACCCAGACAAATATTTTCCTCTACTGTCAAATGGGGAGCAAGAGAAAGCTCCTGGTATATCATAGCGATGCCACTCTGACGACCATCAAAGGGATTCCTGGGCTGGTATAAATTATCACCTAGATAGATTTTCCCTTCATCCGCTGTGCATACACCGGATAAAATTTTCATCAAAGTGCTTTTCCCGGCACCATTCTCCCCAACGAGAGCATGCACTTCAGCCCTGCCAATATTAAAGTTCACCTCATGCAAAGCTTTTGTTGGCCCAAAGCTTTTAGAGATATTTTGCATTTGCAGCGCCGGCGATGATGTCGTCTGGTTAATCATCAATCTTTCAACCATTTTTCAAGATCAGGATAGATGAGTTCCCGGATTTCATCACGTGCCAAATCTTTTGCTTCAACGAAAACCACGCCCGTGTCTATTCTCTTCACTACCTTTTCATTTTTAAGGTTTTGTAACATCATCTTTACCCCCAGATAACCCATCTTAAAGGGATCCTGTACGACCAATCCGGAAATTTCACCAGTCTTTAATGCCTCGACAGCAGGACCTTCTGAATCAAAACCGACAAATGTAACCTTGCCCGCTAAATTTCTTCTTCTAAGCGCTAAAAGCATACCATAAGTTGTGGAAATATTCGGCGTAAAAATACCGTCAATGGTTAAATTATCCGAGTCATCGGTAAACCTCAGCAATAAATTTTCGCTGACCTGTTGAGCCGAAGCACGTGTCACACCTGCATACTGCTCCGAACTTACGATTTCAATCCCTGCAAATTCTTTTATGACTTCCAGAAAGCCTTCTTCACGATTTTCAGTACTCCCGGACCCTTCATTATAACGAAGTAACACCACCCGCCCTTTTCCATTAAGCAGATCAGCCAATTTTCTACCTGCCACCCTGCCACCTTCCCGGTTATTGGTGGCAATATAACTGGTATATAAGTCCTTGCCATCCTTAAGATCAGAATCTATGATAATAACAGGTATTCCCTTGTTTACGGCATTCAGGACCGGTCTCCGTAATGCAATGGCATCTAAAGGGGCCAATACAATACCGTCAACTTCATTCATAACCTGATTGTCAACCAAGGCAATTTGTTGCTGGCGATCGTCCTCACGATCAGTACCGACCCAATTGATATTGATTTTCAATTCCTTCGCAGCTTTTGCGGCACCGGCATGCACCGATTGCCAGAAAACATGGCTGGTTCCCTTTGGAATAACTGAGATTAGTATCTTCTTGTCTTCAACTTTTTCCTGCCCGCAACCAACTATACTAAATAACAATACAATAATTAGCAGGGAATTGAAATATTTACACACTCTATTGTTCCTTAAAAAAAAATTCCACGAATTTCCACCAATTTTTTCAGATTAATATTTTATAAACAATAGTATAGCACTATAATTATGCCTGATAGTCTAAATGCCCTAAATAATAATAATAACTAAAAATTAATTCGTGAAAATTTGTGTAATTCGTGGATTATTTTTGTCTTATATCTTATTCACGCCATTCTATCAGGGCAATATTTAATGACTCTTCAACCCTACGCCGGGGCTTATGAAAATAGATGAGACCATGGCCCGGCAACATTAAATCTGTGTCTGTTTTAGCAAATCGTTTGAGGGATTTTAAATAAACATCTCTATCGAAATCTATCGAACCACTCCAACCAAACTCACCGACTAAAAGTGTACCGATTACATCGCCACTTACAACAATCCTTTTATCCTCATAATTAAAAAGATAAGCTGTACATCCCATACTATGTCCGGGTAAATGCATCACATCAATCTCAATATCAAGAATATTAATTTTTTCACCATCAGAAATGACCCGGTCAACAGAGAATGGATTAAAGTTCTTATGATAAAGATAGGGACAACATCGTTCATCGCCTTTGGCTACCGCATCTGCCGTTTGAAAGACAGCAACCATCTCTGTCCCGCCTTTTTTCAGAATATGGCCGCCACCAGCGTGATCAAAATGTGGATGGGTTAACAGGCAATACTTTATATCTCCAGGATTTAGATTCCAGTATTTCATATTCGTGAAAATCTGATCCATCGTATTACCACAACCGCAATCAAAAAGGATTAATCCTTTCGGTCGCTTAAGAACATAGGTATTACAATCATTATAACCGGCGTCGATACCATCCCATGTAATACCGTTCAGATCACCACCAACCTGATATAAATCTTTTATTATCTGCATTTTTTTTAATAATCCTTCTCACGCAAAGACGCGAAGGCGCGAAGTTCCCAACGATTTTTATCCACGAATTACACGAATTATTATCTATTGATTTCTTCACTTAAGTCATCCTGACCCGCCTAGGCGGGCGGCATGACTAAAGTGCTGTATTTTAACCGCTTTTTATTTGCAATAAAATTCGTGATAATTCGTGGACTAAATTTTTCCCTGTTTTCTGCTTTCCGATCTCTGCTTTCTTTGCTCATAATTTTTTGTCATCACTTTTTTTTGAGAATCGCTTGTAAAGTGCCCAGGTTAGGATCATTGAAACCAGTAATATAAAACCCGGTATAATTATTCCCAGTATAGGATCACCAATTCTAACAGTTTGTGTATAAATCATCATCAGGCTCTTCAATATTCTTTTTCCTCTTTCCTGTGTTTTCGATAAGCATACCAGGCCAACGCAAGACCGAGGAAAGAGGCAAAATAGGCGATAGTCATACCGATGACAATCCCTAAGGCACTATCCATCATTTTTCTCCCAGCGAGCCTTTTTTTCCAGCTCTACCAGATATTCTTTTTGACGTTTTTCATATTCAGATGAGATCATATTCAGTTTTGGATTTATTATCCAATGCATAAGGATGATGACAATGATACCGATAGTCAGGGTTATAAATCCCCAGGTTAGAAGAAGCATGCTTCCTATTATACCGATGGTAATAAGAAAATAGGCCGTTGGTGAAAGAACAATTGCCAGCCAGTCCTCCTTTGTCCACTCATCTGCCTCAGCAGGTGTCCATGTACGTCTAATCAAGCTCATACGAGCACTTTCTGGTCTACTTCCTGGAGACCACCTAGCAATCCGCGACGTTCTGCTTCGATCCTGACCGGTTTCCACCACCCAATCGGACGGGACATCATATAATATTTTATAAGGTGTTCCATGCTTTCCGGTTTGGTCAGAAATGTTACAGGAATAAAGATTAGCGCGCCCAATATCATCAACAACCAGAATTGTTGATAATCAGCCAATCCCGGAAGAATCCCAAAATGCGGTAAAATCCACACGACCAACCAGCTCATGCCCAAATTTGCAATCCAGGAGGATAGGTAGCCCCAGGCATTAAATCGCCACCACACGACCTGGAGAATGTTGGGCAGCCATACTCCGGCGGCCATCAACCATAAGGCAAAAATGAGCCACGAAGTGATTTCTTTCATCATAAGGCCATAAAAAAATGATCCGATCAGCAGAATAAAAGTTGCCCCCCTTCCAATCCAGATGAGCTCCTTTTCTGATGCTTTTGGTTTCAAATAATGTAGATACAGGTCACGGGTAAAATACATGGCACCCAGATTTAAAATAGAGGAAACTGATGAAATATGGATGGCGACGATCGCTGCAAAGAAAAAACCAACCATTCCAACAGGTAGATAATCAAAACCCAAACGAAACCATCCCATCTCATAATCCGCAGCCTCCGGAATATTTGGGGACAGTACAAAAAACCCCAAAATAGCCACTGCCCATATGGAATTTCGTATCAGGACAAGCAATGCGCCCCACCAGATACTATAACTGGCATCCCGTACCGTCCGTGCACTTTGTATACGCTGCGCTTCCACATACCAGTCAATATTGGTACCCATGCCAAAACCCCCTATAACGGCAATAACCAACATTGTAAGAAACCAGGCAAAGGGGAAATCACCGCTAAACCAACCCGAAAATGCAAAAGGATTTAACCGCCAGGTTTCTCCCATTTCTGCAAGTTTTGTGACAATTCCCTCCGGACCTCCCGCGGCAATGATTCCCCAGACCGAGACGATGACAATCATGGAGAAGGCAATAACACCTTGCAGAAAATCTGCCATAATTACACCCCAATAACCCGATGCGACAACATAGATAGCAGTTAAAGAGGAGAACAGAACCATCCCTACCCAAAGATCCCATCCAAACAGATACTGACAGACCTTCCCCATAGCCATTCCGATCCAGCCCAGGATGAACATATTCATAAAAACCTGCCAGCCGGATATCCACCCACGAAGAAGTTCGGAACCTAATCCACCAAAGCGTAGCGTATTCCATTCACCCTGTGTATAAGCGAGTGAGCGGCGAAAAATACGTGTGGAGACAAAAGCACTGATTGCACACCAGGCAGGAAAGAACGCATACCAGATTCCGGCTACACCATATTTATAGATTACACCTGTAATCCACATAGGGGTATCCGTTGCTGTATGTGTCGCATATACGGAGGATGCCGGCAGCCACCAGGGCAACCCTCTTCCGGCCAGAAAAAAATCAGCCTCCGATCTTTTACCCAGGCGGTAAAAAAGAATTCCGGATCCAACCATGATCAATACAAAAACGGCCACCCAAATCCAATCTAGAGGCTGAAAATCAACCAATTCACACCTTCATTTATATTTATCCGAATTTCACGGATTTTAATTTAATATTATTTACTTTGTGCTTTTTGTGCCATCTTAGCAATCTTTGTGGTTAAATAATCTAAAATATTGCGGAAAATTTCCGCATTTCTCGCCCATTTCCGCGGAAATTTCGGCTAATTCGCTCTTCAAAAATACTCTCTACACTCCACGCTCTACTCTCAAAGACTTCTCTTATTTTGTGCTGGAATATCTTTCCATTATTTCAATCCAGTTTGTAAAAACGACTTCTTCATCTTTAAAAAACTGGATCACATCAGGGTCTGAAAACATTTCCGCCTCCCAGACACGCTGTTGCCAGGCGTTAGTAATAGACTTAAGATTTTCTGTTTCAACAGATGGATGAAAGATGATTTCTGTAAGACCGGGACGCAGCGATTTGACCAATTGATAAAAGTTCTGAAGTTTTTCTTCATAAGTTTTACCAGAGGACACCTCATGAAAGTCATCTAATTGTGGTAGTGTATATTGGGCGAGAAGTTCTTGAGTGTCCTTATTTATGGGGTAACCTGCCATTTGAAGCCTTTTCACAATTTCCTCATCAGCCAGATTGATAACCATGGCAGGGATACCATATTCCTGTGCAACTTTTACATAAGCCATTGTGTAATCTGTCCGGCCAAACAACGTACCCATATGTGTATCAATATGATCGATTTTCATCCCCAGAGAGATGGCTTTCTCAATCTGTGCGCGTATTTCTTTTTCAACTGCTTCCGCTGAAGCATGTCCTGCGACGTCTGGTACTTCATGCCAAAAAAAACCATCCGGATCGATGAGACCGGGAATTGATTCTGGCTCTGAAACCGGTCCCCAGCGATATTTCTGCCATTCACTCGTCAGAGTCAGATGCAAACCCAGATCTTTATCCGGATTTTCGATTGCCCAGGCGACAAATTCATCAAACCATTCGCAGGGGGGCATCCCTGCAGCCGACTGGATTTCATTTTTCTTCATATAATTGAATGTGGCAATATTGGCTTCTTCACACATACCGGCATCATCAGCGTGCATAATAATTATTTTTTTACCGGCCGGATAGCTGAGTTTTTCTGCCCAGGTACCAGCAGAGGACTCTTTTCCTTCTGATGGCTCATCGCTGCCACAGGAATACATGAAACCTGCCCCAAGGATGAACATCAAAAGTAAAACCAGTCTCATGTTTTTCATTTTTATTCTTTCTTAAATGGATGAATCCGCTATAAAACCGGGCATTCGTCATGCCGCCCGCCTATAGGCGGGTTGGCATCTGTAAGTTCAAAAAAACAAGAGATCCTGACCCGCCTCAGGCGGGCAGGATGACTGTTATGGTTTTTTTCCTTTTTATAATTAATTCAATTAATTGGATTAATTATTGGCGAAAAGTAAATCAATCAATTTTTCTGCCTGGGAAAAGTCCGGGATAACCGCATGGGCGCCTGCCCGGATCAGTCGGGTCCTCTTTTCAGTATTCAGACCATGACGACGAATCTCATCGCTGGCAATACCGATGGCAATACCTCCAACCTTTCGGCATTCACGTAATTCAACCGGCCCATCACCGATTGTTACCAGTTCTGATCCATGCAGATTGTTTTCCTTTATAATATTGTTCAGAACGATTTTTTTAGAATACTTTTTTATATCACCTATGGCACCATAGATACCACCATCAAAGAGATCTGCATATCCCATTGCTTTGGATTCTCTGATTACATCTTCACGATCCGTCCCACTGGCCAGATATAATTTAACACCCCTCTCCTTGAGAATTTCCAGAAATCTGATCGCTCCCTTGATGGCAAAGTCTGTGACTTCAAGATCTTTGTCCTCTAACTTTTTTATTCTCCGGTTGACCATTTCCATCAGGGCTTCATTATAAATATCCTTATACCCAAATTTATCAAGAATATTATCTGATGGGACTAACCCGAATTCTTGAATTATTTCCACCAATCCTTCCATCTGTACGACGGTCTGAATGCCGGTGGACTTGTCTATAAAATCAATTACACGATTGACGACTTTGTGGTAGAGAGTTTCATCCGCAGTATCATAGTGTTCGCCGAGAATAGCTTTGACCATTACAGGTTGCATCACTTTTTCCCAACCTTCCCGTAAGGCGCTAATGGTCCCATCATGATCAAACACGGCATGTTTAATTTTGCCTCTCTCTATAGTACTCAACGGATAACAAAGTTCGATCTCACTATCCTTAAAATATTCAGCCTGACGAATATCCTGGGCAAGTTCCGGCTGATAGATATAATCAGGATCTGCCGCTAAAGCCAGAATTTCTTCTTCATTTGCCGTACCGGTTTGAAAAAGTTTTTGTACCGTTACCCCAGCAGAAAAATTCGCAAAATGAATGGCATCAGAGATCGATACCCCGGCGGCTAATGAACAAGCGAGCGCACTCAGGGCCGTATCGCCGGCACCGACAGTATCCAGTTTCTTCAGAAACTGAAGACCTGAAACTTCATGAACACCTTCCTTGTCACAGGCAAGAATCCCCCTGTTGCCCCGGCTGACAATAACCGGTTTCTTATTTTTTTCAAATAAAGCGCAGGCAAATTTAGCCACATCTGAAACAGATAACACATCATCGATACCAACATCAAGGCCATTGAGCCGGGCAGATTCAATTTCGTTCGTCTTCAGGATCACATTTTGAAATTTATCTGACTTGTGGCGCGAATCCAGTATAAAGGGCTTTTCAGGAAAGGCTTTAATGATATCATTCAGACCTTCAATAAATGCGTCATTCGTAATACTTCCCGGAACCTGTTGGTTTAAGATGACCACATCCGCGTCCGGGACATTTTTTTTAAGATTTTGAAGTATCAGATCATCCGTTTTCTTACTACGCAAATTATAAGTGCCAAAATCGTAGCGCGGTTGTTCTTCACCTTCCAGAATGCGCTTGCAAAATACATAGGTTGAAAAATTATCCTGCTGGAGAACCAGACCGCTTGTATCAACGCCGAGTTTATCCAGCTGGCTGGTCATCTCCCGCCCGTATATATCATCTCCCAATACACCAAATAGTTTAATTTGAAAAGGTTGCAGAGCTGCCAGGTTGGCCACAACGTTTGAAGCACCACCCAGTGAATAACTATGCCTGGCTACAGATTCCGCCTGAAAACCCGTTTCTACCGAAACCTCTGATTTGCGTGGATCCATCATCCAATAAGCATCAAGACAAAAATCACCATAAACAACGATTTTCATTTCTTTAATTTTTTTCAGCAGGCCTTCAATTGTTTCAGTAATCATTCAAAATTATCCTTATCCGATAAGTTGTGAAGTTTTGTTTACGGGAGTTTTCAAATCCATTCCCGGTTTTTCATGCCAGGATTCCACTTCCAAACACATTTTTCGCAGATCCTCTATTTCTGCCTGGTTAAATTTTTCTTTTTTCAGACGAGTCGTAGAACTTTTAATAACTTCAAGCAGGACTAAATATTCTTTTGCAGACAGGGGATACTTAATATCGATAATTTTTCTGCCCCAGTTAAAAAACTGTTGCAATTCTTTAGATAGAGCGGGTTCGTTTTCCCAGTTTTCACACATCCAGGAGTACAAATGGGGATAATAATTTGAATCTATTCCGGCAAATCCGACCACACCCTCCTGAAGGCTCTCTAGTAGAGAACCCGTGTGTGCATTATAGAGACTCAGATCACTACCCTTCAGTACTTTTAAGCGCTCTTTTATCTGTATTATATTTTCAGACGTGTCCTTGGACCAGAAAAACCGGTTTGTTTCAACTACCCAGGCCATTGTTTCCGGCGGTATTAAACGCTTGTAGGGAAACGGGCATTCATACAAACCCAATGGAATCTCCCCTGTTTCTGATAAAAGTTTTTCAATATTCTTCATCCATACACTATCCGGCTCCTCAGCGGTGGCAAACAGGTTTGTTAAAACGATAACTGCATGTACACCGGTGTTATAGATTTTTTCAACCATCTCTGCCTGATTCATAGTGTTATCCGGGAAAGTACCGGTGGCAATTACCGGAACACGACCGTCCACGCGTTTAACAACATGGCTGGCCAGATCCAACCTTTCCTGATTAGAGAGGTCAAACATTTCACTTGATTGGCAAACGGCAAATAAGCCTTTAATGTTTGCTCCAAGATACCATTCAATCAGATTATCCAAACTGGCCCAGTCGATAGATTTATCTTCATTAAATGGTGTAATCATAACCGGCCAGTTACCACCTGCTGCCATTACCTTTTTTAAATTCATTACAATCTCCTGTTTGTACATCTGGTATTATATTAAAAACTGCACTTTTAGTTGTTTAACCTGATCTATTCATACCGCAGCACAGGGCTGCTCCGAAGGAGTCCTTCGGACAATCAAATATTTTTTAATATCTCTCGCAGAGCCGCAGAGTCGCAGCGATCCATAGATAAATTTTTAATTGGTTAATGTCAATGATGCGAAATTGGATTTAAAATTAAATCTTTATTTTCAAAGATTATAAATAATTATTTCTCTGCGACTCTGCGTCTCTGCGAGAAAATTTCTTCTCAGTTTGTAAAAATTTTGCTGATATAACAAAGTTTTGGGCTGTAATAGCACAATTGCATTTTATCCGTAAAGCGGGCCGAAATTAGCACATGCCCTGAAATCTGCACCTTCACGATCGGCTGTACCGAATGCGTTCCAGGTTGCCGGCCGAAAGATCTTATCTTCAGGCACATTATGCATGTATACCGGAATTCTCAACATTGCTGCCAGGGCAATCAATCCGACACCAATATGACCATAACTTATCGCTCCATGATTAGCACCCCAATTATTCATTACAGTATAGACATCTGTAAAGGCTCCTGTTCCTGTTACGCGTGGTGCAAACCAGGTAGTCGGCCAGGTTGGATTAGTACGGTCATCTAAGGTCTTGTGAACATTTTGGGGCAGATCTATTGTAAACCCTTCTGCGATTTGCAAAGCCGGCCCAAGCCCTTTTATGATATTTATTCTTGACATGGTTACCGGCATATCGCCACGGGTTTTAAAACGTGTGGAATAACCACCACCCCGGAAATAGCCAAGATCGGAGGCATGCCAGCTGGTTGCTTTTAAACATTTATTGACTTCATCATCACTGATCTCCCAAAACGGCTTCATTGCCGGTTCTCCATCAATGGATTGTTCTCCGCTTCCATCCAATGTCGTTGGTCCTGAATTAATGAGATGCAGAAAACCATTTTTAGCGCTATCTTCAACAACATAACCGGTGACACGTCTGACCGCTTCCGGACTCCAGTAGGTACGGACATCCGAAAAGATTTGTGCCGTATTGGTCAATAAGTAGCCAAAAAGCATAGAAGCACCATTTAACGAATCATTTTCCGTAGCAAAAATGTATGGGGTACGTTTCCCGTTCCAGTCAAATGAAGTGTTTAAGATTGCCTCCATAAAATCACCATTTGGAAAATGATCTGTCCACTGTCGCTGGCCCTGAAATCCACCTGTAATCGCGTTATGTCCTAAAGCTTCCTCACCAAATCCTTTTTCCGCTAATTTAGGATTACCCACCAGCAGATCACGTGCAATTAAAACCATCCTTACAGAAAAGGCCCAATCATCTTCTTTTTGCTGATTGGATCGTTGGACAGCTGGATCGTTATAATCTTTTCCTTCAGGGCAATTTTCTTTTACCCAGATCATAGCTCTTTCAAATTCATCTTCATCATAAATTTTTTCATCTATACGTCGTATAACCTCGGTCATATCGATAGATTCAACACGCATACCAAGGAAACTTTCAAAAAAGTTGTTATCGACAATTGATCCGGCGATGCCCATAGAAACACCACCCACGGCCAGATATGATTTTCCCCGCATCAACGCCACGGCGAGACCGGCCTGAGCGAAAGTAAGCAATTTTTCCTGGACATCACCAGGAATGGAATCATCCCCCTTATCCTGAACATCACGCCCGTATATGCCAAAGGCAGGTATGCCTTTTTGATTGTGTGCAGCTAACGTTGCGGCAAGATAAACAGCACCGGGACGTTCGGTTCCGTTAAATCCCCAAACCGCCTTGGGGAGCATTGGATCCATATCCATTGTTTCAGATCCATAGCACCAGCAGGGGGTTACGGTCAGCGATACACCGACATTTTCACGCTTAAATTTTTCTGCTGTTTGCGCTGCTTCGGCTACACCGCCGATACATGTATCAGCGATCACACATTTTACCGGCATGCCATTTGGATACCTGATGTTTGCCGTTAAAAACTTTTCCACTGATCTGGCCATGCCCATCGTCTGTTCTTCCAATGATTCGCGGACACCACCCAGCCGTCCATCAATTGTTGGCCGTATTCCTATTTTGGGCAGATCTGCTTCCCGAAAAACAGTTGGTGATTCCTGGGTTTCTGCAGTTTTTTCACTCATTTCCTGACTCCAATATTGTCTTACTTTACGTATATTTCTCGATTGGCAATCGTTTGTTTTCCGGCCTGTTTTTTAGGATCAATACGTTCATTATTTATCCGGATTGATTCAAATTCCAAACAACCTCAAGTAAAACAGAAAGTTATCTTTCATTAAGATGCTCAATCCCTGAACAAACGTTTGCCTATAAGTTAAATTAATCTTAAATTAATTGCAACAAGTAATCAGGAATATCTAAAAAAACTGTAAATTTGTCATACATCATGGGTTAAATTTATGCAAAACAATTATTCGCCTAAAAAGTATCATTACCAGCTCAACAACGGCTGGGAAATCCTAAGCTCGGATGATATTAGTGCTGAAGGTAATGAAATTTCGCTAAAAGAATTTAAAACTGTTGATTGGCAACCATCCCCGGTACCGGGTACGGTTATGAATAGTCTTGTAAAGAATGGTTTATATCCGGATATTTTCGTAGGAGATAATCTTAAAAAAATTTCAAGCGAACCATTTGAAGTAAGCTGGTGGTTTAGAAACGAGTTTGAGATCAGCAAAGAGGAAATATCTAAGAATTGCATCATATCTTTTGATGGGATTAATTATAAGGCTTCCATCTGGTTAAACGGTAATTTAATTGCAAATGACAAAATTATTGAAGGGCCCTTCCGCCGCTTTCAATTCGAAATTACAGATAAATTGATAGATGGATCTAATGTTCTTGCTCTGGAAGTTTTTTCACCAAAACCTGGTCAGTTCTCTGTCGGCTTTGTCGATTGGAATCCCCGCCCGCCTGATCGTAATATGGGTATCTTCCGGCCTGTAACCCTACACTTTTTTGATGACGTCCGCATCGAGAATCCCTTTATAGAGTCAACTCTCGATGTAAAAACCCTGCAGTCAGCTGATCTGAACGTAAGCGTTGAGTTAGTGAATTACTCCAAGACACAGATTGACGGCATTCTTAAAGGAACCATTGAAAATATTCAATTCGAACAGCCGATTTCTTTATCCGCCGGCGAAAAAAAATTAGTTCAATTCGATGCTGACAGTTATCCCCAGCTCCGTTTCCTCAATCCCCGCATATGGTGGCCCAATAATCTTGGCCGGCCAAATATGTATGAGATTTCCCTGTCATTTACTCGTGCTGAAATCATCACCGATACTATTAATCAGACCTTTGGTATTCGTTCAGTAAAAGATTATCTCACAGAGGACGGTCACCGTGGATTCATCATTAATGGTAAAAAAACGTTGATCAAGGGCGCCGGCTGGACAGATGATATATTTCTTGGCGATTCGGCAGAATCCCTTGAGGTCCAGATCAACTACGTCAAACATATGAATCTTAATTGTATTCGTCTGGAAGGATTATGGGGAAAAGACCATACCCTCTATGATTTATGTGACAAAAACGGTATTCTGATTATGGCGGGATGGAGTTGCCACTGGGAACATGAATTGCACCTGGGTAAACCGGTCGACCCCCGGTATGGCGGTATTACTGAACCTGATGAAATTGATCTGATTGCAAAATCATGGGAAGACCAGATTATCTGGCTACGAAACCATCCCAGTATCTTTGTCTGGTCAGTGGGTAGTGATATGGTACCGCACCCGGACCTGGAAAAGCGGTATTTTAAAACTTTTGAACAATATGACTCGACTCGTGCCTATCTGAACTCTACCGGAGGTGTGGGCAGTGATCAAAATATTATAACAAAAACAGAGATAATCAGTGACATTAGCGGATCATCCGGCGTAAAAATGCTCGGGCCTTACGATCATACACCACCTGAATACTGGTTTACCAACACCCATTTGGGTGGCGCTTACGGTTTTAACACGGAGACCTGCCCCGGAGCAAATGTGCCCCCCCTGGTGAGTCTTAAAAGAATAATTCCACCAGAGGATCTCTGGCCGGTGAATAAAGTGTGGGATTATCATTGCGCTTTATATGAGTTCGGGACGCTGGATCGTTTTACCGAAGCAATTGACAGGCGCTATGGTAAGGCAAAAGATCTTGAGGACTTCGTCAAAAAATCACAGTTGATGAATTATGAACTGATGCGCCCCATGTTCGAAGCCTTTCAGGCCAACAAGGGTAATGCCACCGGTATTATTCAATGGATGCTGAATTCTGCCTGGCCGGCCATTTACTGGCAGTTATATGATTATTACCTTGTCCCAAATGGCGCATACTATGGTACAAAAAAAGCGTGTGAACCCCTACATTTGCTCTATCATTATGGAGATAACACCATCTATATGATTAATGATCTCTATCAGAGAATTAAAAATTTTAAAGCGGTTATACGTCTGTTCAATATAAAATCCGAGGTAATCTTCGATCAAACATTAGAGGTGAACGTTTCTGCAGAATCGGCCACACAAATTTTTTCGCTACCAGAAATAAACGATTTATCAACAACCTATTTTCTGGATCTAAGACTTATCAATGAGAGAGGTGAGGAAACGGGTAATAATTTTTACTGGCTTTCTACCAAACCTGATGTGCTGAATTATGAGTATAAATTTGATGATTTTGCCTTCTATACACCCACTAAGGAATTTGCCGATCTGACACTTTTAAATAATCTTGCTCCGGCAACAGTGGATATAAATCATGAATTTAATCAGGAAAATGAAGAGCAGTTCATTACAGTGGATCTAACAAATTCGTCTGAAAAAATTGCATTCTTTAACGAGTTGATAATAACGGGGAAAAACAACGGTCAAAGGATTATCCCTGTTTATTGGGAGGATAATTACATAACATTACTCCCGGGAGAAAAACGACTTTTAAAAGGTACCTTTACTACTAAAGATTTAAAAGGGGATATACCGGAGCTGAAAGTAGAAGGGTGGAATATCTCATCGTTAACCTGAGATTATGCGTATCAACCACAGAGTTCGGTTTAAGAGATTAAACAATGTGACACCGGATGTAAGGTTTGGAATTAGGCACTGGGAATTGGGAATTGGAATATATGATACGAGATTTGAGATTTGGAATAATTGATAATTGTCTATTGATTATTGACTATTGAAATAGGTAGCTGCAGGAATAATTAATCCTCTACGAGGATTATGAATTTTTGATTAATGATCGTTGACTACAATAATAAAACCTCTTCGAGGTTTGAATCAATTTGATTTTCTAAACGAGATGCGGCCTCCGGTCTGCGGTCTCCTGCCTCCACTATAATAATGGATTATCGCAACTGCTCCTTTAACCAACCCGGGCGATTAGTGGTAATGGATTTAACCCCTAAATCTTTTAGCCTTTGAGCTTCGTCAGCATCATCGACTGTCCAGACATGTAGTTCCATATCCGCTTCCCTGATAGATTTCACAAACGCAGGAGTTATGACCTCACCTGCCCGACAATCCAGCCCATCAGCATTTATCTTGCCCAGAATATCGTGAATTGTGTCTAAATCCGGTATCCACTGACCGGATTGTTCATTCTTCCGGAATCCGGTCAGCCAGAAAGCCTTTATATCCGGAATCTGTATTTTAACCTGATTAATGACCTCCTGCTCAAAAGATATAACGATAGTCTGGTCAGACGTAAGTTGATTTCCTGCCAGACTTTTTTTCAGTACAGGAACAATTTCAGGTCCGCATTTGACTTCAATTAATATTTTCTTTCCGTCTGGTACGGTTTTAAATACTTCTTCGATCGTTGGAATTTTCTCACCCTGCCATTTTTTATCTTTCCAGGAACCAACATCTAATCGTTTTAATTGCTCAAGGCTTGATTCTGCAACAACCAAATCTGTATCAGCCAGACGTCCGGTTGTCTTGTCATGGATACAGACGATGGCACTATCTTTGGTCAGAAAAAAATCTCCCTCAATGGCATCCGCATTCTGTTGCCAGGCCAGAGCAAAGGCCGCGAGGGTGTTTTCCGGTGCCTCATGTGAAGCGCCGCGATGGGCCACAATCTCAACCTCATTTTTCGCACAAGATACGGGAGAAAATGAAATCAAAAAAAATGAAATGTAACATAGAACAGCCATAGTTTTTAAGTTCATCATTCGGTAAGACCTTTTAATCTTCTATTTGACTGGTACATCATACCCCCACCGATTAAGACAAGAATTAAACCGGCCACCAGGTTGGTCATCTGGCCCATAAAGGTTTCGGTAAAAAAAATAGCCACAAGAATAACCGTACCAAAAAAAAGAATAAACATACCCAGTACTTTATTAATTTTTGCGTTCTTAATATTTTCTGCTTTTTCATCCATAATTATTATCCTATTAATTTAAACTAAATTTCTTAAAAGATATAATAAACATATCCTATAAAGAACAAGAGGACAATCGCCCAAAGTTTTAAATTATGATACCAGTGGTGAACCTTCAGTCCCTCATAAACATACTTCTTCGGCACAAATAGCACCATTACACCAATCAAGACGAACAAAACCAGAAAGATAGATTTTGCCACAGGCATGGAAATTCCTGCTAACCAATCAAAATTAAGCATCTTTTATCTCCATGTTATTGAGTTTTTTGATTATTATCAGCCAATCTGTATACTAATCCAACCAGTTTATTATCCGCATATGGCTTTGTCAAAAGCGTAACCACAACTGTAACAATAAATCCCACAACAAATGACCACCAGGATACATAGAGAAAAGGTTCTTCTATGCTGAACAAACTATCACTAAAAATGTTCATTAATGCCGCCGAAATCATACCCACCACAAGACCTGCCAAACCACCTTGTTGCGTGGTTCTCTTCCAGAACATCCCCAAAAACAAAATTGAAAATACCGGACCTTGAAAGAAAGATAGAAAAGTTTGAATCGCTACATATATGCCCGGGAACAAATCGCTTACGGGAGCAGTAGCAATTCCAAAGAATAATATGACAATGGTTGTTATCTTACCCACAAACAGGTAATGTTTATCCGGAGCACCTTTTTTGAAAAATCTTTCATAAATATCCTTGGTCCAGAGGGTCGCCGTAGAATTTAGCATGGAATCAATACTGGACATCAACCCGGCAAAAAAGGCTGCAAACATTAATCCGATTAATCCCGGCGGTAATAATTTTTTGATCATCAAAGGCAAAGCCTGATCACCGTCCTCCAATCCCGGGAGAAGAACAATAGCCACAAGACCAGGGAAAAGTACCAGGACAGGAATCAGCATTTTTAAAAAGGCTGCAAAAATCATACTTGCCTTGGCGTGCCACTCATTTTTTGCTGTTAAACAACGTTGAACCACGGCCTGATTACCAATCATATAAGCATTTGCCATAACAAACGTAAGTCCAAATAAAATACCGGTCCATGGAAAAGGCGATTTCGTATCGGTCGGTTGAATGAGCTCAAAGTGATTCTCATAGGCAGGACCCATGGCAGTGATTTTATCAACCAGTCCTTCCCATCCGCCCACAGAATAAAACCCAAGAAAAACCAGGGCAAAACCACCTACAAACATAATAACCATCTGAACGACATCCGTCATCACCACAGCAGTGATTCCTCCCAAATAGGTATAAAGTCCGACAACTCCTGCTGTTATAAAAATCGAGATCCAGATCGGCCAACCCATTAATGCTTCCAAAAATACTGCACTGGCCCAGAACAAAACCCCGAGATCAAAGGCAAAAAAAATAATCCATGTTAATGAGGCAATAGTGCGGACCGAATCATTATATCGTTTTCCCAGGTATTCCGGTATCGTATAAACCCCGGCCTTCCAGAAATAGGGGATAAAGATAAATGCGCCTAACAACATGGCAGGTACTGATCCTATCCAGTCAAAATTTCCGGGAGAAATACCATATCGGTAGGCCTGTCCTGATACACCAACAAAATCCATTGCACCTATATCTGAAACAACAATAGACATGCCGATAGCCCAAAATGGTAAACTTTTTCCACCCAGAAAATAATCTTCTGAACTACTCACAAATTTCTTGAAGTAATAGCCTAGCAATAGTATACCAACCAGGTAGGCAATCACTACAAAATAATCAATTCCAGAGAGCATCCGCTATTCTCCTTTTATCGGTTTTACACTTCTTACTTTATAATTCCATATTTTTTAGCACAGCGCACAGAGATTATTTTATTCCTCACATTTATTCAATACCTGATTATCTAAATCCTTACATCAAGCTGATCAAGCATTGTTATAAAATTATTACAATCAACACCTTGTTCTTGACAAATCAATGGGATTTTAAAATTATATTTCTTTCCGGGTTTTTGTGGCTGAAGTACTTCAAAAGTTACAACGGTTTTTCTCATTATCTTAGCAAAAGAAATTAAAGTAATATCGATCTGTCCAGCACCTTTTGATTCATTACTTGTTTCGTATTCTCGTTCCAAAGCTAAAGAAACTGCATTAACTTCGACACTTATATTTGGTACAGAAAAGTTCCCTTCTTCTAACCATATGCGTAAAGGATATTTCTCTCTTTTCTTATCTCTGTATAACTTAAAGTCTGACGATGATATTGGTTCAATTTCATCAAATACAGGTTTAATCAATACAATATCATCCCGGCATTCAGCAATCTGTTTCCAGAGGGGAGAAAAAATGCGCGGCGGATAGTGTATATACCAAGCAGTGATAAAAATATTAGCATCAACACAATATTGTCCGCTCACAACTGGCCTTCCATCTCTAGAACATAAGAGGGTTTTTTTAGTCCAAAGAACTGTGATAGCTTAAGTAATCCGATTTCTTGATTGTGATATGCTTGAAATAGCACATTTGTATAAATATGACCATATTGATTTAGAACTTCTTGAGGCCGGTTTCTGGCAGGACCCCCAGTGCTTTCTTTTAATTTTTTTTGTATCTTCGCATATTCATCTATTAGCTGTTCCTCAAATTCATCATAAGTCTTTTGGTCAATCATCATCAATTGTCTTAATCTAACCAGACATGCGTAAGCACTCACTTTGAAATCCTTGGCTATATACTTAACAGTATCCAAATCATCTATGCCATGGGAGGCAGGTTCAAAAAAGGAAGCTGGCATCAATACATTACCGGCAAGTTCATCACACCATTTTTCTGTTTGTTGCTGATGGTATCCCCAATCATCAATGGCGCTCTCCCTTCTCAACAAATGCCCCAGTTCATGCAACAACGTAAATGACTGTGCTTTTTTAGCATCCGAATCATTGATAATAATGATCGGTAAAATTGAGTGATAAATAGCCATACCACGAAGCAGCATTCTATCTACATGAGACCAACCTTTATATTTGGATGTCATAAAAACAAAGACACCTTTGTTTTCCAATAGCTCTTTCCATTCAGGAAAATAAAGTCCTTTTTCTGGTATTTTTAACCAGTCTCGTATTAGTTCTGAACCAGAAACAGGATTAGCATTTTTATTCAATTCAGGAGGATTAAAGGCGGTAATAGTCTCACCCATATCTTCAAGTAGTTCCAGTATCAGATCACGAAAACGCTCAATTCGTGCAGTTAAGCCTCGCACCTTAAAATCGCTAAAAATCTCCGCATTGCTATCAGCAAACTGCCGAAAAGCCGGCACCGCCTTGTCAAAGTGATATTTCTCAGGCAATTGCTCTGAAATAAATACCCAGCGGGGAACTTTATAGAGATTTGAAAGTGTATCTAATTGCTTAAAAGTAGGTTTTTGAGTTCCTTTTTCAATTTCAGCAATTTTTTTAATTTTTTTCTCAACCTCTAGCAGATCTAGACCAATCTGCTCACGGCAGTGTTGCATTATATCCGTATTTATTTTTTCAACTCGACCTGCCATTAGTCTACTCCTAATACTCGTAGAGATTCAATTTCTCTCATCTGTTTGCTAGCCGTGGGTGGCGAGAATCCAAGACTGGCAAGTTTTTTATTTCTTCTTTTTTATTGTACATGTGACTAAAATAGTAAATCTTAGCCTGCCAAGCATTTCCTACAACTTCTGATAAAGCGCGAGTAGAAAATCGCGGTTATCTGCCGATAAATATTGCATGACACCCCCCATCCGGCTGAAACTCTTCAGATAGCGAAGATAATAGGCCGGGTCTGATTGGGGTGGTTCACCATTTTTTTGCCAATCCCAGCTACTTTTTGCCAAATCAACGATCAGCATATAGTGATTATCCATATGCTTTTTTTGCTGGATATGCAGATTCTGCGACATTGACAGGGATTTCTCAAATATCATGGGAGACATAACGGCAGATCCAATCGACATATAAACACCCTCATCCAGATTATTGACCGCATTGGCAAAGCACAGGAAATCCCGCAAAGCTGTTCTGCCGACGGCAGCTCCCTGATTCATAGGATGGGTATAAATTATATCATGACCGATCATTGGATGACCAGTGAAAGGAATACTTAATCTGAAAGCAGCGGCCTGTACACAATATTTTTTATGAGGAAATGGTACCGATATCCATCCCGGTTTTAAATCAAATCGTTGAACCACATCGAGCAGGTCCAGCGCTGCCGCTGCCTTTTCTGCTTCGTGTTCCCTATAATTCAAGACGATATCCTCAATCTCTTCTTTTGATGGTATTTTCACCCCCTCATTTTCCACCATACTGCCGACAGATTCACCATAGCCTCTGCCCTCAAAAGCCCCAACAACAAGAGCCAGGTTAATGTTTCGACCCGTTTCTTCCCAGATCCCGAATTGTCCCTGATCAACATATCCCTTCACATCTTCACTGCTTTCTCCCTGGAATGCAAATTCCCAGTCATGAATAATGCCCGCCCCGTTAGTGGCAAGATGGGTTAACCATCCTTGTTCCATCATCTCGATCATCAGAGGGCCGAGTCCGTTCTTTATCGAATGGGCGCCAAAGGTTAACATCACGGGTGCATTTTTCTCACGTGATTTTTTAATCCGTTCAGCTGAACTTTTTACAATTTTGTTAAAATTATCACTCTGATCAGCCGGTTTAGTATCAAATCGGACATAATCACGTTCAATCTGAACTTTGTTTACACGATCACATAAGTGTTTTATTTTTAATTTTGATCTGTCAAACTGTTCATAAGGCATATTTTTTCCTCAAAATTCACAAAAATTATCGATCGCCTGGCAAATGATGTGACCGGTAAGGATATGCATCTCCTGTATTCTGGCCGTATCATCGGATGGAATAATCACATTCAGATCGCATTTACCGTTAAATTTCCCCCCGCCCTTGCCACTTAATCCGATTGTTTTACATCCTTTGACATTACCAGCATCAAATGCTTTTATCACATTTCCGCTATTACCTGTTGTGGAAATTCCGATAATCAGATCACCTTTCTGAGCCAATGCTTCCACCTGACGTGAAAAAACATCTTCATACGAGTAATCATTTGCAATAGCGGTTAATGCCGATGTGTCGGTGGTAAGAGCAATGCCAGGCAGAGGATTTCTTTCCCTTTTGTATCTCCCGGTCAGTTCCGCTGCGATATGCTGTGAATCGGCGGCGCTACCACCATTACCGCAGAGTAATATCTTTTTACCGGCATTAATAGTCTCCACCGCCAGTTTGCAAGCCTCGGCTATTACCGGTTGAATCTCATTTCTTACTTTTTCAAATGTACTTGCATGTGTTTCAAATTCATTTAAAATCATCTCATTCATTGGTTATTTCACTTTCTATTCAAGATTTTTTTACCGCTAGGACGCGAAGAAGGCGCAAAGTTCGTAAAGATTAAATATTTTTTTAAATAATAAAAAAAACCTTGCGTGCTTTGCCTACCCCGCCAAATATAGGCGGACGGCGTATCCTTTGCGCCGCACCTGCCGGCGGGCAGGTCATTGCAGTTAAGTAATTAATGTTAATCCGTGGCTAACTAAATTTTGGATTTAAACCATTTTCCTTGCTTTCCGCTCTTGAAATCATCCATGATTTAGCAAATTCCTAATTCCTAATCCCCAACTCCCAGTTCCTAATTCCTAATTCCTAATTCCTAATTCCTAATTTAAATTAAATCTTTTCTACTTCAACCTCAACTGTGAGAATTTTTTTATGTTCAAATTCCAGATCAATTGTATGTTGATCAACTGGTTTAATTTCTTTTCTTTGTTCCTCGTTCATATTGGTCAACCAGGCCCTTTTTATCGGAGAATAAAATCTAATCTGTGTTCGAATCTGACTTTCAGTCGGATTGAACAGACGTAATACAAGTGCCTCTCTTCCCTCATGTTTTTTTAAAGCACTGAGCACAATATCATCAGATTGAATTTCAAGAAAGCTCAGGCTTTTGGGAAAATCTTTGCCACCCTTGCCTGCCTGGGCCGACTCCAGCGGCAGTTGAAATTTATCTACTTCACGATATATCTTACCTTCCTCCCAATCGCCGGCATGGGGCATAATCGCATACCGCCATTCATTAAGACCTAATGATTGAGACAAATTCATCCAGGGATAAACATCCCACTGATCAATAATCGGTGCCTGAGTTGCTGTAAATCCCCTGAAAAGTGTAATCGCCAGCGTTCGTTTGTCATCATCAATCGATTCATATTCCCGGATACCATCATTGAATACGGCCAATCCCGTTTCTCCATCGCTCATATCAACAAATCGATGCATCGGGTATTGTGGATTTTCTTTACCATAATAAAGACTATCCGGTGTCCTTATAATAGGACGTTCAATCACATCAAAAGCTGCCTCTGCAGCGGAATTCTGTACATTCAGCCCTGTTGGAAAACATACCCTGACCCGATGCTGCTCTGCCTGATTATCGATACTGGTCTGAACATCAAGCCAGTTTTGCCCCCTACGCAGGGTTACGATAGAGTTAATAACCATCTGAATTTTTGATTCACTTCGACGATAATCGCCTTCCTTACCCTCCAGTCCTGCAGGAACTTCCATTTTATGTTGGATAGAATAGCGGGTTAAGAATTCGCTGCTTTCCATCTGTACAATTGTGGCCTCTGTTCCGGTAGTGGTAAATATCTGATTTTTTTCAGGTACCATGTGTATCCAGGGATTTCCACTCTCACCACTTTCCTCAAAATAATGTTGGTTTTCAAACCAATGTCCGGTTTTTTTATGCAATATATCTAAACTTCCGTCAGATTTTATCAATACTTTTAAATGCTCATTTTCCAACTCTGCTGAGGATAAATTTTTATCTATGGTAAACGGTCTTTTTTCCACATCAGATGATTCACGCTTCAGGTGAAAGGTCTTATATCCATAAGCCGGAATATCATCAAACTGAGCATGAATATGGATTCTTTGTGATCGCAGTTGCAGGGAGATATCCTGCAGGTTGCGCACTAATGTTCCAAAGGGTTCACGTTTAATTTCGGTATAGGGTATTGCCCTCCCATTGTCATCTCGGATAGACATACCCTTATAGGATGATTTATCCGGCAAATCCACTGACAGACTGACCACCTCGCTTCTTGAGAATGGGCTGGGATTAAATATAGTGATCACAGATTCATTTATGTCAACATCTTTGTTATCAATCCGCTTTTGGATCGAAGAAAGGGCACGGCGCGTAACACCCTGGGAAATGATCTCTGACTGATCAAAGCGATACATCATATCTTTTTCCATCTGATCAATCCCTGCACCACAGATATTGTCGTGGGGATGATTCTGAAGCAGATATTTCCAGGCCAGATCCAGTGTTGATTTCATATACACGCCTCCGACCATCCACCCAAGCGTAGAAAAGGGTTCTGCCAGACGCTGCAGAGCAATTTCTGATTGCGCATTGCGCCGCTTGATTTTAGTTCGACTGGAAAGAATATCACCCATCAGATTTGTCCATTTTCCCGTAGCACCGGGATTTCGGCTTTCCCCTTTAATGACTTCGGGATCTTTAACTTCCTCGCGCATGGCATTCATAAAATTTTCCAGGGAGTTCAATTTAATCTCATGCCCCATTTCCCTGACAATCGGCTGGCAATCTTCCACCAAACCGCTTTCATAGGGATCCGGTGAAGAACAGTCAAAACCCTGCATACAAGCGATGTGACTGGTTGAAAAATGATCACTTTCTTCATCAATCAGTTTTTTTAGCTGGGCCGGTAATACATCTTTATTAAATTTTTCCTCTGTAACATCCAGAGGGTAATAATGATCCCGGGGATGATTTTCGTTATTCAATCGAAATGGCAGTGTACCCCGATCCCAGTCATACCACCATTCATCTCTGCTCATACCAAAGCGGGCCATGCGGTAGACATAGAAATAGTAACTGAATCTGGATAACGTCCCAAATCGGCAGCCTAAGAGACGGGAGCCATCTGGTCCTTCAAAGATGAATTCTGATTTTTTTGTATTGATTCCGCGGTAAAAGATGATTGTATCAATATCAAAACCCTGATAGATTTGCGGCATTTGTGATGTTTGACCGTATGAAAAAGGTGTATAGCCAATTTTACTCACTTTGCCCAACTCCTCTGCCTGACGATGTCCGACAACCAAATTACGTACCAGGGATTCACCGTTGACAATGTACTCTTCGGGCAGATTGTACCATGGGCCGACGATCAGTTTACCGTTTTTTACAAATTTTTTGATCTGCGACTCTTTTTCAGGCCGGAGATCCAGATAATCTTCTATGGCTATGGTTTGAGAATCCAGCAGGAATGAGTGGAACTTCGGATCACTCTCAAGCAAATCCAGAAG
>SDBT01003218.1_pt1 | contig 28412 bp, 30 predicted proteins | sample 2277101 | NCBI WGS metagenome assembly SDBT01 (sample SAMN10404973, study PRJNA504765) | marine sediment metagenome | isolation source: marine sediment core GS10_PC15, 103 cmbsf | place: Arctic Ocean: Southern Knipovich Ridge | collected 2010 | reverse complement strand
TCAGTCCCAGTCTATCAAATTTCCATTAAAAACTTTCCTATGCTGAATTGTTTTTTAATGGCTCAGTCTATATACTCTGTTCTCAAAGTTCATAAAGGAGAAAGAGATGTCAACAGTTAGTGAAGCTACAATTAGAAAGTACGTATTTCCAGAGGGAGCCGAGGCTCTTCTTCAACTTTGTCCTGATGACGCAAGTAAGTTAGTTGGTGGAATCACCTTTAAGGGTTGCTCTAGAACCTGGCATATTAAGGTTGACCATGTTGAAGATAGAGGAATTTACGTTCGACAGCATGGGTACACCGAGGGTCGTTTAGCAGCCGTTTGGAAACTTCATCTTTTTTATCTTTATTCTAAAAGTAAAGCACCATCACGAGATGAGGAGACCGAGTTTGGTCACACTCATAGTTCTCTATCCCAGAGACGATCACCTTGGATGCGCCGAACTGATATAATAGATTTTCAAGAAAGCTCTTCCAAACAAAAATTTGTTGATAAATTGACCAATCTTGGAATAGTCCAAACAGTAGGTGAAGATCCCAAAATGTCAACTAAGAATCTAAAATACGTCAATCTGGGGTGGTCGGATCTTCCTGCATCCCTGATTCCTGAAGAAGACCCCAGCATTGTACATTCTCCGGCGCGCCGGAAGGGTCGCAAACGGCGCCGCAAGGTTCGCAAACGGCGCGTAGCGGTTCAGCATCGAAGAGGCAGCGGGCAACCTTCTCGCGTAAATAAGTTGGTCGTCTTCTTGATCTTAGGTGCAGGGGTGGCGCTTATCATAGCTGGTCTCGATGCGAGAAGGCGTTGGGGACAAGGGCTGGCGGGAAGGGCGCTGTTGCCTAAGACGTTGTTGAGATCAAATCTTTCTTTTAGCTGATTGTTCTCTTGGCAAAAAAGAAAAAAATGGGTATGGTCTTACCATAAATGCAAATTGATTAAGGATACGCGCAGATGGCACATCGGAAGAATATGACCTTCCTCCTCACGAAAGAAGAAGCAAAGAAGCAAATGGGTTGGTTGATTTTCGATGCTAAAGGGAAGAATCTGGGACGTTTCGCTTCTGAAATAGCTAAGATTTTGAGAGGCAAACATAAGGTAACGTTCACTCCACACGTTGACAATGGAGATGGAGTGATTGTGATCAACGCTGAGCAGATCGTTGTAACGGGTGGAAAAGAGGCGCAGAAAATTTACCAATACTACACAGGTCATATAGGTGGTCGACGCGAAATTCCCTACCGTGTGATGAAAGACCGTAAGCCTACATACATTGTTCGTCATGCTGTACAAGGGATGATGCCGAAGACTAAGCTGGGAAAGGCACAACTGAAGAGATTACGCATTCTCGCTGGTGACAAACACGACTTCATGGCACAAAAACCCGTTGCAGTAGACGTTTAAACGAAGGACAACAGAATTATGGCAGCTATAAAAGAGATAATTGGTGTTGGAAGACGAAAGCGCGCTGTCGCATCGGTACGACTCCGTAGAGGAAAAGGAAAAATCGATGTCAATGGCCTCAAATTTGAAGAGTACTTTAAGAGCGATTTTCAGCAGAAGACAATCCTCTCTCCACTCGAGAAGGAGGGTCTCTTAGGTAACTACGATATCATCATCCGAGCGAAGGGTGGTGGCATTGAAGGGCAGATGATCGCTGCCAGGCTAGGCATTGCCCGCGCCCTTGTCAAAGAGGACGAAGATAGACGCGGCAGCCTTAAAGCTGAAGGCTTCTTAACACGTGATCCGCGAAAGCGCGAGCGAAAGAAATATGGTCTTGCAGGAGCAAGAAAACGCTTCCAATTCTCGAAGCGTTAATTCAGAGCCCCTCTCTTTTCTTTTAATCCTCAGAAAGCAATTTCTGAGGATTTTTTTTTGATTAAAGATACTTGTGCTTTAGGTAGGAGATGTAGGGTTCTGGGGAGAGGGGGGAGCCGGTGGCGCGCTCGATCAGATCGAGAGCGGGGAATTCGCGGCCGAAGCGGTGGACGTTCTGCTTAAGAAACTCACGCATGAATGCAAGATCGCCGCCAGCGATGCGCTTCTCCCAATCGGGGAAGGTTTGTTGAAAGGTCTGGTAGAGCTGTCCTGCATAGACATTTCCTAGGGCATAGGTGGGGAAGTAGCCAAATAGTCCCCAGGCCCAGTGGATATCTTGCAGACAGCCTTCGCTATCCGTCTCTGGGACGACGCCGAGTGAATCTTTCATCTTCTGATTCCAGATGGCGGGGAGCTCTGAGAGGTTAATTGTCCCTTCTAGGAACTCTTTTTCAAGTTCATAACGTAGGATGATATGGAGGATGTAGGTCACCTCGTCGGCAAAGATGCGGATGAGGGAGGGCTCTACGACATTGATCGCTTGATAGAAGTGGTCGAGATCGACTGAGGCGAGCTCGTTTGGGAAGTGCGCTTTGAGTTTTGGGAAGGCGAACTTCCAGAAGGGGAGTCCTAGGCCGATATAGGTCTCCCACCATCGCGATTGACTCTCATGCATCCCCATGGAGCAGTAGTCGCCATTGGGTGAGCCGAGATCTTTGCTAGGCAGCCCGAGTTCGTAGAGAGCGTGGCCTCCCTCATGCATGACTGCGGAGATCCCTTCAAAGAAGCAGTTGCCACTTGTATGGGTGGTGAGGCGGACGTCGTGGGGGTGCAACCCCATGCAGAAGGGGTGGTCTGAATAGTCGAGTCGAGAGCTACTCGGATCGACTCCCATCTCGGCTAAGATGGTGTGGTTAAATTCTTCCTGCTTATCTTCGGGGAAGTAGGCGGAGAGGAAGCTCGTATCGGGCCGTTTTTTTGAGGAGAGCTTGCCCAGTAGGTCTGTGAGGAAGGGTTTGAGCTCTGCAAAGAAGGCGTCGAGTTTTTTCGTCGTCATTCCAGGTTCATAGAGGTCTATCAGGGCGTCGTAGGGGTGCTCTTTCCACCCAATATATTTAGCCTTCTCTTGGACAAGAGAGACGATCTTTTCTAGATGGGGGAGGAAGGTCTCGAAGTCATTATTCTTTTTTGCTTCGGCCCAAATAGTGACCGCTTGGGAGGTCGTCTTTGCAAAGGTTTTAACGAAGTCGCTTGGTAGTTTGACCTCGATGAGGTAGTCGCGGCGCCACTCGCGTAGGGCTGCTTGCTCTCTTGCACCGAGGGATGTTTGAGCTACTTTCCCGCTCTCTATGTCGATGAGTCTACTGAGGGCATCTCTAAATGTGCTGGAGACTTTTTTAGAGTGAAGGAGTGAGGAGATGAGTTCTTTCTGCTGCGAGCGGAAGTCGATTCCTCTCTTTGGCATGTATGTCTCTTGATCCCAATCGAGTAGCATGGAGAGGGAGGAGAGGAGGCGGATTTCGCGTCCAAGGTTTAAGAGGGTTGTGTAGTCGTCTTGATCTTTTGACATAGCTTCCTTATCATTTTTTCTATGAGGTTAATAGAGCCGTTGGCAAGGGGAGTGCCGAAGGCGATAGTTGTAGTGATGATGGCGATGGAGGCGCTTCCAATGAGGGTGTCGGTCAGCCAATGGGCACCTGCGATCAGGCGGGGCAGGCAGAAGAAGAGCGCGTAGAGGAGGGCGAGGGCGCCCATCTTTCGTCCCATCAGCTTGAAGGTGAGGCAGGTGAAGAGGATGGCGGTGATCGCATGGTCGCTTGGAAAGCTCTTGTTGGAGTGATCTTTGACCTTGGTCCACTCGATCACACTGGAGAGGCGGAAGGCCTCTCTGTCTACCATGGTGGGGCTATCGCGATAGAGATGGATCGTTTCGGAGAGTGCAGAGCCGTTCACGATGTGAATAATGAGGCCGATAAAGAGGATAGAAAAGATCAGTTCGGCGACTTTCCTAATCTTTAGATAGGGGGCGGCCCAGATGATATTAAGGATGAAGAAGAGGAGCATGATGAGGTCATGGATCCAGTCCATTATTCGGTGTCCGATGAAGGCCCAAAAGTTCTGCCAGAGAGGGCTGGTCTGCACCCAAGAGTTGAGAAAATGAAAGCTCTTTTGATCTAGGAGATCCCAGAAGATGCGCGACTCAGGGATCAACCAACTGATGAGAGCGAGAAGAACGATAAGAGGGGCGATAAACTCTCTCACTGGGACCTCACGCATAGACGGAGAAAGCGGGTGCCGAAGAGGGTAAAGAAGAGGATGGGTAGGGAGAAGATCGCCCAAAATGGCGCTATCACTTGCAACTCACCAAGAACGACGCAGGCGTCCATAATCATAAAGAAGGCGATATATCCAAAGATGGTGAGTGAGAAGATGAGAAAAGTGGGAAGGTTTCTCATCGATCGGATGCAGAAGGGGATGACGCCGATTAGAACCAGTACTGGCAGCCAGGGCATGAGCACTTTGAAGTAGAGATGGGTCTCTGCCGTCGCTCTGTTCTCATAGAAGAGGGGCGTCTTATTTAGGATGATCTCGATCAGTTCGCTGATTGAACGGTTCTCGATAGCTCTGCCGGAGTGTTTCTGCAAATTGAAGTTGAGTTGGAGTGAGTCGAAGAGATAGCTGTTGTATGAGTCTACTTTTTCGATGACGCCCTCTTGATTCCGTCTCATTAGATCGACGAAGGTTCCTTGCGGATACTTTCCTCCAAAGGAGAGTTTTTTCATATGATAAATTTCATCGTGCGAAAGAATCCAGTAGAGGTCAAAAAACTCTTTTTTCGTGCTATCGTAACTCTGATAGATCAGACGCGTGCCATCTTCGAGCGGCAGGGCGTAGACAGAGGTCTGTGGGAGCGTATGCTTCTTTTTTCTTTTGAGATATTTCTGTTCAAAATGTGCGATATAGGTGAGGGACTTTGGAGCGATCACCTCTACGTTGAGATAGCTCACACCGACGCAGAGAAGCCCTACAAAAAAGAAGGGGCGAGTGAGTACGTGGAGAGGAATGCCGGCGGTCTGCAGTGCTAAGAGTTCATTTTTATGGTTGAGTGAAGTGAGCACTTTGACGCTGGAGATCAAGAGGGAGAGAGGGAGTAGGAGGTCGCAGCGCTTGCTAAAGAGCATACCGTAGTAGTAGAGAAAATCTAAAAGGGAGATACTCTTATTCTTTAAGATCTCTTGCATGTGCATCGAGTAGTCGACAAGGACGTAGAGAAAGAAAAAACAGAAAAGAAAGAGAAAGAACACTTTTAAAATTTCGCGTAAAAAATAGCGTTGCCAGAGGGAGGTTGGGATCATTCAACCCCTCTCAAAATTCTTCTTTTAAACCAGAGGGAGACGAGGAGGAGAACAGGAATCGGGATCGAATAGAAAAAAATCATCTTATGGGGAGAGAGGTGGAAGGATTTGGCAGCTATAGAACAGACAAAGGTGAAGGAGGCGAGGAGAACAGCAACAAAGATCCCTCTCTTTTTACGTCCACGGCCGATCTGCATGCCGAGAGAAATTCCCACATAGGTGAAGGTGAAGGTTATGCAGGAATAAAAGAGGCGACGGCAGATTTCAAACTTCGCTCTTTTGAGAGTTTTGGGTTTCACGCTCTTGTCTGAAAAAGTAGAGAGGATTTTTCTTAGAGGGAGATACTCAAACCCGACTCTTCGTGTGGTCTTTTGCATCAAAGAGGAGAGGGCAAGGGCGGAGGTGGACATCCTCTCTTGGTTCTCAATGATGAGATTGTCGTGATAGGCTGGATCGCCTTGATCAATATTTGAGATGATCGTCACATTTTCCCCGGTCATCACGTTCTCTTCCACTGCAAATTTCTTTGCCATCATCAGAGTTAGCCGGTTGTTTGATGGATTTTTCACGGCGAAGATAACATCTTTTGCCTCTTTTCCTATTTGAGTCATCTTCATATCGACATAGGAGTCTTGAAGCTTGAGAAGCTTTGACTTTTTCATGAGAAAGAGGGGGTTGGCGGTGATGACATTTTGAATCAATTCGCGGGAGTAGAGTCGATAGCGTGGGGTGAGCTCAGCAGCGATGACAAAGTTCACGACAGAGAGGAGAGCGGCTGCCATAAGAATCGGGGTGCTCAGCATTTTGACACTTAGACCTGAAGCACGAAATGCAGTGAGTTCATGGGTCTGGCTCAGTCGCTGCGCGAGCAAGATAGCGGAGATGAGCCCAGAGATTGGAATTGCTATAGGGAGGATGTGGGGGATTTGGCAAAGGGTAAAGAGCAGAATGAGATCGAGCTGCGCTGTGAGGGCAGCAAGTCTGGCGATCTCTTGAACTCTGGTGACCAAGAGAACGGAGATAAATCCGATCATACACAAGAAGAAGACCTGGAAGTAGTTCTTTAATAAGTACCGCCACAAAATGGGCATAGCAAACCTTATTTAGCAATAATACCGAAATTAGTGTACTCTAACCTCTATTTTGTAGAAAGGTTCGCATGAAAGAACGTACAGTCAAAGATTTCCTCTCTCTTCACCTGGAAAAGGGGGCGAAACTTCTGCTCGGCCTCTCTGGTGGGCCCGATTCGATGGCTCTCCTCTATTTTCTGCTCGAGGCGCGCCAGACGTTAGATTTTTCGCTCCATCTAGCTCACATCGACCATGGTTGGAGAGAGGAGAGTGGGGAGGAGGCGCTCGCCCTTCAAAACCTTGCGGCGCAGCTGAAGCTACCTTTATATATCCATACACTAAGGGATATGAGTGGGTCAGATTTAGAAAATAGATGTCGGGAAGAGAGATTAGCTTTCTTTAAGAGGTTGCATAAGGAGCACCACTTTCAAGCGCTACTCTTGGCCCACCATAGTGGTGATCAAGCCGAGACCGTTTTAAAGAGGCTCTTTGAAGGGGCTGGCCTCAGAGCACTTGGCGGCTTGCAAGCGATCAAACTCTTTGGGGATCTCCCCCTCTGGCGCCCACTTCTCTCACTAGAGAAGAGCGAGATTCTATCCTATCTCGATAGGAAGCATATTCCCTACTTTGACGATCCCACCAATCGCGATCCTACCTACCTACGCTCTCGGATGCGAGAGGAGATTTTTCCTGAGATCGAAAGAAAGTTTGGCAAGAGAGTTAAAAAAAACTGCCTCCGTTTAGGGGCTCTATGTCAGGAGCTCTCTACTTACTTTGAAGAGAAGAGCGTGGCTATCGAGAAAAAGATGATTCGAGGTCCCTTCGGAGATTGCCTGCCCCTTGAGTTTCATCCTGTTGAACTTAAGTATTTTCTAAGAAGGTATGTCGATCGCTCCCATCTCTCGAGTGAGGCGCTCGATCTAATTATTTTGATGAGTCAGCAGCGGCGGTCGAGTCGAAAAGTTCATGCATCACCCTTCACCTTCTATATCGATCGCTCTCACCTTATTATAGTAAAGGAGCCCTTTCCTAACTTCTTTGAGGAGAGGGAGAGATGGAGATCCACTGCTTCCGGCTCATGGCTCACTTTCTGGCAGGGAGAGGTAGCTATTCCAGAAGGAGATGTTCAAATGGAGAGCCTTTTGAATGTGGAGAGCCGCCTAAAGAAGAAGATGAAGAAGTGGTATGCATCGCGTGGGGTCCCTGCCTTCTTCTATGATAGGGCCCCAATTTTTCTAAGAGAGGGAGAAATTGTTGGAGAGTGTCTAACTGGTTGTGAGTTAAGTATTTGATAATAAGAGAGTTGATAAAAACTATTCAGAAAAAGAGAAATGATATAAAATTACTTACTTGTTAGACTCTTTATCTCTAAGAATTTATACGATGGTTCAACATTTTTGATTGCTAAGGAAAGTTCATGTCAGTAATAGATAGAAATAACGGACCAGAGCGTCCCAAGCGGGGGCTAGGGTTTTTAAAAAATAGATTTAAGAAGAGAATGGATCAGCCAGACAAACAACAAGAGCCTCGGAAGCGATTTCCGGGAGGCTTCCTTTTATTTCTACTTGCCGCCATCTTGATCATTTTGACAGTACAGAACTTGTCGGGAGAGAAAGGGGGGAAGGTATCGTTTAGCCACCAAGTGGAACATCTGGTGAATCTCAAGCTTATCCAGAAAGATCTGAGCAGAAAAACAGCACAAAACGATAATCTTGTGACCTTTACAGGTAAATTTAAAGAGCGTCTCTCCGATGATGCAAGCTTGCGCTACCGCTTCCTGGAGCTGTTAAATCAGAATCATCTGTTAAAAGAGGGAAAAGAGGATCTCGCGAGCAACCTTGAATCCTTTCAGCAAAATGTCAGAGTGAGTGCCGAGCGCTTTCTCCTTCTGAGTGGTACCCCTATTCCAAAGGGTGGCTATAACGTGGTCAGTTCGCTCTATGACACGAAAGAGAGAAAGAACGCCGTAGTGATCACCTCTCTCCCAGAGAAGAGAGAGATGAGTCTGACAGATCTGCAGAGTCTCTATAAGGATGTCGCTGCAAATCCTACTGCTGCCTCTGTGCAAAATTTTGGGGAGCGACTAGAAAAACTAATTCAAGGTTACAAGTCTCCAGTACTCGGAATTGGCAATGAGGGGATGAAGCAGGAGCTTAGAGCTGCTGAAAGCTCTGTGAGCGAGACACTTGGCGGGTCACTCACTCCAGAAGAAGCGTTAGCACACTATCAACCTGGACTATTAACGCTCGCTAAGATCACAACGACGCTCAATCAAGAGCAGAACAACGTCCGGTTACAGGGTCTCCGCAGCGTCCGTAACTACATGGTCGATTTGAATCAATATAATGAATCCTTTGCAGCGCTCGGTGTAAATGCGTCTCAGCTTGCAAAATCGCGTCAGAGTGTCGCCAGTGTGACTTGGTTTTTTAACAACCGCGAACTCTCGACGAAAGCGTTAGAGAAGCAGAGCTCCGAAGAGTTCACCCTCTGGTTTACACATACGAAGAGCGAGTGGGAGGCCTTCTCAGAGAATAAAGGAACGCTCTTCAAAGCTCCCGATCAGCCTCGTAGCCTCGTCCTCGAAAAGACCTTTAAGAGTCAGGAGCCTTCGCCCAACTATTTAAGTTATATCTTTCTCACCATCTTTCCTGTCGTCATCGTGGTTCTCCTCCTCTACTTCTTCTTCTCTAGACAGATGAAGGGGATGGGCTCTGGAGCGATGAACTTTGGAAAGTCTCCTGCTAAATTGCTCAATAAAAACTCGCTAAAAGTGACCTTTGATGATGTAGCAGGAGTTGAAGAAGCTAAGGAAGAGCTGCTCGAAGTTGTCGACTTCTTGAAGGATCCAGGTAAGTTTACAGTCCTTGGAGCGCGTATTCCAAAGGGTGTGCTCTTAATCGGGCCTCCCGGAACAGGGAAGACCTTGATCGCTAGAGCTGTTGCAGGTGAAGCCGATCGTCCCTTCTTCTCGATCTCAGGCTCTGATTTCGTTGAGATGTTTGTGGGAGTTGGTGCCAGCCGTATCCGTAACCTATTCGAGCAAGCGAAGAAAAATGCCCCATGTATCATCTTTATCGATGAGATCGATGCTGTCGGACGCCACCGCGGCGCCGGTATCGGTGGAGGGCACGATGAGCGGGAGCAGACACTCAACCAGCTGCTCGTAGAGATGGATGGATTTGAAACCAATGAAGGGGTCATCTTGATGGCAGCGACCAACCGCCCCGATGTTCTCGATAAGGCACTGCTCCGTCCCGGTCGTTTTGATCGGAATGTGATTCTCGACCTGCCTGATATTAAAGGGCGTTTTGAGATTCTTAAGGTCCATGCCCGAAAGATTAAATTGGATGATTCTGTAAACCTTATGGATGTCGCACGTGCCACTCCTGGATCTTCAGGCGCCGATCTGATGAATATCCTCAACGAATCAGCGCTGCTCGCTGCTCGGAAGGGGCGCAGCGCTGTGACAGGACCCGATACCTTAGAAGCGTGTGATAAAGTGCGCTACGGAAAAGAGCGAAGAAGCTTAGAACTCGACCAGAAAGAGAAGCTTCATACCGCCTACCATGAATCGGGACATGCCATCGTTGGTCTCACTGTCGAACATGGTGATCCCGTTGAAAAAGTGACGATTATTCCAAGGGGATTTTCTCTAGGGGCTACACACTTTGTGCCAGAGAAGAATAAGCTAAGCTATTGGAGAAAAGAGCTGATCGACCGCCTCGCAGTTCTCATGGGAGGACGCGTTGCTGAAGGGATGTTTGTTGACGATATCTCTAGCGGTGCTCAGATGGATATCTCTCAGGCGACAAAGCTTGCTCGTAGCATGGTCTGTCAGTGGGGAATGACCGACTCTCTTGGACCCGTTGCATATGATGAGCGCTCTGAAGATGGGGTCTATATGATGCCCGGTCAGAGCTCGAAGAGCTACTCCGATGAGACAGCGAAGCAGATCGATGAAGAGGTGCGTAAGCTCCTCGATCAGGCAAACAGCTATGCTACAAAAATCATTACCGAAAAGAAAGAAAAATTGCAGCTCATGACCGACATGCTCATCGAGTTTGAGACGCTCGATAGAGAGGATGTCCACGCAATCATAGATGAAAAATGGGATTCCGAGAAGAAGCGGGAGAAGATCAAAGCGATGAGTGATGCCAACCGCAAGACTCCCCCTCCCCCACCTGAACGTGAAGAGACCATTCAAGGAACAGATGACATCGATCCCACCCCTCAACAGGTTTAACTCCCAAAAGGCAGTCTATGAGTAGTGCGATAATTCCTTCAACGATGCATCACCGTTTTTATAAAACTTCTTGTGCAGAACAGCTTACTGATTGCTTAAAAAGCCCTCTTGTAAAAGCTCTCATAATATCAATGGTAGCCCTGACTCTCTTTGCCTACCAACTCCGCCATCCTCGCAGCTCAAAAAAGCTTCTATGTGTGACTATCTTCGCTCTGGGTACCCTCGGGGGAATATTGTATTACAGGAAACCACTCGTATTTGAAGCCCTTCTCATCTTCAACTTGGTCAAAAATTTCTTTTTTGGGTGGGAGTGGTGGAATAAGATTGATGACAATATCTATTTAGGGGGCATCCCATTAGAGCGTTTTGGCCATGAAAATCTGCTTAAAACTAACATTGGCATTAAAGCGGTTCTTTCGATTGTAGAGGATTTTGAGTTTGAACAGACAACAGTAGTTGGAAAAGCAGTGCTTAAGCGTGCATGGAAGACTCATCTACATCTCCGTTGTGGAGATTTTCATCCTCCAACTAATGAGACGCTTAATAAAGGAGCAAAGTGGCTAAAAGATCAAGTAGAACAAGGTAAAAAAGTCTATGTTCATTGCAAATCAGGGGTTGGAAGAAGCGCTTCTATTGTTGTTGCTTACTATATGAAGTATCGGGGGATGACTCTCGATAAAGCTCGAAACAAAGTCGCACTCAAACGTCCCTATATCTTCTCTTCTAACTCAAAGAATATGAGAAGAATGAGAGAATATCGAGATTCCCTGCAACAAGTTTAACGCTAGTAACCTCTCTCCCTTCTATGTTAAGATCTCTTACCTTTTAGGTTACCATCAAGAGCTACAATGAGATCTCTTCTCTTTCTACTTTTTTTTACCGCAACAGCTTGCGCCTCTCAAAAAATACTCTATGATCGTCATTTTTCTCCCTATGCTGGGTCTGCCGATCTACTCTTCGCTCAGGAGCTACTGATATGGGGAGAGGATGCGCTCTTCGATGGCTCGGGGAGGGATACCACAACGAAAGTTTGGGGTCGCGCTGCTGAGCAGCTCCTCTTCTGGTATAACATCAATCTACTCGCTTCTATTACGCAGCATGAGATATTTGGCCATGGTTATCGATTGAGAGAGCTGGGCGTTACTCCAGAAAAATATCAGGTGACTCCATGGGGAGGTTATACCGCTTTTGAGGTGAATGACTCGTTTCTTATGGGGGAGCTACTTGCTGTCGATGTAGCGGGGCTAGAGGCGGAGGGAGTGATTGCGCGAGATCTTAAGATGCAGTGGATTAGGCGAGGGGAAATCGATGGACGTCTAGGCGCCCTCTATACGCAAGCGGAGCAGTCCCTGTTCTGGTACACCTTGATCACTCAGTTGGGGAGACTTAAGGGTGAGGAGGCCTTAGAGGGGAATGATGTTGAGTCCTATATTGCCCATCATAACGCTTCCTACCCCGATCACGCGCTAACGATTGGTGAGTTAACCCGCTGGTCAGTTTTTAACTGGCTCGACCCCATGACTTTCTACGCCTATTTCGCCTTCTTCTATTACATTGCAGAGGGAAAATCTTGGAGCTTCCCGATGATTCCTCTCGGAGATGATCTCCACTATCTTCCCAATATCCGCATCGCCTATGCTCCCTATAGCCCCGAGGCGTATCTCGAAAATTTCTTCTCTATCCGTGGAGAGCCGCTCTATTTTTATATTAAAGGTGGAAGAAAGAGTTTTGGAGTCGGAGTGGCCTATAATCGCTTGATTGCTGGAGAGAGAGGGGAGTTAGGCTTGCGTTTTGATGGGTGGAATCAGAGGGTCTTTCTCTCTTCAGCCACGGTTGGAGATTTCTTAGATGGCGAGAGTGTCTTTCGTCCTGTTTTGGAGAGAAGACGATGGGGCGCCGCGGCAAGTCTCACAATGAGACTCAACCTCTTCTCCAAGGTGGGACTCTATTCGGAGCTTGGATGGAAAACTTCAGGCTATCTCTCTGGCTATGGCCTAAAAAAAGAGGTGGTTGGGAGAGTAGGCATTACTATTGGATCTCCCTTGAAAAAAAAGAACGAGTCAAGATAATCTGCTAAAAAATGAAAGGAGAATTTTATGAGAAAACTTTGTCTACACCTCGCCACAGCGTCAGCTCTTCTACTAACCGGATGCGCCTCATACCAGGCCAGCGCGCTCTCTGCTCTCGATCCCAACTGTGTGAGAGAATATCCTGAGGCAGAGGGAGTCTCCATTGGATGTAAGGCCTACACCAAGCAGGAGTGTTATGATTATCTCGATCGAGATGTGATCGCCAAGGGCTATCAACCGATTCTTCTCACTTTTCAAAATAAAAGTGATAAACACTATATCTTTTCAACGGATAAGATAAGCCTTCCCACTATAAGAGCTGAGGATGTTGCAAAGCAAGTTCATACGTCGACAGTCGGAAGGGTTACAGGCTATAGCTTGGGAGGGCTTATATTCTGGCCCCTATTTATCCCCGCCATCGTTGATGGCATCAAATCATCAGATGCTAACACCGCTCTAGATATAGACTTTGAGGATAAAGCCAAAGAGTACTTTGTCATTCTCCCCGGAGCATTTAAGAAGACGCTGATCTTTGTTCCTAGAGCTGAATTCCGCCCCATCTTCGATGTCACTCTCTTAGAAGAGGAGAGCGGTCTCTATAAGACGATTGGAATGACTGCGATCCATTAAAAAAAAGAGCCTACCTCTATAGGAGGTAGGCTTTTTAATGCTAGCTGCCAGCAGGGACATTCTCAAGAAGGGCCTTGTGGCTGAGTCGTACCTTTCCGTTTCTATCCACTTCAAGCACCTTCACATCGATGCTGTCGCCCTCTTTGTAGTGGTCGAAGATGTTCTCGATGCGGGTGTGTGAGATCTCTGAAATGTGGCAGAGTCCTTGAACGTTGAGGATGGCAACGAACATGCCAAAGTCTTTTATAGTGACGACTTTTCCGGTGTAGGTCTTACCGATTTCCACTTCCGCAGTGAGGTCGTGAACGATCTGAAGAGCGCGTTCCATGCCATCGCTCGAGGTTGAGGCGATACTGACGTTTCCATCATCATCGATGTTGATATCGACGCCGGTCTCTTCAACAATTGCGCGGATCTGCTTGCCTCCAGGGCCGATGACGGTTCCGATCTGGCTCGGCTTAATCTTGACGGTCTTAATGCGTGGTGCATATTGGGAGAGCTGCTCGCTTGGCTTTGCACAGGCTCTATTCATCTCGTTTAAGATGTGAATGAGTCCCTGCTTAGCTTGCGCTAAGGCGACTTGCATAATTGTCTTGGTGATCCCTTCAACTTTGATATCGAGCTGGAAGGCTGTGATCCCGCGGGCATCTCCAGTGATTTTAAAGTCCATGTCGCCAAGGGCGTCTTCCATACCGAGGATGTCGGAGAGAATCGCGTAGTTGCCTTCATCGAGGATCAGTCCCATTGCGATACCGGCAATCGGTCTCTTAATCGGAACGCCTGCCTCCATCATCGCTAGGCAGCCGCCACAGACAGATGCCATCGAAGATGAGCCGTTGGATTCCGTAATGTTTGACTCTAGGCGGATTGTATAGGGGAAGTCATCTTTCGAAGGGATAGAAGCAGTTAGGGCGCGCTCAGCAAGCTTGCCATGGCCAATTTCACGTCGACTTGGGAATCCCATTCTTCCCGACTCACCAACGCAGTAAGGGGGGAAGGTGTATTGAAGATAGAAGCGGCGGATCGCATCAGAGTTTAGATCTTCGTAGCGCTGTCCCATGGTATCTCCACCTAGGGTACAGACGGCGATCGCTTGCGTTTCACCACGTGTGAAGAGGGTACTTCCATGCGTTCTTGGCAGAGGTCCCATCTCGATAAAGATTGGGCGAATCTCATCTGTTCTTCTTCCATCGCAGCGCTTGCTCTCTTTAAGAATCATCTGGCGCATGTGGTGTGCGGTGACCTTCTTAATGGCGTTATTCACCTCATCGGGTGTGTATTTTGCATCGTCTTCTGGAAGAAGCTTTTGAACGACGCTCTCTTTGATTGTCGCTAGCTCCTTGTCTCGCTCGTCTTTTCGGGTAATGCGGATGGCGCTTTGAAGGGGCTCGCTCATGATGGCGTCTACCTCTTCCTTCAGCCCTTCAGGCTTCTTGCGGAGAGTCTCACGGTTCTTCGGCTTTCCAATTGTCTGCTGCCACTCTGAGAGCTTTTGGCAGATGATTTTGATCGCCTCATGGCCCTCATCGATCGCCTCCATGATCTGCTCTTCTGACAAGAAGTCGCAGTAGCCTTCGATCATCAAGATAGCATCTTCCGTTCCGGCTAGGAGTAGATCGAGTACCGAGCTCTCCATCTCTTCAAGTGTGGGGTTGATGATGAAGCGATCTTCGATCATGGCGACACGGACAGCGCCGATCGGTTTGATGAAGGGGATGTCTGAGAGTGTGAGCGCAGCAGAGGCGCCGCAGATTGCTAGAGGTTCAGTCTGGTGGACACCATCGTAGGATAGAACAGTCGTGATCAGTTGGGTGTCGGTAAAGTATCCCTCTTCAAACATGGGGCGGATGGGACGGTCGATGAGGCGGCAGGTGAGTATCTCTTTTTCGGAAGGCTTTCCCTCACGTTTGATAAATCCTCCGAGGGTCTTTCCTGCAGAAGAGAATTTTTCTTGGTAGTCGACTCTTAAAGGAAGAAAGTTGACATCGGGAAGGGGAGCTCCGCTGCAAGCGGTAGATAGGAGCACTGTATCTCCGGAGCGCACCATAACAGCAGCATTGGCCTGTCGAGCGACCTTTCCGGTCTCGAAAGTGATGGTTCGGCCTCCGATTGAGATGGTGATTGAGTCTGCTTCAAGTTGAGTTTTTTGTTCCATAGTGGTTAAAGCTCCTAAATTTTCGGGTCTAATTGAATTTTTAATGAGAAGAGATGGTATCAGGGTGGGCAAATAGTTGCAAGAAGCCTTCCCTCTCCAGATTGACGTAATCTTAAACGCTAGCCGGAAAAAAATAGACGCTAGGGGAGACCCTAGCGTTTAATAAAAATTTTACTTACGAAGCTTTAGGCGGGTAATCAGTGTCTGATACCGTTTGGTATCAGTAGAATTGAGATAATCCAATAGCTTGCGCCTCTGACCAACCAGTTTAAGGAGAGCAAGCCTAGAGGCATGATCCTTAGGGGCGAGCTTCAGATGGTCTGTAAGCTCTGTGATTCTCTCTGTGAGAATGGCGATCTGGACATCAGCTGAGCCAGTATCTTTCTCATGAAGCTGAAACTTCTTAGTAATTTCTTCTTTAGTACCTTTATCTAAAGACATTTATTTATACTCCCTTAGACATTTTAAAGTAGGATGTTAGACATAAGTTTATCACCGAACCCATTACTCGGTTGCCTTCCATTTTATCACTAGCTGTTATATATTTCAAGCGAGAGAGCATTTAAGAAATGTTTTATACCTTTTCCCCGTTGTTTTGCATGGATCAAAAAAACTCTTTACCAGATGATCTCGAATTTATGAGAGAGGCACTATCTGAGGCCCAAAAAGCCTTCGATATGGGCGAAGTTCCTGTCGGGGCTGTTCTGCTCCTTGAAGGGCAGATTATCGCCCGCAGCTTCAATCAGGTGGAGGCCACTAAGGACCCATCCGCCCATGCAGAGCTACTTGCTATTCGGGAGGGGGCTCGAGTGATAGGGGATTGGCGCCTCCTTGAAACGACCCTATATACGACCCTAGAACCGTGCCTCATGTGCGCAGGGGCCCTTCTCCTCTCGCGTGTGAAGCGGATCGTCTGGGGGGCGCCAGATCTCCGCCATGGTGCTCATGGGAGCTTTCTCAATGTCTTTGAGGCGAACCACCCGACCCATAGGGCGCAGATAGAAGGGGGAGTTCTCAAGGAGGAGGCGGGAGAACTCATGCGTAAATTTTTTAAAAGGCGGAGAGATGAAAAAGTCACTAGAAGAGCTCTTTGATGAGCTCCTCTCTATGCAGGAGAGAAAACTCTTAGAGATCGCTGCAGAGATTATTCCCAATGTCACATCAGATGATATTTTGCAGCCCAACGACTACCCCCAGCTAGAAAACCACCCCTTTTTTCGTTATGAGGAGGGGGTGCTAAAAGGATTACACGCTGCAAAGATGGCTGCGCTCGCATGGGATCGAGAGAGCTAGAAATGCAGTCTAGACTGCATTTCTCACCAGATCTATGAAAAGCTATGCACTCTGTTTTTATGAGTCGCCAAGAAGGTCTTGAAGTGGAAGGTTTTAAGCCTTTCCTAGAGAGCTTCTTTGGAAGAATCGGAAAACAGATGCAAAAGATTTTTATGGAGAAGGTGAGAAATGAAGTCTAAGCTCTTTTTTTGGAGATGCGCCACATTCGAAGCCTCTCAATTATGGTGAGGGAGCCTTTTCCGCTCTTGGAAATTTTGTCTAGGCACTCATCGATAAATTGGTCATCTTGAATGGTGACTCTTCCCGTTTTGAAGTCGTAGATATTAGAAGGCCGCGCTTGAATGCGGTTTCTCATCTTGCGCTTGAAGTAGATGAGTTTTTCTTCCATCGGATGCAGCTGACGAAAGGGTCCTAACATCTCCCATGTGAGCACCGAGTAGAGATAGGCGAAGATCGTGGCGCTCGCTGTAGTGAAAGAGTAGAGAAAGTTTCCATTGGAGAAGTCTAAAAAGAGGTTGACTCCGATCATCCCAAAGACCAGCCATTTAGCTCGGATAGGAAAGATGAGGAAGAGAGAGAGTCTTGCTTCGGGAAAGAGGAAGACCCAGCCAATAAGGAGCATATAGATGGAGGAGGTAGCACCAGCGTAGGAAGCGGGAGAGCCGAGAATGTGTAGGGAGATGTAAGCGACGATGCCTACAAAGAGCCCTCCACCGAGATAGAGTCCAAGAAAATGCTTTTTTCCTCGCGATTGAACAATCGCCGACCCCATCGCCCAGAGGAGATAGAGATCAAAAAAGAGATGGAGAAGTAGGCCGAAGGAGATTCCCCCAGAGGTGATAGGTTGAATGAAGAGGTAGGAGATGAACTGCCAGAGGAAAAAGTGATCGATTCCCCATGTTGTCAGGCTGAAGAGATATTGAGGGCTCGGCAGACCGAAGATCTGGGTGAATAGGGCGCTTGACATGAGGGAGATGAAGCTGATGATCAGAGTAACAAGAATGGTCCACTTCACAATCTTTGGAGTAGATTGAGGAGAGAATCGGAAAGAAGCTTGTGATTGATACATTCTTATCCCTTGGTTGGGCTCCCACTATAACAGATAGGCGATTATTTTTTTTCTAAAAAATTGATTTGGTGTTGTTTTTTATCCTGTAAAGGCGTTTAATCTCATATAGAGTAACTTGTTCCAAAATATCTATATCGACAATTGAGGTTTATTTGATGAAAAAAACAGGACACCCCCTTTACCAAGAGATCCTATTCGTAGACACCGCGACAGGAACGAAGTTTGTCTGTGGAAGCACATTGCAGCCCGAGGCAAGAGAGACTTATGAAGGGAGAGAGTATCCCGTCTACCATGTACCGATCTCCTCAGCATCTCACCCTTTCTTTACTGGAAGCCAGCAGTTTGTCGATTCAGAAGGGCGTGTAGACAAGTTTAAGAAACGTTATGCGCAAAAAGTAGCACCTGTGAAACCTAAAGAGGAAGAAGAAGAGGCTGGAAAGAAGAGAGCTCCCAAGAAAGCGGCACCTAAAAAAGCGGCTCCAAAGAAGGCCGCACCTAAAAAAACAGCAGCAAAAAAAACAGCGCCTAAGAAGAAAGAAAAAGAATAGTGGAAGAGAAGATCCAGAAGCTTCTTCTTCGTTGTGACGAGGTTGAAAAAGCTCTGAGTGATCCAGAAGCACTCTCGGATAAAAAAAAGTATAAGGAACTTTCTCAAGAACACTCCTATCTAGCTGAAGTCAAAGAGATCTACCTCCGTCTTCAAAGTGCAAAAAAAGAGCTCCAGACCAATCGCTCCCTATTAAAAGAGGAGAGTGATCCTGAATTCATCGCAGTGATCCGTGAAGAGATCGCTTCGCTCGAAGAAGAAGAAGTGGAGACGAGGGCAAAGCTCGAATCTCTCCTTGTTCCTCCCGATCCCAATGACCATGCTAATGTGATCTTAGAGTTGCGCGCCGGAACGGGTGGCGATGAGGCAGCGATCTTTGTCGGCGATTGTGTGCGCATGTACCGCCTCTTTGCCGATAAGATGGGATGGAAATATGAATCTCTCTCCTGTACCAACTCCGAAGCGGGTGGATATAAGGAGTATATCCTCTCTCTCTCTGGAAAGAATGTCCACCGCTTTATGCAGTATGAAGCGGGGACTCACCGTGTCCAGCGCGTCCCCGTGACAGAGACGCAAGGAAGGGTTCACACCTCTGCCATTACAATCGCTGCGCTGATGGAACCAGGCGAAGATGAGAAGATCGAGATCGATGAAGGCGATCTTAAGATCGATACCTACCGCGCATCTGGAGCGGGCGGACAGCATATCAATACGACCGACTCCGCCGTGCGCATCACCCACAAACCCTCAGGCGTCGTTGTCTATTGCATGGAGGAGCGTTCCCAGCATAAAAACAAGGAGAAAGCGATGCGCGTCCTTGTTGCAAAACTTGCTGAAGAGCAAGCGCGCAAAAAACATGAGGAGAGAGCCTCTCTCCGCTCCTCTCAAGTGGGCAGTGGCGATCGCTCTGAACGGATCCGCACTTACAACTACTCTCAAAACCGCGTAACCGACCACCGGATTAATCTCACCCTCCATAAACTCGATCAGATCATGGAGGGGGATTTGGAAGAGATATCTCAGGCTCTCATCCACCACTTCCACCAGGAACGACTCCATGCGTAACGTTCGCGAGCTCGTACGCCTCTCCTCTGACTACCTCCAAAAAAAAGGGGTGTTGAGTGGGCGTCGCGACGCTGAGGAGCTCCTTGCAGCACTTCTAAAGCGCAAACGTCTTGAGCTCTACTTCGACTACGATGCACCGCTCGAAGAGAGAGAGGTTGAAAGATATCGCGAATGGATCAGACGCAGAGGAGAGCGTGAACCCCTCGAATATATCATCGGCAAGTTGGAGTTCTTGGATTGCACAATCTCCGTTACTCCTGGCGTACTAATTCCGCGGCAAGAGACGGAGATCTTAGCGACACTTGTCCTGAAAGCCATTTTAGCCTGCAATTCTCACCATCTATCGGAAAATCTTTCGCATCTCTCTCCCGACTCATCCAATAAGCTCTCTCGGCAAGGCTTAGAAACCTTCCCTTCGAGACCTCTCTTGGCGACTCGAAAGACAGAGTGCGTAGCTTCTCCCAAATCTGGTGAGAACTACAGGCTAGAAGGAGTACAGATCCTCTGGGATCTCTGCACCGGAAGTGGATGTTTGGGGCTAAGCATGAAAAAAAAATGTCCCGACCTAGAAGTGACTCTAAGCGATCTATCGGAGCAAGCCCTCGCTTGTGCGAAGGGCAATGCCGAGGCGAATAAGCTAGACGTGACCCTCGTTCATGGAGACCTGCTTGAGCCCTTTGTCGGAAAGAAGGCTGATCTGGTGCTCTGCAACCCTCCCTATGTCACTCAAGAGGAGTATGAGACGTTAGAGGATGAGGTGCGCCTCTTCGAGCCGAGAGAGGCTCTTGTCGGGGGAGTAACCATCTATGAGCGGCTTGCACGTGAGCTCCCCGCTTATCTGAACCCAGGCGCAAAGGTTTTTCTTGAAATTGGAGCGACTCAGGCGGGTGCGTTGGATGAAATTTTTGATCAAAAGTGTTGGAAACAAAAGAGATGCGAGAAAGATTGGGCGGGCCATGACCGCTTCTTTTTCCTTGAATTTCAATAGAAATTAGAGTAAAATAACATCTATGTTTGGGAATCTCACAGAAAAGTTTCAAAATGTCTTCTCAGCCTTAGCTTCAAAAAAAAAGTTAACAGAGGAGAACATCTCCGATGCTGTGCGTGAAGTGCGCATCGCTCTTCTCGATGCCGATGTCAACTACACCATAACTAAGAACTTTATACGGCGCGTTAAGGAGAAATCCCTGGGGGAAGAGGTTCTTAAATCACTCTCAGCAGGGGATCAATTCACGAAGATCGTCCATGATGAGCTCAAAGAGCTCATGGGGGGAGAAGAGGCGAAGCTCGACGTTGACAGGTGCCCCTCTGTTATTCTCCTCTGCGGACTCCAAGGGGCAGGCAAGACCACCCAAGCAGCAAAACTGGCCCACTATCTCAAAAAAGAGGGTAAAAAAGTCCTTCTTGCCGCCTGCGACTTGCAGCGCCCTGCCGCGATCGATCAGCTCGAAATATTAGCTAACCAAGTAGAGGTCGCTCTCTATGCAGATCGCACACAGAAAAACCCTGTTAAAATCGCAAAGGCTGCACATGAGCGAGCCAAAAAAGAGGCGTTTGATGTGCTCATCATCGATACGGCAGGGCGTCTCCATCTCGATGAAGAGCTCATGAAAGAGCTTAAGAAGATCAAGGATGCCACCTCGCCCCATGAGATCCTCTTTGTTGCCAATGCTGCGACGGGGCAGGATGCTGTGAAGACAGCTGCGGAGTTCGATAAGCGTATCTCCATTACCGGAACGATCCTCACCATGCTCGATGGAAATACGCGGGCGGGCGCAGCGATCTCTATTCGAGAGGTGACAGGCAAGCCTCTCAAGTTCGAAGGGGTGGGCGAGAAGATCACAGATTTCCAGCTCTTTAATCCTGAATCGATGGCCGATCGTATTCTAGGAATGGGCGATGTCATCAATTTGGTGAAAAGAGTTCAAGGTCATGTCGATGAAGCTGAGACGCGAGAGCTTGAAAAGAAGCTTGCAAAAGCGACCTTTAACTATGACGATTTCTTGAAACAGATGCGATCGATCAAGAAGATGGGGTCGATCAAAAGTCTCCTCAAAATGATGCCTGGCTTCTCTGGCATGGGCGATCTTGAGCTCTCTGATGGTGAGATGGGTAAGGTCGAGGCGATCATTCTCTCAATGACCCTAAACGAGCGGCTGGGACTCGATGAGCTCATTCCTCCCCGCCGCCGCCGCGTCGCTCTGGGGAGCGGAACGACGATCGATGATGTCAATCGTATGATTAAAAGTTTCAAACGCATCAAGCAGATGATGAAAAAAATGCCCGGTTTCAAGAAAAAATTCAAGAATGACCCCGATCTCAAAAATCAATTAAGTGAGATGGGTGGTTTCAAAGGAAAACTAGGGAAGTTTCTCTAGCCTCACGATTCCTTTAAGTGAGAGGGGCAGTTTCAAAGGAAAACTAGGGAATTTGTTCTACTCTTCATTTTTTAATACCAATTTTTCTCGCGATTCCTTACAATACCGAGCTCAGAAACGAATGGGAGTTAACGTAGATGGCACTAAAAATCCGCTTGAGGCAACAAGGACGAAGAAATCGATTGACCTACCGCTTGGTAGTTGCTGATTCACGTCTACCGCGTGATGGCAAATACTTAGAGAAGATTGGTCACTATGATCCTCAATTGCAGGAAGATAAAGACGCCGTGATTGTTGAAGAAAGACTAGAGTATTGGCTGGATCGAGGAGCTGTGCTTAGTGAAAAGGCGCGATCTCTCGTTGCCCGCAAGGTGCCTGGAGTGCTGAAGGCGCTGCATGCAAAACAGGAAGAGAAGAAAAAAGCTAGAGCCAAGAAGCGTAAAACTGCGAAGAAATAGTAATGCGCTTTACGATCCTCTCCCTTTTTCCTGACTATTTCGAGGGACCCTTTGACGTTAGCATGATCAAACGGGCAAGAGAGAGTGGGCTTGTTGAGATCGATTTGGTCAATATTCGGGATTTTGCAGAGGGTAGGCATCAACAGGTAGATGACCGGCCTTATGGCGGCGGCCCTGGAATGGTTTTAATGGTAGAGCCAGTGGCTAATGCGTTGCGGAGTGTTAAGAGTGAAAGATCCCATGTGATCTATCTCACCCCCCAAGGGAAGCCTCTCACAGCCAAGAGGTGCGTAGAGCTCTCTGAAATACCTCACTTAGTTCTGCTTTGTGGACACTATGAGGGGGTCGATGAACGCATTATAAGCGAAGTCGATGAGGAGATCAGCATAGGAGACTATGTACTAACGAGTGGAGCCCCTGCTGCCATCGTCTTAGTCGATAGTATCTCGCGGTTTATACCCGGGGTGATCGGCAATGAAGATGCCACGAGGCAAGACTCGTTTGAAAATGGGATGTTTGATGCGCCTGTCTATACAAGGCCACCCATCTTTGAAGAGAGTGAAGTCCCTGCCGTTCTACGCCAGGGGAATCATGCAGAAATTGAGTCCTGGCGGAAGAAACAGGCTAAAGTGAAAACGCAGAAAGTTCGTCCAGAACTCTCTTAAGTAGGAGACTAAAGTCATGAGTCGCGATGCGCTACTCGAAGAAATTGAAAGCAAACAGCTGAAAACCGATATCCCACCCTTCAAAGTTGGCGACAATGTGAAGGTGCATATTCGAATTATCGAAGGTGAAAAGGAGAGAACTCAGATCTTTATTGGCACAGTGATCGCACGTAGAGGATCGGGAGTTTCCGAAACTTTTTCAATCTACCGTATCGCTTACGGCACAGGAATGGAACGTGTCTTTCCACTTCATAGCCCCCGTATCGCAAAGATCGAAGTGGTGCGAAAAGGAAAAGTACGCCAAGCAAAACTCTACTACCTCAGAGGAAAATTTGGTAAAGCCGCTAAGGTCAAGGAGAGAATCGGAAGAAGGAAAGAGGTTGCAAAACCAACTCCTGTTGCTCCTAAGAAGGAAGAGACCCCTCCACCCGAGCCAGGGAACGAAGGTGAGCAGAAGCTGCCAAGTGAAGCGCCACCTAAAGAGTAAGGGATTTCAATGGAAGAGTCCAAAACCCACTTTGAAGAGAGTGCTTTCAAGAGTGGGCGCAGACTTATTGCAGGGGTGGATGAAGCAGGTCGAGGTCCTCTAGCCGGACCTGTCGTTGCTGCCGCATGCATCATTCCACGTGGACTCATTATCGATCGCGTTGATGATAGCAAGAAGCTTCTCCCAGAAGAGAGAGAGGAGCTCTTTCATATCCTAACCAACCATCCTGACATCGTCTATGGAGTTGGCATCGTTGAAAACGAACTGATCGATGAGATGAATATTTTGCAAGCTTCCTTGCACGCGATGTCACTTGCTATTCAAGATCTCTCTGAAACGCCCGACTACCTACTGATCGATGGAAACCACCTTCCTCCGACTCGGATCGCTTCAAAAGCTGTAATTAAAGGAGATAGCCGCTCTCAATCGATCGGCGCGGCCTCCATCATCGCAAAATTTACGCGGGATAGTCTAATGGTTGAGTTCCATAAGAGGTGGCCCCTCTACGGCTTTGACAAGCATAAAGGGTATGGCACCAAAATGCATGTCAATGCGATCGAAATCCACGGCCCCTGCCCGATCCATCGCCGCTCCTTTGAGCCAATAAAATCACTGCCGGGGAGGGTTCATGGCGCGTAGTATGACAGCGTATGGAAGAGCCTATGCCGAAACGGATGCGGGTCTCTTCCTTATAGAGATTCAATCTGTAAACAGGAGGAACTTAGATCTTAACTTAACTCTTCCTAAGGAACTCTTGATGCTTGACATCCCATTGCGTCAAAGGCTTAGTGAAGAGGTGAGGCGGGGCCATGTCTCATTGCGTATCACGAGAGGAGATAAAAAGTCTGCGCAGCTGGCATTGCCGGATAGGAAGGTGCTAAGAGAGCTCCACGCTTCATGGAAAGAGTGTGCGAGCGATCTGGGATACAATCCTGACGAGGCGATCCCATTTAATGCTCTTCTCAGCTATGCACTCACTGCAACGCCTTCTGAAACGCTCATTAGTGATGCCTTTAAAGAGCAGTTGGATAGAGGGTATAAGGAGGCGCTTGGCTACTTTTTGGAGATGAAGGAGAGTGAGGGGAGAGCCCTCATGGAAGATATTCGTCCCCGGCTCGACTCTATTGAGAAGAGGTTGATAGAGGTAGAAAAACTATCAAAGAACGCCCCCGACCGTTATCAAGAGAAGTTGACGAAGCGTCTGAAAAAATTAAAAATCGATTGCGTTGAAGATGAAGATCGGCTGATGCGAGAAGTTGTGATCTTCGTGGATAGAATCGATGTAACCGAAGAGATTACAAGGCTCAGGTCGCATGTAAAACAGTTCAGGGATCAGATCGATAGTGAGAAGAGACGAGTGGGAAAGGAGCTAGATTTCTTGATCCAAGAGATGAACCGTGAAGCGAATACCATCGCAGCAAAATCGCAAGAGTTGGAGATCACACAGGCGATCTTATCAGTGAAGAGTGAACAAGAAAAAATCCGAGAACAGTTGCAGAATATCGAATGACAAAACTTATAGGAAATTTAGATAGAGGGAAGATCATCGTTGTTAGCGCTCCAGCTGGAACGGGGAAGACTACGCTTGTGCAGCGGCTTATTAAGGAGTTTCCAGAGTTCGTGACCCAGAGCATCTCCTGCACCACTCGTCCTGCCAGAGAGGGAGAGATCGATGGAAAGGATTACGTATTTCTAACGGATGAGGCTTTTAACAATCGCAAAGCAGCAGGGGAGTTTCTTGAGTATGCCACCGTTTTTGACTACCAGTACGGTACAATCAAAGATGCGATTGAAAAACAGCAAGCGAATGGGGTGCATGTCGTCTTAGTGATCGATACCCAAGGAGCCTTGGAGCTTCAAGGAAAGATTGAAGCGCTCTTTATTTTTATTCAGCCCCCTTCTATGAGCACCCTTAAGGAGCGTTTGGAGAAGCGGCAGACAGAGTCACAAGATGTGATGAAGACGAGACTCGATTGGGCCCAAGCTGAACTCGATCAAGCCAAACATTATGACTATCAAATTATCAATGACGACTTGGAGACAGCGTACCAAGTACTCAGAAGCATTGTTATCGCTGAAGAACACAAAATATGAGGAATTTATGGTACAAGATGACCTTACGAAAGAGGGCTTCACAGGCCTCTTTGAAGATAACTTTAAACTGGCAAATTATGCGATCAAACTCGCTCAGAAGCAGATAGAGTCTGGGAATGAAGAGCTCAACGTCACGCAGCTGCTTAAAGAGATCCGCAAGAACCCTCCAGAAGCCACTGAGGTCGAAGAAGAAGCAGAATGAAGGTTCTGATTACAGCAGCTCTTCCCTATGCAAATGGCCCGCTTCATTTTGGACATATTGCGGGAGCCTATCTGCCAGCGGATTGCTATGCCCGTTTTCAGCGCCTCGTTGGAAATGATGCACTCTTTATCTGCGGCTCCGATGAGCATGGAGTGGCGATCACTCTGAGCGCAGAGAGCGCTGGCCGCACTCCAAAAGAGCATGTCGACCACTTCCATCAGCTCCTTCAGGACTTTTTTGAGAAGATGCAGATCCGTTTTGACCACTACTCTCGGACGACATGGGAGGGACATGTTGAGACGACTGAGCAATACTTTAAAGACCTACTCAAAAATGGATACATCGAAGAGAGAGTCACCGATCAGCTCTATTCTGAGAAAGATGGCCGTTTTTTGGCAGATCGCTATGTGCAGGGAAGCTGCCCTAAATGCGGCTTCGAAGAGGCTAGGGGCGACGAGTGCCCGAAGTGTGGCAGCAGCTATGAAGCGACCGATCTAAAAAACCCTCAATCAAAAGTGAGTGGTGCCCCTCTCACACTCAGAGCAACGAACCACTGGTTTATGCGCTTCGATCTATTCAAAGAGAGGCTCACTAAATGGATCCAGACAAAGCATTGGAAGCCCAATGTCGTTAAATTCGCTCAAAATTATATCGATGATCTCAGACCTCGTGCGATCACCCGCGACTCAGATTGGGGCATTCCTGTTCCCCTAAGAGAGGCTAAGGGGAAGGTCTTCTACGTCTGGTTCGACGCTCCCATCGGATATATCTCAGCAACTAAAGAGTGGGCGCTGAAACAAGAAGAGCCTCACGCTTGGAAATCCTACTGGTGCGATCCTGAAACAAAGTTTGTCAACTTCCTAGGAAAGGATAATATCCCGTTTCACGCCATCTTCTTTCCCGCTATGACTATGGGACAGGATGAGCCCTATAAGATTGTGGATGAACTTCCAGCGAATGAGTTCTATAACTTAGAGGGAAAGCAGTTTAGCAAGTCTGCAGGGTGGTATATCGACCTCGATGACTTCTTTAGAAAGTTCTCGACCGATCAGATCCGCTATTGCATCGCTGCCAATGCACCTGAAACTCAAGATAGCGAGTTCTCTTGGAAAGATTTTCAGATGCGCTGCAATGCTCAGCTACTTGGAAAGTATGGTAATCTTGCCAATCGCGTCCTCGTCTTCACAAAAAATCGATGCGACTCTACTATGCCGCCATATGGAGATCTTAAGAGAGAGGATGAACGCTTTTTAGAAAGAGTGGATAGCCTCGTTCAAGCGATCTATCTTGCCTACTCAAACTTTCAGTTGCGCAGGGCAACCCAGCTTATTATGGAGCTAGCTCAAGAGGGGAATGTCTATTTTGATAGCAAAAAACCGTGGAAGGCTTCAAAAGATCCCCAATTGGTTCCTGATATGAAGACGACAGTAGCTTGCTGCTTGCACTGTTTGCAAAGGCTCGCCCTAGTCTCCTCACCAATTATCCCAACCGCAGCAGAAAAACTATGGAAGCTCTTAGGCTTTCAGAGCTCTTTGACGGCAGAGAAGTGGGAGGATGCTCTAGAGAGGGGCTTCTCCCCAAACCAACAACTACCAGAGCCTGAAATGCTCTTTGCCAGAGTTGAGGATGAGGTGATCGAAGCGGAACTTAGAGCTCTTAAAGAGCGCTCAGGAGCCTTCTCTTAACTCTCTATCTACTAATTCTTCCGGAAATAGTGATAGAGTTCAATGAGTGTGATATCTTCGTTCTCTCTAATAGCTATTTGTAGACAGCTAATGTTTTTTCTTAAACGTTCTTGAATTCTTTCGCTGATAATAAGACCATTGTTTTTAGCATCTACTATCTTTTGTTCTGCAGAGAAATTCATAATTCTGCCTCTCGTTATAGTAGTTAACTTCTCTTTGGCTTTTTCCCAGTTTATCCAGTGAGGGGGTTTATAGTCGGTATTAAAATCAAACAAACCAGCTTTGAATTTTTTCTGTTGGAAACATAAAGCATGATCAATGGGAACGAGGAAGTATTCCTTGGAACTTTCTTTTTTAAAAACTAACATATTGCCTGGATTCCTATCTTGGTTTTCAAACAACATATCGGTCATGGCTACGTCTTGAAGGCTCTGCACATTGATTCGGGACAGGTTGGGTTTTTTTTTGAAAACTTCTCGAGCTGATCCTATGTTCTTAACAAAGGCGTGAAAAGAAAAAATACCATCCTGTGCCTTGATCACTATCACTTCCGGAACACCGAAAACCTCGCCCCAGATATAAGTCATTTTTTCGCGCTGGGCATAGTTTGCGTGAGGAAATTGTTGAGTGATGATTAAACCCGGATTTTTATAAAATAGATCATAGACCTTCTCATCTAAAGTTTCTCCTTTCGCTCGGGCCAGATGGTTCTGGACACTACGCGATTTTTTTATGGCCATGTCTCTAGGAAGAGAGATTTTTTTTAAAATAAATTTGCCAACATGTTTGATCTTCACAATCTCTGTATCGGTCACTCCAAAGACGGTTTCTTCCAATTCAACTTTACCACATTTTCTAAGCAAATCTATGAGCGATCCATCTGTTGTAAAATCAAAATCACTAATAAAGTCACCTGCACTATCGATGACCATCTTCTGTATTGCTTCCTTAACCCTCATTGCTTGTTTGCTGACCACGTTCTCTGTTCCTTCCTCTGGAGTCAGCAACTCTATTGAACTGGGGGATGATACATTAATTCTCAAACCAGAAAATCTAAGTGGTTGAAATTCAGTAGTTACTGCACTTCTCTCTTTACTAGAAAATCCTGATTCCGGTTGGATCTCAGTTAGA
>SDBT01003217.1_pt1 | contig 28419 bp, 29 predicted proteins | sample 2277101 | NCBI WGS metagenome assembly SDBT01 (sample SAMN10404973, study PRJNA504765) | marine sediment metagenome | isolation source: marine sediment core GS10_PC15, 103 cmbsf | place: Arctic Ocean: Southern Knipovich Ridge | collected 2010 | reverse complement strand
GAGTGGATGCGGAACTATCTGAGGGCGGACAACGCGAAGGGGCACCGAGACAGGCAGAAGACCGGGCAGCTCCACCGCCGCCAGGCCAGCGAGATGACGTCGGCCAGGACGACGGCGGTAACCGAGCGGGCGCTGCTGACGAAGATGCGGAGACTGCAGCTGCAGGGGCAGTTGCATGACGTGGACGAATGCCGGCGGCGGCGGATGGAGCAGATATACGCGGTGAAGGGCCAGCTTCTGGGGCTGGCCAGGAGCGTCTCGGCCGAGCTGGTCGGTAAGGGACGAGGGCAGATCGAGCGGACGCTCGACGCCAGGGTCCGCAGGATTGTCGAGGGGTTCGCGGCAGGTGGTTAAGACAGCGAGGAAATCACAAGCGAGGCGCGGGCCGCCGGCCCGAAAGCCGGTGCGCCGGCGCCGCAAGAAGGGCGAGAGGGTCTTCGACGAGGTCGAACGCGAGGCCTGGAAGGTCGAGGACATCAAGGCGAGCGAGTGGGCGGAGAAGTATCGCGTGCTCGCGCCGGGCCAGTCGGACATCCCGGGGCCATGGAGGAATGCGAACGCTCCCCACCTGCGGGGCTGTATGGATATTCCGAACGCCCGGGGCGTCGTGGAACTCAACATTGCGAAGGCCGCCCAGGTTGGCGAGTCCGAGGCGCTGAGAAACCTGGCCGGCTACTGGGCCGACTGCGACCCGGATCCGATGGGGCTGAGCCTGCCGGACCGCGTCAAGGGGCGCAAGATCGTCGCCAACAGGATCATCCCGCTTTTCAAGGATACGCCCAGGCTTGCCAGGCTGCTGGGCCCCAAGGCCCAGGATGTGCAGAAGGAACAAATCAAGCTGGATAACGGATTCATCCTGCACCTGATGTGGGCCGGCTCGGCCAGTTCGACCGCGGCGGATCCGATGCGCCGCGTGATCAACGACGAGGTCGACAAGTTCAGCGCGTGGGCGGGGGCCGAGCCCGACCCGGTCGGGCGAACGGCCAAGCGTATGCGGACGTACGGCGATCGCAGATGCCAGATAAACCTGTCAACGCCGACCGATCAGTACAGCGAGATCGACGCGCTTGTCGAGGGCAGCGACTTTGTCCTGCACTTCCACGTGCCGTGTCCACACTGCGGGCTCTTTCAGAGACTGCAGTGGCTGCAGGTCAAGTGGATCCACGCGGAGGATTTCCCGGCATCGGACAGGCCGGCCAGCCGGATCGAGCTGGCAGCCAGGCTGGTGCAGACCGACGGTCGCGTGTGGTACGAGTGCCTCGGCTGCAAGGGACGCATCGAGGAGGCCGATAAGGCGGCGATGGTGAGAGCCGGCGTGTGGGCGACCGACGATCCCCAGCGGCCGGGCGTGCGCGGCGGGGAGATCATGGACGCCGAGGCGGTGAAGGAGTGGCCGCGGGAGACGCGGATCGGGATGCGGATCTCGGCGCTGTACTGCATCTGGGATCGGTGGGCGACCAACGCGTCGGAGTTTCTGCGGGCGGTGGGCAACCAGGCGAAGCTGTTTAATTTCTGGACCGAGACGCTGGGCCTGCCGTTCAAGCGGCGCGTCGAAAAGGCCGAGGCGGAAGTCTTCGCCGGCAAGGTGCAGCGGGCGGCGCTGAAGGAGGGGATCGTCCCGGAATGGGTGGGCCGACTGGTCGCGTCGATCGACACGCAGGTGGATCACTTCTACGTGGTGATCCGAGGGTGGGGCGCCGACTTCAAGAGCCAGCGGATCTGGCACGGAAGGTGCCGGAGCTTCCAAGAGCTTGAGACGGTCTGCTGGCGCACGCCGTTTGCCTGCGCGCAGAAGGATCTCGGGGCGATGGTCTGCGAGATGGTGGTGATCGACTCGGGCGGGACGAAGGTCGAAGGCGCAGCCAGCAGCCGCACGATGGAAGTCTACCGGTGGGCCCTGAAGTTCCCCAGCGTCGTGAGGGCGATCAAGGGCGCCGGCCATCCGCGAGGCGGGCAGTACATCTGGCGGACCAAGGGACTATTGGATCCAAGCCAGCGGCGGAAGGGAAAGACCAGGCGCAGCCGCGAGGTGCCGCTGTGGATGTTCGACAAGGGGCACTGGCAGGACATTCTGCAGGACTACGTGCTTCGCGGACTGAAGGTGAACAAGGACGGCGACGCCGAGGCGACCGCAGGCGAGGAGCAGGACGAGGAGATGTGGCTGCTGAATCAGCGGAGCGATCCGCAGTACGAGGCGCACCTGTCCAACGCGTCGAAGGTGCTGACGTTCCCCAGGGGCGTGCCGACAGAGGTGTGGGCCAAGGTGCATTCGGCCGCCGCGTGGGACTACCGCGACTGCGAGGTCTACTCGCTGATCGGGGCCTACCTGGCCAACGTGCAGTTGCTGGCCAGCGATGAGGAAGTGATAAGGATGCGGGCCGACGTGGCCCGCCAAAGAGTTCAGGCAGAGCGCGAACGGAAGCGCAAGAAAGAAAGCAGGAGAGACCCATGGGCAGTAAGACCGATCTGAACGAAGACAGTAGCCGGGAGCCGGTAGCCGGGAGCCAGGAAGAACCAAACGGAAAGGCAAAGGCAAAGCCATCGGCCGAGCAGCCAGGCAAGGTGCCAGAGGGTCTGGCGGCGAGGCGAGCGAAACTGGAGAACACCAAGGCGTACCGGGATCTGCAGGTGGAGCTGGCTAACAGAGTGTGCGAACACTGCGGGCAGAAGGGCCCGTGGGAGGTTGTCAGCTCACCGAAACAGGTCGAAGGCGAGAAAAAAGTGAGATTTCTTCGGTGTTTCGCCTGCGGACATCAAACAAAGATGGCAAGCGACAAGTGACGTATCCGCGTGTAGTTAGAGCGGGAGGCCTGGTCGATGGGCCTCCTGCCAGCGGGATTGTGAGAGTAAGTCCTTTACTCTCACAATAAAGCACCCGGTTGCCGAGGAGGGATTCCGGTGCGTTTAATTGGGGCATGCCGACGCAAGCGGAATTACAGACGGAACTGGAAGCCGTGTTCGTAGCGATGCAGGCCCTGCGGGCCGGCGACAAGCAGGTCATGTACAAGGGGCGGTCCATCACTCGCAACGATTTCGACGAACTCCGGAAACAATACGACTGGCTGGAAGGACTGATCGGCAAGGCGGCCGCCGGCGGAAAGCGCGTGGCCGTCGCGACGTTCCAGAGCCCGAGCATATGAAGAAGCGTATGAAGAAATGAAAAACATTCTCGACATGACGATCGCGGCGATGTTTCCCGGCTGGGCGGTAAGGCGGGCGGCCGCACGCGAGATGCTGCGCGCGAATATCGGCGTCGACGGAACCTGGGGGGCGAGAGATCAGAGTCGCGGCGCGTATGCCGGCGGCAAACGAAGCCGCGTCGATAAGGACTGGAACCCGCGGAACTCTTCGGCGGAGTCGGCGATCGGCGGCAGCCTGTCGATGCTGCTGGGACGCAGCCGGCAGATGACGCGAGACAACTGGCTGGCCGCAAGCGCCCAGGGCGCTTACCGCAGGCACGTGGTCGGCACGGGAATTACCGTGGTGTCGACGGCGACCAATCCGGACACGGGCGAGGATCTCGAGCGATTCAACGACGAGATCGACGAGCTGTACGAGGAATGGTCGACGACGCCGGAGTTCTGCGATATCGAGCGCCGCAAGACGGTGGCGGCGATCCAGGCGCTGTGGATGGATGAGATATTCGACGCCGGCCAGGCGATGACGATTATGAACTACGAGCCGCGGCGCGATACCGTGGGACTGTTTCTGCAGGTCTTCGACCCGGAGCAGCTCGACGGCTCGCTGGCCAGGTGGGGAGACAACCGCGTGTGGGGCGGGGTGGAGGTCGACACGTTCACCGCCGCGATCGCCTACCACGTGCACACCGGCGACAATCCGATGGACGTGTTCAAGGCCAGGAGCCAGCGCATCGAGGCGAGCCGAGTCCTGCACATGATGAGGCAGAGCCGCGCGAGACAGATTCTAGGCGTGCCGTGGATGCACCCGGTGCTCGTCAAGGCGAGGCACACGGATCAGTATGACGTGTACACGCTCATCCGCGCGCGAGGCGAGGCGGCGATCGGCGGGGTCATCACGAGCAACGACGAGAACCAGGGCAACGCGCCCTTCGGCGTCGAGGGGCCCCCGGGAGATGACGGCGTGGATGCGCGCGGCACCCGCGAGATGAACTTCGAGCCGGGCATGTGGCCGAGGCTGCGGACGGGCGAAGATATATCCTTCAAGCCCCAGGAAACACCCAACACGATGTATGAGCCCTTTAAGAAACGCCAGGCCGTCGAGGCGTTTGCCGGCATGGGCCTGGACTATCCGACCGGGGCGAGAGATTTCTCGAAGACGAACTTCAGCGGACTAAGGCAGGGGCTGCTGGAGAACTGGGCGGAGACCGACGCGATCCGCGTGCAGATCGTGCTGCCGGAATTCGTCAAGGTCCGCAGAGCGTTCAAACAGTTCGCCATTCTCGAAAAGAGAGTTGCGGCACCGAGGTTCTTCAGCGACGCGCGGTGGCGCAGGGCGTACCTGAGCGACGACTACCAGGGGCCGGCCAAGCTGCCGGTGGACCCGGCAAAGGCCGCGGCCGCCAACAAGATCAATATGGACCTGGGCATCGAGACGTTCGAGACAGTTCTGAACGAGCGCGGGATCAACTGGAAAAACCAGGTCCGCCGGATAAAGCATATCAAGGAGGTTCTCGACGAGGCGGGGATCGAGATCCCCGGTATCAACGCGCCGAGCAAGACCAGCCCGGTAGAGCCCAGGCCCCAGCGCGAAGACGGCAACAACGACCCCGGGCGCGGGACGGGGGGAGCGGTGCAGCAATCCTCCGGCGACGGCCTGACCGACAGGATCGTCGAGGGCATCCTCCAGGACGCAGTACGCGACCGTGAGCCGGTCGGCGTGGAATGAGGACGGCAGGTTAGAGGTTAGAGATGAGCAACAGGCGACGGCGAAAACGGAAACGGCAGGTGGTGGCGCTGGATGACGGCGGCAACGGCGCGGCGACCATAGCCCTGGCGCAGCCTTTGGCGCTGGCGGCCGGCGGGATGGAACTGGACCGTGAAGCCGGGACGCTCAAGAACGTGTCGATTCTCGCCGAGGGCGAGGCGATCGGACATGGATTTGTGATTGACGACGTGATGCTCCAGCAGGTCGCCGCCGCTATGAACCGCAGGGGCGGTGTCAAGAGCCGCATGACTCACCCCGGCGGCATATTCGGCGGGACCGACGGGATCGAGATGATGGTCGGAATCGCGGGCGTGGGGGCCGTGCGGGTCGACGGGGACCGCCTTCGCGGCGATATACAGCTCAAGTCATACGCCAAGAGCAACCCAGCGGGAGATCTGTGGACGTACCTGTTCGACCTGGCAGAGGACGATCCCGCCGAGATCGGCCTGTCGGTCGTGTTTCTCAGGGATGAGTTCGAGCCGAGGGAAGAAGACGGAGAACGGCTTCTGCCGGCCGGACGCATCAAGGACGTGTTGGCCGTGGACTTCGTGGGCGACCCCGCGTCAAACCCGACCGGGCTGCTGACGGCCAACCAAGATAAAAACCGTGAGCCGGGACCCGATGGAGCGGGCAGGCCAAGACCAAGAGTATCAGGAGATGGAACGATGAACGAACAACTGAAGAAGTACCTGATGAGCATCGGCCTGAAGGCCGGCGCCACAGATCAGGAGGCCGTGGCGTACTGGAACACGCGCGTGGCCGATGAGAAGTCGATAGCCGACTCGCTGGCAAGCAAGGAGCCCGACAAGACGCAGATGGGCAAGGGCAAGGAGCCGGTGGAGCCGGCGACGGATCCCGTGAAGCTGGCGAAGAAGGATGACGACCCCGTCGCCCTGACCGCCGCCGATGTCAAGAAGATGGCGGGCGAAGAGATCGACAAGCATCGGACCGAGGAAACCGAGCGGATCCGGACGCTGCGAGGTATCGGCGAGCAAGTCGGCCTCGGCGCCGAGTGGGCGCTCGAGCAGTTCGAGAAGGGCGTGAGCGTCGAAGACGCCCAGAGCCTCGCGCTGAAGCACGCGACGGAAAAGTGGCAGCCGCCGGCAGCCGGGGTGAACACGCGGGCAAGTGTGGGCGTGAACCTGGCCACCGAAGGGCTGGGCGACGGCATCTCCGACGCGATCCTGCTGCGGGCCGGCGTGCAGTTGATAACGGTCGAGCAGTCGACCAACCTGGCCGAAAGGACAGAGCAGGGCAAGCTGAGCGTCCGCAAGCCGCACGAACGGTCCGAGCGTTTCCGCAGGCTGAGCCTGGTCGACATGGGTCGGGCATGGCTGGAGTGTCTGGGCGTTTCGGAGGCCCGCGACATGGGCCGGCTGGAGATCGCCCACCTGATGACCAGCCGGGCGGCCGTGGGTCGCGTGGTGTCACTGGCGCAGTCCAGCAGCGATTTCCCGCTGATCCTGGCCGACGCGATGGGCAAGAGCCTGCGGATGGCGTATGAAGAGGCGCCGTCGACGTGGCAGGCGTGGGCAAGACGGACAACGGCCCCGGACTTCAAGGACATCAAGAGGCTGGCGCTGTCCGAGTCGCCGAACCTGGTCTCCAGGCTCGAGGGCGGCGAGATAAAGTACGTGACGCTCGGAGAGAGCCGCGAGGTGTACGCGCTGATTGAATACATCAGCGGCATCAAGTTGACCCGCAGGGCGATCGTCAACGACGATATGGACGCCTTCAGACGCATTCCCGCTCTGCAGGGATCTGCGGGCAGGCGCAAGGAAGACGATGTCGTGTACGCCATCGTCACGGCCAACGCCGCCTTGAGCGATGGAGGGGCCCTGTTCAACACGACGGCGGTCACGACCACCGGCGGCCATGCCAACCTGGCCGGCAGCGGCGGCGCTCCGACCATAACCACGCTGAACGCCGGCGACACGGCCATCGGTCTGCAGAAGGGCATTAAGCTGGCCGCGCAGCTGAACCTGATCCCGCGGGTCATCATGGCACCCAGGGCGCTGAAGGGAACCGTGCTGCAGTTGCTGAAGTCCACGGCCGACCCGACGGCCAGCGGCAACGCGGGTGTGGCCAACATTTGGGAGAACGGCCTGACGCCGGTCTTCGAGGCCAGGCTGGACGCCAACAGCTCCACCGCGTGGTATCTCGCAGTGGATCCGGGGCAGAATGACACCGTCGAGATCGCCTTCCTGGAAGGTGAGGAAACCCCCGTGCTCAAGAGCGAGACGGAATTCGACACCGACGACGTCAAGATGGCGGTTCGCCATACCGTGGCGGCCAAGGCGATCGACTTCCGCGGGCTGTACAAAAACACCGGAGCGTAGAGCGTAGGCGGAACCGGGAACAAGGAACAAGGAACCTGGAACCGGGAACCAGTAACAAGGAATCGGTAGTCAGTAGTCGGCAACGGCTACTGGCTACCGACTACGGAACACAGACGCACCAGGAGACGGAACAATGAATAATTTCGTGCAGCAAGGAAAGAGGTTGACGTTCGTCAACGGCACGTCGGTTGCTATCGACAGCGGCGCCGTGGTGTTGATCACCGACCGGATCAGCATCGCCGTGGCGGATATTGCGGCCGATGGGTCGGGAGAGGTGCAGACCGAAGGCGTGTTCACGATTGCCAAGACCGCCGGCGAGGCCTGGACGCTGGGCGACCAGCTCTACTGGGATGCTAGCGCGTCGTCGGTCACCACTACGTCGTCGAGCCACAAGAAGGCAGGCATCGCCGCGGCGATTGCCGACAGCGCCGACACGACCGGCCCGGTGAAGATTAACGTTTGACGGCGGTAAATGGTAAGTGGTAAGTGGTAATTGGTAACGGCCAGGCAGACGGCCAGGCAGAGCGGTGAAGAGCGGTCACTAATTACTACTTACTGATTGCCAATTACTGACGTTCGAGCTTCGTTGCGCGGGCATGCGCGCTTCGCTCGGGCAGGGAGGCCCGGGCGAGGCGGCGGCCCGATGAGGCTGCGACGAGGTTGTCGATCCAGGATACGAGACGGGCATGGGAGTGACCAGATGGACGCAGGCATCGTGGAAGACGGAATCGGGCAGTCGGATGTGGCTCTGGAGTTTGCAGGTACCGAGTGCATTCGGCCGGAGATCGCCCGTCGCAGTTATGAGTCGTTTCATCAGAACCTTCAGGGTGTGGACTGGCAGCGGTCCACGCTCTATCTCAACATCGACCCCGTGCCGGAGGGGACGGATCCGGGGACGCTGGTTCAAGTGGCCGAGCAGTTCTTCGGTAACGTCGTCCACAGGACCCCGACGGAGGCGAACTTCGCACGGGCGGTGAAGTGGACCTGGGGTGCCGCCAGAGGTGAGTACGTGTTCTATCTGCAGGCTGACTGGCTACTGGGACGGCCGGTGAACGTCCACGAGATGCTGGCGATCCTGGGCGACCCGGCCTGGGATGCGGTGAACGTGCGCCGGTCATGTGAGCACCAGTCGGACCGTACACTATGCCTGGCGCCAGTACTCCTGCGGGGCACGGTGGCGCGATCTCTAGCGAGGCAATTTAACATCGTAGACGGCCCGGAGGCGCAATTGCGGACTCCGAACTTTCGTCAGGGCGGTCGCGGACTCGGTGTTGGGCTTCGTTCGTGCCATTGGCCTGTGGGGGGGCGTGAGCCGCTGGTTGACATCGGCCGTCGATGGATGGAAGAGCACGGCTACCGCAAGGCCGGTGGGACGCGGTTCGTGGTATGGGACAGGATGCAGAAATGAGCCGACTTGTTCAATTTGGCCTCAAGCAGTACGACCAGTATGCGTCGGATACGGTGCACCTGCTGCAGCGCGGACTCGAGCTGCAGGGCTACAAGCTGTTTGGCCGGGGCTTCCCCGCGGACCGCGATAATACGGACATACGGGCCGTCTGTGAGACCGAACGACCGGAGATCGTCTTCTGCCAGGCAGCGAACACGTGGATGCCGGGGTCGATGCAGGCGACGGGGGAGGTGCCGGATGCCAACTTCACCAACTACGACTGGCTGGGGAGGCACTCGGACATCTTTCGCGTGACGCAGTACGCCGATCCTCGCTCCCATCAGGATAAGCACCGGCTGTGGCATACCGAGCAGTTCCGACCCCACGCCATTCTGGTCCGCTACGGCGTGTCCAATATCCTCAAGCACAATCCGTGGCTCGAGCGGGGGCGGCTGGTAAGAATTCATCACAGCGTTACACGCGAGTACGTCGACGGCGTCATTCAGCCGCGAGACGGTTGTGCGATTCTGGGCGGTTGTGTGCACCCCGGCGTGTATCCAATGAGGTCGAGGTTGCACCGTGAGATTACCTCCCGCGGCGACACGGAGCATTTCACGCTGCGACCACATCATCGCTGGGCGCATGAGGGCGGCTCGGCGGTGCCTGACTTCATGCGGGCTCTGGCACGGCACCGCGTCTGCATCGTGTGCACAAGCGCCTACCGGTGGCCCCTGAAGAAGCATTACGAGGCCACGGCGGCGGGCTGCGCCGTGATCACAAACCTGCCCGCATCCGAGCAGATACCGGTTATCGAGGAGAACGTGACGCGAGTGCCGTCGGATATCTCGCTGGGGGACCTGACCACGCTGGTGTGCAGACTGTCGCGAGACTGGGACCTGGAACGACAACGGGACCTGTCGCGCCGCACGGTGGAACGGTACGATTATCGCGCCGAGGCGGCACGGATGGCGGCGGTGTTGGAAGAGCGACGGTCTTCAGGGGTCTTCAAGGACAGGAGGGCGAGGCAATGATCGACGTGGGCGTTCATTGGAGCATTCATCTCGATGTGACCAACGCGTGCAGCCTGTCCTGCTCCAACTGTACACGGCTCTGCGCTCAGGTCCGCAAGCCCTTCTTCATGAACCTCGACATGGTGGAACGGGCGCTTGAGTCCCTGGCGGACTTTCCCACCGAAAGCCCGCCGGACGTGTCAGGCCGCCCGAAGGTGGTGGGCTGTATCGGCGGGGAGCCGACGCTGCACCCGCAGTTCGCCGAGATCGCAGGCATGTACGAGCGGATTCTGCCCGACTGCAGGAGCCGGGGACTTTGGTCCTCCGGCGGCCGGCGGTATGAGGCCGACCGTCCACTCATCAAACGCGTCTTCGGTTATGAGAACTATAATCCACACAACGAGGAATGCGTCCACCAGCCGGTGCTCGTTGCGATCTCCGACGTGATCAAGGACGAGGTCGAGATGCGCCGGTTGATCGACGCCTGCTGGGTGCAGGAAAAGTGGGCCGCGACCATCACGCCGAAGGGCGCGTTCTTCTGTGAAGTGGCCGGGGCGCTGGACATGGTCTTCGACGGGCCGGGCGGCCTGCCGGTCGAGCCCGGTTGGTGGCGCCGGCCGCTGGCGGACTTCCAGGAACAAATAGAGCTGTGGTGTCACCGTTGCGGTGCGGCGCTGCCGCTGGAGGGGCGGCATGACCATGAACGGCTGGACGATGTCTCTGAGACGAATATGGAGGCACTGCTGGCAGCCAACTCACCCTGTATCGCGAGCGGACGGTGTGTAGTGTTTGACCCGTCCGACTACTGTCTGGATGACCACGCGAGGAACTGGCAGCCGAACCGATACCTGGTCGGGCGGTATCGAAAAGAAAAGGAGCGTTGATGAGATGAGAGCACCCGTGAAGGAACGCGCCAAGCTGTCACTGCTGATCACGGCCCTGCAACCCCGTGTGGCGCTGGCGATCGACCTGCTCAAGCGCGTCGTGTCGCAGGCGGCGGTCGAGGGGGGCGTCGAGGTGCTGATGGCCCTCGATGACTTTGGCTGCCCGCTGGCCGAGAAGCGCAATCGCCTGCTCGACATGGCCTGCGGCCGCTACGTCGCTTTCATCGACGATGACGACAGGGTGTCCAATGACTACGTCCACAAGATAATCGGTGCGATCGACGCGAATCCCGACGTCGATTGTATCTCCTTCGAGGGCTGGCGGACTGACGATCACAACGTACAGACCAACCGGATGAACTGGTCGCTCGCCACGCAGTTCGGCTACGACGACGGCACGACCCGTTTCCGACCGGTCAATCATCTCTGTCCAATCCGACGGGACATTGCGGTGCAAAGCTGGTTCCCCGCGAATCTGCCGTACGGCAGCGACCAGCCATATTGGCGGCTGCTCCTTGCGGCGGACCTGCTCAAGACCGAGGTGCACCTGCCCGATGCGCTCTACTACTACCGGTTTCGGAGCGAGGGGACGGCCACACAGACTGGTAAAATGAGGCGAGCATCCAGAGAACAGGAATGGGCGTTTCGATTCTACAGGCTGCGCGAGACCACTGACGATTGCCGAGCGGGCATGTTGCTGCGACATATCGGCGATCGGTCGGGCGCGCGTACTCGCGTCATAGATCGTGACGGCAGAGGCCACACGTTCAAGACGGACGCACTGGAGGAAATAGGGCCGGTGCTTACAAACATCGGGCCACCGATCGGGCGCATCGACCTGGAGCCGTTTGTGGTCGCGGTCGAGCCGGAAATCGTCAAGAACAAGCGGGGCGAGTATGGACCGACGGCCAACGATTTGCGAGCCATGCTGGCGCTGCAGAATAGATTCCAACCGGAGCGGTGCCTGGAGATCGGAGTGCATGACGGCCACACAGCCGCGCTGATGCTGGCCGAGTGCCCGTGGATCAAGGAGTATGTCGGCCTTGATGTTACGAGGAATCCAACGTCCGGCAATATCGTGCCGGCGGTGGTGGGCGAACTGGCCAGGGACGATGAACGGTTCGGGGCCGTGAGCAGTCCACATGGCACCAAGGACCTTGGCGAGACCGAACTGGTGGGACCCTTCGACTGGATTTTCATCGATGCCGGGCACAACTACGACCAGGTCGCGTTCGACACTACCTGGGCCGCGGCACGCGTCCGCCCCGGCGGCCTGCTTGTCTGGCATGACTTTGGCGTGGCCAGCCAGTTTAAGCCGGACGGGCCGATTTTTGGCGTAAAGCAGTACCTGCTCGAGAGGAGCGCAGTTATGGGTGGTGTGGTAACCTTCCTCGATCCCAAAAAAACCAGTTCCATCGCCTTTCAACTGCAGCCGTGAGGTGAATGATGACGAGACAGCCGCGAGGTGACGCTGTAATCGCCGAGTTGAGGGCCGCTTTTGGGTCCAATCCAATTCGGGGGGCAGAGATTGGTGTCTGGAAGGGCCATCTCTCGGAGTACCTCCTCCGCAATATGCCGAACATCGTCCAGTATCTGATGGTCGATCGTTGGGTGGCCGCCCCGGAGGGCAGTCCATACTGGCAGACCGTGGACAAAAAGGCGCGCGCCGACGTTGCAACGATGACGCGCGCGAAGAAAATGGCAACGCGGTTGACCGATTTCGCCGCCGATCGCCGTCGGATTTTGCGGCTTGAGTCCGGAAGGGCCGCCAGGCTGGTGCTCAAGGAGTCGCTGGACTTTGTGTTCATCGATGCTGATCACTCATACTACGGCGTCAGCAGGGACTTGCGGTTGTGGTACTTGAATCTCAAGCCGGGCGGTATTATGAGTGGGCACGACATCGATCAAGAGCATCTGCCGGATGTGACGGTCGCCGTTGGGGACTGGCTGCGCGAGCGAGGCTTCAAGGAGAGCGATCTCCGGCGTGGTCTGCACAAGACGTACTTCGTGACGAAGCCCAGAGCGGAGGCGGATAATGCGCATTGAAGCCGTGACAGTTTGTGTGAACTATGCGGATTTCCTGGCGCGGACGCTGCCGACCGTCAGGTCGCAGGTCGATGCCATGGCCGTCGTGACCGCGCCGTTCGACGCCGACACGGCCCGGCTGGCCGCGGGGCATGGCTGCAGCGTCCTGGCGACCGATGCGTTCTACCGAGGCGACGCGTTCAACAAGGGACGGGCGCTGGAGGAGTTCTTCGCCAGCGATGTGTTTGAACTGGGCGGCTGGGTGCTTGTGGTGGACGCGGATATCGCCCTGCCGCCGACCGCGCGGGCGGTCATCGAGCGGATGGTCCTCCAACCCGACACGCTCTACGGCGCGTCCCGGCTTGCGTGCCCGACTTCCGCCGACTGGGACTGCATCGGCGCGGAACAGGGAGCGTGGCACGTGGATCACCTGCAGCCTTTCCCGGTGCGGGCGGAGCTTGCCGGATTCTTCCATCTGTTCCGGCCCGGAGCGATGAAGCGCCCGTGGTATCCCACCGACTGGGGGCACGCGGGCGGGCAGGATTCGGTCTTTGAGCAACGGTGGCCGAAGCAGCGGAAGGAGCGACTGCCGATCGCCACGGTGCATCTCGGCGATCATCGTGCGAATTGGTTCGGGCGGGTAACGCCGCGCTGGGACGGTGGCGAGTGTGGCGGTCCGGGTGAGGCGAGGATACGCGAGGCGGGGCGGCATTACACGCAGGTTCGCAAGGACGGTGTGCGGGCGATTGACGCCAGGGAGGGCAGACTGTGAACGGCAACGAAGGTGACAGGTTAGAGGTTAGAGGTGAGAGGCGACAGGAAAGAATCGCGGTCGTCTGCCCCGGACCGGGAGCGTCGCTGATCTGCGGGCGCGAACTGGATTACACCGACGTCGTGGGCGTGAACCGGGTCGTGTTGAGAGTGCCATGCACCTGGTGGGTATGCCTGGACGCGCATACGGCCGACTGGGTATTCGACGAGGGCGGCCCTGTAATCGTTCCGGCGGGAATTGTGGCGTCGCTGGCCGTCTACCGCGAGATAGCCTCCAGGCATCCCGCGGTGAGCGGCTGGGGCCACGTGGAGCATACGGCCCTGGATATGTCCTGCGAGAGGGTGAGCTGGCGGAAGTTCAGCGCGTCGGTGGCGCTCGTCCTTGCGGCCAAGCATCTGGCGGCCGCGAGCATCGACTGCTACGGCGTGGCGTGGGACGGCGAGGCGGACTTCGACGGGTTCAAACAGGACCGCCAGAGACGAGACGCCGACCGCTGGACAGAAGACAGGCGCGTGTGGAATACGGCCGCGGGCCTGCTGGTGGGCGGCGGAGTGACGGTTCGGCGGATGGTATGCGAGTTCCAGGAGGTGGGAGCTATCACGTTCGTCGAGGCTGGAGCAAAAACATGACGCCGGGAATACTTAAGGAACTGATGCAGTTCGGCGGCCTGGGCCTGGCGGCGTTCATGGTGTGGACGCAGTGGAAGGGCGTCCAGGCCAAAGACCGCGAACTGGACCGGCGAAACCGGCGGGATCAGGAAATGATAACAGAGAACACCAGGGCCATGGAGGCCCTGAAACGAGCGATGGATGACAGGCCGTGCCTCCACGGCGATCCCCGCGTAAATGAAGACTGATTTTTCAAGAAGAGCACGAAAGCAAAGGAAAAGAAGGGCAGACCTATGGCCAACGTACTGAAAAACACAATCTCTTCCCCCATCCTGATGCTGGCGGCGATCGCGGCGATGGCGATATACCCGGCGATGGCGCTGGCGGGCGATCTGAGCGAATGGGTCGACCAGGTGATGCCCGTGGGCCTGAGCGTACTGGGGATCGCGATAGGATGCCCTGTCCTTCTGCTGGCGGGAAAGATATGGGGCAGGGCCAAACCCGCCCGCCTGATCGAGGACCTGGTGAGAGCCGTCCAGTCCGGACGGCGTACCCTGACCACCGATCGCACGACCTTCAATAAGAAACTGTCGGTCACGATGCACCCGGAAACGATCGAGGCAGTCAAGGCGGTCAAGAAGAAACTGGGACTGGGAAGCGCCAGACGCCGGGACGGCAGGCCGAAGGCAGGTTAGAGGCTTGCCTGCCGCAGGCAGGTTAGAACTGAGAGAGACGAGAGACACGAGGTGAAAGATGGCGAAGACGATAAGAGATGACAACATTGTCGATCAGACTCTGATTGTCGATACAGACGGCAATGCCGTCGGCGTGACGAACAACAAACTCGATGTCAATGTGACGATCTCCCCCGGGGGAGGTGGGGCGACCGAAGCCAAGCAGGACACCCAGATAACCGCCGAGCAGGCGATACTGGCCAAGATCATCGCGGCGCCGGCGACGGAAGCCAGGCAGGACACTGTGATCACGGCCCTGCAACTGATCGACGATACGGTCGGTGCGCCAGGCGGCACTGCGGGCACGAAGATCACCCAACTCGGGGGCATCGCGAAATCCACTACACCGACTCCTGTCTCGGATGGGCAGGGTGTAGCGGTTTGGATGGACACGTCAGGAAGGTTGATCGGACCCGCGTACAATTCAGGCTTAGGCGCCAATGATGTGAATGACGTGGTGCCGGCGTTGACCCAGTTCACGCGGAATGTCGGCATCGCGCAGCTGGCCGCACCGGGCAGCACAGTTGTTGTCGACGTCAGCAAGATGGGACTTTACGGGTACACCTTCACCGTGTCTTCGCTCGACACGACTGTGGTTGTTTCTCTGACCGGCAATGTCGATGGGACGAACTATGCGACACTGCCGCTGGACAATGACGCTATTGCGAACACCTCCATGTCAGCCAATCAGATGACAATCACCCTCGATGGCACGTATTCCATCTATTCGTCCGCCCCGATGGATCAAGCAAGGCTCACGTTTGTCAGTGAGTCGGGTGGTGAAGCAGCCTTGATAGATGCGGACTTCTTCGGAAGGAGAAAATGATAATGGCTAAAATTTATCCTTACAAAACCGAGACGGCAGTGATCGAGCGCCTGGACAAGAGCACAGTAGCCGCTGCCATCATAGAAAAGCGGGAGGAGGGCCTGACCAAAGCGCAGGCCATAGGCCCCGTGCTCAACGGCTCGGATGATATTGCCACATTCAACGAGATGTGGGACGTGGTGGAAGCCGAACGCCTATCGCTCCATGCAGTCAACCTGACTGCCTTTGCCACAGAGGCCCAATACAAGTCTGCGCTGGCTGAGCTCATAACCCACCTGAATCCGACTCTTTGGGTGGAAGGGATCAAGGCTGAGCGAGGCATAACCGAGTGGCCCTAACCGTAGAATTAAGGTGACGAAATGACAGGAAATTACGATGCGAATGGCAACACACTAAACCAGAGCCCATCCCCCTCCGCCGATGCGGCGGGAACTGCATATGTGTCAGACGTGGTGGGGAACAGGGCGGATACTCACTCTACAGATTCGATTGCCGGAAGAGTACATGCGGCTGAGGAGCACATTCACTCAGCGGGGAAGGTGCACCCGACAGGGGCAGCCGGGACACTCGTGACCGCGACCGCTACACCCTGGACACTTGGTGGCTTTGCCGAAGTGGTGCCCGGTTCCACCATTGGCTCTCCATTTGACATTCACTTTATCAATTTTGAGGCCATGAGCGCTAGCACCACCTATGAGCTGGTGCTTTACAATGCGACGACGGAGATAGCTCGCGTGAGGGTCTCCCGCACTGCCACTCAGGACAAGAAGGACGGGGTGCCCGTAACCATGGCGATCCAAGCCGCGGACTCCCAGATTCAGGCAAAGGTGATGTCGGCCAGCGGCAACGCGGACACAGTGAATATCAGTCTCTCATACCACCTGTACTAAGAGCGAATCCAGAAGGCGAGGCGACAATGAGTAATAGACTCGAAGATCCAGCCTACTTGGCGGGACATTGGCCACTCAATAGCCACGCGCAGGATGTCTCGGGCCATGGCAATCACGGGACTTGGACCGCTGAGGCTTATGCTGATAACAACAAGGGTCGGAGTGCTGGAGATTTTGACGGGGCCACCGGCCTTGTGACTGTGGGCAATGCAGCGTCGATGAATTTTGGGGCGACGGACTTTACGTGGGCCTTCCGATTCAAAGTAGACCCGACCGCTTCTGAGTTCGACTCGCTTATCACCAAGCGTGATGACACTGCTGAAGGATACCGTATAGACATCCGGTCAACATACAAGCTGAGCCTGCGCTTGGAAGATGGCAATGGGGACTCAGTCGTTGCGAGTGGCGATGACGAACTCAACGATGGCGTGTGGCACTACGCAGTCATTGCGGTTGATGCGGGAACCACAGCTCGGATGTACGTGGACGGTAAAGTGCAAGCATTCTCGCCTGATCTCAGCCTGGTGGGCGACACGGACAATACCGCCGATTTGGTTTTCGGCGCATCCAGCGAGGCCACCAATGTCTTTACCGGAGGTCTCAGTGATATTCGTGCTTACAATGTGGCCCTTACGGCCGCCGAAGCACTCTCCCTTTATCAACAGGGGGTGCCCAAGTTCGGCGCTCCGAAGCAACCCCTGCCCCAGGCCCCGGACACCGCCGACAGCAATCTGGTATTGGCCGTATTGAACAGGAGCACAGACGGGGCGGAGGACGCCTCAGCCAGCTCAGACGATGGCACGCCCACAGATGTCATCTTTGGGAGTCCGGGGGGCGTGTTCAATGGAAGCACGAGCAAGATCCAATACTCTGTGGTAACCGATCTGGTGTATGAGAAAGACTACACTATCTCCTTTTGGATGAAGAGCGACGATGACTCCCAAACAGCGACTGTCTTTTCACATACGATAAACACCAATGTGAGGTCGGTTGCGTATCTGGCGAATACTGATCTCAGGCTGTCCCACCGTAAAGATACTGTGTTCTCGACCAAAGCGGGAACAATTGGGGCAGGCTGGGTCTTTGTGGTTTTCGTTCATCCGGCAAACAGCACAAACAACATACTCTACATTGACAGCATTGTTCAGGTTGGAACGGGGGCTGTTGAAGCCTCCGCGAACGCAGGATTCTTCTTAGGTGCTGTTAATGTTGGCGGTACACTTCCGTTTAATGGTGAGATCAGGGACTACCGAGTGTACACCAATGAGAACAAAGGTGCAGACTGGGTGTCCCAAGAGTATTCCCGGGGAATTCCAGATACTGATCTGGTAATCCATTCCTTGGTTACCGGCTCGGAGGATCTGAGCGGGCTTCGGAACGACGGAGTCCCGTCCGGGGGGGTTGTGCTTGGGCGGGGGGCTACCTTCAATGGGACGGATGCTGAGATTGATTATGGCCAACCAGGCAGCATAGCCGAGGTATCTTTGTGGGTTAAGACAGCCTCCGATACGGAGAAGCTGATCTTGATTGACACTACGTTTTTCTCGATCCACACTTCGTCGGGTACAGTGACCAGCGACTTGCTGAGCGGACTCGTGGTCTATGTCAATGGTGTGGCTACAATGACCCTCGCCACGGGGGTCTGGCAGCTCCTTACCTGTCAGTTCACCCCCAGAAGCCCCTCATCTTTTGGGTTGGGGTGGGACGGGTCGAGCTATGGGGAGTTTGAGGCGCGGGACTTCAGAGTAAGAAGCTCCGCCAGTTCGGCGGATGCTGTTTTGGGTCGATATCTCAGAACAAGGAAGTATGTGTAATGGCGAAGAATGAAGTGAGTAAATGGGGCGTGGTTATGTTGAGGCACCTCCGGGAGCGAAGGAAGTACTGATGCCGCTCACCGACGCCATACTGATCGCGGATGCCAAGAAGATGATAGATGCCTTCGACCCCGAGACGCTGATCTATCGACCGGCGAGCGGGCCGGCCAGGAATGTCAAGGCCCTGGTCGACCGCGAACCGCCGGAGGCGGCCGTCGAGCCGCTGCGGGCGATGTCAAAGGTGATCCATATCGCCGCAGTCAACCAGGCCACCGACTCAGGCGACGATACGTACGGGGGGATATCGGCCAGCGAAATCGACACCGGCAAGGACCGTATTGTTATTGCGCGGCGAGTGGGGGCCACAGCCGTCGAACGCGGCCTGGGGCCGCTGGTCGAACAGGACGGTGGAATGATACGACTGGAGGTGCGCTGATGGCCGGGCGCTTCGCTGACAGCTCGGCGGCAACGAACGTCGCACGCCGTGGATTCAGTTTCAAGGCGCCCCCCGGGGCAGGGGCCTTTGGTCGGGATCTGTTCACTGTTCAGATAGATCGGAAGCAGCTTCGCGAGATTCGCCAGATGTTGGTGAAGTTTCCCAGGGGGTTCGCGAAGGTGGCCAGCCGGGCAATCAACAAGACCGCAGTCTTTGCCCGCACCAGAATAGTCAGAGGTCTTGCCAAGGAGATGGGCTTCAAGCAGAAGCATGTCAAGAGAGACTTTGTGCGTTTGTTCCGACGGGCAAGTTTCCGCAGGCTTTCGGCGGTCATTTTGGTGCATACTGTCGGCAGGGTGCCTCTGGCCAGGTTCTCCGCCCGCCAGACAAAAAGGGGAGTGTCCTATAAGATTGGAAAACAGGGGCGCAAGACGATCAGGAGCGCGTTCATTCTTCGCGGTAATACGGCCCGGGCCGGCGCGGAGGGCAGTGGGGTGAATGTCGAGCTGGTCGATTTGAGTACGGGCTTCAGGCGTGGGGAGGGCACTGTGTTCAAAAGGGTCAGCAAGAACCGCCTGCCAATCATTCCTTTGTTCGGCCCCAGTATCCAGAGGGTGTTCGAGGACCAGCTCCAAAGGGCAAGACTGATAATCCAGGAATCAAACACGAGACTGGCCAGCGAAATGGAAAGACAGGTCGGCGTGCTGCTGGCGAAGAGGCAACTTCGGTGAATGGTAATTGGTAAATGGTAAATGGGAACGGCGAACGGCGAACGGCGAACGGCGAACGGCAAAGGGCAAAAGGCAAAAGGCAAGCGGCAACGGCAGGATGAGGACGATAGAGAATGGCTGATCCGGTAATTGAAGATATTGCGGTGGAGATCGAGGCGGCGATCAACGCGATCACCACGGTCAACGGATTCAATCAGGACCTCAACGCCACCAGGCCGACCAGGCTGGGATTCGAAAACGGCGAGGGACAGAAGGACCTGACAGTTCTGATCGTCCAGGAAGACCCCGACGAGGACGAGGAAAGCTCCACCGAAGGCAACCCGCCGGCCAAGGCGTGGGTCCAGCCGTTCTGGTGCATCGCCTACGTGATCGATTCGGATAACGCCACCACCGCGATCGACACCCGAAAGAACCGGGTGAGAAGCGATATCGAGAAGAAACTCCGCGAGGATCCCACCAGGGACCAAAACGCCTGGGATACGCGAATCAGGGCGCCCGAGTCGTTCAACCTGGGACCGGGAGCGACGGGAATAATCGTGATCGTGGACGTGCTGTACAAGACCAGTGAAGACGATCCGTTCGTTGTGCGGCAGTAGAAACAAGGTTAGAGGCAATAGGCAAGAGGCAACGGACGGCCGAGAGGCCGAGATGAAGGAGCAGGAAATATGAGTCCATTACTGACGAGAAGAAGAGTTCTGGCGGCCAAGATCGAAGACGACCCCGGGACCGCCGAGTCGCTGTCGGCATCCGATGCGGCATTCAACGTGTTCGAGTCGATCATCCAACCGGAACGCGAATTCGAGGAGAGGGTCGGACAGGGCGTTATGAGCCCCCTGCCAGGCACCCTGGGCAGCAAGGGCGGAACCGTTACATTCAGGGTCGAACTGGCCGGCAGCGGGTCTGTGGGCAGCCCCACGCCCGCCTGGGCGTCGACGTTCCTGCCGGCGGTGGGCCTGGTGGCCACCGATAATGTTTTCAGCCCCGAGAGCCTGCACCCCGAGAGCCCGTCGGCAAAGACAAAGACGCTGACGATCGGAGTATACGAGGACGGCAAGCTCAAGGTTCTCCGCGGCTGCATGGGAACGGCGGTAATCACGATGACGTCCGGGAAGCCGGTGATGATCGAATTCACGTTCACCGGGATCTGGGTCGACCCCGCCGACGAGACGATCCTGGCGCCCACGTATCCGACGGTGATCCCGCCGAGATTCGTCTCGGCCGGTATGACGATCGCCTCCTGGAGCCCCAAGGTGGCGGAACTGACGATCGACCTGGGCAACGAGGTCGCGCTGCGAGAGGATGCAAACGACCCCAGCGGATACTGCACGGCCATGATCGGCAGCCGGAGAACCATCGGCACGCTCAACCCCGAAAGCAGCCTGGTGGCCGCCGACGATCCGACGGCCGACTGGGACGCGGGAACCGAACAGGCACTGGCGATCCAACTTGGCGGGTCGTCGGCCAACGGCAACACCGCAGCGGTGGCGGCCCCCAAGCTGCAGCTGACCAACGTCCAGGAAGGCGACCGCGTCGGGGCAATCACCGACGAGCTGGAGTTCCAGCTCAACCGGTCGGCGGCCGCGGGCGATGACGAAATGAGTATTACGTTCGCGTAGAGAACGGAAAGACAGGTTAGAGGTTAGAGGTTAGAACGGCAAGGCCCAGACGGGCCGCAACGAAGAGGAGCAGGCAGATGAGTCCATTGGCGTGTGATCCGGAAACAACGTTCGAGTTTGTGTTGGACAGCGACAAGCATAAACCGGAGGACCGACGGCCGACGTTTATCTTCCGGTGCCGATCGGTGGCGGAGTGGGGCGTCGCCGAGCGGAAAGTCAACAAGGTCAAAGAGTCAGGAACGGGCGACGAGGCCCTCGACGTGCTGTGTGAGGCGATCAGCGGCGGCTTGGTCGGCTGGAGGAATATGATCAACGAGTCCGGCCGGACGATGACTGTCACCGGGTCCGAGGGGCCGGTGGGTATCCCGTCCGGGAATCACATTCCCTACCACCCGGAGAACCTGCAGCAGATCTGCGTTGTGGCTGAGCTTTGGTTGCTGTACTACGCGGGCCTGCAGGGCGGCCTGGCCGCGGTGGAAGATCTAAAAAAATCAGCGTCGCAGTCGCCTACCAGTACGGACGAATCTGCAGCGGATGCAAATGCGGAACCGTCTACGGACAGCGCGGGTGTATAGACGGCCCCAGGGCTGGCCTTGAGGCCGTCTTTCAGTGCCCCGGCTGTAGCGGCCGGGGATGCGACGACTGCGACGATAAGGGCACGTTCGACCTGGCGAGCTGCCCGAAAGTTTTTGTCACCGACGACGTGTGGCAGATGATGGCCGCGGCGGATATGGCGGCCAAAGGAATGCCGCCGGTGGCCGGCGGACAATTGGACCAGACGCGAAGTTTCCTGCAGGCGGCCAGGTATATCTGGAACGAACAGGATGCGGCGAAAGCGGCGAGCGGTAGCCGGTAGACAGGCGGCAGGCAGGTTAGAGGTTAGAGGTTAGGCTGAGATGGCGAAAAAGTTCGTCGACATCATAGTGGGGGCCAGGGACAAGAGCAAGGCGGGCTTCAGGAGTGTCGAGGGACGTCTGAACAGGCTCAATAAGAAGATATTCAGCCTGAGGAACCTGGCGATTGGGGGAATCGGAGCGGCGGCGTTCGTCCAATTCGGCAGGAGCGCAGTTGAGGCGGCTAAGATCGCCGAGGAAACCGAGAGCAAGTTTAAGGCCGTGTTCAAGGAAGAGGCATCCGACGCCGACGAGTGGGCCAAGGCTTTCGGGGAGGCCGTGGGACGAGCCGACACGGACCTAAAGGGATTTCTGGCGACTATCCAAGACACCTTCGTGCCGCTGGGTTTCGCTCGCGACGAGGCCCGCAAGATGAGCCAGCAGGTTGTGCAACTCGCTGTGGATCTGGCCAGTTTCAATCCCGGCACCAGAGACGTCGACGCCCTGATAGCTCTGCAGGCCGCGCTGACTGGTAGCGCAGAGACGATGAAAAAGTTCGGGGTGATGATAAACCAGGCCAAGATCAATCAGGAACTGTTGCGACTCGGCTTCAAAGAGACGACCGATGGGGCTACCGACCAACAAAAGGCGATCGCCACGTTGAATCTTATCCTGGTCGGGACCGCAGACGCTCAGGGGGATGCGGCGAGAACAGCAGACCAATTTGGAAACCGGATGAAGAGGCTCAACGCCGAACTGACAAAGGCCAAGGAAAAGATTGGCCGGGCATTGATACCGACGGTGACACAGTTGGCCGGTGTTATCTCTGGTATGGCGGAGAATCTGAAGAATGTCACGGAGGAGGAAATTGAAGACTTCATCGATGGCCTGAAAAAGGCCGTCGTCGTCGTTGGTAGCCTCGTCGTCGCTGAAAAAGGAATCAACATCCTGGCCAGTACGTTCATTGTGCTCGCAGGTGCAGTGAAAATAGCTACCGTGGCCATAGGGGCCATGGGAGTCGCTTTGACGATTGCCACGGGAGGTCTTACGCTTCTGGCCGGGGGATTAGCGGCGGCGATTGTCTGGATCGAGTCTACGGACGCGGCGTTGGAGGGGGCGTCCAAGAAGGCTGGTATATTTAACGCTCGTTTGAAGGATATCGCCGCGGAATCGAGAAAACTCGGCGAAGAAGGGGTTGCGCTGCGGGTGGAAGATCCACAAACCGCGCAAAAGAGGATCGAGATTTTCAGGAAGCAGATTGCTTTACAGGAAAAGAGTGTCGCCGTACTAAAAAAACAGCTACGCCTTCAGGACAGTGCAGTCAGGGGACCGGCAAGGGCATTGAAGCAGGAAATCGAAGCGGCAAAAGCCAGGATCCAGAATTTTAAGAAGGATATCAAATTCTTTCGGGCGATAGTTGACCAGCAGCCTAAAGCTGTTGGGGAAACAGCAAAGTCCCAGCGAAAGCGAAAGCGAAGGCTGAAGGCTATTAGTGCCCTGGAAGTGAAGATAACACGCGAAATCGAACAGCTGAAGATCGACGCCGCCAAGGAAGGCACCGCAAAGCAACTAGCGCTGCTCAAACTCCGGCACAAGCACGAGGTCGAGGATGGTAAAAAGGCCGGCGTCTCGCTCGTGCTGATCAGGCAGAAACAAATTCTGCAGGCCGCGGCCGAACAGCGAAATCGAAGGCTGCTGGAAGTCGGGACGATACGAGAAATCGAACAGCTGAAGATCGAGGCCGCCAAGAAAGGCGCCGCAAAGCAACTAGCGCTGCTCAAACTCCGGCACAAGCACGAGGTCGAGGATGCTAAAAAGGCCGGCGTCTCGCTCGTGCTGATCAGGCAGAAACAGATTCTGCAGGTCGCGGCCGAACAGCGAAATCGAAGGCTGCTGGAAGTCGAGATGATACGCGAAATCGAACGGCTGAAGATCGAGGCCGCCAAGAAAGGCCTGGCAAAGCAACTAGCGCTGCTCAAACTCCGGCACAAGAACGAGATCGAGGACGCCAAAAGGGCCGGCATCTCGCTCGTGCTGATAAGGCAGAAACAGGCGCTGCAGGAAGAGGTGCTGACAAAACAGGTGCCGGGGCCCCGGCGGGCGGCGACACTGGAGACCAGACTGCTGCAGAGCCCCGGACGGTCAGGCAGAAACGAACTGCTGGCCCAGGCCAGAAAGGCCGGCCGCCAGGCGAAAAAAGACAGGCGCGAACAGAACAACCTGGCAAGGGGGTCGCTGAATGAACTGAGAGGCCTGGTGGCGCTGATCCAGCAACAACGGATCGCATTCGTCGGGATTAATTGAAACGGCGGTAAATGGTAAATGGTAAATGGTGAATGGTAAACGGCAACGACCAAACAAACAGCCCAAAGTCCGGACCTGCCTACCCGGGCCTTTACCGTTACTACTTACCATTTACTGATCACTAATTACGGAATCAAGAAATGGCGGTCGTTAATACAAAACAGAAATGGACCGGGCAGGGCAGCGGACGCAGCAAGGACGGCCGCAGCGGCAAGCGAACGTTCACCGTCCTGCTGGACGGCAACGACGCAGCCGACGTCGGTCCGGTCATCGCCAGGGAAGCGGCCGGCCTGCCGAGGATAGGCGACCCGTTTCCCGGAGACGGCTGGCTGAGATGCATCTCGGTGGGGCCCGGCAAAGCGATCTCCCCGACCATGTTCGAGTTCGAGGTGGCGTACGATCGGCGAAACCTGGGAAACAGTTCGGAGGCCGAAAGCCCGCTGGACCAGCCGGTCAAGATTTCGTGGTCCACGCAGAACCGGTCGGAGCCCTTCGACCGGGACGTGCGGACGGGCGCACCGATCGTCAACACCGTGGGCGACCCGTTCGACCCGCCCCTGCAGCGGCCGGTTGCGGTAGACGTTTTGGTGATGACGCGCAACGTCGACGATTACAACGCCGAGAGGATGAGAGGCTTTAAGAACCACACCAACGAGTCGGAGTTCTGGGGCAAGGACGCCGACCAGGTGTACTGCGCGGACATCAGCGCCGAAGAACTCTTCGAGGGACAGTGGCACTACTGGCGAGAACGATTGGAGTTCCACATCATAGCAGAGGATGACGACTCCGAGGCGCCGCTGGAATGGTCGGCAAGATTACTCAACCAGGGACTGAGATACTGGACGGGGAGGAATGTGACCATCGACGACAAGGAGGTCAAGGAAATCGTCGCCGTGACCGACGTCAACGGCAATCCGGTCTCGGAGCCGGTGCGCCTGGCGGGCGACGGGAAACTGCTGGCGAAAGACGGCAACGTCGATAAGGCGTTTTTTCTTATTTTCGACAGGTACCTGCAGGCGGACTTCGACGATCTGGGACTTCCGACGGGACGGTGATGACGGCGGTAAATGGTAATTGGTAAGCAGTAACTGGTAAACGGCAATGGGCAAGAGACAAGAGGCAGAGGCCAGGCAAGAGGCATTAGGCAATAGGCATTAGGCAATAGTGAACGGCGAAGCGAGAATGGCAGGTTAGAGGAAAGGAAGCAGGCGATGGCAACTGAATTGATATGGACCGGAGCGGCCAGCGGCGACCCCGCGGTGGCGGGCAACTGGAACCCGGCTCAGGTGCCGATTACCGGAGATACGGTGAGATGGGAGGATAACACGGTCGACGTGGACACCAACCTCGACCAGTCGGCTGTCCTGCCGGCGGCCATCTACGTGAGCCAGAGCTACACCGGCAAGCTGGGCACGGCGGATGCCCCGCTTCAATACGGCCAGTGCGCTATCGTGGACATCGGCGACTACAACGGGCCGGCCAGCCCCAACGGCTCGGGCAGGATATTCCTGGAACTGGTCTCGGCGACCGGAGGCAGCACGCCGGTGGTCACGGTCCATAACAGCTCCTCGTCGTCGGCCGAGGTCAACCTGGCGCCAATCAGGCTGCTCATAGGCGATATCAACGCCACCGCCACGCTGCGAGTGATCAAGGGCAAGGTGGCCCTGGCGGCCGCCGCCGGCGAGATCAGCGAGGTCAAGACCATCGACGTGGACTGGGTGGCCCAGAGAAACAGCGACGCGGAACTGGAGATAGGCGACTCGGTGACCGGACTGACGGACCTGGTCAAGAACGGCGGCAAGGTTACGCTGCGGTCAGCGTGCACGAACGTGACCAACCGGTCCGGTGAGTTCTTCTCCACCGGCGCCGGGGCGATCACCACCTACCTCAACGAGGGCGGGACGGGACAACTGGACTCCACCGGAACCGTTACAACGGTGGACGCCAACGGCGGGACCGTCGAGGGCAGCAAGACCAGCGCCCCCAGAACGTGGACCACGGTCAACCGCCGCGGCAAGGCGCAAGTGCGATACGATCCGGCAGTGGTGACAATCGGCACGCTGAACGCCGGGGGGCCGGTGAAGCTGACGGCGGTGTAGAAGCGGTAACCTGCCTGCCGGCAGGCAGGTTGGTAATTGGTAATTGGTAATTGGCGGTTCGTAGCAAGGATCTGTAATGGCCGAAGACGGCGTTATATTCACACCGCGGGCGGCCGAGAGGATCGGCAAGGCCGTGCAGGAGGTAGAAGCCGCAGGCGGGCAGCTTACCCCCAGACGGCGGACGCCGCTGGGCCTGCCGGCTATCCGATACGGCAAACCGACCGCGTTCATAGCCGGCCTGGCGGCCACGATCGTGCTGGACCCCTCCGACGTCAACGGAAACGACATCGCCGGGGTTTCCAACGTGAGAGTCCGGGTCGCCTGGGACGGCAGCGAGGTGGAAGTGGAGTTTGCCACCGACCAGATCCTCGCGTTCGTCAGCTTCCCCGTCGAAGCGACCGCCGATGAGACCAGGGGGCTACTGGTCTCCTGGCAAGGCCCCGAAGAAGAAATTGAATTCCAGCAACACCGGTTGATTGATACGGCCACCATCATTGATGTTGACGACACGAAGGATGCCACCAAAGGCGATCTCGTTTTCAGCGATCAAAATCTCAACTGGTCTGTTCTGAACATCGGGGCGAATGAGTTTCTCCTCACTGTAGATACGGTCACCGGGGTTCCAATGTGGAAGGCTCCTCCTCCTCCTGGTGAGGACGGCGCAGATGGTGCGCAAGGAATTCAAGGCGAGCAAGGAATCCAAGGTGAGCAAGGAATCCAAGGTGAGCAAGGAATTCAAGGTGAACAAGGAATTCAAGGTGAGCAAGGAATCCAAGGTGAGCAAGGTCCTCCTGGCGAGGGTGGCGCTCATCAACTTCTTGATGGCGATGTTCATGACGATACGGCGGACAATGCACCAGCCAGAGGTGCCATTATTGTAGGCAATGCTGGTGCTGCTTGGGCTAAAGTTGGACCAGGCGGCAACAGAGATCTTGTACAAACAAACGGTGATGGTGATACTGTGTTTGGCCATCTGAGGTTTTCACCATAATGGCTTGGTCATCTTTTACATGGACCGGTGATGCCGCAGCGGATTCTTATCAAAAGCACGATGATGATTTTTGGAATGCTCTAAATGAACGTCGTCAGGTTTTGGCTCAAGGAGATGTTTTAGTACCGGAAGGGGATGAGAACATACAGACTGCACAGATTGCAGCACCGATTGATACGGGCGTTGATGGATTATTCTCTATGCGATATATCCAGGATTGGATTGAGAGTAATTGTGAAAGTTTTGTGCGGTCTCATAATGATAATGGTACAGCAAGAAGTCCAAATTATTATGACGGGGAAGAGACGATTGACATGTGGACTTTTGAAGATCTAATGGAGGCTGTTAGTGGCGGTAATGGAGGAACTAGCTTTCGAGCCACTGTGGGTCATCCTGCACCAGGTGGAGCAGATGATTGGACAGACGCAGCTTTTGTAGAACGGAAGGCACTAGTCAACGATACCTTTGGTGCATGGATTTGTCAGGATATCCAGCAAGCGCTAAACATGTTGATCTGGACTTTGGAAGGCCCAGCTTGGGATGGTGGTCCAGCTATAGGTCAACCGCCGCGGTTAGATGATACTAATAATGCTGGTGGTGGCAATGATGTAGATTTTGATACCGCTAAAGACGAGGCGGAGGCAGCCTGGACGTCCGGTAACAATTTAGCATATAACCAGTCCCCCACAGACATTCAAATCGCTTCATATACCGTACTTGCAGGTGGAGGAACCACGGACGCCGTTCTATCTTGGCCTGGACCTGGAATCCTAGCCCAAGAAGCATATTTCAAGGTAGCTCATCCTGCTGATATATTTGCGGCGGATGTCCATTGGTATTTGTGGGCGGAAGAACCCCATTTACCCCCGGTACCAATTCCGCCGTTTATTCCATCGTCGGCGTTCGCTGGCAATGGTCACGTGCCGGATAATCGTGAAGATGTGTATCATCATTGGTCTCATGAAGAAGGGGTTATTGATGACCCAGTTTATTCCTCGCAAACCTTTGGTTCTGTAGGTCAAATTCCTCTTTGGGCCAACCAGGCAGGTGCGGGTGAGGTTAAGATTCTTGGTTTTCACGCCGATGGATCACTCACGCAGGCAATTTTTGTCTGGAGCGTGACTGGTGGATTTGATTTTGTTGAGGCTTGATGCCTTTTGGGGAGGTAGAGTTCGACACTGGGGGAGTGGGGGGGAAGCCTGTTCGCAGAAGAAT
>SDBT01003216.1_pt1 | contig 28422 bp, 27 predicted proteins | sample 2277101 | NCBI WGS metagenome assembly SDBT01 (sample SAMN10404973, study PRJNA504765) | marine sediment metagenome | isolation source: marine sediment core GS10_PC15, 103 cmbsf | place: Arctic Ocean: Southern Knipovich Ridge | collected 2010 | reverse complement strand
CTGGGCCAAGGACCGGAACCGTCGCAAGGCGACCGTCTCCTGGCAGTTTACAAAAACCGTCGCTCGTCAGAAGTTTGGCAGACATTACTATACTATCAGAAACTAATGTTACAGGACACTAGGAATGTCCGATGAGCAGTCCGAGACCCTGATAGAGCTGGTTCACAGGACGCAGGGCCTCATCGCGGTGGTGGGTCCGACCGGATCGGGCAAGACCACGACCCTTTACAGCCTGCTGGGGCACGTGGACTGCAGTGCAAGAAACCTGATATCAGTGGAGGACCCGGTCGAGTATCGTATTCCACACGCCAACCAGCAACAGGTCAATGAGAAGGCGGGCATCACCTTCGAAGTGCTCCTCAGGTCGGTCGTCAGGCAGGATCCGGACATCCTGTTCCTCGGCGAGATGCGCGACCTGTTCTCGGCCAAGTCTGCAGTGGATTTCGCCAGCACCGGACACGTGACCATCTCGACCCTGCACACGTCAAACGCGACCACCGCGGTGTTTCGTCTCGAGCGGATGGGCATCGACCGCGGCACGGTAGCCGATACCGTATTGGCCGTCGTAGCCCAGAGGCTGGTGAAGAAGCTCTGCCCGTACTGCAAGAAGAAGGCCGCCACCTCACAGGAAGAAGCGGCGATGCTGTCGCCGTTCACCGATGAAGTCCCGGCCGAGGTCGCACACCCGGTGGGCTGCCTGAAATGCAACAACAGCGGCTACCACGGACGCGAAGGAGTGTTCGAGGTCCTTACGTTCGACAACAGCATCCGCGAGATGGTGCGCTCCGGACAGCCGATCGCGGCAATACGCCAGGCCCTTCGAAGGCGAGGTGACGTCCTTATCAGCCACCACGCTGTGGAGAAGGTCAGGGACCTTATCTGCTCTCCCGGGGACGTGTGCGAAAAGGTACTGGTGGAGGAGCTGGGGCCCGAAACGGCAAGCATTCCAGTCCCCAACCGGGACTCGTCCAGGCGCCATGTGCTTATAGTGGACGACGAGGAGGACATCCGCCGCATGGTAGCACACCTGCTCGAAGGGGCAGGCCACAGGGTGACCGCCGCTGAAGATGCCGTCGGCGCACTTCTGGAACTGGGGAAGGGCCATGTCGACCTCGTCATCAGCGATGTGAACATGCCCGGCCTGGACGGCTTCAAGCTGGTCGAGATGGCAAGGCAGAAGGGCATGGACGTACCATTGGTGTTCCTGACATCGAGGTCGTCCGCCGAGGACGAGGTGAGAGGACTGAGGCTGGGGGCATCGGACTACATAAAGAAACCCGTTGACAGGAACGCCCTGCTGCTGAGTGTCGGGAAGATCCTCGCTGACAACCCGCGCCGGGAGCTTTGCAGCATAGGATAAGAACAGAGCAGGGGACCGCCGGATGGGATCCGCCCGGCATTGGAAGGAGCAAGTATCGTGGCGAAGACGGTCCTGATCGTCGATGACGAGCCAGACATACTCGAGCTCGCACAGCTGATACTGGAAGGGTCAGGACACCAGATCCTGACAGCCCCGGACGGCGATGTCGCACTGCGCCTGATACGGGACAGGTGTCCCGACCTGGTCCTGCTGGACCTCGGCCTGCCCACGGTGAGCGGCGCCGAAGTCTGCAGGGAAGTGAAGAAGGACATCGCCCTGAAGGACACACCGGTCGTCCTGTTTACTGCCTCGGAAGCCAGTACTGCAGCACGGCAGGCCGCGGAACTCGAAGCTGACGACTTTATGGTCAAGCCGTTCGGGCGAGGTGAACTGTCGGAGACAGTGAGAAGGTTCTTGGGCTAGCAGCCGGGTGCCAACCCGGTCCGGGTGACAAATCCTGTCACCCCCGGGCGACCAGGGACCACCAGGACGGGCAAGAGACCAGGCCCCTCCGCAGTACTCCGCATGCGGTCCCTCGCTACCGCGACTCGCAAGAGTCTGTGCCGCATCCACTTAGCATAACCAATGCTCAATCTCCTCCCCATTGGGCTGTCCTGGCACATGTCTTGCGGTAGCAACCGGGCTAGCAGAAGCCGGAGATACGGGGAACGCGATCCGATATGGAAGAAGACAGAGAGCTCATGACAGTTCTGGAGAAGGTGAAGAGAAACCGCGCTATCGACTTCACCCGCTACAGGCCAACGGTGCTCAGGAGCAGGCTGAGGGCCAGGCTGCACGCCACCGGGTGCGAGAGCTACTGGGATTATGTCGTGGTGCTGAACAGGGATCCGGGCGAGTACGATCGGCTGATAGAGTCGCTCACCATCAAGGTCAGCGAGTTCTTTCGCGACCCCGACGTCTTCGAATTGCTGCGAGGGCGGGTCATCCCGGAAGTCACCGCCGCGGCAGCGGCTGGCCCCGGGAGTAAGATCCGCGCGTGGTCCTGCGGAGCAGCCTTCGGCCAGGAGGCCTACAGCCTCGCCATCCTCTTCTGCGAGGCACTCGGCGAGCATGCAGCGCCGTCCGGGGTGGAGATCATCGCCACAGACATCGACCAGCAAGCCATCGAACAAGCGCCGTGGGGAGCCTACGATGCGGCCTCCATGCGCCGGATGAAGCCCCACGTGCTGTTCAAGTACTTCACACGGTTCGAGGACAGGTACGTGATAGCTGAAAGGCCCAGGTCCCTGGTCAGGTTCCTCCGCCACAACATCGTCTCGGACGGACCTCGCCCTGGAATGGACCTCATCCTCTGCAGGAATCTCCTTATCTACTTCGAACAGGAACTCCAGCAGAAAGTCCTGGATGACCTTTGTGCGTCCCTCAACCCCGGAGGCTTCCTCGTGCTGGGCAAGGTGGAGACGCTTCCCGTAAGCATGCGGGACGACATGGAGGCAGTGGACCCGCGACAGAAGATTTTCAGAAAGCCGTACGCCGGAGCGCCGACATCAGGCGAGATGCGTGAGAGTGAAGAGGCAACGGTACCCATGGGAGGGTTTGCAGCATGAAGATGTCTATCGCAAGAAAACTGGGGCTTGGTTTCGGAAGCGTTCTTCTGATATTCACAGTATGCGGCGTAGCAACCATAGTTCAGCTGGTCCGCATAGACGGCTGGGTGATGGACATCAGGTGGAAAGAAACGCCCGCCCGCGCAGCGGCATACGAGATGGACATTTCCATGCTGGGATCAAACGTAGAGCTCCTCGGTTACTTCCTGGACCATGAAGGCACCCACCTTGACCGCATGGCGGAGAATGCCGCGGGCTTCGCATCAGCACAGCAGGAGTACTCTGCCGTCGCATCCTCGGAGCAGGAAGACCGCTTAGCAAAGCGCGTTGCAGCTTCCCACGGCAAGTTCAGCACGATGAGCAGTGAACTGATAGAGACGGAGAAAGACCAGCAGAAGAGCATTGCCGGCATACGCCGTCACATAGAGGACATGGACGGCATCCTCCACGGCGAGATCCATGCATCCATCGACCGGGCGGGCCAGCAGGGACACCAGAAAGCAGCCGCAGCCTACCAGATGGAAGCGGGCCTGAAAGATATCGCGGCCGCCCTCGGGGTCTTCCTGAACACCCATGAAGGCGATTACAATGCCCTCGTCCGGGCAGGGAAGCAGGAGTTCCAGGCTGCGCTCAGCGCGTACGAGGCGCTCGCCCTTTCCGCACAGGAGAAGGAACACGTTAAAGAGCTGCGGCAGCTGTTCGATGAGGAGCTCTCGAGCGCAGAGTCGATCATCACCCAGGAGAAAGAGCAACTCGCACGCATGAGAGGCCTTGAGAAGGAACGCAACGCGCTCGGCTCCTTGCTGACAGGGGAGGTCCTGGCACTGACAACCGAACACCTCGACAGCGACCAGGAAGCCACGGAGAGCGCAGTCCACACCGGTATTGCACTGACCGTCTCGCTGCTGGGGATAAGCCTTGTCGCAGGCACCATCGCCGCCGTGCGGCTCACCCGCGGCATCACTCGCCCGGTGCGCGCAGTCGCGCGGCGGGTCAGCGAGATAGCAGAAGCAAGGGGAGACTTGACCGCACAGGTGCCTGTCATCAGCGAGGATGAGGTGGGAGACCTGTCACGAAGCTTCAACGGGATGCTCGGCGGGCTGCGGGCCATGGTGAGCAGGATCCTCGGCACCTCGGAAAGCGTCTCGGCATCTAGCCAGCAGCTTTCCTCCGCCGCACAACAGACCAGCGCCTCCGTCCAGCAGGTCTCCGCGGCGATACAGCAGCTTGCCCGCGGAGCGCAGGTGCAGGCCCAGCGCGTGGAGGAGACCCGCACAGCCATGGGCGAGCTGAGCACCGCCATCACCCAGTCCGCACAGGCAGCCCAGGCGGCGGCGCAGGTCTCTTCCAGGACCAACGAGTCGGCCCACAAGGGCGCAGAGGCCGTGAAGGAAACAGTCGTGAACGCAGGGAAGATATTCGAGTCGACCAGGGCCACCTCCGACGCCGTAAAGAAGCTCAACCGACGCTCCCAACAGATGGGAGACATCGTCCAGGTGATCAGCGACGTGGCAGATCAGACTAACCTGCTTGCCCTGAACGCTGCAATCGAGGCCGCCCGGGCCGGGGAGGCCGGCAAGGGCTTCGCAGTGGTGGCGGAAGAGGTGCGCAAGCTTGCGGAGAGCTCCGCCAAATCCACGACTGAGATCGGACAACTCATCAGGGAGACGATAGGCGAGACGCAGGAGGCTGTACAGACCATGGAGGACACGTTCACCTGTGTCTCCCAGGGAAAGGACGTGGCCGCGAGGACCGACCAGGCCATCGGGGAGATACTGGAATCTACCCAGGACATCGCGACGATGCTCCAGCAGATCTCGGCCAGCTCCCAGCAGATGTCCGCTGGCTCGAAGCAAGTCGAGAAGTCCGTCGAAGAAGTCTCTGCAATAGCCGAGCAGTCATCGGCCTCCACACAGCAGGCCAGCGCCTCCACACAGCAGATGGTAGCCACCATGCAAGAGGTGGCCGCCTCCTCGCAGTCTCTTGCCGAGATGGGGGTGGAACTCAACACGCTCGTGGCGGAATTCAAGGTCGACGGAAGAGGCCAGGATGCCTCTCCTGCACCCGGTCCCGCGCTGACAGAGCGGCACGGAGCTGCCCTGGAGCAGAGGCTGGTGGACGCGCGGAAGAAGATGGACCGAAGCGAGCAAGAGGACAACCGCCGCGTACGGGTGCCGCAGCAGGCCTGAGGCGACGTCCGGATAGAGACCGAGGAACAAACTATAAGGAGGACCAGATATGCTGCCGAATGATGCACGCACGCTGGGAGAGACCTCCCAGATAGTGAACTTCCGCCTTGGATGCGAGGAGTTCGCCGTGGACATAAGCTCGGTCAGGGAGATAACCACGGTGGGAGACATCACCGCCGTCCCCAAGGCTCCACCATCGGTCCGGGGCGTCATGAACCTGCGCGGACAGGTCATCGCGGTAATAGACCTCGCAGCTCATCTCGGAGTACACCGTGACGGGCAACTGACCCCCGGCGCACGCATAGTGGTAGCCGAATCGGGCGGGCAGGCGGTCGGTATGCTTGTGGACTCGGTCTCCGGGGTCATCAAGATACGGCTTGAAGATATCGGCTCCCCACCGGAGCTGGCCGGGGGAGAACTGACAAGAGCCGAGGTCAAGGGCGTCATCACACTCAAGAGAGGACTCATCATCCTCCTCGACCTCGAACGGACCCTGGCCCAGCACCAGATCGAACAGGTCGACAGTCCCGCATGCCACGGGCAGCCGGCGCCGGCGGCAGCCGCGGATGAGCCGCAGCGCCAGCCGGAACCGGCCCAGCTCGTAGAAAGGTAGGAGGAGCGACAATGGCAAACGTACTGGTAGTAGACGACTCGCGGTTCATGAGAGCCATGCTTGCCCGCATCCTGACGGAGCAGGGACACCAGATCAGCGGCGAAGCGGAGAACGGCAGCGAGGCAGTCGAGCTCTACAGGAGGCTCCACCCGGACCTCGTGACCATGGACATCGTTATGCCTGAAGTCGACGGCACAGATGCGCTCTCGGCGGTGAAGACCATCCTGGCAGAAGACCCTGGAGCCCGCATCGTGATGGTCAGCACGATGGGACAGCCTGAGGTGATGCGGGAGTTCTCCGAGGCCGGCGCAGAAAGCTTCATCGTGAAGCCCTTCCAGGACCAGACCGTGGGCGACACTGTCAGCGCCGTGCTCAAGACACCGCAGGCGGAGCAGGCATGGAAACAGCAGTAGGGATGGGCGAGATAGGGATCGCTGAGGACCCCCATACCCTGAGAGCAATCGGCGTGGGGTCCTGCGTCGCAGTCGCCCTGCACGACCGGAATGCAGCAGTCGGGGGGCTGGCACACGTGGTACTTCCCTACCTGGCGGAGGGTCAGGACGACCTCGAATCCGCCTGGTTCTCCAACGGAGCGATACGGATGTTGATAGCGCAGATGAAGACACGCGGTGCGATGATCCGGAACATCACCGCCAAGGTATTCGGCGGGGCCAACATGTTCCCCGCCCTGATCGTGCCAGGAGGCACGATGGACATCGGCAGCAAGAACGTGGAGGCAGTCAGGCAGGAGCTGGCACAGCACGGGATACCGATCAGCGCCGAAGAGGTAGGCGACCACATAGGCCGCACGGTCCTGTTCGACCCAAAGGATGGCTCAGCCATCGTCAAGACCGCAGACACCGGGACGAGGATCTACTGATGGAAACAAGGCAGACGCCAGGCACGATACGCGTGCTGGTCGTGGACGACTCGGCATTTATGCGCAAAGTGCTGACCGAGATCATCGAGTCCGACAGGCAATGCCGGGTGGTGAAGACCGCTACGGACGGGCTTGCGGCCCTCCGGGCGGTCAAGCAGCTGAAGCCCGACGTGGTCACCCTGGACATGGAGCTCCCGGAGATAGACGGGCTTGCCTGCCTCGCCTACATCATGAGCGAGTTCCCAACGCCCGTGGTCGTCGTGACGGGGTTCAGCAGGTACCTGGGCGAGGAGACGATCGCATCCCTCGAGCACGGCGCCGTCGACTTCGTCAAGAAGCCGGCCGGGCCGCTGCGCGCAAGCATCGATGCGATGAGAGATGACCTTCTTTCCAAGATCAAGCTCGCAGCAGCGGTCGACGTACGCAAGCTGAAGCGAGTGAGCGAAGCCGCGCCGGAAGAGGCGGCATCTCCCGTGCCGCCCGGGCCCCTGGCAGCCAGCAGGGTCGTCGCCATAGTCAGCTCTACCGGAGGGCCAAGGGCGCTCAGCGAGATCATCCCCCAGCTGCCCGCCGACCTTGACGCTGCGGTCCTGGTCGTCCAGCACATGCCGGGTGAGTTCATCCCTCCATTCGCTGCCAGGCTGGACCGCCAGTCAAAGCTACGGGTGAAAGTCGCAGAGGACTTCGAGCTTATCAGCCATGGAGTGGTCATGATGATGCCCGACAAGTGTCATCTCGCTGTGCAGCAGTCAAGAGCAGCGGGAGCCGTCATGAGGGTCACTCCCTTCTCACGGCAGGAGAGAGGCACGCCCTTTTCCAGGGCCGACGAGCTGATGACGTCGCTCGCGCCGCTTTATGGACCAAACGCGGTAGGGGTGGTACTGACGGGTATGGGAGACGACGGGACAGAGGGGCTCACGAGCATCCACGAGCACGGTGGCCGGACCATCTCCGAAGACGAGTCTACGGCGATAATCCCGGGCATGCCCGGCTCAGCGATCCGCGCAGGCGCAGTCGACAGGACTGTCCGCCTCGAAGCGATAGCCCGGGAGATCGTCCGCTCGATCAATGTGTTGCCGGTAGCAATCGGATAAGGCCCTTACGGGGAGGAGCATCACGATGGAGATGACGGAATACGAGCAGTTGTTCCTGAGCGAATCACAAGAGATACTGCACACGCTCAACACCGTCCTGGTCGAACTCGAGAAGAACCCCGCGGATACAGCCCTGCTGAACGAGCTCTTCCGGGGCAGTCACACGTTGAAGGGCATGGCCCAGAGCATGGGGTATGATGACATCGCACATCTCACCCATTCGATGGAGTCCGCCCTCGCGCTGGTCAGGAATGGGACGATAAGTGCCGACAGTCGGACGGTGGGTCTCGTGTTCGAGTCCCTGGATGTCCTTACACTGCTCATCGAGACTGTCAGGTCGGGCAACGCGCACGGGGTGGACATCTGCGAGCTGGCAGCACGGTTCGAAGAGATGCACGAGAGCGTCCACGCCGCACCTACCGCACGCGTGAAGCGGCCCGCCCGGAGCCCGGCATCGCCTCCCGCCGCCCATACCGAGGCCCAGACAGTACGGGTGCCTCTCGAGCAGCTGGACGGCCTCGTCGACCTGGTCGGGGAACTGGCCGTGAGCGGTATCCGGCTCGGCGAGATAGCAGGAACGGTGGGCAACAAGCCGCTGGATGACACCGTGGCAAGGCTCTCGCGGCTGACGTCCCAGCTCCAGGCCCAGACGATGCAGCTGCGCCTTGTGCCCCTCGAGTACATCCTCGCTCCCTACCCGAGACTGGTCAGGGACATGGCCGCGGGACAGGCAAAGGAAGTGGACCTGGTGATCGAAGGACAGGACATCGGTCTCGACCGTGGCATGCAAGACCAGATAAACGAGCCGCTCCTGCACCTGATAAAGAACGCTGTCGTGCACGGGATAGAGATGCCCGCGGAACGAGAACGGGCAGGAAAGCCCCGGAGGGGTACCATACGCCTGGCAGCACAGCGAGAGAAGGACCACGTCCTCCTGCGGCTCTCCGACGACGGGGTGGGCATCCGGCTCGAAGATATCAGGGAAACAGTAGTCAGGAAGGGCCTCCGCACCGAGGAGGAGCTCTCGACCCTCACCCCGGAGGAGACGCTTCTTCTCATAACCTCCCCCGGATGCAGCGGTGCGCGCGAGGTGACCGAGGCCGCAGGTAGAGGAGTCGGGATGAACGCGGTCAGGACCAAGGTGGAATCTCTCGGCGGGAACCTGCTCATCGACACCAACCCGGGCGAGGGCACCATGTTCACCGTCCAGCTACCCCTGACTGTCTCCATCATCCAGGCACTGCTGGTGAGTGTGGGAGAAGAGACTCATTGCATCCCGCTATCCTGTGTTGTCGAGACAGTGAAGGTCCTCCACGAGGAGGTCCACTCCATGCTCGGACAGCGCACGATCTCCTACCGCGGCGCGGTCCTGCCCCTGGTCAGCTTGCAAGGTCAGTTCGGCCTGCCCGGGACACAAGTCCTGCCCGGTGCTCCACACGCGCAACCGGGTGAACACATGGTCTCCGCAGTGATCGTGGAAGCAGGCACGAGAAAAGCAGCCGTGGAGGTGGGCCGCCTGCTGGGCCAGAGAGAGATAGTCGTGAAACCACTGTCGGGCATCCTCAGGGACATCAGGGGAGCATCGGGTTCCACCATCCTGAGCTCCGGAAGAGTGGCACTCATCATCGATGTGCCCTGGCTACTACAGGAAGAGAGCGTACACTGTGGCTGATGTGGAACTCAATGCGATCCAGCTGGACACGCTGAAGGAAATAGGCTCGATAGCTGCCGGCAAGTCTGCAGCAAGCATAGGTGCGATGCTTGGACAGAGGATCGGCATGACCTTGCCCAGCGTTACGGTGGAGGACGTGGGGAAGATCCCGGAGCTCTTCGGGGGAGAGGAGAACATCGCGGGCGTGTCCTCCTTTCTCGTTGACGGGCAGGTGTCAGGGACAATGTTGACCGTCTTCCCCTTTCCCCAGTCCATAAGTCTGGCCAATACACTCACCGGCGCGCCGGATGCTGACGGCCGGAGGCTGGACGACATGGGGGAGTCGGCCCTGAAAGAGCTCGCTAACATCATCACCGGCTCGTACCTCAACGCCCTGTCCCAGATCACCGAGACCAGGATCAGGCACTCGGTGCCCGGGTTCGCACTGGACATGGTGGGCGCAGCGATGGAAGGAGTCCTCGCCCGGATGTCCACCAGGGGCCCCTGCGCAGTGATACTGCAGAACGAGTTCAATGTGGGGACGCATGAAGACGCGCTGCAGCTCGCATTCATGCCCGACCTGGAGTCCATCGAGGGCATGCTGCACGCCGCAGACACGCACAGGACGGGGGAGTTGATGCAAGGGCATCACCGCATCCTCATCGTGGATGATGAGAACCTGAACCGCGTGCGCGTCTCCGACATGATACGCACCCTGGGCTACGAGGTAGAGACCGCCCGTGACGGCACCGAGGCCATGCGGAAAATCAGGGATAACATCGATCTCGTTCTGCTCGATGTAGTGATGCCGGGCATGGACGGGTTCGAAGTCACCCGCAGGATCCGCGATGATGCAGCAATCCGGGATATCCCCATCATCATGGTGACGGGGCTCGAGAGCAAGGCAGACCGCCTCCGGGCCGTGGAAGCAGGGGCAAACGACTTCATCGCCAAGCCCGTGGACATCACCGAGCTCCGTGTCAGGGCGGCATCGCTACTGAGGATGAAACGCGCTCAAGACGCACTGCGCCAGAGCGAGCTTACCTTCAGGACCCTCGTCTCCAACATCCCGGGAGCCGCGTACCAGGGCAGCTGCAAAGATGGCAATCAGACGACCCGTTTCCTCAGCAATGACATCAAGTCCATCACCGGCTACAGCCCGGAGGAGCTTGCAGGAAACGACAGCCGGGCATACACGGGCATCATACATCCGGAAGACAGGAGGATAGTCGCAGCAACGATCCTCGACTGCGTCAACAAGAGAAAGCCCTACACGCTGGAATACCGGATAGTCCGGGTGGACGGCTCGGTCCGGTGGGTGCACGACAGGGGCCAGAGCGTATCCACCGGCAGCGACGCACCCAGGCGCCTGGACGGCGTGGTGTTCGACATCACGGAAAGGAAGGAAGCAGAAGAAAAGCTGAAGGAAGCAATGGCCACCAAGTCGAACTTCCTGTCCATGGTCTCCCACGAGCTGAGGACCCCGCTGACAGCCATCACCGCCAGCCTGGGGATAGTGGCAGACGGGTCGATAGGTCCGGTCAACGACAAGCAGAAGAGGTGCCTCACCATCGCCGAGATCAACCTCGACCGTCTGACCAGGCTCATCAACGATGTCCTGGACCTGCAGAAGATGGACGCGGACCACATGAAGCTGGACATCAAGGAGGACGATATCAACGAAGCCGTCCGGGAGGTCCACGAGACGTTCACCCGGGCTGCGGAAGAGAAGGGACTTGCATTCACTGTGAGACTGGCTGATGACCTGCCTCAGGTCAAGTTCGACAAGGACCAGATAGTCAGGGTCCTGGTCAACATCACGGACAATGCGATGAAGTACACCGACCAGGGAAGCATCGCCCTGGCGACCACCAGGTACGATAACGTCATCCGCGTGTCGGTGATAGACACCGGGGCAGGGATCAAGGAGGAGGACATACCGCGGCTGTTCCAGCGGTTCGAGCAGCTCGCGAGTGCAAAGAAGCGGAAGCAGGGCGGCACGGGACTCGGACTCGCCATCTGCAAGGAGATCATCAGCCGCCACAGGGGCAAGATCTGGGCCGAGTCGCAGATCGGAGAGGGGACGACTTTTCACTTCATCCTGCCCATCAAGGAGCGGAGAGCGGACGCGTCTGAATAGGGCTCCGTGCAAGACCGCATCAGACGTGCCCGCCCTTGACTGGCTCTGCCGCCGGGTGCTATAGTCACTCCAGGGCCGTGGCGCACTGGTTCCGGAGAATCCGCTGATGGCGGTGTTGAGCAGCCTGGGGGCGCTCCTGGGGACTTCATGGGCATCCGGGGTCAATATCTACCTGACCGTCGCAGTCCTGGGGATAGCGCAGCGGGCCGGGTGGGTAGACATGCCCGGCAACATGGATGCGCTGTCCGGACTCCCGGTCATAATAGTTGCGATAGTGATATATGCGGTAGAGTTCTTCGCCGACAAGATCCCTTACGTCGATTCCACCTGGGATGCGGTGCACACCGTGATAAGGCCTGCGGGCGGAGCGCTACTCGCCTACATGGCGATGTCCGACACGGACCCAGCCGTTCAGATACCCCTGGCGCTCCTGTGCGGCGCCGTGTCAATGGATTCACACCTCACGAAGGCGACTTCCCGCCTCGCCATAAACGCCTCGCCGGAGCCGATCACCAATTCGGTGGCAAGCATATTGGAAGACGGCCTTGTAGCAGGAGCACTGTTTCTTGTCATGAGGCACCCGATCATCAGCGGGATCCTGGTCATCCTCTTCATCCTGTTTTCAATATGGTTCCTCAGAAAGATGTCCAGATTCTTGAGGAGAGTGTTCCGTTTCATCCTCGGAAGCGGAACATCTGAAAGCCAGCACTCGTAGGGCGGGGGGCTGCTGAAGCACGCGTGCGCTTGCACGGATGCTCTTCGGTCCTGGCCGTCAATCCCTCCGTTCCGTCACCGGCAGCAAGAAATGGAAGGTCGTCCCTTTCCCCACCTCGGACTCGGCCCATATCTTTCCTTTGTGCCTGACGATTATCTCCCTGGATATCACCAGGCCGAGGCCCGTGCCGGGCAGCGTTACCTGCTCCCCGTCGCCCAGCCGCTGGAATGTCTGGAACAGCTTCGGCATCTCCTCCGCCCTGATGCCGGGCCCGGTATCCTGCACCGAGACCTGAACAGCGTTTCCCCGCAGGGCCGTGGCTGCCGTCACACGACCCGAGGCGGAGAACTTGATGGCATTGCCGATGACGTTCATCAAGACCTGTATTATCTTGTCCATATCGAATCTTATCAGTGGCAGCCCCTCGCCAAGCTTGCCGGTAAGGTCCAGCCTCTTCTCCTCGGCCAGGGGAAGCAGGGCATGGCATACTCTCCTGACGGCCTCGTTCACATCAGCCGTTCTCATGTCAAAAGGCACTCTTCCGGACTCCAGTTTCTGGAAGTCCAGGACATTATCGACAAGCCTGGTGAGCCTTCCCACGCTTGCCCTCGCTATGTCCAGCAGTTCCTTCTGCTCGTGATTGAGCTCACCCGCTTCACCGTCCAGCACGATATCGATGCCGTGCTTGATGCCGGTCAGCGGCGTTCTTAATTCGTGCGACACGGTCGCGATGAAATTCATCCTGATCGCCATGGCCTCCTTCAACCTGCTTTCTGTCTCCCTGCGTGCAGTGATATCAGTGATCATCCCGACAGTGCCCAGGAACTGCCTGCCCGGGCCCCATTTCCCGGCTGCATTGACCTCTGCACTATAGCAGGTCGCCAGGGGCCCATCACCGTGCCCCGGCACAAGCCTGGTCTCCAGGTTCCTCGTCATCCTCTTCCCGCAGCGTCGCTCGTCGAACAGTTTCGGGGCCCCTATGTCGCCGGTCGACTTCCCCCTGTAGTTCTCGAGAACGACGTGCCGGCTGACCGATGGGACATCGTCCGGGTGTATGATCTCACCGAAGTGCTTCCCCATCAGCTCCTCGGGCCTGTACCCCAGCCCCTCTATGGACTCGCTGAGGAAGGTGAACCTCCCCTCGGCATCGAGCTCGTACAGTATGCCCGGCACGGTATCGATGAGAGTCCGGTAGCGCTGCTCCTTTTCTTCCAGGGCCTCCTGGACCTTCCTCAGTTCGGCCTCGGAAGCCTCCAGCTCCGCAATGCGCCTGCGCAGCTCCGTGAGGTCTCCAACCAGGTCTTCCTTCTTCACATCAGCTCCTTCTCATCCTGCTTATCCGGACGCCGCACTTAGCTCCTTCCGCCACCCGAAGGCTCCCCTTCCGCGACCGGCAGTTCCACGACAAACCTGGCGCCACGCCCATCCCTGCTCTCGACGAAGATGTTGCCGCCATGTTCCTTCACGGTACCGTAGCTCGACGAGAGCCCCAGTCCCGTCCCCCGACCCACGTCTCTCGTGGTGAAGAATGGATCAAAGACTTTCTCCAGGTCCTCCTCCGGGATCCCCGGCCCGTCATCCACAAACTCGATCACCGCCATGCCCTGCTTCGCATACGCGCTTATCTGCAAGGTCCCTTTGCCATGGTTCTCCACCATCGCGTGTTCCGCATTGTTGATGATATTGAGGAATACCTGCTGCATCTGCTGACTGTCCGCTTCAACGGCAGGCATCTCCTGGTCAAGGTCCGTCATCACTTTTATCCCCCTCGCATCCAGCTCATGGTGTTTCAGGGCCAGCACCTGCGAGAGGAGGTATATCACATTGACGGGGGCCTTCTCCGCAGGCCTCTCCCTTCCAAAGGAGATAAGATTTGCAATGATGCTTTCCACTCTCCGTGCCTGCAGGTGGATCCTCCCGATCTTATGTCGCGTGTCCTCATCCAGCCCGCTTGACTTCATCTCCAGGATATGCGCAAAACCGATGATCGCGGTGAGAGGGTTGTTCAACTCGTGCGCCACCCCCGCCACCAGTTGCCCCATGGACGCCAGCTTCTCGGATTGAAGAAGCTTGCCCTCGAGGGCCTTGCGCTCGGTCAGGTCCCTGAACATACCCATCAGGTATGTCCTTCCGTCCAGCACTACGGGCTGCGCGTTAACATCCGCGTAGAAGATGCTGCCGTCTTTCCTTTTCACTCGGATGTCATTGGCCAGCGAGAGCTCCCCGCTGATCTGTTTCTCAATCTGCTCGACGACGCGCGGCAGATCCTCCCGGGGATGAATGTCCTCGACTCCCAGAGTCCTGAGCTCTTCAAGGCTGTAACCCAGCATCCGGCATATCGCCTTGTTGCCGCCATGGAACCTGTTCGTCTCCGCATCCGCCAGAAGGATCCCATCAGTCATGTGCTCGAAGAGAGTCCTGAATCTCTGTTCGGAATCCTTCACTGCCTGCTCCGCCCGCGTGCGCTCGGTGATGTCCATCCAGGAACCGATGATCTCGAGCGGATTCCCCTCCACATCACGCACCAGCACCATCTCGTCATGCATCCACCGATAGCTGCCGTCCTTGTGTTGGAAGCGGTATTCGTGGGTGTGACTCCCGTGCTCTAGCACGGAAGGCAGCTCGGCAAAGACGCGCGGCGCGTCCTGTGGGTGAATGTGGTCAGCCCAGAACCCTGGATCGCTTATGAATTCCTCAGACTCGTATCCGAGCTGCCTCTTGACATTCTTGCTTATGAACGTGGGTGCGTAATCACCCGCTGCCGCACAACTGTAGATCACTGCCGGGCTCGTGACGAGCAGATGCTCTAGCCGTGCCTTGGTCGCGGTGAGCTCCTCCGCCGCCCGCTTGCGCTCGGTGATGTCTCTCAACACGCCGATGAAGCATACCGGTCTCCCCCGCCCGTCTTTCATCGCGGTCCCGGAAAGAAGGACCGGCACCTCCCTCCCACCCTTGGCAACGACAGCAGTCTCGAGCGGCCTCACTGTCCCTGTTTCAACCGCCCTCTTCATCTCGCCGTAGTGTCTCTCGTGCTCCCTTTCAGGGAAGATATCCTCAAAGGTCAATCCGGGTCTTTCTTCATGTGTATATCCCAGCAGTCTCTCGGCAGCCTTGTTCAGCCTGATCACTTTCCGCTGCATATCAAGCACAATAAGGGCGTCGCCCAGGGCGTCGATATACGCTGCAGCCTTTGCCAGCTCTTCTTCTTTGGCCTCACGCTTGCCGATGTGCACATACAGCGGACGAAATGCAAAGAAGTAAAGGAACGGAAAGATCAGTGCGGTCAGGAGCAAAGCGTCAACAAGAGCCTCTGCCAGGATGGACATACCCGGCAAGACCGAGATGAGAAGCATCACCAGCACTTCAACGATGAATGCTGACAGCGCCAGGCCTACCAGGAGACGAACAGGTCTTAGAGCCCTCTTCCTCATCGGGCGCACAGCCGGCCCCTCTCCCGGATGAGCTGAAGCGCCCCGCTCCTCAGCATACCCCGCTGCTGCCTTGCCTTCACCTGCCGCGTTCCCGAACTTCTTCATTCAGGCCTCCCGGATACGATCCTTGCACTCTTCGAGCCGGTAGTGCAACAGCATATGCAGTTCCGTTTCCCGTCCAGCTCTCAACAGGGGCACTCCTGCCATGTTCCCTTGCAGTGCGCTCCCGCAGCTCACCAGGCTCCCCGGCCTCGTCCCTTGTACCACTCTCAGTGCCGGTTTGTCCAGTTGTTGCACTTGAAGGGGGCTCCCCTCCCAAGAGGGTCAGAAGTAGTAGGCAAGCTGGAGGCGGAGGAAGTCATCATCGCGGATGCTGTAGTAGGGGTCCTCTTCGGGGAAGTCAAGAAAGGCATAGGCGTCGAGGATGAGCTTCCAGCTGGAACCGATCCGCCGGCGCGCCTCTATGCTGATGATGCGCGCGGAGCTATCCAGGTCCTGGACGCGGCCCGCCAGAATGGTCGCAGCGATGAGCTATCAGCGGCACTTTAACACCCACCTGCCAAATGCAGCTTCAAACCCGCCCATCTTATCCTCCCCGGAGCCAGCGCACATCGAGTCCGGGCACCTTCGAGCCCCGGCACTTCGAACCGGGCACTCAGAGCTGTGCCAGCACGCTGTCGGCCACCTGGCGCGCCGCCGCCTTCCGCTCCGCCTCCGGAACGTCGTCTATGTCGAAGATATCCGTGTACTTCTTGTAAACGGAGAGCGCATCGAACCGGGCCAGTCTCTCCTCCCCGAGAAGGTCCTCCATCATCCTGCCGTGGCACCCGAGGAAGCAGCCGTCTATAAGGACCACCTTCTCCGCGTTCTTCATCCACCGGGCGATGGCCGAATCGGGCACCGCGAAGAGCTCCCCGTGGCAACCGCGCGCATAGCCCGGTTCCTTCGCCACGATGTTGGCAGCCAACCGGGCTATCTCCCCACGGATGCAGCCTCCTTCGCAGGAAAGGACCGGTATCTTGCCTTCTGCGGCGTTCTTCTCACCGATCTTCTCGCCGATAGGACATCTCCCCTTCGTGCCCCTGACCTTGATGGAGAACTCCTGCTCGCTCACCGTATCCTCCTTCGTGTTGAAGCCACAGCCGGGGGCCACCCGGCCGCGGACGTGTCCATCTCCCTCAACAGCACCGCTTTCCTGTACCGCCACAAAGCCGCTCGAAGAACCTCTTCATCCCGGGGCCGCACTCGCACTTCGAACCCTCGCAGCAGCCCGCCATCAGCTTCTTGATGGCCTCGGGGCCACAGCAACGCCCTGCGGTCTTCCTTGCCGTTCCTTCCTGCTGCCCTGCCTTACCCTGCTTCCTCATCTGCCTCACCTCCCTTCCACCCATGCAGACCGGAGTCCAGGCAAAAGGATGCAAATTCCGTGCAGATTGTTTTGGGAAACAGGTCACCGTGCCACGAAGCAAGTATCATCATATCATATTATGAGGCGATGCGGGGCCTGGTCCATCAGGCCCCGCCATACCGCTTGCATGGTCCCTTGCGGGACTGCGATCGCATCCGTCACACGGGCTTCACCGCCTCGATGCTTGCCGAGACGACGAAATCCGCTATGTCCCCGCCCGGAGACCATTCGCGGATGAGTTTCTTGCTCTCATCTCTCGGCCTTATGCGGATATCCACGAACCCGGCCTCCTCGAGCATAGACCTCAGTTCGTCCACCTGCAACGCGCCTGCCACGCATCCCGCGTAAAGCGCAAGGTCGTTTCGCACCTCTTCCGGCAGCGGCGCCGTAGCGACCATGTCGAAGATCGCCAGCCGCCCTCCCGGCTTCAGCACGCGGAAGGCCTCCCTGTACACTCTCGGCTTGTCGGGCGAAAGGTTGATGACGCAGTTGGACATGACGGCATCCACCTCGCCGTCGGCGACCGGGAGGTTCTCGATCTCGCCGAGCCGGAACTCCACGTTCCCCGGCCCTGCCTTCGCCGCGTTTTCCCGCGCCTTCGTGATCATCTCCGCCGTCATGTCCACACCGACGACCCGGCCGTTCTCTCCCACCGCCCGTGCAGCAAGGAAGCAGTCGAACCCGCCCCCACTGCCCAGGTCGAGCACGGCCTCCCCGGGCCTGAGCGAAGCGATGGCCTGCGGGTTCCCGCACCCCAGGCCCATGTTCGCCTCTTCCGGCACGCTCGAAACATCGGCGCCGGAGTAGCCCAGTCCGGCCGCGATGTCTTCCGCGGTCGCGACGTCTTCCGCGGCCGGGGAATCTCCCGGCGCGCAGCAGGATGAACCGCTGCACCCGCAGCCCGCACCTGCTCTTGCTACCTCCCCGTAGGTCTTCCTCACTGCCTGCCGCACTGCTTCATCTCCCGGCTGTTTCATCTCACACCTCCTTTACTGGGTCCACACAGGCCGCACTCCCGGCCTTTCACCCATACAGACGCAAGCCGGCAAGAAAGGATGCAGGGGGTAGTGTAAAGACTTCTGTGTAAATTGAGGACACGAGTTCGCGTAGCGAACTCAAAGCGCAACCCATAAGGTTCCTGGGAACGTTGCGCCGGGCAGGGATTCGCGTTGCAGGCCTCCAGGACGCATGCTACAATTGCGATGAAGCGATCCTTCAGTCGGCACAAGAGGATGAGGATAGGAAGTGAACATTTATCTTGAGCTGACCAGGCGCTTCAATGAAGGCCGATGCCGCGCGGTGATCTCCTCCGGGCAGGCAGTAGTACTTCATCGTCTTGCGATCATGAGCAAGGATGGCGACTGGGTACTGAGAGAAGATGTTGAGACTGCCAAACACGTCCTGAGCATCCTGTCGCAATGCGGCGCACGGTACCGGTTTGGCGCTCCACTGGACATACGCTGGCTGTCGGGAGGATGGAGTTCTCATTTCGAGTTCAAGCATGATAAGTTACGGGTCCGGACAGACTTCTTCACACGTCCTCCCCGGCTTTCAGATGCGGTGCTCAAGAAAGTCTGGGAACAAGAGGAAGGGCAAGAGACCCCTTTTATAGGGCTCGTGGAACTCGCTGAGATGAAGAAGACACGGCGCGAAAAGGACTATGCAGTCATAGGCGAACTTGCTCGACGCATGGAAGACCCGCGCGACCGCCTGCTGTACTCTAGGAGTGCACGGGACCTGGTCTCCATTGCCGCCGACCACCCTGACACCGTGCGAGAGCTGGTTGCACAGAGGCCCTTACTCAAGAAGACCACAGCGGGCAGGGACCGGCTTGAAGAGGCCCTCGATGCCGAGAGGCGAAGCTTGATCCATGCGGATGAGAAGCGGCTCGACCGCTACATGCGATGTGCAGAGCAGTGGGCTTCCGCCTGGCCCGCTGTTGCGAAGGAGATCGCCGGCTGCCCTCTTGAGGAAGCACACTCGTACATCATCGATAGGGCAGAGGGACTCTTACCGTTCGATGTTTCCGGAGACGCCGATGAAGAGGCAGATGCGAGATGAGTTCCTGAGCGAAGATGACCTCGACCTGCGGGAGTTATCTGACGAGGAACTGATAGCCCACTGGAATCTGTGGCTCGAACAAGCACAAGCGTCAAACGATCTCGACCGGCGCACGTATTCCCACAGCGTGTTCACGATCGAGCCGGAAGCCCCGGCAGACCGGCCGGGCTGACCTCCCCCGCAGCCGCTCGTCTTTCCTCCCCGGGTGACCGGTTCTGTCCGGCGACCCACCTGGCATTGCCCTCGCGCAGGCGCCATGGCCTGTGCTGTACACTGCCGGGAGCTCACCCACGAGAAGTCCTTACAGGAGGAGTCCCACACTTCTTGCAGATCCCGTTCTCGCCGCAAGATGCGCCTTTGGGCCTGTAATCGATGACGCCTCCCCGGCTGTCGAACTCGAAGTGGCAGCAATCAAGGAGCATATCCTTCATCATGGCCCGGCCCCGCTGGACCCGCGCCTTCGCTCCGGGTAGCGACAGCCCCTGCCTTTCCGCCACTTCCCTTTGCGTCAGCCCCTCCAGCTCGGAAAGCATTATCGCCTCCCGGTAGTGCTCCGGAAGGCTCTCTATCATCGGACGGATACAGCCGGCGATCTCCTTGCCGGAACCCTCGTCCCCTTCTTCGGGCTCCGGAGCAGTGAGCGTCTCCGGCAGTTCCTCAGTCTTCTTGTGCGCGCGGTAGTAGTCTATGATGGCATTGCGGGCTATCCGGTATATCCAGCTCTGCAGCTTCGCGCTCTCTTTCAGGGTGTCCATCCGTGAATGTATCCGCACGAAGACATCCTGCAGTATGTCGTCGGCGCTGGCCCGGTCACTCACGCGGCTCCGTATGAAGCCCTCGAGCCCCGCGTGATACTGCTTCCAGACCTGCTCGGTCATCGTCATGCTGTCACTCCCTTCCGCGCCAGACGACAGGGACTTCCGCCCCATTGACCCCGGCCATCCCCGGCCAGGCACATCCAGGCAGCCATAGCCAGGACAGGCAGAGCACACATCGCCGCCTGCATGGACAGATCAGGACGAGCAGTATATGCGGGGGACACGCCCGGTGAGAGCAGTGACGATCTCGTAGGGGATCGTCCCGGCCTTTTCAGCAAGCTCCCCGGCACCCACCTCTTCGTCCCCCTGCCGGCCTATGATGGTCACCGGCTCGCCCGCCGCGAGCCCGTCCGGCACACCTGTCACGTCCACAACGCACTGGTCCATGCAGATGGTCCCGACCTGCGGGCAGCGCCGGCCGCGGACCAGCACCTCCAGCTTGTTCGTCAGCGAGCGAGGGAGGCCGTCGCCATAGCCGATGCCGATGGTGGCAAGAGTCGCGGGCGCGGGAGTGACGTACCGTCGGCCGTAGCTCACCGGGGTCCCTGCCGGCACACTCTTCAGGAACGCTATACGCGAGTGAAGGGTGAGCACGGGACGCAGGCCCGGGAGCCGCGGCACCGCGGCCGAGCCGTAAAGCCCGTAGATGCCCAGCCCGGGGCGCACCAGGTTGAAGCGGCTCTCATCGAAGCGGATGACGGCGGCGCTGCCCGCGGCGTGGCGCACCCGGATGCGGATGCCGTCCCTCTCCAGCAGCGCGAGAAGCTTCATGAAGAGTGCAAGCTGCTCCACCGCAAAGCCCGTGTCCTCCTCGTCGGCCGTCGCGAGGTGGGTGAAGATGCCGTCAAGCTCCAGGTTCGAGTACCCGAGCAGTTCGCGCACCAGGGCGGCAGCAGCGGGCGCAGCGACCCCGATGCGACCCATCCCGGTATCCACCTTCACGTGGACTGTCGCCTTCACCCCCATCTTGCCGGCCTCTTCATCCAGCGTCCGGGCCAGAGATGAGTCAGCGACGGTGAGGATAAGGCCGAGCTGAACCGCCGCACGGGCTTCCGCGGGAAGAATACAGGAGAGCATCATGATGGGACACCGGAGCCCCGCGTGGCGGAGTTCCATCGCCTCTCCGACCGTGGCCACGCCCAGCATGTCGACACCTGCTCCAGCAAGTGCGCGGCTGACCGGGACGGCTCCGTGGCCATAGGCATCGGCCTTCACCGCCGCCATCACACGCGCCCTGGCACCCGCCCTTTCACGAAAAGCGCGCAGGTTCCCGCACACGGCGCCCAGGTCGATTTCCACCCATGTACGTGCCTGCGGTGAAAGCGGCTGCATCGGAAGCCCCCGATGAGTGCTACGACAGAACACTGGTTTTCCGTCACGGTGGTACGACCCCGCTTATAGCACCCCCCCGAGTGCGCGGTCAAGCCGAAACGAGCGGTAGCGTGAAGAGTTCTGTGTAAACTGGGGACACGAGTTCGCGTAGCCATGCCCGAGTTTCCGAAGGACACTCCAAGGTCAGCTACTAAGGTTCACCGCGATGCTGACCGCGTATCTGCCTTGACGCACGCGGATACGCGTGAAACAATTACACGGGGGAAGAGCGCTCCCCCCAGCTGTTCTTGGAGGATCGGAGCCATGCCAAGACGCGTTTCTATCGCACAGCCGGTGCTCACAGCACCTGCGGTGCTCACAGCACCTGCGGTGCTCACAGCACCTGCGGTGCTCACAGCACCTGCGGTGCTCACAGCACCTGCGGTGCTGGTGGCATTCGCCCTGCTGGCCGCCGCAGCGGCACCGGCCGCCGAGGCGCCTGAAGCGCCCGCGGCGGAGACGGCCAAGCCAGCCAGGCAATCGGCAGACTTCGATCACAGCGCGTATTCAGCGCTCCTCGCAAAGCATGTCAGGGGCAGGACCGTCGACTACAAAGCCCTCGCGAAAGACCGCGCGGCCCTGGACGTCTACCTCGGGCGCGTCGCCGATCTCCGGGCCTCCGCCCTCGAACGGATGCCGGAGAACGAGAAGCTGGCACTCTACATCAACGCTTACAATGCGTATACCCTGAAGGCTATCCTGGACAACTACCCCGTAAAGAGCATCAAGAAGATACGGGGCGTCTGGGACAAGCTGCAGTTCAAGGTCGCCGGGCAGGATCTCACACTGGGCCATATCGAGCACGAGATCCTCAGGAAGCAGTTCGCCGACCCGAGGATCCACTTCGCCCTCGTGTGCGCATCCATCGGCTGTCCGAAGCTCCGGGCAGAGGCTTTTGCGGGAGAGGCCATCGACCGCATGCTGGACGAGGAGACCCGCAGGTTCATCACCGACAGGACCAAGGTCCGCCTTGACAGGGAACGCAGGGTCCTCTACGTCTCGTCCATCTTCAAGTGGTTCGAGGAGGACTTCGGAGACGTGGAAGCCTTCGTGGCAAGATACCTGCCCGAGGACGACGTGCGGTTCACCAGGCTGGAGAGAGTGAGACTACGCTACCTGAGGTACGATTGGTCGCTGAACGACCGCCGGTGAAAGTCTCCGTCATCGTCCCTGTTCATAACGAGCGGACGATGATATGCAGGCTGCTGGACTCTTTGAGCGTTGAAGGCGCCGGGGAGGTCATCGTAGTAGACGGCGGCAGTGAGGACGGCACCGCGGAGATAGCCGCCAGCTACCCCGTCAAAGTGCTTCGGGAGGAGGCGAACAGGGCACGGCAGATGAACGCTGGAGCCGGGGCTGCCTCGGGAGAAGGCCTCGTGTTCCTGCACGCCGACTGCATCCTCGGACCCGGGAGCCTGGAGGCTGTTGCACGCTGCCTCGAAGACGGGTGCATCGGGGGATGCCTCAGCCAGCGGATAGATTCAGCTCGGAAGATCTACCGGTTTATCGAAAGCACGGGAAACGCCCGGGCACGCTGGTGCGGCGCCTTCTATGGCGACCAGGCGATCTTCGTGCGCAAGGATGCGTTCTTCGAGCTGGGAGGGTTTCCCGAAGTCGAGATATTCGAGGACATCATCTTTTCCAGGAAGATGAGTAAGCACGGAAAGGTGCGGGTCCTGGAAAACAGGGTCTATTCATCAGACCGCAGGTGGGAGAGGCAGGGCATCCTGAAGACAACGCTCTTGAACTACCTGCTGACTGCAGGGCACCTGCTAGGATATTCGCCGCAGCGGCTGAAGAGGATATACGAGGACGTGAGGTGACACCGACCAGGCAACGCGCCGGACGGCAGGCGCGACGCCGGGCAAGGAGGTGAGCCATGAAGAAGCTTCTGCACATCATCGCCACGCCGAGGGGAGAGCACTCGCGCACGCTGCAGGTAAGCCACGCGTTCCTGGAAGCGTTCAAGGAGACGCACCCCGACTGCGAGATCGACCCTCTCAACCTGTGCACCCAGCACCTTCCAGCGCTCACCATAGAGACGCTGGAAGGGAAGTACCAACTGCTGTCGGGGAAGGACCTGAGTAAGCAGTCCAAGCAGGCCTGGATGGACATAGAGAGCGTCATCGAGCGCTTCCTCTCCGCTGACGGCTATCTCATCAGCACGCCGATGTGGAACTTCGGCATCCCGCACTACCTGAAGCACTATATCGACGTCATCGTCCAGCCGAAGTACCTTTTCCAGTACACCGAGTCAGGCGTCGAGGGCCTGGCAAAGGGCAAGAAGATGGTGGTGGTGACCAGCCGGGGCGGGGATTACAGCCCGGGAACCCCCGTGCAGCAGTACGACCTCCAGGAGCCGTACTTGAGGACGGTCTTCGGGTTCGTCGGCATAACCGATATCACCTTTGTCAATGCCCAGCCGATGGACGCGATGGGCCCCGATGTGGCAAAAGAGAAACTGGACGCCGCCATGGAAGAGGCACGCAGGGTCGCCAGCTCGATCTAGGGAAACGGGACGATTTGGAGGAGTCAATGGAAACAGCACGGTTTGATGTGGCTGTCATCGGAGGAGGAGCGGGCGGGCTCTATGCAGCCAGCGCGGCCAATACCATCGGGGCCAGGACCTGCATCATAGAGAAGACGCGCCTCGGCGGCGACTGCACGTGGTTCGGGTGCATGCCGTCAAAGGCCCTCTTGAAGTCGGCCTCAGCCGCCAGCATCGTCAGGCGGCTGCCGGAGTTCGGGCTGAAACTCCCTGGCGGGGGCACCGTGGACTCAGGCAGGGTCCTCGATCACGTCCGCGACGTGGTCAGGGAGATATCCGGACACCACCCGCCGGAGGTCTTCGAGAAGCGCGGCATCAAGGTCTTCTTCGGCTCGCCGCGGTTCACTGGCAAGGACACTGTAAAGATAGAGGGCTCCAGCGGCCCCGGCGCCGTCAGCGCTTCCAGGTTCATCATAGCGACCGGCTCGCATCCGGTCATCCCGCCCATCGAGGGACTTGGGAACATAAGATACCTCACGAACGAGAACATATTCGACCTGAAGAGACTGCCCGGGTCGCTGATAGTCCTGGGCGCGGGCCCCATAGGGCTGGAGCTGGCACAGGCCGCAAGCCGCCTGGGCACGAAGGTACGGGTCGTCGAGATGATGGACCGCATCCTGTTTCGGGAGGACCACGAGGCAGCCGCTTTCGTCGAGAAGGCGCTCCGGGCCGACGGGGTGGAGTTCCACACCGGAAGCAAGGCCGTCGAGTTCACCGAAGCCGGAGGGAAGGTCACTGTCACCACGGAGAGCAAGGACGGCAAGAAGCATGCCCTTTCGGCGGAAAACGTCCTCGTCGCCGTCGGCAGGGCCCCGACCGTCGAGGGGCTCGGCCTGGAGGAAGCGGGCATCGAGCACACGAAAACGGGGATAACGGTGAACGCCTTCCTGCAGACGACCAACAGGAACGTCTTTGCCTGCGGGGATGTCACCGGCCCCTACCTCTTCAGCCACATGGCCGCCTACCAGGGGCAGGTGTGCGTGCGGAACGCCATGTTCCGAAGGCCTGTATGGCAGAAGGTGAGTTACCGGAACGTCTCGTGGGCCACGTTCACCGATCCCGAGCTCGCCCACCTGGGCCTCACTGAAGAGGAAGCCAGGGAACAGCACGGCGAGGTCAACGTCTACCGGAACGAATACGGGGCATCGGACCGCGCCGTGACCGACCTCGAGAAGGACGGCCTGGTGAAGGTGATAACGGATGCAAAGGGACGGATACTCGGAGCGCACATCGCTGGAGCACAGGCCTCGGAGATCATCCAGGGCCTCCTGGCCGCCAAGTCGCTCGGATTGCCCCTGGCAAAACTCGCAGGACCGATATTCATATACCCGACGCTGTCGGAGCTGATAAAGAAGACAGCCGGAAAGCCGCTGCTGAGCAAGCTGGAAAGCCCGCTCACCAGGAAAGTCCTGAAACTGCTAAGGAAGGTATAGGAATGCCGGGACCGACCGCGGGGAATAGCCGGCAAGAGCTTTTGGAGGGCCAGGGATGAGTGGTGCACCTGTTTCCGCAAAGAGCCTCGACATACGGCGCAAGAGGCTGGAGACGCTGCAGGTCAACATGGGCAATCTCTGTAACCAGCGCTGCATGCACTGCCACGTGGATGCGGGCCCGCACGGCGACAACATCATGTCGCGAGAGATCATCGACAGCATCCTGGAGTTTCTCGCCAGCACCCGGGACCTGGTGCTGGACGTCACGGGGGGAGCGCCCGAGCTGAACCCGGGCTTCGAGTACTTCATCAGCTCGGCAAGGCCGCTCACAAGCGAGATCATGGTCCGGTCCAACCTGACCGTCTTCTTCGAGCCAGGAAAGGAGCACCTCCCGCTCTTCCTGAAGGAACAGGGAATCCACCTCATCTGCTCGCTCCCCTGCTACACGCAGGAGAACGTAGACATGCAGAGAGGTAACGGCGTTTTCAGGAAGAGCATCCGCGCACTGCGCATGCTCAACGAGCTCGGCTTCGGCCGGGACGCCGAGCTTCAGCTTGACCTCGTCTACAACCCCCTGGGGGCGTTCCTGCCGTCGCCCCAGGAAGAACTCGAAGCCGACTACAAGCGCGTATTGGGCGGGGAGTACCGTGTCTCCTTCGACCGCCTGATGACCATAACCAACGTGCCGGTCAAGCGGTTCCGCAAGCACCTCGACTCCGGGGGAAGCTACGACGACTACATGGACCTGCTGAAGTCCAGTTTCAACTCCGGTGTCCTTGAGGAGCTGATGTGCAGGACGCTGCTGAGCGTGGCTTACGACGGAACCGTTTGCGACTGCGACTTCAACACCGCCCTCGGGCTACCTCTCAGGAACGCCGACGGAAGCGCGATGACGATAAGCCAGGTGAAGGCGGAAGAACTCGTGGGCAGACCCGTGGACATCGACGAGCACTGCTTCTCCTGCACGGCCGGATGCGGCTCCAGCTGCCAGGGCTCGCTGGCGCAGAAGTGAAGGAGCCTCATGCCCGGTCCCTCCCCTGCTGAAGCCGTTCCCTCCAGCCGCGTGCGCGGTCGTCCCCGCAGGGTGCTGGCCGTATTCCTCAAGTACCCGGAACCCGGCCGCGTGAAGACGCGGCTCGCAAAGAAGATAGGCCCCCAGAGAGCCGCGCTCCTCTACCGCCTCCTGGCGGAAGCCGTCATCAGGAGGACCGCGTCGGAGGATATCATCAGGGTCTTCTACTGCACGCCCGGGAGCAGGAAGGAAGACTTCCTCGAGTGGCTGGGACGGGACACGCCTCTTCGGTTCCAGGAAGGCAAAGACCTGGGGGAACGGCTATCCTCTGCCTTCAGGCAGGAGTTCTCGGGCGGGGCGGCAAGCGTCGCAGTGATCGGGACCGACAGCCCTCTCATCTCGAGTGACCTCGTGATGAGAACTTTCCGGGAACTCGAGACCCGCGACTGCGTTCTCGGGCCCTCGAGCGACGGGGGATACTACCTGCTGGGTCTCTCCACATTCCACCGGGAGCTCTTCGAGGCAGTAGACTGGGGGACAGGGAGAGTACTGTCCCGGACGCTTGAAGCGGCCAGGGGGCTCGGCCTGGACCATGCACTTCTGGAGGAACACTTCGACGTGGACGATGCTTCCGGGCTCTCCCGCCTGGAGCAAGCCCTTGAAGCCCCCGGGCCGACAGGCACTGACGGGCTGGAGCCCCTGCGCGCTTTCCTTGTCGCCGATCGCTGAAGCGCCCAGGCGCTGAGGACAGCTCAGCGCCTGCAGTCCTCGTACAGCCGCAACAGGCAGGACACTGCTGCATCCAGGTCGCGCGTCTCCCTCATGTCCTCGCGAGCCTTCTTTCCGAGCTGCTGCCTCAACCCCGGGTCGCCCGCCAGGCGCCGGATACACCCGGCAAGCTCCCCGGGCCGGCCGGGCTCGAACAGCAGCCCGTTCCTCCCGTCCCTTACCAGCTCATCCATCCCCGAGACGCCGGCAGCGATCACTGCTCTCCCGCTTGCCATCGCTTCCATGAGAGTCACCGTGGGAGCCATGGTGCCGCGTGCGGTCAACTGGGGAAGCACGAATATATCAGCGGCGCTCATCAGGGAAGGGACGTCGACAAGACCCGCGATGACCCGGTACGGGCTGCTGCAGCCCTCCATGCTCTCTCTCAGGTCCTCGAGCTGCCGGTCCCGATCGGCGGCGCCGAAGAACTGTGCACAGGCAAACACGAAACGCAGCCCTGCCGTCTCCGGGATGCTCCGGGCCGCCTCGCTCAGCACGAAGATCCCCTTGTGGTGCCTCACGGGACCGATGTACATAACGATGAGCCTGTCCCCGGCCAGCCGAAAGCGGCGGCGGGCCTCCTCCGGGTGACAGTTCCCGGCAAAGCGCTGGTGCCGGACTCCCGGAGCCCAGTGCGTGACTCCCCCATCACCCGGCCTGCCGCGGAGCACTTCCCTCTTCATGTGCGCGGTCAGGCAGAGGACCCGGTTGAGATATCTTATTCCCCGAGGGAAATGCCGCGAGGCGGAGAAGCCGGTCCCGTACGAGATCAGGGTATGGACAAGACAGGCCCTGCAGAATAGCCGCATCAGGACCGTCCGGAGGATCATGAGGGGGGTCGACGAGAAATCGTTGATGACGTCGTAACGGTATCGCCTGTGAAGCAGGAGCACCTTGAACCAGCAGAGCATCCTGGTGACAGCGACGTGCCCGAGGTAGAACCCCCGCAGGACCGGTGTATCGATGCAGTGGACCTTTATCCCGCACTCCTCTTCCTGGCGGGCAGGCCACTCGTCCATGTCCCGGAAAGAGTAGTTGTCCGGCACCGTCAGGATGTGGACGTCCACTCCCCTCCCTGCCAGAGCCTTCAGGTGCTCATATATCAACTCCGACCCGCGTGCCGAAGGCGGCCCTATCCCGTCTATGATGTGCAGTACTCTCATCTCATCCCCGCGGCCCCGTGGCGCGGCCTCCTCCCGTCACCCCTCGTGACAACAGCGCCCCGAAGATGTACCGCAGCCCACTACTGTCCGGTTAAGCTTTTCTGAGGTTGCTGTAAGTAGCTCAACTTCAATAGGTTGCATGATAAAATGAGCGTTTTCGATTTGAACTTGGGTGTAGAATCTGGCCATCCTGTGACAC
>SDBT01003215.1_pt1 | contig 28430 bp, 25 predicted proteins | sample 2277101 | NCBI WGS metagenome assembly SDBT01 (sample SAMN10404973, study PRJNA504765) | marine sediment metagenome | isolation source: marine sediment core GS10_PC15, 103 cmbsf | place: Arctic Ocean: Southern Knipovich Ridge | collected 2010 | reverse complement strand
CTTGAGAAGGACAGATGATAGATAAATCTATGAGGAGTTCATCTTCAGCAGAGACCTCCGGTGATGATAAAAAAGACAGAATAGTAAAAATTCCAATAACCAAAATTATTTTCTTCTCTACCTTCATCACCAATTAAAGAAAACAAGAGAAACAACTTATATTTTTCTCCAACATTATGTCAAATCTTGAATATCTTAGTATTAAATGATTGTAAAAAATGAAAAAAGAAAAAAATTATGTAGAGATTGGTATAGGTTCATCCCAGTTTGGGCTGTAACACGTCATTGTTGGATCGCCATAGAGGACTTGAACATTTGATAGATATCCCTGGAATAATGAGGATCGCCCATACATTGTTGCTGGATCGCCAGTCGTGAAATCTCGATCAAAGATCCAGAAGTATTTTGAAAATGATTCCCCAATGTTTTTTCCTTCAATTAAGACATCATGAAATACCCAGTTATCTAGCAACGTCGCTTGTATACCATAACATGATCCAGCGTTTCCATACCAAAATGCTGATCCATGTTCAAGGTATATCATAGGTCCAAAGTGCTCCCCTGTTGTACATGATTCCCAGAAATCCATCTCGCTATGAAGATTTCCAAGAGATTCATCTACATATTTGAAATGAATAATGTCATAGAGACCTGGTTCTTGGGAGGTATATCCTGAGGAACCGCCCCATCGTGGAGAACGAGTTTGTTGGTTATCAAACCCACTGTAGCCTCGCCAGCTATCCCACCAGTCAAAGTCTTTAAGATACTCATGAGTAAGCTCTCCCTGCGGGAATTGGTCGTTGAAGTTTTTGTACTGTGCTGAGATTCCTGATCCGCCAGTTCCATGTCCCGTATAGTAACTAATACTTGTACCTGCATTCAATCTTTCAAGATAATTATCCCAAATGCTATGACCTTCAAAAGATCTTCCATCAGATGAAAATATGCTTTTTAATTCTCGAGTTGCATAATTAGAATAGCTTTTTCCATCATTTCCATTCCAGGTTCCTCCATCTGGATAGTTCATCAGTTGTGAGGTTGTCACGTCTCTTCCGGGATTAGCATATATTATTGCTGGATAAAGAATATCTCTGCAGATCACTGCAGATGAAAAAGCAGGTGTCTCAACTGGTATTTGACCAGCGTATGATAGGTTTCCCGTCATTGATCTACTTACAACGTCACGAATGTCTGTATCTCTTGGTGATACAAACAAGTATGCTTCTTGTCCGTCCTTATCCAAACCATAGCCATTAATCAGTTCCATGATTCCTGTATTTACATCAGTGAACCAGCGTTTTTTCAAATCAAAACCTGGAGCGGGAAATTCCTTATTTTTAATTGCATCAATAAATTCTTTGAAATCAAAAGGTACCGACATCAATGGAAGATGACCAACTGACCTACACCCATGATAAAAATCACCTGCATATTCTCTCCAAGCAGCAATTTTATCTATTGTATTATATGCATCAGGTGCTTCTCCGATATTTAACACTGGGCTTGTATGATACGCTGCAATCATAGATGATGGTGCAAAGTATCCATCACCGGTTCCCAGAGATGTTATCGTGATCATATTATCCTCATTCATATTTTTGGAATCAATATAATCAATTACATCTTGCATTGTATTGAGATTAGTTAGAGTATATCCATTCAATTCATCTTTTACTTGGCTTCCAAGATCATTAATTCCAACAAATAGTACATCCTCTATTCCGAGAGAATCTAAAGCATCTTGGGTTTCTGATGGAACAGTATCCTCCGTTACATATAGTAAAGGTATATGTTCAGAAGATGCAATTACTGCACCGTTAGCAGCAGACATTGCTGCATCGTTTCTTTGTGGTGAGTGTTTCCTTATTTCAGCTGTAATATGATACGAATAAGTTGTATCTGCAGCATCTAATGTTGCAGGAACAACAATAGCTCGCCAAAAGCCTCTCATTGGATAATGAATCTCAACTTCATGTTCATCACTTAGTGTTGGCTCCCATGATCGCCAGTCGTCAAAACCAATTCCTTCCCAATGACCACCGTTCCAGACATGAAGTGGATTTATGGGTCCACCGTTCCAATGGGGAACTTGTGGTCTTCGAACATTACCTTGAGGATCAATAAGATAAATACGTAAATATGTTGGATCATCTGTCGTTATTTTAACTTTCAAGCTACAATCAGTTGATGTTATTGGTATTCGATAGCGTTTTCCTGCAACCTGGGTGATTTCCATTTCATCCATCCCAGCAACACTTGAAGCATACGGCATCCATAACCCAGGGAGAGAAACAGGATAATACGTATCAAGATCTGGGCCATTTGCATCGTTAGGATATGGCCACCAATCTTCCATTAATGCTTCATATCTAGGAGTAGTAATTCCAATTTCTCCACTAAAACTACTTCCAAGTCCATGAACAGCTATCGCGCCCCATTGAGGACCGATAAACATTGGATAAGATTTGAGTCCACCGCCAAGATCTATGAATTCTTCACTATCGGGTTCAACATTGGTAACTTTAGTTTTTGCATCCAATCGACTATTTCTGTTTATCAATGTTCTGACAGTATCTTCATAATTGCTTCCATCTACGACAACCACAGCTTTATCTGAAGAATCCCAGTTTTCTATTGCAATATCTGCGGCAGCTTCAATTGGGTCAGAAGAAAGCTGATATTGGGTTGCAACCATTCCATGTCTGTCAAGATACTCATCCCAATCATCAATAAGATATTGTGTGGTATCATCAACGGTACCAAACCAATTGGTTGGTGTCTCATCGCCTTGATAGATTATTGGTGAGACATACCTCTCTCCACCTTCGTAATAGTTAGCAGCGGGAACTGCAGCAATATATGCATATTCATCCTTATTGGTTTCAGGGTCATTTTCAACGATAAATGTCTGGGCAATAGGTTTAATTTGAGGCTGTGGATCAGAAACAGGCGGATCTTGTGCATCTCCCCCAATAGTAAGTTCTAGCCCATAGACACCAGAGCCATAGAGATAATAATCATCTGGCCATTTTTCGGTATCCCAGCCTGGGAAAATATCGATCTTGATTTTCCATGTCCCAGAAACATCAGCTGGATACTCAAGGTCGTCATCTCCATAGTATGATTCATAGTGAACTAGCTCATCCTGTGGATTATAGAGATATACATCGTAATCTGATTTTTCCATTGGTTCAACGGTTACAAAAATACCTTGCCCTTCAATTACGTCAAAGCTATACCAATCTTCTTGGTCATTTGAATCAAGGTATCCACAATAGGAACCAGGTTCTATCAACGTTGCTTGACCAATCTCATCTCCTGCATCATCACCGGTTTCAGCATCATTTTGTCCACCAAGAGTTACGTTTATCTCATATTCATCTGCATCATCTCCAGCATCAGCAAATATGTGAATTCTATGCCATCCTGTTTCCACAGCAATATATCCATTAGTAACAGGATTTTCATCAGTATCAATTAGTTCAAAATCATAATCTTCAACGCTGTCTAAAGAAGCGGTTATACTTTGCCCTTCACAAACTGAAAATCGATAATAATCATCTAGATCACCATCACCTGGATCAAGATACCCGATTCGTCCTTTTCCAGGGCCATCATCAATAGGTTCTCCTATATAGATATAATTAGCTCTGTTAGCCTCATCTCCTGCATCGACATTATATCCGATATCATTTTGATCTCCTCGAACTGATGCGTCTTCTGGAGGGAAATAATTTCTGTCATGTAGAATATAATCACCAGGGTAATAATTTGGATTTTTAAGAAGGTCCAAATCATCCACAATATTTTCATTGTTTGTCTGATTAGAAATAGCAGAAAATGATGGTGTCACCAACATCGTACCAAAGAAAAACATTGTAATTACCACTGCCCCAAATTTACCTATTTTTAATTTTTTCATATTTTTTTCCCCAATTAATTTATGTATTTACTTTTATTTAAGGTTTATCCATTTTATAAATTCAGGCGAAAAAACGTTTGAGAAATCAATTTTTCAAAAAAGATAGCAGAATTTTATGCTCTATATTTAATAAAAGATAAGAGCTGGAAGCTTGTCTTGCATCCAGAGATATTGTCTTCAATTTGTTAATTTATTAGTCGATTTTTATTCGGCAATGTGCCCAGCCGACTTTGTATGCCATCATCCATCTCAAATGAAGGACTTGTTTCTCTCTGTCTATTTTATAGAGTCCAGTGATGCGATGTACTCCATCTTCGGTTACAATCTTTCTATTAAAGAAGCCTCACTTAAAAAGATTTATTTATAATTCAATTTCATACAGTACAGCAATTCTTGGTCAAAGTTAGGATAAAATAACGGTACCCATTGTAATTTTTCGTAATGCTTATTTACACAATTTATATTTCAGGCTTTAACGCGGAGGTTTTCATTGGATTTAACATTACTTTTCATCGTAGGAGGCGCAGGTGCTATCGGTTTTTATATGGCATGGAGCATCGGTGCAAATGATGTTGCAAACTCCATGGCTACATCAGTTGGATCAAAAGCTATTACTTTTAAACAAGCCGTATTAATTGCTGGTATACTAAATATCGCTGGCGCAATTTTAGTTGGAAAACATGTTACAAATACAATTAAAGGAGAAATAATCAGAATATCAGCAGACCAAAATGGAATGATCAGTGCAGCAGATACAAACGCATTAATTTTAGGCTTTGTTGCAGCTCTTCTTGCTGCTGCTATTTGGGTAACTCTTTCAACTTGGAAAGAAATGCCAATTTCAACAACACATTCTGTTATTGGTGCTTTGGTTGGTTTTGGGCTGATACAATGGGGCGCTAATTGTGTTAATTGGGGTAAACTTGGTTTTGTCGCCTCGAGTTGGGTATTATCTCCCGTTATTGGATGCATTATTGCGTTTTTTGTGTTTAAGTTGATTGTTAAATTAATTTTTGCCAAAGAAGAACCTGTTCATTCAGCAAAAATTGTTGGCCCATTTATTGTTGGAGCTACCGCTTTTTTGATTACTACTGCTTTACTTCTTAAAACAACTCTTAGTGAAAAACTAGGAATTGATGGCAATTATCCAATTATTTTTTTAATTGCTACTGTCGTATTAATTATTACTACAGTTATTTCATTGATTTTACTAAGAAAAGTTAAAGCTCAAGGCCTAGAAGATTATACAACTGTTGAAAGCATTTTCAGGAAATTACAGATTATTACTGCTTGTTATGTAGCGTTTTCCCATGGTGCAAATGATGTAGCCAATGCTATAGCTCCTGTCGCAGGTATTATTGGAATTGTTGAAAGTAGCACAGAGGGAATGGTTGAAATAACTGCTTTAAACGCTGAAATTCCTATATGGTTGTTAGCTATAGGCGGTATTGGAATTGCTCTTGGTTGTCTAACTTGGGGACGACGTGTTATGAAAACTGTTGGAGGGAAAATTACTCACCTTAATCATACTCGTGGTTTTTCAGTTGAGTTTGCTGCAGCAACAACAGTTCTTTTTGCATCAAAACTTGGAATGCCTGTTTCAACATCACATACTGTTGTTGGTGCTGTAATAGGTGTTGGTCTTGCACGTGGTTTAGAAGCAATTGATTTAAGTGTCATTAGAAAAATAATTATATCGTGGTTATTAACTGTTCCAGTTGCCGCTGGCACATCAGCAGTAATTTTTATATGTTTAAGAGCATTAGTAGGATAGGAATTAGGTGGAATAATGTCAAAGAAAAAAGATCATTTCAGAACCCCAGTAGCAGATACGCTCAGGAGAAAATCTCCATTTGGCCAGTTATTGGAACATATGGAAAAGGTTAAAGAATGTATTGATCTCCTTGGAGACGGTTTAATAAAGTACTATAAGGGAGATTATACCAACTTTTCTGAAATAGCTAAAAAGGTATCAGAAATTGAACATGATGCTGACATGATTAAAAGAAATTTACGTAATCATCTCCCAACTTCGCTTTTCATGCCGGTTGATAAAGGGAAATTTATGTGGGCACTACGGGAGCAGGATAAGATTTTAGATCATGCAGAAAATCTTGTTCGAATGCTTGATATGCGTCATACTAAAATCCCTAAAGAATTGCAGAATGTATTCATTGAGCATGCAAAAATTGTTATGAAAACGGTAAAGGCCATGGAGGATGCAGTTGGTAACATCCGAGATCTTGTTGAGACAAGCTTTGTAAAACGTGAACGTGAACAAACAAAGAAATATATCTATAAGGTTCATGAATATGAATGGAAGGCAGATCAAAAGAAATACGAAATAACCAAAGGAATTTACAAGGTTGAAACGAAAATCGATCCTATGGATGTCTATCATCTTTTAAAAATAGCTGACTGGGTAGATGACATTGCAGATCATGCTGAAAACGTAGCTGATTGGTTACGAGCAATGATTGCTAAATAATTTTATTATAAGCATTTAAAAGTCTATAAAACATTCTGATTATTACAACTTTAGTTATTTGGAGAATTAACAGTGAAAGGGGAGATAAAATTCGTCATTATATTAATTGCAATCGTATTGCTTGTTGTTTTTATTGCTACTAGTGAACCACCAAGAACCAAGATTAAACAAAAAGGATCAGACACTATGCTTGAACTTGCTCAGATATGGGCAGAAGAATACGTAAAAGTAAATGATAATGTCACTATATCGGTTTCTGGGGGTGGATCTGGTACGGGTATTGCACAGTTAATTAATGGTCAAATTGATATTGCGGATGCTTCACGTCCAATTAAAAATCTTGAGATTAAAACAGCTGAATCACAAGGTGTTACTCCAGTTGAATTTAAGACATGTCTTGATGGTATCGCAATTATTACACACAAAAATATAGATATTTCTGAAATTTCTTTTGAAAAATTACGTGGAATTTATAATGGTTCTATTTCAAACTGGAAATCTGTTGGTGGTCCTGATCTTAAAATAACTGTTTATGGTCGTCAGAGTAACTCGGGTACTTATGTTTTTTTCCAAGAACATGTACTTGATAATAATGATTACCGAACTGATATGCAGCCATTAAATGGTAATGCACAGATTGTCGATGCAGTCATTGGAGATGATGAAGGGATTGGATTTGTTGGCGTTTCCTATGCTGAAAACAGAGCAGACGAATTGATTATACTAAAAGTGAAAGAGGATGAAAATTCAGAGGCGTTCTTTCCAACAATAGAAAACATTGCCTCAGGTGATTATCCAATTTCACGATATCTGTACATCTACACAAATGCTAATCCAACAGGGGAGATTGCCCAGTATGTCAGATGGATTTTAAATGAATATGGCGGACAGAAAGTAGCAGAAAGTTTAGGATTCATTCCTCTACCTCTAGATATTGTTGATGAAGAGTTGGAAAAGGTTACATGAAACATACGATGTTTAGTTTAAAAAAATTTGATTACAAAAAAATTCGCAATATCAAAGATAAAACTATAAGGAAAATCCTTTTAGGATTTGGACTGACAGCAGTTATCTTTATCATTCTTATTCTCGCCTTTCTTCTGATAGAAGGACTACCGTTCTTTTTTAACGGCGACGGCATTGATTTTTTTACTGGTGATGTATGGGATCCATCTTCACCAAACACTCCAAGATATGGGATACTTCCCATGGTTCTTGGAACCTTTCTTGTCACTCTTGGCGCAATAGTGATCGCAGTACCTATTGGTGTTGGATGTTCCATTTATCTAGCAGAGATTGCTCATCCAAAGATTCGTGAGACGTTAAAACCCGTAATTGAAATACTTGCAGGTATTCCTTCCGTTGTGTATGGTTTTTTTGCACTCGTCGTTCTTTCAGCATGGATTGATGATTTCTTTCATTCGACAACCAGACTTAATGCATTAACAGGATCAATTATGCTTGCAGTGATGATGCTGCCTATTATTATTTCTCTTTCTGAGGATGCAATTCGTTCTGTTCCACGAGAGATGAAAGAGGCATCTCTTGCGTTGGGACTATCAAAATGGGATACCATCCGTGGTGTCGTTATACCTGCAGCGCTTTCAGGGATAACTGCGGCGATTATTCTTGGCGTTGCCCGTGCGATAGGTGAAACCATGACTGTACTTATGGCGACGGGAAATGCACCAGTTATCTCATTTGATATGTTAACGTCGATGAGAACCATGACTGCGACAATTGCAATTGAAATGGGCGAGGTTCCATTCGGAAGTATTCATTATCAAGCATTATTTGCTGTTGGTATTGTGTTATTTGTTATTACATTTGTAATTAATTTTATTGCAGATAAAGTAATGAAACGATTCAGGGAGAAATACTAACTATGAAATGGAAAAAAATTAAAGAACACATCATCTACACTCTTCTCCGGCTCACCGCTCTTTTTATCGTATGTACTCTTGCAGTTTTACTTTTTTACATAATTTCAGGTGGGATAGGAAAAATAAGTTGGGATTTTCTTTCAAGTTTTCCAAAAGATGGCATGATGTCAGGCGGAATATTCCCCATGATTATTGGGACGTTATCTCTGATGACTTTAACTATGCTTATTGCTTTACCAATTGGGGTACTTTCTGCTATATATCTTGTTGAATATGCAAAACCAGGTAGATTTACTGATGCTATTCGACTGGCTGTTCATAACCTTGCAGGAGTTCCTTCTATTGTCTATGGCCTACTTGGATTGGGGTTATTTGTTGTATTTCTAGGTTTGGGACTCAGTCTCATATCTGCTGCATTAACCCTAGCTATCATGGTTCTCCCTATTATTATTGCTTCATCTCAAGAAGCATTGCGAGCAGTTCCGCAAAACATTCGAGAAGGGGCGTTAGCTTTGGGTTCAACGAAATGGGAGACAACAAGGTATCATGTGCTTCCTTATGCACTACCTGGGATGATGACTGGTTCCATCCTTGCATTAAGTCGGGCTGCCGGAGAAACAGCACCAATTATTATGACTGGTGCAGCATTCTATATTACGCATCTGCCATCCTCTATTTTTGATGAATTTATGGCACTGCCTTATTCTATTTATACGCTTGCAACACAGTCTTCAAATGTAGAGGCAACAAGACCAATGGTGTTTGGTGCAATTCTTGTGCTTTTACTCATTGTTTTATGTATGAATCTTGTAGCGATTATTGCGAGAAATTATTATAGAAAAAAGTATCGGTGGTAAAAAAAATGTCTGAAGATATTGAAATAGAGACAAAAAACCTTAATCTTTGGTATGGCGATAAACAAGCCTTAAAAAACATTAATATGAAGATACCAGAAGAAAAAGTGACAGCTGTGATAGGTCCTTCGGGTTGTGGGAAATCAACACTCATCCGTTGTTTTAACCGAATGAACGACATCATAGATTGCTGTCGTGTTAAAGGAACAATTCTTATTGATGAAAAAGATATTTATGATAAAAAGATGGATGTTGTGGAACTACGGAAAAATGTTGGTATGGTGTTTCAGAAACCTAATCCGTTTCCAAAGAGCATCTATGAAAACATCGCGTATGCGCCTCGGGTTCATGGACTTAAGAATAAAAAGAAGTTGGAGAAGGTTGTTGAAAAGTGTTTAAAGCAGGCATTTATTTGGGATGAGGTCAAGGATAGGCTTGGTGATTCTGCAAAATCGTTATCTGGCGGACAGCAGCAACGACTTTGTATCGCAAGAGCTCTTGCTGTTGAACCTGAAATCCTTCTTATGGATGAACCCTGCAGCGCGCTTGATCCTATTGCTACAGCAAAAATTGAGGAGCTGATTCGTTATCTGTCAAAGGAGTATACTGTTGTTATTGTCACCCATAATATGCAACAGGCCGCACGAGTAAGTGACTATACTGCCTACATGTATATTGGAGAATTAATTGAGTTTGGTAAAACAAAACAGATATTTGAAAATCCACATGAGGAAAGTACTGAAAATTATATCACAGGAAGATTTGGATAAGGAGGAAAAAACGTATGAGATCTAAATTTGATGGACAATTAAAAAAGATTAAAGATGATGTTGTAGAAATGGGGGAACTTGCGCAAGGAATGCTTAAGAATTCAATTGTTTCGTTGGAAAATCATGATGTGAAGCTTGCAGATAAAGTCTATGCTGATAAAGAGAAGCTGATGAAGATGGACGATGAAATAGAACATCGCTGTTTACAGACAATTTCTATGTATCAGCCCATGGCAAAAGATATGAGAGTTATTGGAGCTTCATTGAAAATGATTACTTATCTTACAAGAATCGGGAGATACGGAAAGGATATTGCAAAGTTTGTAAAAGAAATTGCAGATAAGCCATCCATCGCTAAACTAGTTAGCATTCCGCATATGAGTGAAATTGTTGATGGCATGATCTCTGATGCACTTAAAGCATATGAGAACAAAGAAGCAATTGATATACCGTCATTTCGTAGCAGAGATGATGATGTTGACTCCCTCCGTGAATCCATACTCAGAGAAACACTTACCTATATGATGCAGGATAGTAAAAATATCAAACGATGTATGTATTATATTATGATTGCCAGATATCTTGAAAGATGTGCAGATCATGCATGTAAAATTGCAGAGAAAGTCAGTTACATGGTAACTGGTAGACGAGTAGAAATAAAATAGAAGAAATTTTACAAATTACTTATATCCTTGACAGATTTTTTCGTATGTATTGATCATACATTGTATCAAAAGAAATTCTGAAAACACAGATGAAGACTGCCTAATTTATATAATCCAATGATTAATATAATATTTTAAAATGTTTTGATAGGTATATTTATATAATAGGTAACTACATAACAGTATTTATAGATATTAGAGGGGAAAATATGAAAAAAATAAGTAAAACAAAAATGACTTTAAAGGCAGCTGTAGTAATTGCTGTTGCTCTGGCATTTATATTGCCCAGTTCAGCCGTGATCGTTAACACTACGACAGAAACAAAAAATAGAAGTATACTATTAGCAATTAATAAAGAACTTCCATCACAGAATCCCTTAACTAGAGATACAGATGTACTTATATCCGCAGGTAATCCTGATGAAGATGATCTTAATCCAAAAATCACTATGAATTCTGATGGAACTCTTGTTGTTGTCTATGAACAAGAAGTGGATGTTTCTACAACGACAATTCCAGTCGTTTGGTCAAAGGATAATGGTGCATCGTGGACAATGCAGTTTGATATCGATTTCACAGGATTTGGTTCAGGAGTTCTTCAAAGTGCAGATATCAAATATAGTCCTGATGCTGATAGATTCTTTTTCAATTCAGCCGACGAATTAGCAGATCCATCAATGTGGGTAATGACACAAATAGCAGGAGATATCGAGAATGCCCCAGAAATTGACATCATGGGAATCAGTGGAACAAATGGAGGTCTGGCCTACGAAGGAGCTGTTGGATATGTTGGCGACTGGCTTCTTGCTGGAGCTATCATGGATTTCAACACTCCTGCTCTTGAAAGCATCCCAACTATCGGTTATTATGATGAATTTTGGGCACAGCCCCCAACATTACCTGCAGACAGTTTTTATTTTGATGGCCAGTCATTTATTCTGACAGAAAAATCAGAAAATTATGAAATAGCTACTGGAGATAACCGGATTTTCCTAGTCATGAATCATTTCAATGATACAACACAGAATAACGAAGTTCTCTATAAGGCAACAGTTACGGACCTCGATCCAGAATCTCCCACATTCCTCTTCACTCCGGGTGGAGGATTTGGTGGCATGGATAAATATGCTGACATAGAAATATATCCATATTATGGCTATCTCGCAGATGATGCTGTTGATCCAGATATCAGTGCAAAAGGAAGCTCAGTTTCCGTGGTATATACTCAAGCTGGAGATGTGAAGTGCAGCTACAGCTCTGATGATGGGGATACATGGGATGTATCAACTGTAGAAACAGGAGCTGGATATCCCGCGGTCTATGTTGCAGCGGAAAAGGTATACTGTACATACGTCAAAGAAGGAAATCTTTTCCTCGTTGATTCAGACGATGGTGGAGCAACTTGGGGAGATTCAACTCAAATTAACGACGAAGCAGGAACTGTTGTTGCAGAACTTGGAACCGCTGATCTTGGAGCATTGGGTATTGTATGGACAGATAGTCGAAATACTGACTTGGATGTTTACTTTGAATATGTCGAAATCGACCCACCAGAGGCTCAACCAGAAATTCAGATTAAAGAGATCATCGGAGGAATCGGTGTCAGTGCAACGATTACAAACGTTGGAGAAGCTGATGCAACAGATGTTGAATGTACACTTACTGTTACCGGTGGAATTCTAGGTCTCATAAACAAAGAAGTATCTGAAACCTTAGATATTGCAATCGGAGAAGAAGTAACGATAAGTACTGGCCTTATCCTCGGACTAGGTGCAATATCAATAACAGCCACTGCAGATAATGCAGAGGAAACAGTGGAAGGTACACAGATAATTATCTTCTCAAGGCTATAAGGATATAGAAAAAATCCTACCCTCTTTTTTTTATTTTAAATGATGTATTAACTTTTGAATTGATTTTCCACGATGAGAATATCTGTTTTTTTCTTCAATAGTAATCCTTCTGACTATCCACCTGACTTTCTTCTGATTCGGGCTCTGCACATATACTGAATCATCCATGGTATTTTCCAGAAGAAAGTAATTTCGGGAATATACAATTTTTTACAAAATGTAGGGGTAAAAGAGATGAGATAGGCGATATATTGTGACAAATGAAGCTATCATTGTAAGGATGCGATGAAATTAAATAAAACAAAGACTTTAGATAATATCGTTATAGATGGAGGGCTTATTATAAGACCATCAAGAGAATTCTCAGATTCAATAGCATCTCTTGCTTCTGGTGAGTCCCAAGATGTTTTGTTAGAGATAAAAGGATTTGGTCTTGGAATTATTACGCCTATGCCAACTGCATCAGTAACTGTTGACTGTTTTGAAGAGATAACAGCTGATGATACCGCAGAGTTTAGACTAATTTTAACTAAGGTAATTCTACAATAAAAATCAAAAAACTCCCCTTCTCTTTTTTTCTTTTTTTAAAACTTTAACATATACTTCAATAAAAGAGTTTTAATAAATTTATTTTTTTTCAGATCCGATTACTTTTTTTGCCAGAAACTCTCTGATTTCTTCAGGTTTTGTCGAATCAATACCAAAATATTCAGGGAAAAGTTTAGTAGTTGTCAACATCTCTGTTGATCCATGTTTTTTTGCATTCACAAGTTTCATATCTGCAAGTTCATCAACATGATCATAAACCTTAGGGCCTATCATACGACGAAGATTAGATTGTTTTACAGGCTGATGAAACGCAATAAGTGCGAGTGTCTTTAGATGATGACTCTGAATCTCAGGTTTTGCAATCATTACTGATTGATCAAAAAACTTTTTCTTCACCTGCATCGTATATTTATCACCAGCTTTAATAACCTCAATTGAAGTCTCATTTTTACGATCAATATTATACGTCTGAATAAGGCCCTCAATTGCATCCATAACTTTCTTTTTAGAAAGCCCAGTTGCATCCTTAATTTCATTAATACCTACGGGTACACTTGCAGAGAACAACACCGATTCCACAAGCCGTTCTTCTTTTACACCCATACAATCATCCTCTTACGTATATCCAATTGTTTTAATATAAATTTCCCCATAAGGAAATCTACGTTGAAAAATTTTTATTTTATTATCATATGCAAGGAAAAGAACAGAAAGAAATGCCTTAATTCGTTCATCGAAATCATCTGACTTGCAAATACTTTTAAGACTCATTAATTTCTTAGGATACTTTTGTATCTTATTCCAAATAAAAATAACGTCTTCTTCGAGATGATCTTCAAGAGGAGCACCTTTCATGGATTTACGCATTTTCTCAGCAAGCCTCACTCGCTCATCCTTACGCATCTTACTTATAAGCTGATATTCCTCTGCATCTTTTCTGACCTCATCAAAAGCGCCCAGAAGCTCAATTAAGGAAATCTTACGTTTAGAATCACGTCTCACAGGTTCTTCAAGAGGAGGAGTTGGATTTTTCATAACAAGATTTGTATATGAATAGCCATCATCAGATTCAAACCAAGACCCCGTTGGTATATCATCCCAGCCAAAATCAACAGGTTCCTCGGCTTGTTTAGACTCCATATTCATAACAAGATTATCACTTTGCATACGAAGTACTTTCCATGCCATATAGATAATACGACCTGCAGTCATCAGATCAATTTTTTCTTCCTGTGCTTTTTTGAGATATATCGAAGAAAAACTCACAAGATCAATATTCCACGGATTAAAATCCTGACTTAACACGAGATCAAATGCAAGAAATATGGAGCGATCAAAAGGATTATCAGATGTGACGTGCTCACCAGATTGTACCATATTTGCCATACTAATATATTGATTAATTCGTGACATATCATTTTCTTCATCTATCAATGCTTTATGGAAGAGAAGATGATTTATAACATCGTTATCAATTGGTAACTGCATAATTATCCCTCCCTCACCTTGGTAATGATATCTCCCTTAGGCGTAACTGATTCAGGGTCAATGTTTCCAATCATTTCAGAAATACCATTATCATGCATTGTTACACCATAGATGTGATTTGCCTCCTTCAATACAATCTTACGTAGTGATACATTAATGAACTGCGAATGTTCTGCGTTTTGTTTTATCATACGTGAAACAATTTCAGCGTTTACACCATCAAGAAACATATCAATTTCATCAAGAACATAAAATGGGCTAGGATCATATCGTTGAAGGGCAAAAATAAAGCCAAGAGATGCAATACTTTTCTCACCACCAGAAAGTGCGGGAAGGCGCAGTATTTTCTTACCTCGAGGACGGGCTTTAATTGTCAGTCCATTTTCAAAAATATTTTCCTCATCTTCAAGGATAAGCTCAGCTTCTCCACCTTCAGAAAGATCTGCATAAATATTTTTAAAATTCTTGTTGACTTCATCAAATACTTCAAGAAACTGTTCTGTTTTCTTACTTGAAACTTCATCAACAAGCTTTACGAGGTTTTTCTTTTGATCTTTTAAATGTTTGACATCTTCATCAAATTTCTTTTTACGCTCAGTTTGATGCTCATATTCTTCAAGAGCGCGCATATTCACGGGTTCAAGCTCCTGCATGTTTTCTTCAATGTTTCGAATACTTTCTTTTAATGATTCAATAGTAGGAAGCTTCTGATCTGTTATTTCAACACCATAAAGAGCAATTTCTTGATCAAATTCTTTTATTGAATCATCAAGTGTCGGTAGTCGATATTTCGATCGAGACATTAAATCAAGATAAGATTCAGCGCGAGTAGAGACTTTATCAAGTTCGTTTTCAATAGTAACCGTCTTTTTATAAATCTCATCTCTTTGAGATGCAAGTTCTTTAATTTTTCCAGTCATCTGTTTTTCAACAGCCATAAGAGCCTTAATTTCGTCTTGGTGATGAGCCCGTGACACCTTCAAGTTCTCTATTAAGGTTTTAAATGTCTCAACTTCGTTATCATGTGAATCTATTTTTTCTTCAATTTCATTTTTTCTCTCAACTATAAGCTCAATTTTCTTCTGGAGAGTTTCTTGTTCGGATTTAAGTCGTAATAGTGTCTCCTGAAGATCTGTAACTTCTTTTTCAAGACCACGTACCTCTTGTGCGATTTCTTTTTTTGATCCTTTTAAAAGATGCTTACCTTTCTCTTCTTTTAAATTATCTAATTCTTCAAGTCGTTTCTCAAACTCTTGGATAGAAAGAATAATCTCATTTCTCTTCGAATCCATTATTTCTTTTTCTTTTATTTTAGACTCAAGATCTTTTGAGATAATCTCAAGTTTTTTTGAATATTCCTTCCTTCTGATATCGATATCCTTTAATTGACTGTCCTTATCAATTTCACCTTTAACAGATCTAAGGTTATTTTCAATTTCAATTATTTCCTTTTTTAATGCTGAAAGTTCTTCAGAAACAAAATCCTGGCTATCAATAGCTGCTCTCAATTCATGTGACACTTTTTCTAATCGATCTTGATCTGTTTTTCCAAATGAAAGATGTATTTTAGGAGCGCTACCACCAATCATCGCACCACTAGCTTCAATCAAGTTTCCTTTCATATCAACAAGACGAACTCCGCCCATAAGCCTACGAGCATCAGAAAGATTGCCAACAATTACGGTATCACCAAAAACATACCAAAATGCACCTTTGTATTCATCATTAAACTTTACAAGATCAAACGCAAAACCATGGGACTTCTCATCTTTAACAGCCATAAGTGCTTTAGCCCTAGGTTTTCCTATTATCATCTTATTTAACGGTAGAAATGTAGCTCTACCAAGTTTTCTCTTACTAAGAAAAGATATTGCCTCTGCAGCAGCTGTATCATCATCAACAACAATGGATTGCATCCGAGCTCCAGCTGCAATTTCAAGGGATGCCTCATATTTATCATCAACAGACGCAAGCTCAGCAATAGTCCCACGAATACCATGAATTTCTCCAGAATCTCGAGCTTTAAGAATTGAATGTACCGCTTGGTTATATTTTGCATGAACCGAATGTAAGGCATCATGTTCAGCTTGAAGCTTCGATTGCTCCCGTTGAAGTCTCAATATTGCTTTTTCAAGATCGGAAAGCTGCTCAGTAAGCTCAGATTCCTTCTTCTTTTTTTCAAAAAGTTGTTTTTCAAATTCTCTTAGTTTTTTACTATGTCCTTTTCGGTCTTTGCTAACCTCACTTGACTGCCAATCAATATCTTTAAGTTCAAATTCATAGGTTGATTTTGTTTCCTGCATCTCAGCAATTTGTAGTTCAAGTGCATCAATTGTCTCATTTGTTCTATCACGTTTCAACTTTAATTCATGGATATCACTTTGTTTTTCATTGTATTCCTCACGCATCTTTGTAAGCTCTCTCGTAAGATCCATTGAAGTGTCATCGGTTTGAGCGATTTCATCCTTTAACGAGGTAAGATTTGTTTCTTCCTCCTTAAGTGTTTCTTCAGTTTGTTGGATTTGAGCGATAATTTCATTTTGTTGATTTTGAAAATCTTCAAGCTCTTTTGAAATGTGTTCAATGGTGAGTTGTAGTTCTTTTTTCTCATTTTTAAGTTCTAAAATCTCATCATTTGAATAATTGATTTTTTCCTCGATTTTGATTTCTTCAGTTCTAAAAGAGTCAATTTTTTCTTTGATACCAGCTGCTTCATGGCCACCTGCATCGCCGATTTTTTTTTCTATCTCGTTGAGATTCTCCATGAATTCAGTATATTGTTTCTTAAGTGTCTCCTTTTTTTCATCTAAGGTTTGCTGTTCTTTTTCATACGATTCAATTTGCTTGTTGATTTCTGCGATCTGTTTTTCAACTTCTTCTTTCTTTTTATAGGCAATTTTTGCTTTTGTCTCATATAATTTGTCTTTAAGTTCTTTATATCGATACGCTGCATCTCTGTCTTTTTTAAGCTGACGTGTTTGACTATTAATCTCATTTAGTATAATTTTGATTCTTTCAAGGTTTCTTTCAACATCCTCTCGTTCTTTTTCTGCTTTTTTAATATCGCTATCAAATGTGCTTATTCCTGCAACATCATCAATTATTCTTCTTCTATCAATAGAACCCATTTTAATAATATTTGTAACATCTCCTTGTTTGACTATATTATATCCATCCCCTGATATCCGTGCATGAGTTAAAACATCACAAAACTCTGTATATGAAGCAGCCCGATCGTTAATATAGTAATAGCTATAATAGTTAATTGGATCGTTTTTCAATGGCGCTCTTTTAATCATTCTAGTAAGAAGAACTTCATCAGAGTTCACAGGCATTTTTCGTGATGAATTATCAAAAACAAGAGATACCTTGCAGAATTTTGCTGGGTTTTTATGTTTCTTACCGCCATTAAAGATAAGATCAGTCAGCCGTCCTGCACGCATAACCTTCGAACTTTTTGGCCCTAAAACAAAAAGAATTGCATCGACAATATTGCTTTTACCAGAACCATTTGGTCCGGTGATAGCAGTAAATCCAGGGAAAAATGGTACAGTTAATTTTTTACCAAATGATTTAAAATTTTCCATCTGAACTTCTTTAAGGTACAGGCATATCCCTCTTATCAATGTTGAAAGCGCATACGCTCCTATTTCAGCGCTGTTCGCATCCCATATAAAGTAAACAAAAAACCGTATATAAAATTTTGGAGATAAATTACATAAAATACTGAGATTTCATTTTATTTTTAATTTAGTAAAAATCTTATCCTAAATGACCTATTAGTTTTCTGTACTTTTTCATGTAGACATAATCCGTTAATTTTGTATTATTATCTATTGTAATAGAAAAAAGAAGAAATTTTCTAAAGTCCTAAGAGAAATCTGATTATTGGAAAAATATGAAGATGGTTTTCCATAAACCTTAAGAGTGGGGCACTTTCCAGCATATTTTTCTTTTTTGAGTAAAATGTTTTAAAGCAGAAATCAGGCTCTGTGAAATCTGGATCATAATCATACCATTGCCAAAGTTTAATCCATGATGAACCAGAATTACTTGAGCACCATGCCTCACCTCGTCCATATGAATTATTCAAACCAAAAAGCCATTCATAGTTGTCAGGATAAACACCTCCATTACAATGACACACGATATAATAAGTATTATCAGGAGTAACAGTTATATCTGGAAAATCAAACAATAACCAGCTCCCAATATCTTTAACTTGATCTGCATCTACTGTAGCGATACTTAAATCATTCCCAGATAATGAATCCCGAATAGAAACAGTGATTTCTAGATCAGCTGGTGGATCGTTAAAAGGGTAAATTAAGAGTTCAACACCAATAAGTTGTTCATTTGTTGGTTTAAAGCTCTGAGCACACCAATATTGAGGGGTAATTGCCCATCCCCATCCACTAGAATCAGTTTGTTCTTGATCGACACCAAGCCACGATCCTTGAGGAAAATATGATGGATTAAAATCGTTATTATGTACAATGCCATCAGCCATGTAATTATTTTCTTGATTTCTATCACCTCTACTTTTTACTTCAGTATTTAATTCCATACCAAAAACTGGATAGGTGGCTGCAAGTAAAAGCATACATATACTTATTGCAATTAGTTTTGTTTTCATATTCCGTTCCATCCAAAATATTCCATATGATTACTATTATGTAATAAAATATAATATCCTTATATATAAACATTGCGTATATAATATATAGATGCCGCAGGAGGGGCTCGAACCCTCGACATCACGGTCTTCAGCCGTGCACTCTCCCAACTGAGTTACCGCGGCATAAAAAAAAAAAACTTTTGAATGGTTTTTAATCAAATGTTTTTATTATTTCGTTAATAACCCCAATCATTTCTTTTAATTTTAATTGTAGCAATGGTATTGTCTTAGCTACATTCTCTGTCGTGACTGCACCCTGTGGTGAAGGCTCAATAAGTCCTTCTTGCTCCAGGATCCGTAAAGAATACCTAACCATATGTTGAGGATGTTTAGTAAGTTCAGAGAGTTTTATTATTCCCGCAGGCTCATTCTCCTTAAGAACTTTAAGTACTTGAACGTGTATTTTTAATAAATCTAGTTCGGTCTCAATAACATTTGTAAGAACAAACCTTCCTTTTTTTTCATATGCCATTAAAATACCCCATTAATTGTATACGTGTTAACACACGTAATTATGATTCCTATATTTAAATTCTCTTTAAGTTGATTTCGGTTATTTCCATCGTAAACTACATTAAAAAGAAGGCTCTTATCATATAAGGCTCATAATGTATCTTGTCACAAAATGGTTTGGCGTATTTCTTTGCGATAAAAAAAAAATAAAAGAAGAAATACTTTTTCCAAAAAGTGCAGAAAAAATTGTAAAAAGATTGCAAGCAATCGAAAAAAATAAAATCCTCTCTGAAGAAAAAAAAATTACGAAGGGCATGAAAGTAATAGTAAATGAGAAACGATTACAAAGTATTGGTGAATATGTCAATAATGACTTGTTTTTTAAAAAGTTATGTATAAAACCAGAACAACATGGTTTTTCTCAAAAATTATTCCATGAAGCATCTATACTACTTGCTCAAAAAAAGGTGGATGAACGATTGCGCTCTGAAGATTTACAAATCATTCAGATGGTTAATGCACTGGATGATCTTATCCAGACTGCAAATCTGCTTTCAGAACGTGTAAGCTGCTGGTCGGTTATTCCAACACCTGAAGAGAAAATACAGCCGTTTAAAAATACGTTATCAAAAGTCAATGAAGAGATAAAACGATTAGAACTGCAAATAGATGTGGATATGGAAAAAGTTGCGCCTAATACAAGTAAAATAGCTAGTTCTTTAATAGGAGCACGTCTGATCTCTATTGCGGGAGGCATGCAGAAACTTGCTGTTATGCCGGCATCAACGGTTCAAATTTTAGGTGCGGAAAAAGCATTATTTCGATTTAAAAAAGAGGGAGGTAAACCACCGAAGCATGGAGTAATCTTTCAGCATCAACTGATAAACAAAGCCTTGCGAGCAGAACGGGGTAAAATCGCACGAATGTTTGCAGCTAAAATTGCAACAGCTGCAAAAGCAGATGCTTTCACAAAAAGAGATATCGCAGATGAACTCATTGAAGAATTAACCGTAAGGTTGAAAGAAATGAGAAATAAGTAAAAATATTAAATTATTAGCTAGCTTATAAGTATTTCTACCAGTGTGTTTTGTACCAAATACCAGCCTTGCATGGTTTATCCCACCATCAGGGTTTCTACTTGCCTTCATTTTCCAAATCACTATAACTTTAATATCTCGTTAGCTCAAATAGTTTATGGGATAGAAAATCTGCATTTGGGACGAGGTGCCCAAAATTTTTAATCAGCAAGTTTTATACGTACTTGCGAGAGGTTCATTTTGGAAAAGTTTTCCAAGATTTTTCCAAATCACCGCCTCTCGTTTTCAAAATATCCTAGAAAATACAAAAATTTAGTAAAATCCTTTTTTGTTACATTCATCCCATTTTTTATCCTTGGCAGAACATTTAAATTAAAACAGTTGATATGGTGTGACAGTAGGGAGGAAACTTTATGCGAAAAATAGTAGCGATAATAATATGTATGATGCTTCTAACTTTAACTATAGCAACCATTCCAACAATGGCTGATGATCCTCATGCTGTATTTGGATATGTGTACATAGATGATATAATAGCACCATCTGGAGTGGAGGTTAAATTATCATTTCCTGGCGAAGATATAACCGATCTTACTGATCCTACTGGGTCATACAATATAGCTTTTTTTGGACATGAATGGGAGACAGGTTATTTTTATGTTTGTTATGATGGAACATGGTATACCCCCATTGACTCCCAATCTGTGGATATAGAAGATGAAATTGGTTACAATGTCGATTTACACATTGACACTGGAGCTCCAGCAAACCAACCACCAACTGCTGATGCAGGAGGACCTTACGACTGGTTTTTAAACGTACCAATAACTCTTGATGGTTCTGGAAGTTCAGATCCAGATGGAACAATTGTTAGTTGGCTATGGGATTTAGGCGATGGAAATACATCAACAGACGAAAATCCAACACATACATACACTCAAACTGGTACTTTTCCACTTTCATTAACTGTTACAGATGATGATGGAGCAACCGATACTGATTCCAGTAGCGCTGTTACAATAGTTGAAGATACAGAACCACCTTCAAAAGTAACTGGTCTTACAGTTACCGATGCAAAAGATGGAAAATTAGACCTTGCATGGAATGCAGCAACAGACAATTATGGTGTTAATCATTATATAATATACAGAGATGGATCATTTTTAACAACTGTTACATCAACATCTCATCAAGATACGGGACTTACTAATGGACAAGAATATACCTATAATGTATCAGCAGTTGATTCCTCTGGAAATGAAGGAGAAGAGTCAGATCCAGCAAGTGGCACACCCACTGCCTCTGGTGGTGATGGAGATGGTGATGGAGATGGTGATGGAGATGGCGATCAAGATAATGTACCTCCAATAACAGGAATTATTTCAGACGGAACAGGTGATGTTCTTGATTATGAAATTCAAGAGTATGTTACTGAAAATGAATATATTGATGTCGCTAATATTGATATAATAGAACTTGAGTATATGATAACTAATGAAACAATAGGATTCATAATTGAAGTTGATGGAGATATTGAAGATAGAGGCTCTTTAGATGATCTGAATCCAGATCCAAATGCAACTAGTTTTAACATAGACACTGTTATATATACCTTTGAATTAATAACTTCAGATGATTGGTATACCATCAGTTACGCTAATAACTCCTGTCAGATAACCGATGGTTTAGGTACGATAACTAATCTTACAGATTCCGACTTTTTAGTTTTTGGAAGTTCTCTTGTAGTCTCTTTTGACTGGAATATAACTGGAGAAACTTTTGAAGAAGCTTCTGCAAATGCTCAATATATTAGAATGATACTTGATTATGAGGATATTTTAAATATGACTGATCCAGATGATTGGGACGAACTAGGAATTGTTTGGTTGGCTGATCAAGTTCCTAATGGTCCACTATTTGTATATGCTGATGCCACAAATTTAGGAGAGGTTGAAAAAGAGATAGAGTTCGAAGGAACAGCAATTGGCGGTCTACCACCTTATACATGGCATTGGGATTTTGGTGATGGTGAAACTTCAACAGAACCTGATCCAACACATACTTATGATACAGCTGGCGATTACGAATATACTTTAACAGTAACTGATGATGAAGAATCAGTAGAAAACGACTCTGGAATGATAGAAATCGTATGGGAATATAGCACTTATATGGGAATAATACCATCTGCAGGTGCAGTTGTTTTAGGTGATGAGTTCAATATAACAATCTACATTGATCCAGCTGAACCTGTAGGTGGTTGGGAGATATATCAACTTAATTTTACACAAGGAATAGTTAACTCTACAGAGGTAACACCTGGTTTATATTGGATAGAGTCTTTTGATCCAGGTGATATTGATAATGATATAGGAACTATTACTGAGATACAATCGTGGACAACTGGGCCATATCCAGATATGAACCATACTGCTTGCATCATTAACTTTACAGCATTGCAACCTGGAGTATGCACTTTTGAAATAGTAAGTGTACAGGTATCTGATTCTGGATTTGAAGATATGAATGTCATCACTCATACTGCAACAATACTCATTACTACACCACCAGTAATCTATAATGAATACCCTGTGGATTTGTCAACTGATGTAGAGCGCCCACCTGTTGAACTCAATGCAACTGTAGAGGATCCTGAGGGTGATCTTATGGATGTCTATATTAGATGGAAGATACCTTGTGAATGTTGCATTAATAATAGTAACTGTTGTCATAGTTATGATGATGAGTGGATAACTGTTAAAACCTTTAATGGAGTTGGTAATAGTACCTATGAATTCATACCAATTGATGATATGACCATCTGGTTGAATGATTGGATCTGGGGAGACACCACATACACATGGAGTGTAAATGTGACAGATGGTACTCTTTGGACGAATGAAACCTATGAGTATACTACTGGTGGCAGTAGATATGATGTTAGTAATAACGATCTTGTGAATTTCCAGGACGCAGGACTTGTTTGGATTCATAGAACTAGTGAAGTCTGTTATGATGGTATTTATGATGTGAATGGTGATTGTCAGATTAATTTCCAGGATGCAGGTTTAACGTGGGTAAATAGGGATTGAATATTTGTTGTTTTAATGTTACATTCATCCCATTTTTTATCCTTGGCAGAACATTTAAATTAAAACAGTAGATAACAACTATTACAAGGAGGAAAAAATATGAAAACCAAAATAGTAGGAATATTTGTATGTACGCTGTTGATTGCAACTGTTTTGCCTGCAATAGGTATGATAGATAATGGTATTTCTCCCCAGACATTGAGTGAGACTTTACAAGGAGTATTAGATCAATCTCAAGAAAGAGATGATGAATGCATATGGTTTGATGATGCATGGCAAGAGTTTGTACCTGTTGGAAAAAACCTATTACATGTTGAAGTTAAAATCAAACAAGGATACGAAGATTCTCCAGATCTAATTATGTACATTGAAGACTCACTGGGTAGTCCACTCGTATCACTTAATATGCAAGCAACTGATATTCCAGATGTATGTGATTGGGTTGTTTTTGATATTGACGATGTTGAATTAGTACCCGGAGATACATATAAAATTCATCTTAAATATGATCCAGGAGGAGAATATGCCTGGTGTGGAGCAAATGGCGACCCATATCCTGCAGGTGATTCAGATATTGGTGCTCAATGGGATTGGTGTTTTAGAACCTATGTTGACAAAGCAAAACCCAAAGCCATTCACAATGCTGAGAACGACTGGGTTACATCAGAAGTAATCATGCCAGTAAACCAAGAACCAACTGGTCTTTTCGGTTGGGTTTTTCTTAGAGGACTTGTGTTTAATCCCAGGGAAGATGGCAGTAGAATTAATGCTCGTGCAATAAATCTACAATACTTTGAAATTACTCCTCAGGGAATAGATAAGGGAGTAGCACGGCTGAAAAGAGTAAGTTTCAGAAACGGTATATTCATTAAAATGACTGAAAGAGGATTATTTGGCAATTTCCAACATGTATCAGGTTTTTGCCATGGCGGAATAGAGATACTATAAAAAAGAACATACTGAATGTCTTTACTCAATTCTTTCTCTTTCTTCTTTTCTTCTCTTTTTAAAACTTTTTGATTATGCACGAAAGTCCTAGTGTTTTGTTCGGGATTTCCCGAACGTTTTCCCACCTTTTATATACTAACTAGGATAAATATCAATTTGTGAAAAATATGAAATTGAATAAAAAAATAATGATAACAGGGCTAGTGATGGTCGCTGTTTTTTCTGCAAGTGCATTGATAGTAATCAGCAGTGGATTGTTAAATACCAACAATGGTTTTCTTGAAGACGGAGAAAACATATATTCAGGGACAGGAACAATTGCATTAGTCGATACAGACACTCATGGTTACTATGTTGCAATTCGCCCTGATAATAGACCAACTAATTCATCATGGTTCTATGGAGTTTTTATTCCAATTTGTGAAGTTCCAGGAGAATTTCATGAAGACGGATTAAGAGTAAGATATACTATTAAAACAGATGTTGGAGTTAACATACCAATTGATGGTTCAACATTTATGAAAGGCGATTGGATCGTTGAAGTGTTGGAACTTGAAAAATTAGTCTAATATTCTCTTATTCTTTTTTAATATTCCTTTTTCTTTTTTCTCCTGTTGTTACATGTGGGGATAATGGCTTTAAAACGATTCTTATGCACATTTCTACTGTTTGATTATGCACGTTTACTTCTCTATGTTTTGATGGAAGAAACAAATTTTATAAAGAAACAGATGTTGGGAAAATTGTAGGGTGCTTAAGGAAAGAAACAGTATGATTCATATTAAATGTAAAAAATGTGGCTGGCGTCTACCTTTTTCTGGTAAAGGAGGAGATGAAGATACTGTTAGTGGGCGAGGAGGTGGCAATATTATATGTCCTGGTTGTGGTGAAATATTGATTAAAAGAGGTGGAAAGATAAATAGAAATGAATAAGCATCTACTAGTATCTGGAATAGCTGTTCTGCTTATCTGCGTTGGTTTGAGTGGTTGTACAGAACAAACAAATAATGAAGATGACAATACGATTAGTGAATATGATAGCTTTATTGGAAACTTTAATAGTTAGGGTTTTGTTATATGCGCTAGCTAGAAAATTAATAAGTAAAAATATAAGGTAGTTGTTGTTTTCTTGTAAAAAAGATTGATGTGATTGGTGAAGAGGAAAAAAAGATATGAGTGATCTAAGAACGGTTCTAAGGGATATTGGCGGCCTGCTCATAATTGTAGGTCTCATTAGTTTTGCTGCTATTCTTGTTCCTTTGTATTTTGGTGAAGTATATGGAATATTTTCAATTCTTATCACCTCCGCAGTTTTCCTTGGAGTTGGTATTCCATTATATTTGATCTTTAAAAAAGCGGATCGTTCCAATTTTAAGAGTGCTATGGTTACAGCGGCTCTTGGATGGATGTTTGTTTCACTTATCGGAAGCATCCCCTTTATGATAATGGGTTTTAATAAAAACGATCCTCTCATCACCATGGATTTTCTTTCTGCTTTTTTTGAATCCATGTCTGGTTGGACAGGAACTGGTCTTACCATGGTAGATAAGGAGAGCCTTCTTCCATATACGCTTCAGTTTTGGCGTTCAATTATTCAATGGATCGGAGGCGTGGGAGTTATTGTTTTAACCCTATCTATTCTTGCTCGGCCAGGGACAGGTTCTTATGTATTATACAAATCCGAAGGAAGGGAACAAAAAACCCATCCATCTATTGTATCGACCGTGCGTACAATCTGGTGGATATTTGCACTCTATACTATTATCGGTGTTGTCGCATTAACTATTATTGGTACCGTCACATCTGATGGTATGGGCCCTTGGGAATCACTTAATCACGCAATGACTGCAATTGCAACAGGAGGATTTTCTGTTACCGACAACAGCATCGCAGGATTTGGAATAATTAGTCAACTCGCCATTATTATTTTGATGATTTTTGGAGGAATTGCATTTGCTGCTCACTATGACTTATTAAAAGGAAGAATTAAAAAATTTTTATCTGATGCCCAATTTAAAGCAATGATACTTCTCTTAATTCTAGGAGTACTCACACTTACTCTCATCAATCTTAATGGCTCACCACTTATCTTTAAAGATAATTTTCTTTTATCACTTAAAGAATCTGGCTTTCAGTTTGTTTCAGCGTTGACATGTACAGGTTTTGCCTCAGCAAATATCCCAAGTTGGACGGAATCTGCAAAGCTCCTCCTTTCTTTTGCTATGATTATTGGTGGTGCCGCAGGATCAACTGCCGGAGGAATCAAACTCTATAGAGCAATTCTTCTCAGTAAAGGTGCCAGTTGGAGGATAAAACGATCGATATCTACACCTAGAAGAGTGTTTGTTCATAAGCTTGGGGATAAGTCGTTATCTAAAGAAGACGCCATGGATCTTATTAATGAATCAGCTATTATTTCATTTATGTGGGTTATCTTACTTCTTGTTGGAATACTGAGTATTGCATATTTCTTTCCAAAAGAAACGTTAGGAAATGTCATCTTTGAAGTATGTTCTGCACAAGGGAATGTTGGCCTATCTGTAGGGATAACATCTATTGAAATGGAGCCTGTTGCAAAAATAATACTTATTTTCAGTATGTGGATAGGACGGCTTGAAATCATTCCGATTATTGTTCTTGTAAAATCAATGTTTGGGATAAGAAGAAACGTACTGTAGATTATTCTTGTTCTTTTAATAATTTAAATTGTTCATCCTGTAGTTCTTTAACATATCTTTCAAGTTGCTGTATTGCATTAAGGAGTTTATAGATCTCTTCATCTTCAGGTGATGGAGGTACTGCTGAATGCGGATGTTTTTCTTTCTTTTTATGAAATTCAGATTTAGAGTATTGCTCTTTTAAAATATCTCTTGCATCTTTTAACGTTTTTATCTGACCGGTAACTTCACTTAATCGACTCATTTCGTACGTCCTCCAAATAAATATGAGCATAATGATTTTGTATCAATTGCTTTATGCAATAAATATTGTGACAATAAATACTTTTTGTTATTCCTTTCATTATAATTTATGTGATTTTTTAGGCTTAATGTTGACATTTATCGTTCAAAAATTATTTCACCATCATATACAACTTTAAAGATGCGATGATAGGGAACTGTTGCTGTTGTTGTATCAAGAGAAGATTTTTCAATTTTGACAATATCTTTACCAGATATAATCTTGGTGTCGTTTGGTGCTCCGCGGTGGACATACCATAGTTCAGTCTTTTCCAAATCTTTTGTCCATTTAATTTCATTAAGGATATCTCTTAAATGTGGCATCTCAATCCAAGATTGTATCTCCCTTTTAAATTTTAATGTATTGAACATTATTTGATTTGAACATATGTTACATAAAAACACATAATTCAATGAGATGTTTCCATGTTGATCTTTCTACGCGATTATTTATATACTTAAAAATAATAACATTTTACGAAGATGGAACCGCAAAAGAGAATATTGATCGTAGATGATGATCCAGATATTATACTTAGTCTGCGGATGGCACTTGAAGCAGAAAAATATGAAGTAATAACTGTAGATAATGGATGGAAATGTCTCACAGAGTTGAAACAGGGATTCAAAGGGATAATAATTTTAGATATTATGATGCCTGTTATGGATGGTATAGAGACAATAAAAAATATGGTTATCGAGGGACTTGTTGAAGATAATATAATAATTGTACTTACAGTAAAAAAAATTCAAGGTGAAGAATTCGACGAAATCTACAAGTATATTTATG
>SDBT01003214.1_pt1 | contig 28444 bp, 21 predicted proteins | sample 2277101 | NCBI WGS metagenome assembly SDBT01 (sample SAMN10404973, study PRJNA504765) | marine sediment metagenome | isolation source: marine sediment core GS10_PC15, 103 cmbsf | place: Arctic Ocean: Southern Knipovich Ridge | collected 2010 | reverse complement strand
AATTAATGCAATTCATTCATGGGTTTTAGAAGGAGAGTATGAAATAAAAGTGCAAGCAAAAGATAGTTACGGTGCATTGAGTAACTGGTCCCCATCTCATATAATAACAATTAACTTAGGACCCATAATTGAGATTGAATCAATTACTGGTGGAATCGGTGTTACAGTAGTGATTAAAAACATAGGAGTTTCTGAGGCAACTAATGTAGAATGCAATATCACTGTTACTGGTGGTTTATTCAATCTTATTTCAAGTAATACAAATAAAACTATTACTATCCTTGATGTTGATGAAGATGTAATAATTAAAACAGGTTTAATACTTGGATTTGGACCTGTATCAATCGATGTTAATATAGAATGTGCTGAAGGTTTATCTTTACAAAGAAAAGTAGAAGGTAAAGTAATTTTCTTTATTACAAGGGTAATAACAGATGGTTAATTCTATTAATTTTTTTTTAATTTTCATGAATTATCAGTTTTAATTTATATTTTCTTCGAATATTTTCAAATAAATTTTTTATAATATTTAATAATATAATATTAATATAATTAATAAGAATCAATCATTTTTCTAAAAAAATCAATAAATAAAAAAATTTATAGGGGAAAAAAGAAAATGAAATGGAAAATAACAATAGTAGTAACTGTATGTATAATTCTAATAATTACATCTTTTTCTTCTGCTGTATCCATTCAACAGAGGAGTAAAATTGAATCAATTAATGATCAAATAGATGATTCCTCAGATAAATATGAGGAAATAAAAAATAATATTGAAAACCCGATTCGGAATATTGTAACAAATCAGAAAGAACCTATTGATTATAACGATAATGGTTTTTGGAATGCTAATCCAATGATTAAGGAAAAAGAATCCCGATTTGTACCTGGAGAGATCCTAATCAAATTCAATGAAATACCTCGTCATAAAATAAAAATCTCTGAAAAAGGAAAAATAAAGACTGGTTTTTCTTCAGTAGATAATATTTTAGGCCAATATCCAATATTTAATGCACAACCAGTTTTTAATATTGGAAAAAATCCTGTAGCAGATACATCAGAATTGGAAAGGTTTTATATGATAACAATTTCCACTGAACAAGATATTTTTTTAATAATTAACGAATTAAATAACGATTCTAATATTGAGTATGCTGGACCAAATCATAAAGTAACTACATATCTGACTCCTAATGATCCATATTATCACTCATCAGGTAGTTGGGGCAAAAATTATTCTGATCTTTACGGCATGCATTTAATTGATGCTGCTGGTGCGTGGGATGTTACTACAGGTAGTCAAGATGTTGTTGTTGCAGTTATTGATACTGGAGTTGATTATAATCATGAAGACCTTCTAGGAAATATGTGGGTAAATGAAGATGAAATATTAGATGAAAACGATACAGATGGTGATGGGTTTATTGATAACATCTATGGAGCTGATTTTGCAAATAATGATAGTGATCCTATGGATGGTCATGGACATGGAACACACTGTGCTGGAACAATTGGTGCTGTAGGAAATAACAGTACTGGTGTTGTTGGTGTAAATTGGCAGACGAAAATAATGGCGGTAAAAGGACTTAGTGATGGTGGATCAGGATATAGCAATGATCTCGCAAACGCTATAAAATGGGCTGCAGATCAAGGTGCTGATGTTCTCAGTAATAGTTGGGGTTCTAGTGTGCCAACACCTTCAAATCCTGTGCTCGAAGCCGCTGTCCGATATGCATATAATGGTGGATGTGTCATTGTATTTGCAGCGGGAAATGATGGTTTAGATGTACAATATTTTTCTCCTCAGAATATGGAGGAGACTATTGCCGTTGCTGCAATTGATGATCAGGATAAAAAAACATGGTTTACAAATTTTGGAGAGCTTGTTGATGTTTGTGCTCCCGGTGAAGATATCCTTTCACTAAAAGCATACGGTACTGACATGTATGATGATGGGGTGTATATTGTTGACGAGAATTATTATCGTGCTAGTGGCACTAGTATGGCTTGTCCACATGTTGCAGGGCTTGCTGCGCTGATTCTTTCTCATGTACCATATCTTTCAAATGAACAAATTAAAGAACAAATTAGGTTAAGTGCAGATTCTATTGATGATTTGAATCCAGGAGATGAAGGATTACTTGGCATGGGACGAATCAATGCTTCAAAAGCATTAGAATTTTTCCTGGATAACGTTGGTATATCATCATTAGATGTCACTCCAAGACATATGTTGCTTCCTGAGGTGATATCAATTAATGCAACAGTAAAAAACAATGGCCAAAACAACGAAACAGATGTTTTTGTTAGCTTTCAAGTAGATGGCAATGAAGTTGATTCTATTACAATACCTTTCTTCAAACGTTTTACAAGTCAAGAGATACATTTCGAATGGGTACCACCCGAAATTGGAACCTATTTTTTATGTGTCAATATCACAATTCCTGGAGGCGTTGATGAGTATATTGAGGATAACGAACGAAGTCAGATGGTTATTGTTGGTGTTCAAAATAAAGATACACAGGAGTGTTTTAATACTATTCAAGAAGCGCTCGATGATCCCGATACCTTTGATGGTCATTATATTGCTGTACCTGAAGGCTTGTATCAAGAGAATTTGTTAGTTACAAAAAATGTCCATATAGTAGGGGATAATAGAGAAAATACAGTTATCTATGGTGCTGAAGATGTGTCAATTTTAATAAAAGATACAAATTCAGTTAAGATTAGTGGATTTACAATCACCAATGGAACATTTGGAATTTCAATTAATACATCGTTAAATACATCAATAAATGATGTCATAATTAGTGATAATTCTGATACTGGAATTTCGCTTTCTTCAACAAGTAATACACATATTTCTTATTGTGAAATTAAAAATAATTCTAAAGGTATATCAGTGAGTAATAGCTCTTTTGGAATTATAACAACTGATAATAATATTGTTTATAATGAAGAAGGCATTATTATTGATAGCAGTAGTATCGATAACCTTATTTATCATAATAATTTCAATAACATTATAAATTCAGAAGATGACGGTATCAACAATCTATGGGATTATGGATATTTTAATGAATCAACAGGTGGTCTTAATGCTGGTAACTGGTGGTCAGATCATGATGGAGAGGATTTATTTCGTGGACCTGACCAGGATGAAACTGGAAGTGATGGGATTATTGATGAACCATGCAATGTTTCCGGTGATTCCCGTAGTCAAGATTCATATCCATTGAAAGAACCATGGACGGGATTTCTTGCACTCATGATTTTTGTAGATGACGATGCTGACATGGATTGGTATGATAACATACATGTAAGAACAATAGAAGAAGGAGTCAACAATGCCTCAAATGGCGATATAGTATTTGTTTATAATGGGACTTATAATGAGTATATTAAAATAAACAAGTCGGTAAGTCTTGTGGGTGAAGATAGAGGCAACACAATTATTGCGGGTGCTCTATGTAACGATCCATACATTTTTACTATTATCACAGTAATGGCTGATGAAGTAAGTATCGAAGGATTTACTCTAACACTTGGTAATCAATCGCGTGGTTTACAAGGTGGTATATACCTATCTCCTGGGTCAAACGATGTCACAATTTCTGGTAATATTATCATAGAATGCAATTGGATAGGTATCCTAGTTGATGTTCTTTCTGACAATATTACAATATCAAGGAATACGATAACATATAATACGGCGGGCGCTTATATATACGATTTGGCATCAAACGTCGTTTTTATTGAAAACACAATAACCGACAATGAAGAAGGGGTTTTTGTTTATCAGACATATGACACAATTTTTTTAAACAACACTATTGCAAATAGTAATTTTGTTTGGGGAGATTGCTGGGGTATTTTTATATCTAATTGTTTAAACACAAAAATAATTGGCAATACCTTTGCTAATAATGATAATACCCTTCTACTTAAAAATGCAGGAGCAATGATTATAACCGATAATACTTTCATATCTGATAGCATCATCATAGAAAACATGTGGCACAATCCATATTTTTGGAATTCCCATATTATCAAAAATAATACAGCTAACGGAAAACCAATACGTTATTACGTCAATTGTTCCAATGTGGATGTACCAGAGGATACAGGACAAATAATTCTTGCAGAATGTAATAATATCACGATACAAAATCTCAACTTATCAGAAGTTGATAACGGCATTCAAATTGGTTATTCTTCTTTTGTCACTATTTCAGGAAATACAATTACAAACACCGGTCATAGCGCTATTCTGATAAATGAATACTCCCATAATATCACCATTATAAGAAATAGCATTATAAACAATCGAGTTGGTGTTTATCTGCAGGGTGGATCTTATAATAATGTCATTGAAGAAAACAATCTTATAGACAATTACCGTGGTTTTGGAGCACGTGGTGGAGTTTTATTATATAGATCATATAACAACGCTATAAATAGAAATAATATTACAGGCAACATGTTCGGCATCTCTTTAGGAGAATCAAATGACAATACAGTCGTTGGTAATAATATAAAGGAGAGTAGATACGTAGGAATTTCTCTAAGCGGCAATTTAAATAGTGAGGCAAATGGTAATATAATAATTGAAAATATCATTGAACAAAATAAAAATTATGGTATCTTGGGATGGTGGTACACTTACAACAATTTAATCTATCATAACCGATTCCTTTACAATCAAGTAAATGCCAAAGATAGTGGAGACAATCATTGGGATAATGGTTATCCTTCTGGTGGGAACTATTGGAGTGATCATCCAGATTTTATCGATGAGTTTTCAGGTCCAAATCAAAATATATCTATCCCTGATGGAATAGTTGATACACCTTATGATTCCATTGAAGGAAGCAATGATAATGAGGATAGATATCCACTAATGATTCCATATGGTCAGTCAGTTATCAACCTAAATACAGGTGAAGGATTTTATGCAATTCAAGACGCTATATATGATAATAAAACTTTAGATGGACATACAATACATGTGTATCCAGATGTTTATTATGAAAACCTAGTTATCAACAAATCTATCGCTCTAAAAGGTAATGGCAAAGACACCACACTAATAGATGGAAATAAAAGCGGTGACGTAGTTAGAATAATATCTGATGGAGTAATACTAAGTGGTTTTACCATTCAAAATAGTGGACTATCATATGCTGGAATAAACGTTTCTTATGATAATAGCACAATTTATAATAATACACTAATTGACAATAATATTGGAGTTAAACTAGTGAATCAATCATCAAGTAATAACCATTTTTATCATAACAACTTCATCAATAACTCGATACATGCTTATGACAACTGCAACAGTTTCTGGGATAACTGGTACCCTTCAGGTGGTAACTATTGGAGTAATTATAGTGTTAATGATACAATGTGGGGGCCTTTTCAGAATATGACCGGAAACGATGGTTTAGGAGATATCCCCTATATAATCATAAGTGGAAACAACCATGATCTTTATCCATTGATGGAGCCCTGGAATGGGCCTTTACCATCTGTTCCTCCTCCAACAATTGTTTTTGTTGATGACGACTATAACAAAACAATGGTTGGCTGGGGGTATGAATATTTTGATAATATCCAAAATGGTATCGACATAATAGCTGAAAATGGAACTATATTTGTCAACGAGGGTATTTATTATGAACAAATAACAATTGAAAAAACCATAACTCTTATCGGAGAGGACCTGAACAATACAATTATTGATGGTGAAAGCTGGCGGACTGTTATCAGTATTTCAGCTGACCGGGTGAATATCAATGGCTTTACGATTCAAAACAGTGGAAATAGAGCATGGCCCTCATATGATGCGGGTATTAAGATTAAGTCAAACTATAGTACTATTGAAAGAAACATGCTAATAAACAATAGAGTTGGAATTAGTATTGACGGCTCATATTATACTGCTCTCTCTAATGTAACTATTAAAGACAACTCCATTCTTCAAAGCGATATGTATGGTATAAAAATTCATTTTTTTAAAGATGGTAAAGTTATGGGTAATATTATAAGCTTCAATAACGAGGATGGCATAAGACTTAGTAATTCTTATAACAACACTTTAATTGACAATACTATAGAATCCAATTTGAAAAAAGGTATAAGAATTGATAATTCTCATAATAATGCATTTTCAAATAATATAATCAGAAATAATGAAGCTGATGGTATTTTTATATATGATTCATATGAGAACATTATTACATATAATATTATTTCAAACCAAAAAAATGGAATCAGTATTCTTCAATCAATCCAAAACGAAATTTTTTGCAACACAGTCATGGATAGCGGTTGGTACGGGATTAGTTTAGATAGATCTTCTAATAATAGGATCTCAAGTAATAATGCCTCTAATAACTATATGGCTGGAATCGCAGTAACAGAATCATCAAGTAACATCATCACAGGTAACAATGTAAAAGATGGCGAGTATGGGATTGTTTTATATTACTTTGCAGATAATAACTATATTTTCCATAACAACGTCATCAATAATATTATTAATGGAATGGATACATGTAATAATACATGGGATGACGGTTACCCCGCTGGTGGAAATTATTGGAGTGATTATAGTGGAAACGATAATTTTTCAGGACCAGATCAAAATATCTCCGGAAGCGATGGCATAGGGGATATACCGTATAATATATCTGAGGGAAATAATACGGATAGATATCCATTAATAAATCCATTTATTCTATCTGTTAATGCTGGTGGACCATATTCAAATATCGAGGGAGAAGATATGCAATTTTTAGGTTCAGTAACCGGATTATGCCATCCATATATTTGGAGTTGGAATTTTGGTGATGGTAACACATCAACATTGCAAAATCCAACCCACGCTTTTACAAATCAAGGTAATTATACAATTTTTTTAACAGTAACCGATATCGAAAATAATACAGCAAACGATACAACCTGGGTATTGATAGAAGAGAATAATCCACCTTATCAACCAAATAATCCAAATCCTGAGGATGAAGAAACCGATGTAGACCTAGATAGTGATCTTAGCTGGACCGGAGGTGATCCTGATGGTGATCCTGTAACATATGATGTCTACTTTGGAACAAGTAGTCCGCCGCCCCTTATTGAAAATAATCAAACCCAGACAAGTTATGATCCTGGAACATTCAGTTATGAGACAACGTATTATTGGCAGATTATTGCTTGGGATGAGTATGATTCAAATAATGCAAGTGATATATGGCATTTCACAACCGAAGAAGAACCTTATAATCCACCAACAATCGAGATACTAAAACCAGAAAATGCACTGTATATACGAAACAAAAAAATATTGCCATTACGTTCACCATTTATCATTGGATATATTGACATCGAGGTAGAGGTTTCTGGTGATAATGTAGAAAGAATTGAGCTATATATCGATGATGAATTAAAAGCAATTTTTACAGATTCTTCATTTAGTTGGACTTGGGAAGAAAGAGTTTTCTTCAAACACATGATAAAAATCATAGTTTTTGATGAAAAAAACAGTGTTTCAGAGGAGTTGCAGGTAAGGAAATTTTTCTAATATTACACTAATAATCTCCTAATTTTTTTTAAATATTATGATAAATATTTTTCTTTAAATATTTTTACAAAAAGTATTTATATTATAAAAATTAATGTTTATATTATGGATTGTATAAATATGAAAAAAATTATGCTTTCCAAGAAAATGGCAGTGATTGCTATAATTGTAATTATGAGTATTTTACCAAGTTTAAATGTTATTGCATATGATATGCAGCCTATTTTGAATAATCAAAGATCCGATATTTATGAAAAATATAGTAGGACGAGAGGTGATTGGCCATTACTTGATGGTTGGCCATATCATTTAAATACAGTCTATAAACAATATATTCAGCCTGTTGCTACTGATTTAAATAATGATGGAGAAATTGAAGTTGTTGTAATAAGTGAAAGAACCCTACGAGTTTTGACGGCGAACGGCTCGCTTTATAGCAATGATTGGCCGGTTTGGCTTCCACTTCATTGCATATATTTGGCTATAGCCAATGTAGATAATGATACAGACCTAGAAATTCTTGTATATGTAGGATCTGCCGCAGATGAAAGTGGAGTTCATATATTTAACTTAGATGGAAGTTATGTACCTGGGTGGCCCAAGTCAATACCAGATGGAATTTGGGGTCGTTTAATAGCAAGTGATTTAGATAATGATAGCAAAACTGAAATTGTCGTTTGTACATATACAAGTAGTAATGTTTACGTTTTTAGGGGAAACGGATCCTATTACGATGGTTCTTGGCCAATACATTTTGATGGCGGTGGTTTAGGTTCCGCTTCTGTTGCTGATATTGATGGTGACGGCTATAAGGAAATTGTTTTCAAGTTAGGTAAAATATTTTCAGATAATTATAAGATATATGCAATTAATCATAATGGAAGCATTGTTGATGGATGGCCATTTGATGCTAATGAACAAATATATTCTGATATAGTAGTAGGAGATATTGATAATGATGGATTGTATGAAACTGCCTTTGTGACCGTAAGCAATACTGTATTTTTACTTAATAGTACAGGTGATCTTTTCAGTGGTTCATGGCCAATAACATTACCTAGCGCAGATTATTGGAGTATAGCAATGGGAAATATAGATGATCAGCCAGGACCGGAAATCCTTGTTTCAGGTAAAACCCCTGAAATCTATGCACTTGATAGTAGCGGATCAGTATTACCTGGATGGCCTGCAATAGTAGATAAACCATATCCACATCCATATAATCCTTATCAGAACCGAATACAGGCAATAGGAGATGTCGATGGTGATGGAAAAGTGGAGATCTTAGTCGGAGCTCTTGTTGGTCTTTATATTTTTAATCATGATGGTAGTCCTATAATTGGTGCTGATCCATTACCAATTGAAAATGAAGAGACGAATGTCTACCATGAAGGAGCTATATATCTTGCAGATATTGATTGCGATGATGACGTAGACATATTAATAGGTCTTTGGGGACAAGTTTATGCATATGATTTTATCGGAGCTCCTGATAATATTAGGATGAGGAGGTATCGATACGATCTAGGCAATACTGGGACCTATACATACCAAGATACTGAAAATGAAGATGAAGTACCTCCAAATTTGGAGATAGTATCGCCAGTGAAAAAATTTCTATATATTTCTAATAATAAGATCGCGCCTTTCTTTACTACACTTATAATAGGAGAAATTGATATTGCGGTTATTACTTCAGATAATCTATCTGGAATAGACAGAGTAGATGTTTTTATTGACGATGTATTGAAAGCAAATTTTACTACTGAACAATTTATTTATAAATGGTTTGATCGGACACCAGGCAGATTTCGACATAAAATTCTAGTAACATCATATGATACTGCTGGAAATAATGCCAGCCAAGAACTTACGGTTTGGAAATTCTTATAAAAATAAAAGGATGTTTAATATGATAAGAAAAAATAATCTATTAATCATAATTGCAATAGTATTGACTCTGATTCTGTCTTCAGTTTCAATCTCGAGCAAAGTTATAAATTTAGATAAATATTCTCCCGAATCTTTATCACCAAATATTCAAATATTAATATTTGAAGTTATAGTATTTCCCCCTGGAGGATATGCTGATTATGAAATCAGACAAGAAGTACATAATTTTGAAGATTATAATGTAACTGTTGAATTTGAAGGTGCCTTGATTTTTCCTGATGGGAGTTCAAATAATTGGTCAGATATATGGGAACTTCCCGCAAATATGACATTTGGAGCATTTATCCTTTGTGCATATACCAACGATTTATATGGAAATTATACTCGAATATTAACAGTAAAAGATTTATCGGGAGTTATTCTAGATAGTAAAAACGTATCATGGGTTAGAGAACCTCCGCTTTTAGCAAATGCAAATGGTCCATATTATGGAAATGTAAATGAACATATACAGTTCAATGGCTCTGCAACTGGAGGTACGCAACCATATTCATGGCATTGGGATTTTGGAGATGGAGCTACGTCAAATGATCAATCTCCAGATCATAAATACATCTCAGCAGGGAACTATTCTGTAACATTAACTGTAACTGATAACTTTGGGACTATATCTGAAAATACAACATTTGCTTTAATCCGGGAGGTGCCAATAATCGAAATCACGAATATTAAAGGCGGTTTAGGTATCAGTGCAATTTTAAAAAACACTGGACAAATTAATGTAAATGATATTGAGTGGAAGATTTTAATCGAAAATGGTTTAGTAATATATCCAAGAGAGATTTCCGATACAATAGAAGTCCTTGAACCCGATCAAGGATTAGAAATTAAAATGAGAGTAGTTGGTATAGGGTTTGGACTATTAACTGATTTACCAACGATACGGATCACTGCATCTTCACCTGAAATTGAGGAGTTTGAAACAATCCTAATTGCAAAGATAATTGGACCTTTTGTAATTTTAAATTAATAGAATCAATATTTTTGGATCGTGATTTAACCTATAAATCAATGATGAATTAAAAGCAATATTTACAGATTCTTTATTTAGTTGAACTTGGGAAGAAAGAGTTTTCTTCGAATATTTTCAAATAAGGTATTTATAGACACTATAATCACATATGATATAAAAAATAAAAAAAAATTATGTTTGGTCAATATTTAAAAATAAATTGATATATAGGAGGAAATTAAATGAAAAAAAATACTATTAATAAAACGCTGGTAATAGGTTTAATAATCATATTGTTTGGAACGGGAATAACATTGCCTACTAGTGGTTCCAATGGAGATCCAGATGATAATTATGAGTATGTAATTATTACTACAGGTGATTTTGAATATGTATTTCAAAGATTAGCTGATTGGAAAGAAACTCGAGGAATGTATACTCCATATCATAATCTTAGTACTAATATTATTTTACTTGAGGATATTGTGAGTAATAGCAGTTTTTGGTATGATGGAGTATGGGGTGATGGGGGAAATGAAAATATTTTCAATGATACTCAGTGTCAGATTAGAAACTTTATCAAGATGGCATATAGTCAATGGAATACAAAATATGTTCTTTTAGGCGGAGATGCAGACAATGGCACTCCTGTAATTCCGGTTAGAAAAATGGATGACAAACCTTGCGATATGTACTATGGTTGTCTTGATGGAAACTGGAATGGAGACGGTGATGGAATCTTTGGTGAGGGACATAATAATAATGGTGAGGGTGATTTAATTGCTGAAGTCTATATTGGCCGAGCTCCAATAGATAATTTGATAGAGGCAAATAATTTTGTAAATAAAACAATTGCATATGAAAACACTTCTGCTCAGGATAATCCATATTTATACAAAGCTTTAATGATTGGGGAAGCAATTAATGACGTTAGTGAAGCTGGTAATACAAAAGATACTATAACAGATATTATTCCTCAATATACAACAAAGAGAATATATACTCGTGATGGTAACTATGAAAAAAGCTGTATTCTTGAAGAGATGAACAATGGAATCCATATCATCAACTATGGTGGACATTCACTTTGGGATCGGTTCACATCCCGTAATCCAATAACTGCGCGGAATATTAATCAGCTTACAAATGATAGATTTTTCTTTGTCTACAGTTTTGGATGCTATTCTGCAGCATTTGATTACAATGATTGTGTTGGTGAGGTATTTGTTACTGCTTCAGGTGGAGCGTTTGCATATATTGGTAATGCTCTAAACGCATTTGCGGCAAATGCACCAAGATATGATTTATCATTTTTTGAGACGTTGATGAATTTATCAATAAATTGTGAGACAACAAATATCGGCAAGACATTGCAATTATCTAAGGAGCGACTATGGACAGAAGAAGGATTCATGTGTTTAAGGTCCTATTATATTCTGAATCTTTTAGGCGATCCAGAGACACAGATAAAAACAAAGATATCTGCTCCGACTGCTCATATCTATAATGTGAAATCTTATAGTATAGGTGAAGGGTTTAATGAAAGAAATGGCGATGTGGTTCCTGGTGGAACGAATAGTTCTTCTGATGATGATAGTAGAGGATCTTATTTATTCCCACCAGCTGTTGGTGGCATTGTAAATATTACAGGAATTGCTATGCATGGAAATGCGCTAAACTCAACCTTTGATCATTATACAGTTGAATGTGGGGCAGGTGTTAACCCAACAACCTGGTCATCTAATGCAATAACATTAACTGATAGCGGTTATAATGAAACTAATCAGAGTAAAACATTAGCAACAATTGTATACCAGTCAATTAAATAATGGCCTGTATACTATTAGACTCAGTATATACGATGATGATGGAAGAGTTGGCAGAGACTGGTTCATTGTAAGTATAGCTAATGCATCTAGTGTTTTTAATAATAATAGTGAAACATGGTATTGGAGTATTCAGGCAGCAGTAGATGACGCTGAAGAGGGCGATACGATCTATATTAGCAGTAGAGAGTATTATGAAAATGTGAGGATTAAAAAATCGTTATCGTTAATTGGTGAAAATAAATATACAACGATTATCGATGGTTGTAATATTAGAGATGTTGTTGAGATTCTTCGCCCTGCTTGTAATGTGAACATTAGTGGATTTACTATTAGAAATGGATATATGGCAGGAGTTTTAATTTATGAATCTAGCAATAATAATGTCTACAATAACATAATAGCTAATAATACAAATGGTATTTCTGTTGAGGAATCATCTAACAATGTTTTCTTTTGGAATACAATAATTGACAATACTAAGGGTATCTATATTGACCATGTTTCAGATAACAACCTAATATATCATAACAACTTCATAAACAACACAGAAAATGCTCAAGCGTTAAGATATGGTACAAATAAGTGGGATGAAGGCTACCCATCGGGTGGTAACTATTGGGATGACTACATCGAGAATGGAGGTTATGATTCAGATGGTGATGGCATTGGAGAAATACCTTATCTGATTCCAGGTAATTATAATAAGGATTTGTATCCACATATGAATCATGATGGATGGATCAATAACGGTGATAATCTTCCACCACAGATTCCTACGATATTCTCTGATTCATCAGGTTGGATAATGGCTGATAAAAATTACACCTTTACTGCACGCTCAACTGATCCTGATGGAATCTTTGTTTATTATATGTGGGATTTTGGAGATGGCACTGTATCTGATTGGATGGGACCATATGTTTCGGGATCAATTGCAGGTGCATCACATGCATGGACACAAGTCGGTATATATCAAATTCGGGTTAAGGCAAAAGATATTCACGGTGCTGAAAGTGAGAGTTGGTCGGATCCTATTGAAGTGATGGTTTTACATTTTACTGCCACTAGAATAGATGGCGGACATCCATAATTTTCCTGAGAATTTTTCACCATTTTTTTCTTTTATTGTCTTCAGTTTTAAAAAACATTATTAAAAATAATTTTCTTCGAAAATTTTCAAATAAGCTTTTTATATTATGAATATAGATAGTTTAAATTATGTTCGAAAATTTTCAAATAAACTACTTAAATAATGAACGAAAAAGTATAACATACTATGGTGAGGAAGATAAAATTAAAATAAGGAGGATAATAGAAAATGAATAAAAAAATAAATGTGACGCTATTGTGGATGGTTTTGTCTATCCCGGTTATAATGGGTTTTTCGGTCTCTGCAGAAACTGTATCTGTTTCAGTTTCATGCCAGAATAATATATATACTGGATCAATCACAACAACAGTATCAACAGATGGCATGATGGTTACCATTGAGTTTGATCCAGCACTTCCAGATCGAGATTGCAGTACAATAACATTTAGCGGTGCAATAGTAGACACATTTAATGTTCGAACACTAGTAGGTGATACCAATCATGATGGCATTGTATCATCAGCTGATGCTTCTCTTATAAGACCATGGTTCGGCCGAGAAATCAATGAGAACAACTTTATCTATGACATCAATGTAAATGGCTCTATTGGAAATGATGACTTTAACGATGTAATGAAATATTTTGGTAAAAGCGCTCCATCATGTTCAAATAATCCTCTATATATTACTGGAGCACGAAGTATTAATAACCATAATGGAACCGAGTATGGACTGGATTTATTATCAAATAATATTGAACATCGAACTAGTGGTGTGACAAAGATAGAATTTGATCTCAGTACTTCTATAAAACACCAGTTAGAAATCGACTCACCAGAAGCTGTAACAGAAGGTAGCGAGTTAACTGTCACTGTAACAGCAAATGATATAGCTATATCTGATGCAAATGTGATATTTAACGATGTAACTCGTTCAACAAATGAGAATGGTATTGTAACTTTTACAGCCCCTGAATTTACAGAAGGATCTGATAATGAATACACAATAACAGCTACACATCCAGATTATCATGATGCAGGTTCAGTGACAATTACTATAACTGAGGTTACGGTTCTAAATAAATTAGTAATTAATGCCCCCTCAAATGTTGACGAACGAAAACCGTTTACTGTATCAGTCTCAAATGATGGTACAAACGAAGTAGTTGAGAGTGCAACAGTATCGTTTAATGAGATTACTCAATTGACTGACTCAAATGGAGAGGCAAATTTTACAGCCCCAGAAGTATCAACAGATTCTCCATATAGTATATCTGCATCAAAGAGTCAACATACCGATGCAAATACGGTGGCAATAACAGTAAATAACGTCGAAGAGACTTATTATGGTTGGATAGAAGGTACTGTATCTAATTCATCTGGACTGCCGATCAAAAACGCTAAGATTTGTGCTAAACTCGTTTCTGATGCAAACTCTGCTACAAGTAGATGTTCATTTACTAATGAAGAGGGATTTTACAAGATTAATCAACTTCAACCAGGGTCTTATTCTGTTGAAGTAAGCAAAGAAGGATATAAAACGACTTTAGAAGATGGAATCGAAATCTTTGTAGATGAAGGTACAGCACTTGATGTTATACTTGAGTTGGAAGATGAACCTGAACCAGATACAGATGATTCAGATGAATTGAATAATTTTGTTACATATGGCGCACTGGTGGGTGAAGTATCGGCCATTATAGACCTTAAAGGCTCTATTCAAGTGTTTAAAGAATATTTAGAAATTAAATCAATGGTACCCGCAGAGTCAGAAAAATTAGCTGTATTTGATATTCGTAATGAAGATGCTGGACTCCATAAATACGCTATTAATATTGGCGAGGCGTCTATTGGAGATATAACTGTTAATGCTAATGGTGATGAATTAAGCTTTGATTCTGAATTATTAGGCGAATATTTGATTGTCGCTGTTACTGTTCCTGAAGGAAGTGCGTCTTTTACCATAGAAATCTCCCAAGTTGTAGAAGGTATAAGCGCTATCATGGCTATTATCTCCTTTATTGTGATTTGTGCAATTGTTGGTATTGTAATTATTGCACCAATTATCTATATTGATCGTAAAGAAAAGTAGGAAATGATTATATGGCAATATTTTATTTTGAGTCTGAGGTGTGTTAGAGATGGATATGGAAAGTATCGTAATTTTTGCATGTATGACTATATTTTCACTTGTGCTCCTTGTTGTATCACTTTTGAGCTATTGGAAATATAAAAAACCTAAACTTCTCTTTATAAGTATAGTTTTTTTTGTTTTTTTTATAAGAAGTATACTTCTTACTCTTAGCTTGTTTTATGAACAAATTGAAGCATTGACATCAAGCACCTATATTTGGCTGTTTGATCTAGCGCTTCTTATAGTGCTATACATCACTTCTATTAAGAGATAAAACATTATGAACGAAGCGGCTCTTGATCTTCAAACTAGAAAAAAGATATATCATCTAATTGCAAAAAATCCTGGGTTAAACTTGAGTAGTATTGCTGAAATGCTGTGTATGAGTGTTCCTCTTGTTGATTATCATACTCTTTTTATGGTTGAGCAGGAGTTAATTATTGTCGTAAAGGAAGAAGGTTTTAAGAGATATTATGTAAAGGGAGACATTGGTACTCAGGATAAGAAGTTTTTAGGAATTCTTAGGCAAGAAATACCTTTAAGAATTGTTCAATATCTTTTGGAGCATCCTAATTCTAAACATAAGGAAATCTTGGATAATTTTGATATAGCAGGTTCAACACTTACTTATCATCTTAATAAGCTTATGAAGAAGGGTATTGTTTGTTTTCATAATACAAAGACTAAAAGAGGATATAGTATAGCAAATGAAATAGAAGTTATTCGATTTTTAGTATTATATAAACCCTCAAAGGTTCTAAAGAGATTTAAGGAAACCTGGGCCGATGACTTTTATATACCGTAATTTTTTGATTTTCTTAGAATATTTTCAAACAATCTATATATAGTTGATAACATAATAATATGAGTTAGAAAATACGGTGACAAGATTCTTTTTCTTGTTCATCTTATTTTCCCCATATCTTTTTAATCCTTTTTAGTATATTAATAATGCTTTTACTCCCTTTGCATTTCTTATTTTTGGAATAAGCCTTCCGGGTATTTGTTTTTCTGTAACAATAAAAAGCCTTGGTTCTTCCGAGAGTTCAAAATCATCAACAATTAATTGTCGTATACTAATACTGTTTTGGGAAATTATTGTTGCAACTTCAGACACAATTCCAGGCATACTTGGATCTAATGGTATTATTTCTATAACGCCCCAACTCATGTTTGCTGCTACATCTTTTAAATGACAGGTAGGCATTAATCTGGAGAATATTTTGTTTAATTCAGGTTTTTTTTCAATGATATCAATAGTTGATGCAATAGCTCTTCGGTCAACATCAAATGCTCGTGCTATTTTTGAATCTGAAAGTTCGATTTCTCCACAATAGATTTTGCTATCTTTTATTTTCAATCCGTATTCTATCATTTTCTGTGCTATTTTTCTTCTCTTTGGGTATTTGTTAAAATATTTTGCAATTTGTTTCCACATGGCAGTATGCTATCCTATTATTCATATTTAAATTTTGTACATCGATTCGTGGAAAATAGATGTTAAGGTATAATATTGTACATTAATGTACATTTAATAACAATTTTTATATAGTGTGTTCATCATAATATTATATGATACTATGAACAAAACAAAAATACTGCTCGATGAAAACGAAATACCTAAAAAATGGTATAATATACAAGCAGATCTAAAAAAGCCATTAGATCCTCCGTTAAACCCAAAAACAAAAAAACCAATCGGTCCGGATGATCTTAAAGTAATTTTTCCAATGGATCTCATAAAACAAGAGGTCAGTAGAGAACGATACATACCAATACCAAAAGAAGTCCGAGAGATCTACCGTATATGGAGACCCTCCCCATTATATAGAGCACGACGGCTTGAAAAAGCACTCAAAACACCAGCAGAAATTTATTACAAATGGGAGGGAGTAAGCCCACCGGGAAGCCATAAACCAAATTCAGCAGTAGCACAAGCATATTATAACAAAAAAGCAGGCATCGAACAAATCGTAACAGAAACAGGAGCAGGGCAATGGGGATCAGCACTTGCCTTTAGCACCAAAATTTTTAATCTCAAATGTAGAATCTATATGGTAAAATGTAGTTATGAGCAAAAACCATACAGAAGAGTACTTATGGAAAGCTGGGGAGCAGAAGTATTTCCAAGTCCAACAAAACTGACAAATGTTGGACGAGAAATGCTAAAAAAAGACCCAAACACGTCAGGAAGCCTTGGAATTGCAATCAGTGAAGCAGTAGAAGATGCAGCAACTCATGACAATACAAACTATGCTCTTGGATCAGTACTAAATCACGTAGTCCTTCATCAAACAATCATTGGCCTTGAAATGAAAAAACAATTCGAACTGATTGATAAATATCCAGATATAATCGTTGGATGTGTTGGAGGCGGAAGTAATTTTTCAGGAGCAAGTTTTCCGTTTGTAAGAGATAAAATAATTGGGAAAAAACCAGATTTAAAGATAGTCTCTGTCGAACCACTTGCATGTCCTACACTTACCAAAGGAGAATATCGATATGACTTTGGAGATAGCGTAGGTCTCACACCACTTCTAAAAATGTATACACTGGGACATAATTTTATTCCCGCAGCAATTCATGCAGGAGGCCTCAGATATCATGGTGATTCACCACTACTCTCCAAACTAACAAAAGACGGTTATATGGAAGCCGTTGCCTACTACCAAAACGAAGTTTTCGAAGCAGCAATGCTTTTTGCAAGAACCGAAGGATTCATCGTCGCACCAGAAGCAGCGCATGCCGTAAAAGCAGCAGTTGATTTTGCAAAAATGTGTAAATCCAAAAACGAAAAGAAAATAATAGTTTTTGCAAACAGCGGACATGGCCATTTTGATCTTTCAGCATACGATGCCTACCATAATAAAGCACTTCAAGACTATAAACATCCAAAAGAACTCATTAAAAAATCAATAACAAATCTTCAGAAAGTATAGAATAATAGTACGGCATAACTCCAAAAAACCAAAAAAATATAAGGCATAGCACTATTCTAGATAACTAATTAAAAAAAAGGAGAGATGCTAGAATGGAATGGAAAAATAGATCCGCCTATGTTTTTATTAAAACAACTAAAGGAAAAGCAGATGATGTCTGGAAACAGTTTCAAAAATGGGATAACGTGATTGGCACATGGGTTGTAACAGGAGATTGGGATGTCATTGTCTGGTTTGACGCACAAGACTGGGATACCGTACACGGATGCGTATCAACGATTAAAGGCTGGAAAGAAGTAGAACAAACAAGCTCACACTGGGTTTATAACGGACATAAAAATGATAACTGGTGGTGGGAAAAACCAGCAGGCGCATGGGTAATGATGCGAGAAGGCAAATTAGACGAAGCACAAGATAAGATAAAAAACTGGAATTGGATGACAAGTGGTGCAAGTATTCCAGGTGACTGGGACTATATCTCATGGGTTGGTGGAAAAAATTGGGATGAAGTCTGGAACCATCTTAATGAAATAAAAAAAGGAAAATGGCAGACAACCACGCATATACCAATTAAATCATGGTGGAAAGAAAGCTGGAAAGATAACTGGTGGCAGTAAACCGCCATAATTCTTTCTTTTTTATTTTCACATATTTCCTTTTGTCAATATATTTATGTACTACCGCATTACTTAATAAAGGATATTTGATATCCAATTTTGATTTTCAAGGGGTTGAAAGATTATGAAAAACTTAGATATTACAACATTAAGACATGGAACCGCTCTTGTAAAAAAAGGATTTGCCAAGATGCAGAAAGGCGGCGTCATCATGGACGTTATCAATTCAGAGCAAGCAAAAATCGCAGAAGACGCAGGTGCTGTTGCAGTTATGGCACTGGAAAGAGTTCCCGCAGATATCCGTAAACATGGAGGAGTTGCTAAGATGGCAGATCCAAAAATAATTGCGGAGATAATAGATACCGTAAGTATTCCTGTTATGGCAAAGGTTCGTATCGGACATTTCGTTGAGGCACAAGCCTTAGAAGCTCTTGGTGTCGATATGATCGATGAATCAGAGGTGCTTACTCCTGCAGATCCATTTTATCATGTTGATAAACGACTGTTTACCATACCTTTTGTCTGCGGATGTCGTAATCTTGGCGAGGCAGTTCGTAGGATATGGGAGGGAGCTGCAATGATTCGTACAAAAGGAGAGGCAGGTACAGGAAATATCGTTGAAGCGATACGTCATCAACGAATGGTGACAAGTATGATTAAAACCTTAAAAGATATGGAGAAAACAGAACTCCAGGCACTAGCAAAAGAGTATTCGCAAAGCTATGTGAACTCTATTACAACATTAACCAATCAGGAAGTAGAGAATACAAGTATGATTTTTGAAAAATATAGCTATGACATGGTAAAAAAAGAAATAATTAATATTTTAAATGAAATTAAAAAAATCCAGCGTCTCCCAGTTGTAAACTTTGCTGCAGGCGGAATTGCAACACCTGCAGATGCAGCAATTATGATGCAGCTTGGAAGCGATGGCGTGTTTGTCGGCTCAGGGATTTTTAAATCAGAAAACCCTCAGAAACGAGCTAAAGCAATTGTTGAAGCAGTCGCACACTATGATGAAGCAGATGTAATTGTGGAAGTCAGTAAAGATTTAGGGGATGCAATGCCAGGAATTGAGATAGAAACTATTCCTAAAGAGCAACTCCTACAGGAAAGAGGCTGGTAGAAATAGTTGCTGTTGGCGTGTTATCTATTCAAGGAGCAGTATCAGAACACAGAGAATCATTAAAACATGCTTTTAAAGAAATGGATATCAATGGAACTGTTGTGATTGTAAGACATAAAGAACACATCGCTAAGATAGATGCATTGATTATCCCTGGTGGAGAAAGCTCAACTATTTCTAAAATATTAGTTAAATCGGGTATGTATGATGTTATCGTCCAAAGAGTAAAAGATAATACTCTTCCTATTATGGGGACGTGTGCTGGATGTATATTGCTTGCTAAAAAAATAGTTGGAAACACGGGAGAAACAAAACCACTGTGTGCAATGGATATTGAAGTACAAAGAAATGCATTTGGCCGGCAAAAAGAATCATTTGAAAAAAGTGTTGAAATTAAAGGTTTTTCAAAACCATATCATGCTGTTTTTATCCGTGCACCAGTCATTAAAAAGGTATGGGGAAAATGTGAAATTCTCGCTAAAATAGATAAAAAAATAGTTGCAACCAGACAAGATAAATTTCTGGCTTTTTCTTTTCATCCTGAGCTTACAGATGATTGTAGACTGCATCAATATTTTTTAGAGATGTTCATCTAAGCTTTCATTATTGCCAGCAAGAAGATCCCCAGAGCAATTAATGCACCAATTATCGCACCGACAACTGATGAGATACCAAAGAGAGTAGTTCCTGCTAGGTTAACTAGAGGGGCCCCAAAGGATGGTAACACTTGTACAAACCAGAGGAATAAAAATCCAACCACAAGGCCAATTACTATAAGGATAGCTCCAACAGCTCTGCTTTTACCAGACCCGAAATATGTGGTAAAAATTCCTGCGATTACACTAGCTACTGCAAACACTAGCATCAACATGCTGAGCAAGTAATGATACCATACCAATTCCATTTTTTATTCTCCGCCCTTAAGATTTTTCCCGAAGAAGGAATATGATCATTATGACTTATTAGTATATTTGAGAGTATGTTTGGTTTATGCTTTCATTATTGCAAGTAGGAATATTCCAAGAGCAATTAATGCACCAATGATAGCTCCAATAACTGCTAAGACACCATTGACAACAACTCCACCGAATGAAATTCCTAAATCGATAAATGACAGAATTCCTGCAAACGACAAGAATAGAACTCCAACTACAAGACCAATTACAATAAGAATTGCTCCTACAGCTCGGCTTTTACCAGACCCAAAATAGGCCGTAAAGATTCCTGCAATTATACTGGCTACTGCAAACACTAGCATCAACATACTTAATAAATAGTTTATATCCATTTTTTTCCTCCCTAAAATTTTGTTCCTGTAAGGGTTTTTGTATCAATTACACCTTCTATTGACCGTATTCTATTTACAACTATATCTCCTAAGCTTTCGAAATCATCAGCTTCTATTTTTGCTATGAGATCATATTCTCCAAAGAGTGGATGAAGTTCAATGATCTGCGGTACTTTTGATAGTTTATTGTATACTTCGTGTTCATGTGCAGGTGCAGCACTTATGAGTACGAAACCTATTGCCATAAATTTACTACCTCTCGTCACCCTTATATTTTTATGGGATATAAACTTTATTAAAAAAATTGTTATATTTTACTTGATTGAAAAGAGTTCATAGTTTATTTTCTCACTTGATTTTTCATTTATTTCTTCAAAAATTTTTAACGCTTCTCTTATCTTTTCATCATATCCAAAAATAGCGGTGTTAAGTCCTCGTTGGGCAGCATCTATTGCCGCATAGATTACTCCAAATTCAAAATCAGGTTTTATCCCTATTTTTTTGCATATTGATTTTGCAACTACATCTAAAACACCTATTCGATCGATGTTCATGGTTTGCAAGCGTTTTTTTATTGATTCTGTATCAATCTTTTTTTGTTTCGAAGTGAACGGAGGGAGCAACTCAATGTAAGAGAGTTTTCCAATCTTATGATCAATGATTCCATCCAAGTTTCCAAGAGTGATATACTCCCCGGTCTTTGCCATATTGTTTGCTATTCCCACTGATGAAGATTGTTTATTTGCATAGGCGACAAGCCATCCGTCATCCATGAATAGACCTACTTTTTCTCCTGGTTTTACTGAAGTTTTAGCAAGTGCTACACAGTTTTTTATAAGGGATAATTTATCAATTCTTTCATCGACAAAATTTTTTAAAATACTTAGTTCATTTTGAAGAAGGTATGTTCCTTTAATCGTTGGTTTATATTCACCATCTATCTTTTGGACAAGGTCTTTCTTTATCATCTTTTTCATGTAATCTGATACTGCCTGTTGTGTGACACCTATTTTTTCTGCTATTGATGTAAGTTTAGAATGTGGTTTTGTGTAGAGTTCATAAAGGATAAGTATCTGCGTGGAAAATGATTTGTCTCTCAGGAGTTTCATAAATGTTCATAAGGTTAAGTTATTTAAATTTCTTACGATTTTACAAGTTTACTTGTTTTTTATAAAGTAATGTTTATATAGAATGTTTTGTTTTTTCAAGATAAACTTGTCAATAGGGGAAAAATATGAAAAAAAGAACAATAAATAAATCTCTACTCAAAAAAGCAATTACGCTAGCAATACTCATACTTCTCTTAAGTACCGTCATTGCAAGTGCAACAAACATCAACAAAAGTAGTAGTAAAAAAAAACAAACATACAAAAATAATAGCAATACCATCATCAATTCCGATACAAAGGCATTTATTCTAACTACAGACTACGTAGATAGCTCCTTTTCAGTAATCGATGTGGACAATCCTAACATTGTGGAGAAGGACATTGCATCAACTCATGGAGACGATGAAGTACGATACGACAACGGCAAAGTTTATGTTCTTAATCGATGGGGATATGATCTCATAGAAGTGTTTGATGCAGAAGATAACTTTGAAAAAATATCAGAATTCTCAACAGGTGCTGGAACAAATCCTCAAGATATTGCATTTATCTCTGAAAACAAGGCATATGTTACCTGCTACGACACTACAGACCTTCTAATTGTCAACCCAACCACTGGAGAACATCTTGGAACAATAGATCTCTTCGAATATGCAGATGATGATGGCATTCCTGAAATGCATAAAATGGTAGCATTCAAATTTTTAGGAAAAAATAGAGTGTATGTAACCATACAAAGATTAGATAGAGACAACTGGTTTGCACCAACAGATAAGAGCTATATTGTAGAAATCGATGGAGACAAAGACACTATCATACGAGCAATACAACTAACACAAGTCAATCCCTCCACTGCACCAGTACTTGACGGAATACATATTCTTGTGGGAGAAACAGGCAGCTGGTTTGATGGTGAAGATGGTGGAATAGAGCGCATTAACATTTTTACAAATGAAGCAGGGGGATTTATCGTCAGTGAAGCTGAACTAGGTGGAAATATCATAGACTTTGATATATGCAATAGATATTCTGGATTGAAAGGACTGTTTTTCTCCCTCCTTGATAACTATCTTGGAATCACTTTGTTAAAACGAAATATCTATGCTATCATAAGCGACATGTCGTATAATACAAGCCTTGTATCATTTAATCTAAAGGACCAAACCTCTGCAGAACTCTTTTCCACAGAGGGATATCAGCTGGCAGATCTTGCAATTAATGATAAAGGAGAACTCTATCTTGCTGATCGTACACCGGCAGCGCCAGGGATACATATATTTGATGCAAAAACAGGAGAACAAGGGACAAGTTCACCTATAGATGTAGGAAATTATCCTCCAGTACATATTGCATTTCTTTAGTAATTATCCAAAAAAGAGTCTTATGCCATGATAAACATATTGAATAAAAAGAAAATAATTATTCTGTCTTTTTCTTTAATTGTAATAGTATTAGCTCTATTTATTTACAATAATTATACCATCGAATCAACTACAAATCATGAAAACGACACAACATCTTTTGATGCAGAGGACTCTGATGAAAACGATGCCACTTCAGAAGACATCGATTTTCCAAACACTATGATACTTAGTTGGCCAGATGATGTTATTAATTATAATAATGTTACATTCACCTGGACTGGAGAAGATGACATCACACAAACAGAGGATATTCTTTACTCTTACAAACTGGAAGGGAAAACAAATACATGGTCATCATGGACTAATCAAACATCAAAAACCTATACAAATCTTCCAGATGGACAATATATTTTTTTTGTTAAAGCAAAAGATCAAGCAGGAAACATAGACCCAATCCCCGTGGAAGAGCTATTTACCGTAAACGTTGCTATCGATGAACCAGAAATAAAAACATTTTATGTCTACTGGCCAGTAGTTACAAAAAACCTTCCTCTTAATAATACATATTTCGCTGGGAAAAAACAACCGTTTCTTAAAACAATATCAATCCCTCAAAATAATCTAAAACAGATCAAATTCCAGTTGAGCTGGGAAGATGATATCATCTCACCATTATTTCACTTTGGAAAAGACCGGTTAACTTTTTCAATAAAATCATCCAAAGATACCGAGATATATAGTGGAAAAAGTAGAGAAAAAGGAACATTATTTTTTAACATCTCAAACATTAACCAAAAACCAACAATCACACAAGTCGAAGCAGAGAATCTAACATCTGCTCAAACAATATTACAACAATATTTTGGTACGGCATTAACAGATGACACATTTCACATTGAAGTCGAAGTAAAAATAGGAGAACTAAGAATTCTCCCAAGACTAAAAGAGAAAGGCAATGAGTTTACATTAAAAATAATATATGAATACTATGAACCACATGTTTCTGTAGTAAAAGACAACCATCCAGAAACATCTCTTACCTCTGGACCATCTGGAACAATACATAAAAAATATGTTGAATTCTCCTGGAAAGGAACAGATGATTTCACCTCCATAGAACAACTTAAATATTCCTATAAACTCGAACCATACGAGGCAACATGGTCTGAATGGACAACAGAAACATCAATCAACTATGAAGATCTTGCTGAAGGAGATTATACGTTTTTTGTACAGGCAAAAGACCATATGGATAATGTAGATCCAACACCAGCTGAAAGATCATTTATCGTCAAAGAAAAAGATATCGACAATTCACCGCCAAATACAGAAATACTAACTGGACCAGAGGGAAGTATTATGGAAACGACTGTCACATTTACCTGGACGGGGGCAGATGACAAAACCTCTACAGAAAATCTCAGATACAGTTTTAAGTTAGAAGGAAAAGATTCCAGTTGGTCAAGCTGGATATCAGATGTCTCAAAAACATACGCCGATCTCTCAGATGGAGAGTATATATTTAAAGTTAAAGCAAAAGATACTGCAGGAAACATTGACCCAACACCAGCAGAACAATCTTTTACTGTTGGAATTTTTGAACCTGATCGATTTGCGACAAGCGTCATTGATTTTTCCGGAGGGGGCAGTACTGATCTTATTTTAGGTGGGCCACGTGGTAGAGGAGAAGATCAGGCTTCATCTCATGTTTTATCTTTAGGTACTAGTGGCATCGTGACAGTTGCGTTTGATGTAACCATTATTAACGGACCCTGGAAAGATTTTATTATTTTTGAAAATCCATTTTCCATTTTGGATCAATATGGTGAACCAACAGGTATGATATTTGCAGAACTCGTTTATATTGAGGTAAGTACCGATGGCATCAATTTCGCTCGATTTCCCTCAACATCGATAACCGCAGATCCTGTCAGCCCATATCAGGGAATATATCCAGAGAATGTGACAAATCTTGCTGGAGTTCATCCTGTATACGCAAATGTAGATAACAATGATCTTGATCCTTTTGATCCAGATGAGGCAGGCGGGGATGCTTTTGATTTGGAGGACTTATGTAACCATCCTCTTGTACAAAATGGTCTTGTGAACCTGCATGATATTAATTATTTACGAATAATCGATATTTTAGGTGATGGTTCCTGTCTTGATAGTCAGGATAACCCGATCTATGATCCCACTGGACCTGGTAATAACGGTGCCGACATTGACGCCATATCGATCATAAATTACGAAACATAAAGATAGAAATAGGTGACAATTGTGTCTTTGTATAAAAACTCAGAAAGAAAGAAAAGATATACAAAAATGATTGGGATAGTTCTTCTCTTTGCGATTCTTATTGCACTTTTTATTGCATTAACTCACAATCAAAACAGTTTATATAGCGTCAATATCGAAGGAACAATTCCAGTGACAATAATTGCAACTGAAAATTTTGGAACGTCTGTTCTTTTCAATGAAGAACTCATAATTGAAAGCGGTGAGTCAGCAATAGATGTCCTCCAAAAAGTTGCTACGGTGACTACTACAGATGGTGCTAGATATATCGAATCAATAAACGGAATGAAATCACAATATAACGGTGGAACTGGTGAGAAAAAAGATTGGCTTTATTACATCAATGGCATGCTTGCATCAGTAGGTGCCAATATGTATAAGCTGCATCCTGGTGACATAGAACGTTGGGATTTTCATGACTGGGACTCAGATCGGATGATTACTTCAATTATTGGAGATTATCCCGAGCCTTTCCTGCATGGCTATAGTGGACGGGTTACAGCAACGACTATTGTATATGGTGAAGAGTTTTATAATACTGCTTTTAGCTTGCAACAATCATTAGAAAATCAGGGTGTATCTATCTCAATAAAACACTTTGATGACCTCTCAGATGATGAAAAAAGAAGTCATAATCTTATTTTTATTGATACCTATGAAAATGATCTCATCGATGAACTCAATGCAAATGCAGATCAGCTTGGTTGGTTTATAGAACATGATAAAAGCCAGATCATAACCTATGGTGAAACAGGAGCAAAAGATCATACGTTTGATCATGGTGGAGTTATTCTTACTACACAAAACACTTGGAATCCAAAAGGAAACTGGCATTGCGAAAACGTCATATGGATCATCACGGGCATAACCGATGAGGACGTTACTGCAGCAGCTGAACTACTTATAGAAAATAATGAAGATATAAAACATTGTGTAAGCCTCATTGTTACCAATGGAACAGTATACAAGGTGCCGTAACTTGAAACTTAGCTATCAAGATAAAAAAACACCCGTGCATCGGCTTCATCCGGCATGTAAAATCCTCTGGGTTTTAGGAGTCTTAGTTGGAAGCATCATCATCAACGATCCGATTTTACTTCTGCTTCTTTTTCTTTCCACAATACCTTTTGCAGTACTAGGAAAAATCATAAAAGAATGGTTCTCCTTTGTACGACTTGCATTATGGCTTTCAATTATCATTATCCTCATAAACACATTAGCAAGTCAACATGGTTCAACAATCCTCTACAGCATTATAGACCTCCCACTTCTTGGAACCATCAAAATCACACTTGAATCACTACTCTTTGGGATAGCGATGTCCCTTCGGCTTCTTTCAACACTGTCTGCCTTTGCAATACTCACCCTCACCATCAACCCCGACGATCTTCTACAAACAATTCTTTCGTTAAAATTTCCGTACAGAACAGTATTTACAACAACAATTGCCATACGTTTTATTCCCTGTCTTCTCATCGATCTTGAGACCCTGCAAGACTCCATCCGTTCACGAGGATATCAGATAGAAAAGAAAGGATTCATTAGGCGTATAAAACAACGAGCAGCACTACTCCTACCGCTTCTTTCAAATTCTCTCGAACGATCGATTCAATCTGCAGAAGCTATGGAATCAAGAGGTTTTGGATCATCTGGAAAGAAAACATTCTACAAAAACATAAGAGCAACAACTGTTGACTATTTTTTCATACTGCTTTCCCTTGCTTTATTTGTATTGTTTCCTGCCATGTGGCTATTAAACTTAGGTGCGTATAACTATTATCCAACACTTACATCAATAAATATTACTGTGCCCTATATCATCCTGGCAGTTGTTCTTGTATTTTTCGTTTCCGCACCTGTTGCATTCTCACCGTTGAAGAAGGTGATTGATCTTGATTGAAATAAATAATGTAACATTCACCTATGCAGAAAGCAAAAAACCTGCTTTGAATAATGTTTCACTGTCAATTAATGATTCAGAATTTATCCTTATAGCAGGCCCCTCAGGATGTGGGAAATCGACACTCTGCAGATGCATCAACGGACTTGTCCCATCTTTTTATGGAGGGAAAATCTCTGGATCGGTTACCGTGCAAAACATCGATGCCACGCATACTCCAACAAAAGAGATGGCAAAAACTGTTGGGATGGTATTTCA
>SDBT01003213.1_pt1 | contig 28446 bp, 62 predicted proteins | sample 2277101 | NCBI WGS metagenome assembly SDBT01 (sample SAMN10404973, study PRJNA504765) | marine sediment metagenome | isolation source: marine sediment core GS10_PC15, 103 cmbsf | place: Arctic Ocean: Southern Knipovich Ridge | collected 2010 | reverse complement strand
GAAACATATAAAGGAATTTCAAGAGTTTATAATCCAAGTTGGTACGGATGGACTCTTATTGATCAAGAAAAAAGCGAATCAGATTTTCCTAGTTGTTTAGATCTTGATGAAGACCTTTATGATGCAGTTGAAGATTTCTATAAAGATAAATATTGGGATGTAAATAGACTTGATGAATTTCCACAAGAAGTTGCAGAAGAGATGTTTGATACTGGAGTTAACATGGGAATTGGCAGAGCTGCTAGATTCCTTCAAAAATCATTAAACTACCTCAATAGAAATGGTTCTTTGTTTAGTGAACTTGTGGTTGATGGAGCAATCGGTCCAGCATCATTAAATGCATTAAAGATTGTTGTTGATGATAATGACGATGATATATTACTTACAATGCTGAATGTTCTTCAAGGTCAGCATTATATGGATTATATGGATAAAAGTCCAACTCAGGAAAAATACGCAAGGGGTTGGTTTTCACGGGTGAAATTATAATGGGATGCTGTAGAAAAAGACAACAACTAAGGCGACTTCAAGAAAAACGAAAGCGAGAACTTGCTAAACTAAAAAAGGTAAAGGCAAAAAAAAGAAAATGATAATAAAAAATAAAGCACAATGTAAAAAATGTAAAGACATAATTGAATCTACTCATGTGCATGATTTCAGACAATGTAAATGCAGAGCGATTTTTGTTGATGGAGGAAGGGAATACCTTCGTCGTGGTGGAGAGCTTGATGATATTATTGAGCTTTCAGAGACGGATGAGGGAGGCTAGTCCCCATCCGTTCTGCTACTATTTCTTCTGTGTGCCAACCCTTGACCAATATAGAATTTCAGATCCAGCCGGAATTTTTCTGTTGACACTGGTTGACTGAATGAATACGTCGAACTTTCCATGATCACCAGGAACTAATCGGACAGTTCCTGTTGCCCCACCGATACCAAGCATTTCACGAGCTTCCTGTCCAGAATATACTTTACCAGAAGTCTTAACACGGAGAGCGACCATTTTATAATTCTGAACCTTCTTCTCGGTTTTGATTAACGCGTAGAATGCTGCACCCTTGATCCATTCTTTTCCATGACTAATGATGGCATCACGAATTTGACAGTCCATATGAGGAACAATAAATTCAACCTGCCCTGTAATTTCAGACAGGGAGGATCTTGCTTCCCTTACAGTCAGGTTGGCAGTGCTGGAATAGAAAGATTTGCTGGATGTCTTTCCAGCTGACCTCGCTTTGAAATATCCTTTATATGCAGTAGAAGTGACAATGCCTGCTTCCTTAGTTCCTCTGGCGGTTTTCGTATCCCATCCTTGAACATTACCACGTGGGATATTGAATTTTATGGAAAAAGAATCTTCGTTTCCATTTGGAACCAGAAATGTAAATGTCCACCGGTCGGTGTCGATCTTTTTCGCTATCTCCTTGACGGTGGTGGGAACCCCGGGATCAATAGACTGATTTTCATGACCATCTGTAATAACTGAAACAACAAATGATGTTTCTGGCTTTCCATCATCCAGCTCTTCCAATTTTTTGATGGCACGCCAGACTGAATCGAATAATGGAGTCATTCCGGTTGGATTGAGATCAGTATAAACCAGAGGCTTGACGGTTTGGACCTGTTGTCCAACATACAAAATTCTATGTTTCAGAACTCTATCACCGAAAGCTAGAGCTGTCATTGATGCTTCCTGACCTTCATCCAATACAGCTTGGCGAATGTCAGTGACTGTTTGATTGTAGGCATCGACTAAAGGCTTGACAATATTTCGCACTGAACCGCTTTCATCAATACAAAATGCAACGTGTGTTTGTAACATAAATATTCTCCTTATTATATTTGGATTAATCTAACTTCACAAGTTCCTGCCACACGGTCTAAAGAAAGAAATGGAGGACGGTCCACAAGATATGTATTTATAAATTCTATATCTCCAGGGAACGTCACTATATCTTCCCTTTTCATATCTTCAAATTCTATCTCTGTTCCATCACTTCTTAATACTTTTCCTTTGATAGCGGAATTATCAGTGGTAAATCCCATATTTTTTTTCCTTTTTTAGGGTAAGGGGTTTGGTGGGTGCGGCAGGATTTGAACCTGCGCGGGGCCAGTTGACCCTCCAGATTAAAAGTCTGGTACCATCGTCCATACTAGGTGACGCACCCTTGGTTAATGGAGGCGGTGACTGGATTCGAACCAGTGCGATAAAGGATTTGCAGTCCTCCGCCTTTGGCCTCTTGGCTACACCGCCTTATCTGATTTTTTAGGAAGTTTTTCCTACCTCTGATTCTTTCATTTCGTCAATTTTTTCTTGATTCTTTTCTTCTAGCGATTTCTCCGCATCCATTTGTGCATCTAAGCAATCACAGTATGTAGAAAAAACCTTATGCATACAGCGTTGTCTATGAGTTGCTTTTTTATAATACTTACACTTATTTTGCTCCTCTATAGTATTGCCTATGCACTCTGACATAGTTCCTGTTCTGCACAAATTTACCGTTGTCTTCCCCCCCCCCTTTGTCGACGAAATAATGCACCGGAGCAGTTCTTTCTGGTAACCCTTACTCCATTCAAAGGAGAGTCCCAGGATTTTGAATACTCCGGTGCAAGGTGTTTAGCCACTCTTACGTGCTTTACGAGCAGCTTTCTTCTCCATTAGTTTTGCAATTTTAGTAGCACGGCGCTCTTTATTTTTCAACCATCTTTTTTCCATAGTATAACGAATATGAGCTGGTTTCTTTTTGAGACGTCCGATCTTGCGATTTTTCTTTCCGCTTTTCCGTGGAGTTTCAGCCATAATTATTCCACTCCTCCTTCAATGATTTTGAACTGTGGTGGGTCTTTATACCCGATTAAATCCCTAATTTTAGCAATTTGTTCTTCGATTTTCCTTTCATTTCTACCACTATCTGCAACTACTTTAACTGCTCGATGTATTTGGTGTTTCTGAAAATCTATTATCTTCCCCATTTTTAAGATTTACTCCTTCCTTCTCCGCCTTATCGTAGTCAACTCGTTTTTGAAACATACCTTCTAATTCCTTAGCGAGGACTTGCTTGATTATTTCTATGTCCCCAAATTTTCCATATACATCATTGAATTGACCATCAACAGAAAGAGATCTGTAAGTATCATTAATTGTTCTCGCGGGATCAAACCTTCCAGCTTGAACTTCCGATCTGGATCGTGCTTGAATCGAATCAGAAAGCATGAGAATCATCGACTCAATACATTTAGGTTGTTGACCCTGATAACGAAAGTAATCGTCTGGAACATCCGCTTCAGTCATTGCATTGTATTTTTCATAAAAATACTTTAAAACAGTTGTTCCGTGGTGCTGTATGGCAATGGTAATCAAGTCAACAGGGAAATTTCCATCATCCAACAATATGCGAGCTGTGTCCGCTGGATGACGTGAAATAATCTGAAAACTTATTCTTGGGTCTAGTTTTTCATGGGGGTTTTCATCCTCAATTTGATTCTCTGTAAAATATTTCGGATTGATTATTTTACCAATATCATGATACATTGCTGCAACTTTCATGAATGTGGTATCTAAACCCAATTCGGTACAAATTGCTTCGACCATTCCCATAACACTTTGGGAATGTTTGAAAGTTCCAGGACACTTGTTTCGGAAGTCTTTGAGTAAAGGATACGCTGAATCTAGAAGAAAACTTAGATCAATATCCTTTTCCTCAATTGGTTGTGAAGAATTTTCCTCTGACACGTTCTTGTCTCCTTTATGATAATAGGATAACAGCTATTACGTAGCAAAATAGATATAAACCAACTATGAGAATTCTTGGTACTGGAAGTCTAATAGCAAAAAGGTCATCAAGGTTTTGTTTTTGTGGTGAAGTAAATGTGATACCTTGATCAAACTCAATTTTAATGTCCGGAAATTTTTTAATAACATTGGCCACATCTTTGGGTCTAAATGGAGGTTTCTTTTTACCAAGAACTAATACTTCATATCCAGTAAAAAGTGTTGAAAACCTTCGACAGCATTGCTTCATAAAAACATGAGTTCGTTTTGGTATCCATAAGAACCAAATAACGAAAACGAATGCTGATATAAAAAGACCAAAAACAATTGAATCTATCCATGGTGTTGGACTAATATATTCCATATATATCTCCTTTCATAGTAATAAGTTAACAATTCAATAATTAATATATATAGAAACTAATTTTTTATGAAGCATTCCTGGTCGATACTCAAATTATATCCGCATACTGGACAGATTGGAATACGTGATTTACACAGCTCAACAGGATCAGATTCATATCTATCCGTTGATGGACCGTCTGGACAGTTTTCATTTTTACAAGTAAACATTAATTGGACATTTTTAGTTAAAACCTTCATGTTTTATCCTTTCTTGGTTGTATGAATATATACAAAAGATTATATATTTCATACAAGTTCTTGTATAAAAATGGAACCCCCGACAGGATTTGAACCTGCGTTGATCAACGTTCGTAGCGTTGTGCTCATCCGGACTGAACTACGGGGGCATTTAATGTTTTCCACCATGACCATTTCCATAGTAAATAAAAAAACAAAATTACTGAGTAATAATAATCTCCGATAAATATTCCAGTTTTGATCTCAAGAAGACATATAAGGAGCAGAAATTGAAAACCACTAATGGGAATACGACTAAATATTAAGAATAAAGCAATTATTATATTTAACATTTCTACTCCTTTTAGTTTACATGTTTCCAATTCCTTCCAAATTTAATTTCTCGTATTGTAGTACGGTCAACACCAAATTTTCTAGCAATTGATGACTGTGTTTGACCATCTTTTAACATATTTTTTATTTGTTTAACTTTTACTTCGTTTAATTTTGCATTATAATGTTTAGATCCTTTTACATCATTTCTATTGACAGTTGAGTTTTGTTGTTGTAAAATCTTCAGGTATGTTACAGTTCTTTTTATATAAAGCGCGCTCAATTTTACTTAAGACTCCAGCATGAGTTAGATCAAGTCTATATAAATCAAAAGAACTACCCTGTGGATAATCTAACTTTTTCCTAATATCTTTCCTGGTAAATTCTTCCCCGACTTCATAAGAATTTATAGCATTTCTTATTTGTGACCATAAAGATTTAGATTGTTGATTTTTCATATTTATAACCTTTCTTTGTGATGGAGCGGACGGCACCTTTCGATTATGTGCGACCTTCACTCGGGGGGAGTGACGCTCTACCTCTGAGCTACGCCCGCTTATATTTCTTTGCTACTAGAGTTAACGTTATTATAAATGGAGTCATTATGGGTGCAAAGAATATAGAAATAAGTCCACCATTGAATCCAAATTTCAAACTAAATAAAATATTGATTGATACAGATGCGATCCATAGATATCTTATAAAATAGAACATCGTGCTTCATCATATATTATCAATATAGAAAATGACGAAACTAAAAACAAAAGACAAGATAATGTGATGAGCAAAGGTGTCCAGACATCTGATAAATATTTCATAAATCTTTCATAACTATCACAGTCTTGACTACATGCTGCTCTTACTAAACATAATTTACATGGGTATTTCATCTTCTGACTTCAGGCTGAGGTCCATCTGGTAATGGTCTGTGTCTATTTTCTGCACGACGAGTACGGCCAGTTGATGGTGCATCCGTCGTTCCTTCTTCGTGTTCATGGGGTTGTGGAGGTTCATCTGTTACATCATTTCCCATAACTTCGTTATATTTCTTTTCCATCCCTTTAGGATCTTCATAATATTGTTTCATCACGTCCATCATATCTTCGGGGGATGAAAAAGAAAGTTCAGCACAACCGATTTTGGCTATAATTCCCCCGTTTATAGTATGTCTGATTGTAATTCTATGATCCGAGATTCGTTTTAATTCCATGTTATTCGATTCCTTTCTTCATTTCTTTTGAGATTCTATCATACAAAACTAAATAAATTGCTGCAGCTAAATTAACACAATGCTTACTTGTAATAACCAGAAAACGATGGCTTAGTTTTTTCATTTCACATGATTCTAAAAGTATCTGTGTTTATCTTTTGTAAAGCAATCTCAAGATCTTCCTTTTCTGATTCAGTACATTCAATATCCAATATAACTGGAACATCATTACCATAAAAACCAGATTCCCTTGTTTTACCTGTAGTTGTTATCCCCATCTTTTTGACTTTTTCAATGATTTTTTTATCATTTCCATAGTTGGGAATTAATGATATCTCATACTTTGGCATAATACTATTCCTTTCTTCTTTTAGTTTTCCACTTCAACCATTTGTTACATTGCAAATTATCGCAAGTTGCGGCGAAAATTTTATTTATGTCATAACCCAACCAATATGTGTCGTATTGTTTGATCTCAATATTACAGAAAGTGCATTTATCTGGTGCCGGTGGTTCTTTGGGTTCTACTTTATCTTTATCTTTTTTTGACGATTGAGATTTATTATATTTTGGCGGGTTGTATGTAAAATAACCAATAATTGTCATAAAACCCTCCCAATTTAAAAAGTTGGAGCGGCCGGCGAGATTCGAACTCGCGATGCATAAATGCGGAAGATTGGAAATCTTCTGGACTACCGGACTATCCCACGGCCGCCTTAATATTGGATAAACATGGTGTGCCATTATTCTACCAACTTTCTGAAAATATTTGTCTTCTTACATTCATCACAGGGTTTATCTGCATATTTTGTTAAGATGCAATAACCTAGTTTTTTAACACGATCAAACCCGAAAATTACTGTAAGAAGATATACGAAAAACATAATTGCATATGAGAAAATAGTTTCAAATTTATATTTCATAGTTCACCTTTTATAGTTCACTTGGGTCAAATAATTCCTCATTCCCTGTTAAAGTTATGTGTTCTCCATCGGGTAGAGACGCTTCATAACGAATAAGATCTTCAGGCATCCATACATGACCGCCTACACTAGCGATTTTTGATGTTATATTTAATTCTTGATTTGTATAACTTCTTACTTCTTTTATTTCATAAACTTTTCCATTTCCACTCATATGTTTCATTCTAATATCAGAACTGAGAACATGGGTGGTCCTGGATATATCGTCCTTAATTGTTATTTTTATTCCTTTTCGAAGCTGGTTTCCGTGCATTTTCAATCCTTTCATGAATGGTGGCGACTCCAGGATTTGAACCTGGGATCTTCGGATTATCGATCCGCTGCTCTCCCTGCTGAGCTAAGCCGCCATTTAAGTTTTGTTCTTAATCTTTCATGTACCCGAACTCTAAATCAGCGGGTTCTTCTTCTTCTAATTCTTCTTTGATCTTTTTAATATGATGAGTTGCTTCTTGAGGACATTCAAACCCTCCAACAGATGCTCTACCTTGACCATTCCATCTGGGATCAAAATTACTTATAACCCACCATGATCCTTCTTTAATCATAATATTCTCCTTAAAATAAGAGTTTAGGTAACATCCATTCCAAATAAATGGATTTGTCCACAATGAGGGCAAGAAAGTATCTGATCTCCCTTTTTTCTTGATGGTTGTTTGCCCCCGCCCGTAATGTTGTCATTTTTATCGATATATCTAAACGGAGAGGGCGGGGTTAATATCTTGATGTTATCTGCGGCTTCCACGAGCTTTATCTCACGTCCCAGGAATTCCTTTTTACAGTTATCGCATTTAAATTTATCATTTCTAAAATTGTCAAATTTTGCCATAATAACATAATCCTTTCTTATAAGTCTTGGAATTCACTGCGTAACATTTTTAATAAACAATCAATGCAAAATCCAGTGGGTGTGGGAGGCTTACTATTATCAAATATTACGTATAGTTCACAGCGTTTGTCTTTTCTATTACATCGATAGTCAAATACTGTCTTTGACTTTTTTTCACACTCTAGACATTTTGTCATGATTATCTCCTTTTCTTGAATGTGGCTGACGTGGGAGGGATCGAACCTCCGACTAAGTGCTTAACAGGCACCCGCTCTGCCTCTGAGCTACACGCCAGCAATCCATTAACTTTCTTACTTGTTTGGCAAGATGTATTTTGGCCAACCCAGAAGTCTTTTCAATGATTTCTTATCGAAACCAAATGGATCATCTTCCTGAGCATTGTTGATAAATTCTGTGCCAATACCAACTGCCAAATAGATTAATGCTAAAATAATAATTGTCCATACCAATGTCATCATGTTACGTTTTCTCCTTTCTCTTTTGTTTGTGGTAGTCCCGGGAGGATTTGAACCTCTCGTCTCTCGCTTATAAGGCAAGTGCTCTAAACCTATTGAGCTACGGGACCTCTTGTTGATTTTGAATGTTCTGTAACTGTACTTTTTCATATCGCTCAAAAAGGTAAACGGCTATAGATTTATTCCTGACTTCAATTACTCCATCTTTTATTTCTTCTTCATAGGGAATGACTGGTATAAAAAGAATTAAAATAATTCCTATCAACCACCACTTCCAATTTCGGAACATTAGTCCTCCTTTCATATTTAATGGTGGAGCGGACGGGACTCGAACCCGCAACCCCTGCCGTGCAAAAGCAGCGCTCTCCCAGTTGAGCTACCTCCCCACTAATCTAACTCATTTATATCAAAAAGTAATTTCTCCCCAGTCATTTTAATTGGTTTATTATAAGACGGTTCTGCTTTTTTAAGATCTCTCACATGCCAATGATAACTGTCACCTACAATAGTTACTTTATCTCCTGTTATACTTTGCACTACTTGTCTTGTTCCTAAAAATTTGTCCATTGGCCCTTCCCATCCATAATTATAATGAGTACTTTTACAATCCTTTGATATATATACTTTTGTGCCTTCTTTAACTTCACTAGCTTTCATGTAGTTTCCTTTCTATAATGGCGCCCATGACGGGAATCGGACCCGCTTCTCGGAGTTGACAGCCCCGCGACGTTCACCCAACCTTACGTCCACATAGGCACTAATCGAGTACTAATTCATTTGGATCAAATAAAAAAGTTGTTTCTTCTTTTTTATCAAGTTTACTAGATGGTCCTACAATTACACATGTACAGCAACCATGTTTCCTATATAATTCAGAGCTTGGTGGCTGATACTTTATTGCAATATCGGAGTCATATCTTCATCAAGCATAAAAGCGTCACTATATGTAAAAACTCTTCCTTTCTGATGTATCATTTCAAAAAATATACGTTGATTTATTTTTGTTAAATGTTGTAATGTTCGTATTGTCTGTCGTGCCATAATAATCCTTTCATTAATTATGTATACCTGTAGAAAATTGATATCTGTATTTTTCAGGACTCTCCAGATAATACTTACAATTATCATTATTACATTGTTTCCAGTAATCAAATGGATGTACAGGGTTAACATTTTCACTTTGACATTTAGGACATTTGACCATCTGACCATTTTCTTCTATCATTTTATCACCTCTGAAGTGGCAGGGCGACCGAGAATCGAACTCGGCTGAGAGGTTTTGGAGACCTCTGTGGTCATTCAGACCTCACCCCTTAATCTTGATAATACCCATGTTTTTCATAGAAAGAATCTGGTGCTTCCCCTTCAATAAGGGGAAATATCCCAAACATATAATTACCAAAAAACTTTCTGATGGTTTTCTCTTCTTCATCTGAAATTTCAAGTATTGTGAACATAGCGAGATATTGTTCTACATTGTCATATGTAATTTGTTCATTGCTTCCAACTCCTACTTCTTTTGGAAATGGAGTTTCTCGAATTTCTAGTTCTTTATATTCCCATTGTTCTTTAGTTAATATATTAAACCCTACAATGTCCATCTCATCTGCCCAATTATCTTTAAAAATTACTAAAAGTTTACTCATTTCTTATTCCTTTCAAAATTAGGACATTTTTTGACCATTATAATAACAACCATATCCAATATCCAAATGCCCCAATAGAACAAAGTAAAGATAGAATAAACAATAACTCTAAATTTAAATCCATCTTTGGAACTATTGGTCTATTGGAGATTTCATATCCAACTTTATATCCAGGTCCCGGAGCACTTGGGTATAAAATTAAAGACGCTTTTAACAGATCCATAATGTTCCTTTCTTTTAATCAACATGCTGCGTGCCAGCCGTTTTAGTTCTGGCTTGCTCCCGCTTTACAGGATTGCTTTAACTAGTATTATCACATTCCAGACCAGGTGGGACTTGAACCCACGACGCAGCATGCTGAAATTGTGGTGATCCCACCGGGATTTGAACCCGGGTACTCAGATTGAAAGTCTGATATCCTAGACCTGACTAGACGATGGGATCATAATTGTTTCCTTGCATCGTTTATAGCTTTACATTTTTTACATTCAACTGATATCCATCCTCCGTTGCTTCTTCGCTTTCCTGGTTCGCCACATCCTTCACATGTAACTAATGATTTATTTTCAGCTTCATTGATTGCTGCTCTAACTATTTTTCTGTCCTCTTCAGTATTTGGACCATCGTAATATATTGTAAGCATACCGAATTTTTCTTTAACTTGAGCGAATTTGAAACCTGGGATCCGCCCGACTTTTTCACAAAGTTCTTCAAGAATTTTATACCAACCAGCGCCACATGCAAATCCCCATGCCATACAAGTATGTCTGGGATCTCCCCCATATTCTGAAAGTGCTTCTGGATATTTCTCGACTAATTTTTTCTCAAGTTCTTTATTCATTTTTTTATCACCTCATATACGTTTCTAAATTGGTATTGTATTTTATCTCCTATACCAAATGGATGATCTAAATCTAAACTATCGACTATGGTGGCAATGATGGTTTCACAGTCATCATATTCGACAACTCTAGTCCAGATTTTGTCAATTCCACGACTTATTTTAATAATGTCTCCAGGTTCGATCCTTTTAAGATCGTTTATTGGTGGAGGATCAATTAAATAATTTGCGTATGGAACTGGATCTCCAGAAGATTGTGAAATCGAAAAGCTCCATACGTCAATTAAGTCATCACAAATATATACATCGTTTTCTTTTATACAAGTCATTTTATTTTCCTACACTTGGTACATTGATACATAAGAGAAGTTGGTAAGAATATAAGTATTCTATCAATTTTCCAATTATGATCACAAAACCACTCTTTAAAATACCAACTTTGATATTTAGTACATATTCTATGTTGAGTACAAGCAGGTCTAACCAAGCATTTTCTACATGGATTTAAAATATGTGTAATTTTGCCTTTTTTATATGCAAGAACACGCTTCCTTAAATCTATCGAATCTGATATTTGAAGATAGTAGGTAATATATTTAAATAAATTTTCTCTATTCATAAATTCGCCTTTTTATTAGTGACGCCCTACAACACACCAAAAGGATAGATTCAGCAAGTTTTGTCTGGTGTCATTTGTCTTGCTATTCAGAGGCGCCTATGTCCCTCTTACATCACTAAATTATTTCAAAAAATTGGTGGAGGCGGCGAGAGTCGAACTCGCGTCTATATAAGTTCAGTATTGTCGGTATACTACGCTTATTTCCTGTGATTAAAAGTTTCGCTATATTTTTGCTCAACAGGTAAGAGCATCTGTATGGCTATCCCTCATGAATTTCGCTTTATAGCTATGGGGAAATCACTATAAAACTATCTCTTTAGTCGACGCCCCATCCAAGTCCAAGAGAAAAACAAGGTGGAACGGATTATGCCGCTAGGGCAAGATCAGTGTGATAATCGTCTGCAATTATCTTTAGTTGATCAATTTTAACGGATTTTGATCAATTCCGAAGCGCAACCTCAACATCTCCTTACATATCGATACCTTGACGCCCCCATTAATAAACTTCTATCCAGCATGGCCCAATATCTCTATCATCTCTTCGTTTCCATAGTCGAAGTAATGTTTTCTTACAATGTTGTTGTCCGATGCATCTCATTTTTATATCTTTTGAAGGTCTAGCTCTTGGATAACCCTTTGGAGAAAGCAATTCTACTTTTTGAGTTGTTGCTTGTATCCAGTCTACTTTTCCTTCACCGTGACATAAAAGACATTCTCGTATAGAAAAATATCTTTGTTTAAAAGATGCATTGGCGAATTTACCACCTTGACCTTTACAGAAAGGGCAAAGTTCTTCACCATCCTTTAGTTTAACATTACATTCTGATTTCCAAATATTACAAACTTCAATTGTCTTCATAGGTCTCTACACTTCCGACAAAGTTGTTTATATTCTGGGCAGTCTATTCCACACATTACTTTAATAATACATTCACTGCAAGGGCATAGTTTGGATTTTTTTCTCTTCGAATTACACAATCCATACCCATTGTAAGTAGTTTACACCCATAACAAATATCTTTTTTATTTACCTCCATGGTTGACACCATTCAAATTCTTGTATAGAATCCATCCATTCATGATGCCTTACATATTTAGTTCCTGATGGGTCTGTTTCAACTTTCCCTGCAATTGACTCTACTCCTGAACCATCTGCTGTCATATAAATAAGATTTAGATAATGTTCTTTTAGATCACTCTCAGATGGTCTAATGTTAACGTCAATTTCATTAATGTTTCCTGTTACAACCCACATTCCTGAGATAAGAATTAATGCATCTGCGTCATGTTCTTTTGCTAGATTCATAGACATCAATGCATATCCTGCTGTATCTATTTCTAGATATGGTGGAATTAATATAGGAATTGATTGATCTTCTTTAATTAAAACAAATAAAGGAACATCAGTTCCTGTTTCAGCTAGTGTGAAAAGTGCTATTTGGTATACATTCTCTGCTATTTCCTTGTGTTTAGGATTCATAAGATTCCCTCAATTCAGATATGATTTTATCTGTTTTTCTTCATTATTGATAATTTGTTTCCATGCGTTATCTAAATGTAAAGCACAATTTTCTGGAGTTTTAAATGGCACATGTAAACCCTCTTTTGGTTTGGTTGAAAATATTGCTTCAGATTCTCCATATTGATCAAGTATACTTCTAATAGATCCCCAATATCCACCAGCTTCTTTTGCGCCCTCAATTTGAAGAAGAATTTGACCATTTAGTACTTCTTTCTCCCAAATTGAGCAACCTCCTATTACAGTACTATACCATTCATAGTTTTTTGGTTTTAAATCAGCTTTCATATCTAAGAATCTCATCTTATTCGCCTCTTTTTATTATGGAGGGTCAGGCGGATTTGAACCGCAGTCTTAGGATTTAGAGTCCCACGCTTTAACCAATTAAGCTACTGACCCTCAACCCCTTATTGCACCGAAACCCCTCCAGGTCCTCCAAATTCTCCACCACCTATCATAAATGGTGGTATGTCCATAATTCTTTCTACAACTTTTCCGTCCTTTATAAGAAGGGAAACTTGATCCATAGCTTCAAGAGTTTCATCCCTTTCGTTCTCAGATTCAAATTTGACTACTGTATCACGATCTTCGTATGTTCTCCATACTAATATGATACAATGTTCTTTTCTAAGTTGACTATCAATTTGAGTAATCGAACGATTGAGTGGATAATACTCTCTTATTGCATCTAGATTGTATCGCTTTTCTCTAATTTTTATCATTATAGATTCCTCTCTTAATAATTCATCTTGTTAAAATCCAGCCTTTGAAACCCTATTTCTACGACTACCAGCATTAAAAATTTCAGCAATAGTATATTTTTTATCTGGCAAGGATTTATCTTTGTCAAGAATCTTCAACAGGATATTTGCCTGTTCGTTTGTTAGATGGGTAGTTTGAACAACATCAAAACACCTTCCAGGTCTAATTAAAGCATCATCAATATTTTTTACATCTGGCAAATTAGTTGAAAGAATTATCTTCTTATTTGCAAAATGATTTACGACAATACTATTTGAAGCAGTCAGAAAATTATACATTGCAGCATTACCATCTTTTCTTGGTCTTAGGTGATAATCTATATCTTCAATGACTAGAGTAGAATAGTCTCCAAGTAAGAACTCTACAAATATTTCACTATTTTCTATGACATATTGATCAGAAGTAAATGCTACTTTTAATGGGTCATATATCTCACTGATTTTTCTTAAGATATATCTAATGAGTCTTGTTTTTCCAGTTCCTGGTGGCCCTATAAGAATTAGAACAGGTTCTGAACCTCCTATATAACCTTCAACTAATTGATCTATATCTAAGTATGGATAAGCTTCTTTTATAAAGATATCATTTAATTCTTCTGTCATATAATAGTTTTTTACTCTTGGATGACTATAGTAATACCAAGTAAGTTCCATATTGATTTCGTGATGTGTGCGGATTTCGTCAACTGTGTCCTTAAATTTCTCAATAGAAATCAGTACATTATCTATAGAATTAGAAAAGGTGGTAATATCTAAATTACTTACATAATAATCAATACTATCTGGTGAGTGAGTAAGATGAAATGATGTGTCATCCTGAATTAAGATTGCTCCGGTATCAATAAAAATTAGTGAACCCACCTTCTCAAAGTATGGAAGAATATCTGGAAGTTTAGTTCTTTGAATATTTAAATTAAAATTCATAGAAAATCTTAGATCATATTTATCTATAATATCTTTTATTTTTCTTTGATTTCCTAGTTGAAATAAATGATTTATTACTTGATATGTAGAAGAAATTCCTTTTACAGATCCAACTAGATCATCTTTCTTAATATTTTGTAATTTTGCAAGACTATTTGGAGATTCTATTTCGTCTTCATCAGAATCTTGGCAGGGAGGCACCTCGGGTTGGACTTCTTCTGAATCACAGTCCTCGTCTTCTTGATCAAAACTTGGAAATTCGTTTTTCATTATTAGTTTTCCTTTTATAATAAATTCATTTTTCTAAAGGTTTTACAATCTTCATCTGAAGCGATTGCAGTAACTTCATTATTAATATCTGGTTCACGAAATTCAACATATTTGGTTCCATTATAATCTAATTTGTGTTTTAAATTTTCAAGTTGTTTGAGACCCTTAACACCCAGATATATAAGAGTCTCATTTTTCCAACGAAAATTAGGGCTGTGAAGCAAGTATTCTGCTAACGCATGACCCGCTTGCACAGCCCTTTGAGATGGAGTCAGATCCTTACGCACTATTATAAATAGTTTCATCAAGCAATCCTTCCCATTGTTTTTTATAGAAATCGAGATCATGGCTATTTACTTTATTGCCATCTCTGGGTTGCTCGATTAATTCGTATGGAGTATTATTAAACATCTGACAGTACATAATATGCTTATGGCGATAATTGTTGCTTAAAATATTGACTTTCCAAGCATCAAATTCACCGCCATAATAATACAAATGTTTGTCGTCCTTAGTTATATCTGTTCTATTAACAGGTTTCCTAAGGTATTTTCCTCTACGAATTTCTAGTGCTAAGGTTTTCTGTTCTTCCTTAATCTTAAGTTTCAGTTCTTTGTAAGTCATTTCTAAATTCCTCCTAAAATGTATTATTAATGCAACATTAAACGGTTATATGTATTATTAATGAATCATTTGGAGGATCTTTATTATGACCCTACGGTGGAGTTATCTAAACACCTTTGTCTTCTATTCGTCCGCTTTTCTCCCCATTAGACTGTGCGGTGGTATTCTCATACCAAGAGCAGGCGCCATCCGCGCAACATTCTTTCTCTTCATTATGAATGTCGCTGTAGCCTCGGCCCTCTCCGCGTTCGTTAGTGGGATCTTTTCTACTTCTATCCATAATTATATCTCCTTTTCATGGATTTTGTATTTGTTCTTAAAACTTTTATGTTGTACCAAAACTAATATATCGATCCATAATTTTATTGGTTTCATCTGAATTTTTCTCACATCTATCCATTGCCGTTTTATACCATTCTCTGACATCAACTTGAATAACTAATCTTCTAGTTCCATCGTTGTTATAAATAGTTTTACAAACAGCAACTAAATTGTTAATTAAAAATTCCGTATAATGATGTTTTCGATCACATAAGGCAGTACATGCTGCTCTTACCAGGCATTCGTTACATGGATTTTTCATCTTCTTCACCTTGCATAAATACAAAACATTCGCAGTATTTACAACCAACTGGAGTTATTTCTGCATATGAGTCAAAATGTTGATGATATGGATGACTACATTTACAAATACGGTCATCGCCATAGTCTGGATTATACATCCTTTTTTTGACTTTTATCGTTTTGAATAGATAAGGTTTGTCAGACATTATTCCAATACTTTAACTGCGGGATAGCAAAGTGTATTGTCGATTGCTAACATGGATTGATACTCACTCTCAGGACTATAGAAATTATCTAGATCTTCTGCTGTAACATCATTTGCTATCCAACGGGGAGCTTTTCCTCTCCCAATAGTTTCAACCCTAATTACAATAAGGTTTAGTTGACTTTCCCAGGTTTGATATTGATTATAATTTATTATATCCATCCAATTTACAGCTGCGATTTTGTTTTTGAATGTCATAACCCCAAGAGTTTCTTTTCTGGCAGTAACTATAGAACCAGGAAGATACCTTAATGCATATTTTGAGTTTCCATTAATAACTGCACTACATCTTGATCTTCGCTTTACAACTTTATATCTTATTGGCATTTTTATTCCTTTCTTCGGTTAACCCAATATTCATTATGAGAGTGTTTTATGTTAAAGTCAATAAAATAACTACAATTACTCATTTCACTGAGTATATCACATGTTATTTTTACTAGACACGTTTTACATGGACAGTCTAAATTTTCATGCTCACAATATATTTGTTCTTCAGTAAGTTTCTTTTCACCAAATCTTTCATATAAAGTATGTCGTATTATAAAACATCCTCGGCATTCTTCATTCATAATTCACCTTTTAAATGTGCGGGTGGGTCCGATTTGGTTATCCAGCGTCCCGAAATAACCGTGATTCCATTTTTACGCTCTCCCGTCAGCCGTATACCCAAAATACTCGCTGGAAGTCACAACCACCATCCACCACTAGGTTCCTCGCACAAATGATATTTTGTTTGCAAAACATTACGTTTTACGCCACGTTTTGCAAATAAAATGTAATTGATGGTGAGGGGTGAAGGAATTGAACCTCTCGTCGCCCACCTACTTGAGTTATGACAACGGGTTTACAGCCCGCCAGCAGGAACACCCCCCTCGATGATATAGTAATAATTTTTCCAACTTTCACCTATTTGTTCAGTAAAAGTGATTAATTCATTTGTAGGAATAATATTTAACTGCGCTAAACGATGGCAATTTGGACATAGATATGAAAGATTATCATGATTATGTGGATTCAGAATTTTTCTTCCTTTTATATGATGAAGATCACATATATGTTTGTCCCAACCACAATTTGAACATTTTAGGTTTAACCTTTTTAATATTTTAGATCTAGTTCTAGAAGAAACCTGATATATATGTTTTGGATCTTTTTCTCTATAGTTATTCTTATTGGAAAGACCAATTTTTCTTTTTGTTTCTTCACTATGTTTAAATCCTTTTCTTCCTTTAAGAGCTTTTATGATTTTGTCTCTATAGGAAGGATCTTCCCATTTTTTAGATATACTTTTACTAACACTTTGACTTATTTTGTTTTTTGTTTCTTCTGTTAATTTTCTATGTTTGTTTCCATAAGATACAGAACAAGACCGCGAACAAAATTTCTGTGTTTTTTCTTTTTCTTGAAATTCGTTATCACAATTTTTACATATTTTCATATTATCCTACTTTTGTTAATAAATGAAATACTGGAACGCTACAACATTTCTTACATAGAACTACAAAATATTTTCCATTTTGATGTGAAGTTTCTTCATCTGTTAGATCAATAGTTTGACCATTACATTCGTAAGTAAACTTAAAATAGATTGCTTCTAGAAATGGACTAGTCATGTTTTCTCCTTTTCTGAATATACTTAACCACGTCAGAGAAGTTATAAAAGATTTTGTGTCTAAAACCATCTCTCACGAAGAACCACATTCTAAATTTTTTTATTTTAAGTTTATACTTATCTCCACCAAGTTCTACGATATGGAAATTCCTTCTGTTTTTGTTTTCGGCCGTGGCTTCCCCATCGTTCAGACCCTCCTTTTAGTGAATTTCTTCAACATAAACTTGAATTGTTTATGATAAGTGTGATTGCACCCCATTTTGATACACCACCTGGTTATTGGATTCTTTAAGTACAATAGACCACAGTGGGCACAGTATAACCAGGGAATACGTTTGCCTAGTTTCCTTGGTTTATGTGCTTCAAATGAGTATGTAATCTCTTCATCTTCAATCTCTGCTTGAATCCAATAACCTTGTTTGGACATTTATGATCCTTTCAAAATGGTAGGCGCGGCAGGAGTCGAACCTGCGTACTTCACCTTGTAAGGATGACGGCTAGCCTCTCGCCTTCACGCGCCCAGTTAAAACCAATAATAAATAGTCTTTATTATATCCCATGCCCCAATGAGGAAAGAAGCAATTATAAATATAATAATTATTATGCAGATTATACCCCAAAAAATGCTAGTTATCCATTCCATAATTGTGTTAATTCTATTATATATTACTTTATATCTTTTATAGTCTGGGCATTTAGCTGCCCTCAACCAGGGATAAATTTTGACATAAGTACACGCTGCTTTAACAAGACAGGTATCTTGTTTACATGGTTCTATAAAGAATTTGCCTATAAAAACTCTGGTTTTAAATGACATATCATCCTTCTTTTTCTATAAGTAAATAATTCCAGAGAGCCTCGCCTCTTTTGGTGCCTTTATTTATATAATTATGGCCATCATAAATTCTACACCCACCAAATTCTTCTGGATCTATAATTAAGGACCCAGCAGGATGAGTGTCAATATAAAATCCCGATATTCCAAATTTTCTTCCCCTTGCATATTCAATCCAGTCCAAATAACCTTTTGTAAAACAAACACCACATTTTGAGAAATAGTAATACTGTTTGTCTTTATAGTAAAAGCGAACTCTATATTCACCTTTCCCATTACATTGTTTACATGTTATGCGGCCGTCTTCCATGACAATCCTTCTTTCATTTTTTCCTTTCAAAAGTGGCGGAGGAGACAGGAGTCGAACCTGCTATGCTTTTATACACGACAGTTTTCAAGACTGCTCAGCACCGTTGCTCTCCCCTCCTTTTTTGTTGTGGTTTTTAAAAATTCCATCTTTCTTGATCACAATTAGATATTCAGTGTCAGTCTCTCTTATTTCATCTATCCATTGAAAAGACATATCTTTTAAGAGCATTCCATCAAAATATGCGTGCATCATAGTGTCTATAATTAATCTAAGACTAGCAAAAGGATGTTGTTTTATTCCATGTACATTAGAATATCCACTTGTAGATCTTTCCTTTTTGACTTTGAATCTTGATACTTCAATATCTTTTAACCAACTTCCTTGTCTTTCTATTATTATACATTCTCCTGATGCAACTCCTAGAAATGGACTTTTGTTTTCCCAGTTAATATCTATTCGGTACATTTAACATCACCATATTTTAAGATTTCATAAAGTCTGTCATCCATGTATGTTCATCCTCCTTGTGAAATTCACAGTGTAGTATTGGGAAGAAACCCCCTTCAATTGTTTTCCATTCTAAATGCATTGATTTTACTCTTTTCATTGGAATTTCTTGATTTTTCAAAAGTTCACTCACTATGTCCATTGCTTTTGATTCTAGCGGTAGCATAGTTTATCCTTTCAATTTGGTGGCCCGGGTCAGAATTGAACTGACTACGACGGAGGTCTTCACCCTCCCGCTACTACCGGTGAGCTACACGGGCCACTATTTTTCTTCGTTAAATACAAAAGATGCCTCTGGATAAAAAGATAAGAATTCTTCTTTTGGAAGCCAATGATTTTCCCATGCAATTGACCCATGAGCTCTATATCTTTGACTAAAGAAAACTATTGAATCTCCTCTATACATTATATTTCCTTCTGATAATATTCCATTTATAATAACATCAGAATTCTTTGTCGGAATGGGATTTTTATGTATTTTCATTAAGAATCCTCTAACTTTCGTTGTAAATTAACAACTTCATAATGAAACAGTCGATGGAGGTTCTGTATGAAATTGTCAACATCAGGTTGAGAATTAAGAGTTATATTTATTGATCCACCCTCTAGTTCCTTAAGTTTTAATTGATTTAAAGTATGAGTAAACAATTCATTAAATCTAGTTTCGGATATTTGAATTACTTTCATTATATACTCCAACATTGTTTGGTTAATTGATGATCCATAAATCTTCCTGCCGGATGTTCGCTTTGTTCATACTCACAGTTTTTACATTGTCTAACAGAATACATTCTAGCAGTTCCAACTGGAGATCTTATTTCACCATGCCATTCATTCATATCATGACTTGGATGAACAGAGTCCAACCACTCTTGATAGCGTCTTCCACTTTGAATAAGTAATTCTGCTGTTCTATCATTTAATTTTACTGGTTTAGGAGGATCAGACCCTATTACATTATGAGTTTTTGCATATTCTTTTTTGAAGTCAGCAATTTCTTTCTTAGTTATTGGGTCTCTTGAACTTTTTCTTTTCGGTTTCCTAAAGGTTTTTTCATAGTTCTCTCTATAAGCATCATTATGTGTTTTATGTGCAGGACTCATCATATTTTTACCTTTCATTCTTCTTCCTTTTTTTATCAAAGTCTTCTGCAATTTCAAAAAGACGATCCAAATTAAGTAAACGATCCGGTTTTTCAGATGGTCTCATGTTATGCATAAAAATGTTTGTTCCAACCCATAAGTCTGCCATCTTTACTTGAAGCATAACATGCCAATGAGGTTCAAACTCAATATCATCTGAAATAAAATTAACTGGCCATTGACCTGTTGCTTCAAGACTTTTATATGCTCGAAGATGATCAATATCAAGTGGATTAAAAAAGTCTAAGAATTTCATATTTATTAGTCATCCTCCATTTTCTTGACAGCTTTTTGATAATATTCGTCATATGTGTTATCGATTAATAAAGCTTTAATATGATACTTCGACAAATTTTTAAATTCATCTGACTTCCTTTCAAGTTCATTGACGACTTTACAGAAAGGTAGGAAGTTATCATAGCATTCCAAAACAAATTCAATATATTCGGGAAGATTTTTAAGATCAAACTTCTTCATATATTTTTTCAGTTGTTCTTCTTTATCCAATGTTTGACTCCTTTCTTGGCGGTGGGTACAGGATTTGAACCTGTGGAGGTTTGACCCTCGACGCGTTAGCAGTGCGCTCCCTTAAGCCACTCGGGCAACCCACCTTATTGTGGTTTTCGTATCATCATATTTTTACTGCCAAATTCATTTCCGAATTTTTCAAAACCAGAAGATCTAAAGAAACTTTTGAGACTTTCCATATCTCTTCCCCCATAAGGGTTCAATTCATTAAAGATTGTGATTTTATGTTTATCCGCAACTTTACAGACTTCAATCATTAGAGCTTTTCCTTCCCCTGTTCCTTCGAGCTCCCGACGAACTTTTATTCGATTGAAGTAATAAACTTTTCCTTTTAACCCTTTAATAGAAATCGAAATGTCTGATAGTTCTGCAACTGAATGGTTTTGTGTGAAAGCGGTTATGAGTCCTTTATCTTGAGATGTCATATCCTTAATAAAAACAGTTATTCCATTGTGGTTAACTTGCTTACGAAGATCTATAGTTTCCATTATTGATCCTTATGTTATAGTTAAGAAACTAATTGTATATAAGTATGTATGTAATAGCGCATACAACTATAGTAACAACAATGCATAAAGACGGACTAATACTGAAATGTACTTCGTCACTTCCATCCTTAAATACGTTTTTTGTGTATGTAAATAATCTCATTATAATATTCCTTTCTTTAAAAAAAGAGAAGGAGATTACCGTATCCGGCGTTGTGGCGTCCTATCTGCGGGAAATTGTCTCGCCAGCCTCCTTCTCTTCAAAGCATGCCCAACCTACCCTAATTGTATCTCCGGATACTTTTCTAGAATTTCTCCTTCGAAACCAGCACTCGGGGGCATCAGTCTTTCTCTTCCCCCTCGTAACAATTCCGGCATTGCCTGGGTGTACAGGAATAGGTCAGAAGAATTGGTAGCGCCGGCGGGATTCGAACCCGCGTGATCGGTCAAGATCTCCGGCTTATGAGACCGGCGAGATGGACCAGGCTTCTCAACAGCGCATCAAATTAGTAGATGAATATTGCTACTTATTACGTTGATTAAAATACAGTTTTATATAATCCTCATTCAAATTTCTTAATACGCTTACATAGTATTCTTGAGGACTACAAAATAGGGTATAAAATCTCCATTTAAATAATTTAATAATTAATTTATCGAACCATTTCATTTTTATAGTCCTTTTAAATTGGTAGCCCGGGAGGGAGTCGAACCCACACGATCTATGATCACGAAATTTTAAGTCTCGAGCGCCTACCTATTACGCCACCGGGCCATCTAATTCCTTTCCCTTGTTTGTTTGGAGTTCATGTCCTCTTTCTCTAAAGATAACAAAGTAGTAAAGACTTATAAAATAGAAGAATATGAAAGATGTTTGAGCTCCCATGATTGCAAAGAATCCATTTAAATACATTATTATCTTCATACTTCTACCTATTGCATGCTGAGGTGTCTCTTTTCCTGTTCTTACTTCCCACCATACGAGTTCACAATAAGCAATTGAAATTATTATAAATAATATAACGATTGATTTATCCATAAGCATTCCTTTCATATTTGGAAGACCCGCCTGGATTCGAACCAGGGACATATAGTGGGTCCAAGGCCCACTGCGTTGAACCGCTTCGCCACGGGTCTAAGTTAAAGCTTTGGAAATCCATATAATTATTCCCCATGAAATAGTGACAAGAGAAAGAATTAAAGTGATGCCAGCTATTCTATAAAAATGGGGCATTCCTTCTGTATACTGGTAATATTTAATTCTTTCAGAACATTCTTCTGAGCACATTATTTTTACAATACATTTTTTACATGGATCTCTCATTGTGAGGGAATATAATAAAATAGAGAACATTTCTTTTATCATTTGTACCCTTTCTACTCAAAGAGATTAAGTTGTCTTGGAATAGATACCTGTTGTTTCATCATTTTTAAGAATATGATAACTTGTTGTCGATTTACTATTTGTTTTCCTATATGATGTTCCTCAATGTCTTCTGGTAACCAGTCTGCTATTCTTCCATATTTAGGAAGTTTCCAAAAAGATACATCATCTTCATCATGATAAACATATAGATTAGTTCCAGTAATGTGTCTATCATTTGCTCTCCAAAGATCACCTGGACCATAATACTTACTGAGAAGTGCTAAAACATATTCTCGTTGCACAAGATTGGATTCCTTAACAATGTAATATGCACTTCCTTTACCTGGAGGTGGACAAACATACTTATAATATTTTGATACTCCTGCCCAAACATGTCTGACTTGAAATATTCGTTTTATCTCGTTTTGAGAAAATTTTTTTCCTTGTAACCTCTTTGCAATATAAAATGCCTTTATATCTCTCTTTACTCTTGGACTTATATTCACAATTTCACCTTTCAATGGTACCCCCGGCAGGTGTCGAACCCGCGTCAAGGCGTTAGAAGCACCTTACTCTATCCGTTGAGCTACGGGGGCACAATAATTTATGTTCCACTTTTCGACTGTAGTTTTTCATAGTCAACAACTTTGACCATAACTTCGTTTGGCCATTTATTATCTGATTTCTCGTAGGCGGAGACTGGATTTTTAATCATCATCTCAGCATCAATCCATGGAATCCTACAGTTACGATCTTTTTCACATTTGGTTGCCCATTCAATAAGTTCTTTCCGATGCTTATTAGAAATCTTTATTCCAGCTTCACTCAGTTTTCTTTCGGGAAATATGGTGAAATTGAGTCCGCAGGAAGTGCACATCAATTCAGGATAAGCAAAATTTGGAGTGAATCCTCCCCCATGCATAAAGACAGCTACACCAAATTTCTTATGTGGGCAAAAGTCGACCTCTTTTGCTTTTATGATTTCCTGCATTTTCTGTAATAGTTTTTTTTGATGAGAAGTCAGCTTTGGCGCCTTCCGAGTTTGCATTGCCATCATATCGATCATAATCGTTCCCAGATCCAGGTCTAACTTTCCATCAACAAGTTGTTGGATTGACTCTACAGTCCTATCTTTATTGAGATTGGCCGGCCATGGATTCTTCTGCATAAATGTTTCGAACTTTTTGAATGCTTCTTTTTGCCAAGTTTTCTTAACTATGTTGGTAATTGTTTCTTTTAGAACATTTATCAGTTCCATAACATGATCCTTTCTTTAAGTAATTGTTGGAGCCACCGGCAGGATTCGAACCTGCGATGTGCTGGGCACGTGAGATTAGAAGTCTCATGCTCTATCCTGGCTAAGCGACGGGGGCAAAAGTTTATGCTCTTTTAGGAGTTTCTATAGATGATGGTGTTTCTTTTAAAAGAGCATATGTAATGATACTCAACTTCTTCATCTCATCGAGAGTATCAACCATTGTTATAACTGGATAAGAAATATTTTCAATCAATTTCGATTTGACTAAAGCTCGATTTTTGACTGAATCATGCCTTTCAGCTTCAGTCTTTCGTTGATCGGTACACTCATCGTCAATTAAGGAGATTAGAAATTGTTGTTTACCATTCATGATATTTCTAATAACTCTTTGAACGCTAAATCCTATTTCAGCAAGACTTCCAGATCCCAATGAATCCTTTAGAACTGGGAATAGAATTATCTCTGCATTATTGAGATAATAATTTTCTTCTTCTGTTGGATTTGGACATAGTCCTTTACGACTCATCTCGAGCAATTCGGACCAGTTTTCAAGAACTGGGTTGTAGTATAGAATACCCATTTCCTCATATATTTTAATAAATGGTTGTCTCCATGGAATATTATCGCATGTTCCAAAGAGGCCAACCTTGATCTCTTTGTGATTTTTACCTGGATTCATTTTTTTGGTATCCTTCCTTTTTCATATTATTTTCTCTGCATAATTTGGAGCCACCGGCAGGATTCGAACCCGCGCCCCGCTGATTACAAATCAGCAGCTCTGGCCAGACTGAGCTACGATGGCAAATTAATCTATCCATTTTAACATTGTCTTTGCTGTGTTAAGTTTCCGCTTAATTTCATCTGTGTCGAATGGTGCGACTTCGCTGAGATTCTCACGCCAACTTGATGAGTTTATTATATATTGAAATATTCCCAAGTATTCGATTAAGAAGTGTCTATATTGCGATGGTATTTTCATTTTTCTGTCTTCATTTAATTGACATGCAACATCCCAAATAATATTGGCGGTACATTCCAATAATGATTTTTGATGACTGTTTGTTTTTTCATCATATATTGGTAGTGCCATGCATCTAATACCACCACGTCTATCAAGCAAGTCTTTATTACGAATATCTTTTCTGTCCTTACAAGCTGCTGCAACAAGACAATCAGTACATGGGAAACCAAATTGAATAAATTCATTGCTCATGATTCACCTTTTTTCTGATAGCTTCTTAAAGTATTAGTCCATGGATGAGCGTGAGCATTTGGAGTCAATCGAATATATAGACGAAATCTTAGACAATTTGTTGCCAAGTTCCATATACTTCTATATTGACATGCTGCATAGACTAAACAGTTTTTACATGGTATTTCCATAATTCACCTTTGAAAATGATGGTGCCACTGAGAGGAATCGAACCTCCACGGAATAAATCCACTGGTTCCTAAAACCAGCGCGCCTACCTATTACGCCACAGTGGCACTAATGGTCGGGACGGCAGGAGTTGAACCTGCGAACCCCTCAGCCCCAAACCGAGTGCTCTGACCAGACTGAGCTACGTCCCGATAAATTTAAAAAATGAGATCCGCATAACAGCTAGAAGTGGTTGATTGCCTGTAAGATTGCCCCACTTAGCTCTAGATTTTAATGTGTCTTGATTCTTTCTTCTTAACTCTTGAATGTCCCGTCATATTTTTTATCACACGGGCAATGATTTAATCTTTACCGCTTAAATCTTGAGTCTTGAAATAGCTTTGTCATAATGGTCCCTGTTAAGGAATTAGTTGTATATATATCCTCATATACGAAGGCTCACAATATTTCTATTTTTTCGTTACCGAATCTCGAGTTTTTACGACTGGGAGGGGAGGTCGAGAAGTGGCGATGTAGCATTAATGACCTCAAGTCGTGATGTGATATTGTCGATGAGGTCTTGCCATACCTGTTGTTGTTCTCGTTTATCCTCTTCCCTATAAAACCGGACAACATGCGGTGTCTCACCAGATTGAGGTTGTGACATAACTCTCAATCTACCTTGTCCCTCTATGTCGTTTAAAGCGTTATAAGTTCCAAGCATCATAACAGCAAGTTTCCTCTGGATGACCAGAAGTTCGGAAATGGAATATGTTTGACCTCCCATTTCAACTGTGGTCATCAAATTGGAATATTCAACCCGAGTCTTTAGACTTAAATACCGTGTCGTTAGATCGACATTTGACTGGGTTAATTCCCTGATAGTCTTTTTCTGCTTGTCCTCTGTTTCAAACAGCGGACGTTCGGTTGATACCTGGGATGCATATCTTTGAATGTCCCGGGTGTTCTTATTCATTTTGTCTTCAATAATACCCAAGGTTTTCATTCCTTGAATAATCATCATTCCTTTTTCCACTTTTCACCTCTCAATCTTTAATCTTAATTTCAGTTGATTTAAATTATGTTCTAAAGTTTCATACCTGAAAGACGGTTTTTAGATAAGAAACAAACTCAGGAGATTCACACATTCCTTTCATTGATTTGAAAAAAACTAACGAGAGAGGTCACCTGAAGAAACGAATATCAATAAATTCCTTTCTCGTTAGTTAGATTTAGGGGGGACGGATTCTACGGGGTGAAGTTTGCTCGGAAAAGTGGCCTGGGCCGCCGGTAACTTTCGGTGGCAATGGCCGGACGCATGGTCAGTTAAAGACCAGCGAGTGCGAGCAGAAAGTAGCATACCGTCTACCTGAAGAGAATTGTGATTGTTCTAGTAAACAATTCCCCCTCATTATAGATCTGAGTGCGCGCTTATCTCTTTTCCATAATGATTTTGGTTTATCCGGGACTCACAGGTATTGCCGATTTGTTGGTTAATTCTCTCATCTCCCTCATAAATACCAGTGCGCACTGATATAAATAAGTTTGATTCTGAAAAGCTGCTACCCATATACAAGCAGCGATAACCCCCCAAAAACTTTACTAAATGTAGAACTTCAATAATTAATATATATAGATCTTGCTTTTAAAAATAAGAACAAAAAAATATGGGATGAATTTTTTAATAATGGGAACATAATATAAATTTGAAAGGAGTGTTATATGGAAGAAAAAATAAGCGTGTTAATTGCACCCCACCCAGATGATGAAATAATTGGACTTTATACAATTTTAAAAAATACAGAAAATAAAATAATTATTGTGTATGATGGAGAAACTGAGAATAATAGAAGAAACGAAGCTTTAAAAGTAAAAGAAGAAATTCCAAACATTATAGGACAGATGTTTCAAAATTCAATTCCAATGTCATTAATAAATAAAAATAATATATTCTATGCGCCAGATCCTTTTTTCGAGATACACCCAAAACACAGACAATGGGGATTCATAGGTGAACAGATATCTAGACAGGGATTTGATGTAGTTTTTTATAATACACTAATGAATGCTCCTTATATTCATGAAGTTGAGGATAAAGAAGAGAAAGAAAAACTTTTAAATAAAGTTTATCCTAGTCAAAAAAGTCTATGGGAGTATGAGAAAAAGTATATAATTTTTGAGGGTTTTTGTAAATGGATTTTTTAAATTTATGTAATTGGTGTGGAAGAAAAGCGACATATAGATTTAAAAATGGTAAATTTTGTTGTGAAAATAACGTTTCGAAATGTCCAGAGATAAAAAATATTATAAGTAATGGAAAAAAAGGAAACCTCAATGGAATGTACGGAAAGAGAAGAACAACAGAATCAAAAGAACAACAAAGTATAAAAATGAAAGAATTAAGAAGAGATCCAAATAGCTCTTTTAATACTGATGAATTTAAAAAGAAACAACTTGAATCGCAAATAAAAACAAGAAGCAAAAGTGAATGGAAAAGAAAAGTAAGTATATGGTCAAAAAAGGCGTGGAAAGATGGAAGATTAGGGAACAATGAGTGGAGAACTAAACAAAAACAAAGCCAAAGATTAACAGTTAAAAAGTTAAATAGAAAGTATCCATTTTTTTGTATTGTTGAGGAAATAAAAGAAAATAAAAAGACTAAACAAATAGAGGTAAGATGTCAACTCGATACTTGTCGTAAATGGTTCAGTCCAACCTATAATCAATTATATGAAAGAATAAGACAATTAGAATCTCCAGAGGGAAAAGACGGATGTTATTTTTATTGTTCAAATAATTGTAAAGAAGAGTGTATTTTATAT